>Ga0164243_10006864_pt1 | contig 17156 bp, 15 predicted proteins | sample OricompcompostOP_FD_108781 | JGI IMG/M metagenome (GOLD analysis project Ga0164243, IMG submission 108781) | Organic Plus compost microbial communities from Emeryville, California, USA - Original compost - Organic plus compost (OP) | ecosystem: Engineered > Solid waste > Mixed feedstock >... | reverse complement strand
TTTGACCTTGTCCCCGACTTTGGGTTTCCTTCCCCTTGCTGAAGTACCCATTTTACTGTTCACGGGCGTCCCAGCCCGTAGTTGCTAGGAACCCAACATCAAACTATCAAACCGCGTGGATCCACATTACGCCGCACTCAACGGCTTAGAGCTTTACCATAGCTGCAGAAGCCATCAAGACCTCGCTTCCTGGTGCTGGAATTACCGTGCTCTACGCGCCAGGCTCTACGCGCTTCAGTCGGCTCGCTCAATTGTCTATTGTTGTTTCACGTTCATCAGGTTCGCTAGCGGTATCACTGGAGGCGTAATTCACACCAGCCAGCCAAGGGTCGCCATATGAAGGCGATGGTTTCTACCCATCAATCGTACATTGGCGACGATCATTCATATACGTTCATCATGTCTGCGAGCGGAGACGCGGGGCTTATCACCTCTCTCATTGACCGGCTTGCCGCGAGGGTATGAGCCCCGATGAAGCCCGTCAATCGAACTCGATAACTTGCTGACCTTGCTACGGCTTTATCCATAGCTTCCCCATAGGACCGGAACAAATGGTCAGGACCTGGTCCAAGATGATATCGTCTCTATATCCAGGTCAACGATCGTCCGAATCAGCACCGGAAACCTCCCACTAATCCTTGAGTCACTACTTGGCCATCTTGAAGATCTCACCGCTTCATATAACTCGATAAGTAGTCACCCACCACATGTGCTACTCTCAGTGCGGTTCCTACTATCCTTAACAGCGGACTGCTGCTCGGCTCATTGGTGCTCAGCGAATTCCCTGCATGAGGCGCCAGAAGCAGACCGTTCAGACAACAAAGCTCCCCCATCTCCTCTCGATGATGTCTTAGTCTCGCGATTCTTAGATGTGCTGCGACATCTTCTAGACCCTCCCCCAGATGGATTTACTCTGCCTACTCGCATGATTCTCGAAGATGCCATGCCGAGGGACCTGAACTCAAAGACGGCGTCAATGGCATTCGCCGCGCAGGGACCCAAAAAGTTTGACCAGCTCGCCACCGAATCAGCACGTCTAGAAACTGATATCAGAGTGATTGTGGAATATCTGACCGCTTCTAGTTGGCCGTGCGCCTTTGAATACTTCAGAAAGGCACTCTACATGCTTAGACCTACGGCGTCTCAATCCCAGCCGAGTCAAGCCCAGACTTTGGCTGTGAGTGACGAAGATGCCCTTGCCTTAGTGTTCCTGCGCCTCCTCTCCTTTTTTTGGGTCAACGGCCAGAAGCTCGGCCTAGTGCTGCAGGAAGTCTGCTCCAACTTTTTGCACTTCCGAAAGCCGTTTCAAAACAACGTTTCAATCGTTACATCACTTCTCATTACCCGGTGGATCGACCGTTTTCCACAAGAGTTTGTTGAACTGCATAACCGGCGTAAGAGGCTCGATGGTGGTGCGGATACTATCTTCGACATGACGCAAGCGGCTATCGACAACGGAAGAAGGAAGGCTGCGCTTTATCCTCTCCAGATTGCCTTGCTCTTCCTAATTCCCGATGTCTTCGAGGTTGCGAGCAATTTACGCCAAGTCAAGAGCAGCAGCATGTCGAAAAAGGTTGGGTTCCTCGATGCTCTCAGGAAGTCCCTCAGAAACCGAAACGAGCATGCATGCTACTGCCTAGTCTCTCTTTTGAGGGTCGCTCGCCATTTCCATGCTGAGAGCGACGCGGCCCTCGCGAGCTATGCCATGGACGTCCAAGATGAGGTCAGAGATGCCGTTTTCCGGAGGTTCCCCGCAGGGGTAGATGCACCAGTCTTTGAACAGGACATGATGACGGCGGCATTCGTCAGCATAGCCCAACTGAATCTAGACAGCTCTGTAGATTCACTGATCCAAACATGTCTAGCGCCATCTGCCCCTCTTAGTTTCAAGAAGGCAGTCGTTCAGGGGTGTTACTACTTTGCAAAACAGGACGATCTTACGAGATATGAGCAGGTATTCGCTGCTGCAGGGCCTTTTATGCGGAGGCAGCTTGAGGTTAGTTAAACAAGAAAAGAAGAGGGCGAGGGAGAGAGACAAAAGAAAAGGGGGGGAAAGAAGAAGGAAAAAGAAAACTAGGTCGAGTTCATCTCATACTGACTGGTTGTCAGGCCGTGGCCGCGTTGGAAAATTCGTCTGGCGGCCAGGACCGATCATCATCCGCCCAAGGAATATCAGAGCCCACCTCATCGGCTGTAATATCCTACGATATCTTGCGCTTGCTGGACGCATCCCCGAGCCTGTTGTTCGATCTGGTTTGTGGAGAGGATGACGGATCGGCGGATGGCGATATCTTTGAATGGTTCTTATTGTGTATGACATCTCCAGATGATGAAATTCTCCGCCGCGCTTGCAATGTAGCAAGGCGGCTATTTTCTGGTCCTCGGGCACTAGACGAACTAAGAGCGCACGAGAGATTGAAATCGCTCTCGCTGAAGGAAGAATTCTGGAGGCGAAGGTATCCATCCGACCACTGATGAATCCCAATTTGGCTCGTTCAACTACTAATACCAAGCAATAGCTCCCTGATATTATCCGCTATGGCGGAGCAGATGGGAACGATGCCGAATAACTCGGATCTCATGCATATTAAAGATTACCTAGAGGCTCGGGTACTGCTCTTAACGTCGATCCAGGTGTGTCTAACCTGCGACCTTTTGGTTCAATGTAGTATCGTCTCACATCAAATAGGAACTGGCCCATCTCGATAGAGAGGTTTCTGATCTGCCTGCCGCCTTGTCAAAGCTCGAAATGGCCCTACTTGTTTCTCTCTGTTCCTCAGATCTAGAAACCTGTGAGCTGGTTACGACGTGCATTGGGCATTTTCTACAGGAGTGTACCATTCTTGAAGCAGCGCCGACCTCGACGAAGCCAGCTACAACCCTCCTTCGCAACTCTCCAGTCTTCCAGGAGCTTGCGTCCCGTGATTTTCGCTTAACCGGCCTTGTCGCATTCCAGAAACGAGTTCGCAGCCTCCTCCGTCGGCTTCAATATCCCACTCTTGGTATCCTAGCTGCTTGGGAACAGGCTTTTGAGAAATGGGTGCACCTTTCGAAGGAAATATCCACCGCTACAGCGGACTCTTTGGAGCACAGAACCCTTGCGGAATGGCGTAATTTCTCGGGATTTTTGGCCTCCTTAGGTGGCATCTGCACGGCAACCCAAGCAACCCTCCTCGACGAACCGACAGTCAGTGGCTTGCGGTGGATTGATCGGCTATCTTCCGAGAACCACGAAGAGCCCTTATTAACGAGATACTTACGACTTAGTATCCGCCTTCTGGCTTGCTCCGATGTCCGCGTTCGTGAGGCAACAAGGGAGATATTAACTTCGGAGGTTTCCCCTCCCCTCTACCAACCTCTCTTCCGGGCTTTGGAATCCGAGCTAGAAATTCTCTTCGCCCGGAGCTGGGCCCCATCTGAGAGCGGCCGTGATGTGGAAGTCATCTTTGCGGAGCAAACCTCGTCGCTCTTGAAAGGGTTAATCGAAAGACTCGATAACCCAACCGATCTTGGCGCCGCGGGCTCGGTTCACCTTGGTGCCCTTACACTTGACTTTGCGAAGTTTCTCGACGCAATGGGCGACAGCGCTAACGTCCAAAGAGTGAAGATAAAAGTATGCCATCTCTGCGAGGCAGTCACAAAGAGAAAGGAGTATCTTAATTTGCGTGATGACATCCGCATCCGTAACCAGCTGCTGGAGTCAATATTCGGCTGGATTACGGATCCTCGATCCAACCGGAATGACAACGGAGTCCAAAGTCGCCACGACGAGTCTATCAGGATCCAGAGGGACCTCGACAAGGCATGCCTCCGGTCCTTGGCGGACCTCACATTACGACTGCCCCTTCAACCGGCGGAAGGTCAGGGTGATGCGGGGACCAGCGAGCTGAAATCGCAAATGTTCCTATCATACTTTACCAGGTTCTTATCCCTCTTGAATCACGAACCCCAAGAGTTGGCGAGAAATGATCTAGCCCTCTCCAGCCTCGCCACCCGCGACGAGGGCAGCTCCGTATCAGAGCTTGCCATCACGATCTTATCCAATCTACTCAGCGCAAATATAGACGTTGGCCTTAAACACTCTCTCAATATTGGCTACCACGAGAATGTTGACATTCGCACGGCATTTGTAAAGGTACTCTACAACATTCTCGTCCAGGGCACGGAGTTTAACAACCTAAGCGACGCTGTCGTTAGTGAGAAGTACGAGGAATTGCTTGATGTAAGTGCCTGTATTGCCTCACTCTCCTTTGCGAATATGGCTAATGATTTCCCAGCTTCTTACGAGGGATGTGCCGTTAGCCGCCGCAATGGGGGCTGTCTGCCCCAGCAGTGAAGTTGATGAGCTTACTATATCGCTCCTAACTATATTCGAACACCGCGGCTTGAGTTTCCAACTCCTCGAGGCACTTATAAAACAGGAAGTTGATAACACCGGTTCGTACACTCTCCCGACCACTCTGCTCTCAAGTCCTTTGTCGAGTCTTTCGTCCTGCGAAACTAATTTTTTCCCTTCTTTTTAGACAATGAGTCCGAACTCCTCCGTCGTAACTGTGTAGCAACAAAAATGCTGTCAATCTACGCCAAGTGGAAGGGCGCTCCATACCTTAAAGCTACCCTACAGAAAGTAGTTGAGCGGCTAATGCTAACATCAAACGACCTTGATTTAGAACTTGATCCTGCGAGAGTCGGCTCGCCAGAGGAACTTCAGAAAAATGCACTGCAACTGCGGATTGTAGCGAAGGTGTTCATCGATGACATATGCTCCTCTACGAGCAACATACCGGTACCTTTCAGAAGAATATGCAGTATTGTAAGTCCTGTGAATTCTTGGATCCTTGTTTTCTTTCTATTTACGAGGTCTCTCCGCTCCAGATTTCCACCGCAGTGCTCCCTCGTTTCCAGGAAGCAAAGTACACGGCCGTGGGTGCATTTATCTTCCTGAGATTCTTTTGCCCTGCGATCGTCGCTCCGGAGGTTGAAGGTCTTGTCACCACGGTTCCATCTAAAGAGATGCGCCGTGGCCTACTCTTAATCGCCAAGGTTATTCAAAACCTGGCGAATAATGTGCTTTTCGGCGCGAAGGAACCCTACATGTTCTCTCTCAATGACTTTCTCACGCAAAACATTTACAAAGTCACGACGTTCTTGCGTGAAATTTCAGTAAGTATAACATTCATCGAAATCCCCCGAGTTTCCTCTACTATGGGGTGAGTCACGCCTAACTCCTCCCCGAAGGTTGCCCCTTCAGATCCCCCAGAACCTACCGGAAGTGAGTCGTTCGACTTCGGATCTTGCGTATCCATCCACCGTTTCCTCTATGATCACTGGGACCATGTCCAGCAGAGGCTCATCTCGTTAGAAAGGAGAGAGTACGTCCGCTCTCCGGGTGAACTATCGCGAGGCCGCTCCCCAGTCCTTGAGCCACTGAGAAATCTCATTACAGACCTCGGCCCTCCTCCCCTCGCTGTTACCTGGAACAGACCCCAGATATCTGCGAATACTCTTCCGGCATACTCTAGGTTCCAGAATTTCATGCTGCGCAGTGCCTTCCGAGGCACCGAATCATTCCTTACGGCGAGAGCAGTGTATGATGGTGGAGAGAGCAAGGTCGGTTGATCAACCCCCCTCTTTTTTCCTCTCCTCGATTCATGTCCTTGACAACACCCAGATGCTAATATCCTGGTTAGGACGGTCTTTCCATTATATGTGTCATCTTACGACATATAGATGCCGAAAACATAGATTATAACACTGTCCTGTACTGCTATCTCAAGGTTCGGACCTCCCACCTTCTTATAAGCTCCATCCCGGCCGTCTAGGACGTACCTGACAAAATGCAACAGATCGCCAGTCGCCTGTGGCATCGGCCATTCGGGCTTCTCATCGATGCAACCTGTTACGGTGGAAATGTGGAGCCTCAGGACGATCTCTTCAAGAAACTCGAGCTCCTGGCTCCTACAGAACTCTCCCGTGCCCTTTCACGAGTGTACATCTATAACATGAACAACACCTTCAGGTAAGTTCCACGTCAAACTGGGCTTTCCGTGCTCCAGGATATCGGCTCATCGCGTTTATTGCAGAAAATGCTTCCGAAGGCTGCTGCGGGTATCCACAAAGAGCAGCAGCCATGTCTTCAATCCCAAAAATGTCGAATACCACTTGATTGGGAGCCTTCAAGATCTCCAGTCTCATTTCCATCTGAGCCAATTGAACTTGCCTCGTGAGACCATCAGTGTCGTTACAGACACAAGATACGTTTTCCAACCAATCACAAGGCTATCAAAAACAAAGGGGAAGATCGAAGTCGTCATCAAGGTTGGAAGCCAGTTCGTGCAGGTGACGACAGCGAACAAGACGGAAATCTTCCCAGGGTTCCGGCTCTATACGACGGTGAACGATATTTTCAGGCTGGGCGATATCGACGAAGCGCAAACATCAATACAAACTGAAGACGACTCCGCGTTTGGACTTCGCGCTGAGAACGGAAAGATCATTATGTTTTTCACTAGCCCTCAAAAGGCCGACATCATCCAAACCATTAGGGGAGCCAAAGCTAAATACGGAAAAGATAGCCGAGCTCACAAGACTCCCGATAGACTGATTCGCCCACAAGATGTCCCCGGCACGCTGCTGAACCTAGCTTTTACCAATATCTCGAGTCCAGATAGCATGCTCCGTCTCTCATCCTACAACCTCCTGGGGGCGCTTTGCAGGGCCTTTGAGTTTGAATCTGCGTCAAGGCTCATGTGCGCGAAAGGTTGGTTTCCTCCAAGTTGTTCTCCTAGCTCACCGTATACCCCACTAACGGATACTCGAACAGATCTGGCCATCCCCCCCGATCCGTCCGCATTTATCATAGCCATGAGCGGGCACTTGGCACGATCAGAACCGCAGCTGACCTACGACTTCCTAACTGAGTTTTTCGTGGGGTGGGACAGCTTTCCGGATGATCAGAAGCCCCTGAGTCTTGGTTACATGGCCCCGTGGCTCGTAGGCCTGCGAACCTTCGTGCTAGTCGCGGAGACGGATGCTGACAAGGGCCGGGACAAGATTGCAGTCATTTTCCGGAAGCTGGTGGAAGTCGTGCTAGCCGACCACTCTCAAGCCTATAGCATCGGTCAAACCGTTTGGTCCGTTATCTCAGGCGACGAAGTCCTTCTTGAGATCCTCCTAGATGAGATAATCAAAATCGGACTCGGATTCCGTCTGCATGATGACAATCTAGATGTCCTCTGCTCAATCGTTTCAGCCATCGGCAGCATCACCCTCAGAGGCAAGGTCATCTCTCGCTTGAGGAAGGCACTCAACCGGTCATCCTTAAGGCCAACCAAACACCTACCTGATAATGCAGTCTGGCCCGAAATCTGTCTGCTTCTGCAGTTTTGCCTGTGCCTCTCATTTGACAACGCGGTCCAAGTTCAACTGTACATCCCCGAGATATTCCACATAGTAACCATGCTCGCGAATACGGGTTCGATGGATTTCCGTAGCTTGATTCACAGGCTACTAGTCAATTCTATTCACTCCATCTGCACATCTTTCCCGTTGGAGGAGGCGCGACTAATCAAACTCCGCAGCATACTAGATGTTTTGAGCGACTCAAAAGGCGACCTCTTTCCGAGCCGAGCAGTTTTTGGACGGGAGGGGAATTCTATTTCCAGCGACCAGGAGTCGAGTCAGAACCTTGCTGCCACCGAAAGCCTCGCCATACTCCTCTTTGATATTTGCGCCATCTCTGCGCCTTCCGTCGATCTGTCCAATTCGTGGCGTTCCAGGTGGATGAGCCTAGTCGCCAGTACTGCATTCCAGAACAATCCAGCCATTCAGCCGAGAGCCTTCGCGGTCATGGGTTGCCTGGCACGGGAAGAGGTCGATGATGATTTGCTCTACCAAGTCCTAGTCGCTTTACGCAGTAGTGTGGCTCGATTTGGAGAGGACGGAACAAGCGAGATGCTGGTGTCAATCTTGACTTCGCTTTCCAGAATGCTTTCGAAGCTGCCAACAGCATCCAGATATGGGGTTCAGCTATTCTGGCTTGCAATCTCTCTCCTTCGTCTGGTGCCTCCAAGCCTATTCAATTGTACAGCGCAGTTTGTGGAAGCTGTGCTCGCCAATATCAGCACTATACCAGAACTCAAAGGTGAGAAAATGGTGTTGACGCTAATGCAGGGAAGATTGCCGCTGGAGGAGGCAGCAAGCTCTCTTGACGAGCTTTACGGCGTCCACTTCAGCACGGAAAACTTCCACTTTGCAGTCTGTGCTAGTCTAGCCCGAGGGCTCACAGATACTGTGACACGGCCGGTAGCTATGCGAGTACTATCGGCTTTCCTTGGCATGTCTGGGACATCGTCTGGAAGCTTGGGCCGTCAAATCACTGACATATCCAATTCTCCCTACTTGGCCCTCATACTCGCCCGGGCATCCGGTCTTGAGGAACTTAGGGACTACCTTTGGTTTGCGGGGATCAATCCTTCCTCCTTAGGTGTTGTCTCCAACATCCGAGATCTGCAACAGCCGGCAAATATCAAGGACAAAGACCTTCTCTTAAACACCACAATCGAATTGGTTGATTTCCAGTATCTGGAAGATGCCGTCCAGATTGGGACACTGCGATGGCTCAACAGTCTCAGCTCTTCACGGCCAGGTGTTGTACTACATCTGTGAGCATTCCGCCTGAATTCCCTATCCCATAGGAGTACACCATGAACCACTAACATGCTCGCTCGATAGACGGGAGCCGATTGTGGCTATTCTCGATGAACTGCTCCTCCAGTGTCAAAACTCGGCTGCGCTAGAGTCCGCCTACGACCTTCTCAAGGCTTTGACCTCGTCGCCTCGATTCTCCGGTCATCTCGAGCAATCTGGGACGTTGATGAATATTCTCGAAGATATGGGCTTCGGAGGTCTCTGGAGAATGTGCTCGCTGAACAATTCCTGGGAAGCAAATACTCAATGTTTCGCTCTAACCGAGAAGCTAATTGAGGTAAGTGATACGCGCATAAATTAAAATTTAAAATTTCTAACGCATTTTTTGTAAAAATATAGCTTATTATTATATAAATATAAATTTTATACATGCTTTTTCAGCTTATCATAGCAAGCGTCGTGGGTCCCGGTAACTCTCGCAATGAGTTGGATACGCCGGTAATGGTAGATGGACAGCCGTGTCCTGATGGGTTCTAGTCGGGTCTTTACCCGTCGAATTGGCGTCTAGAGAGAGCTCTTGGGGAGACAAGGGGCAGTTGCTACTGCTTCAAGCCTCAAGCCTCGTCGTGAAAGAGGGGAGGGGGGTGGTGTACTATTCCGAAATGAATAGAAGGGGTGGGAGAGAAAGGACGGGACTTCATTAAAGAGAGAGATGGAGCCTCTGGAGCGTGAAGTTTATCCGAACCTCAGGCCCCGCCTGGATCAAGGCCTTGGAGTTCTCGATGCAGACGTCACACCTGGACAACAAACATATATAGTCGAGCATCGGGGCGACCTACACCAGGGGCTTCCTTTCTAGCTGGAAGTACCAGCAGGTATAAATGAGGTTGGCCACTCTTCATGAAATTCTTCTGCTCGAGGGCCCTGGGACTCCCTTCACAATCAAGTTCACCTCGTGGAGATTCCAGAGCCTCGTTTGTGCTCAGAGCCCGTTGCTTGGAGGGAACAAAGTCACCGGCTATCCCAACCTTGCTGATATTCCAGATCTTGTTGCAGAAGCCCCTATAAGTGTAGAAGACATTAATATCAAGATCAACGTCGCCGCAGCCGTGATGTATAGGCGATGAGAGAAGTGAACCGTGTCTGCTCCGTATTCCGGAATGCACTGCGGGGATGCCTTCCCGGCTTCATTGAGATGGCCCTGGACGAGCATAGGTCGAAACTGCACGACAACTCCCACATGGATTAGACTTGTTAGCTTGAAACGACATGCTACAATGAGTAGGGGTCCCTGCCAGGTATCCCCTCATAGTAATTTATATGTAAAGATATATATAGGAAATCAAAACAAATAAAGTTGTATTGATATAGCCCCTCTCACCCTACCAGAGCTCGAAAAACCTGAAAAATAAAGCTAAAATATTATTATTATTATAGACTTATTATATATTCTTATAGATATTGTGATGGGTAAAAAGGTGACAGCGGTGGAAATAGTAACGTTCCCACAGGACCGCAAAGATGAAGGCGGAGAAATATTGTTCCTTAGCATAGGCCAGGGGCATGGTTATTTCTTTTCTTTTCTTTCCTCTCTCAAGAGAGGAATAACAAGTTCTTCAACGAGTTTTTCAAGTTCTTCAATTATTCCAATTATTAGGCTTTCTTTCAATTGACTTCATTCTACCCGTTTCTTGTGGATCATCTTGTGTGGTGACTCCGGACAGTTCTTCTATTCTTTTATGTGCCCAAGTGTCCCGTATTCGACACTTAAATGTTTTCTTGGCTTCCCCCTATTTGGAAGCCTCCTTTCGTTGTGATACGGCTCTATTCCCGTTGATCAACCATTCCGACGTTCTATTACCATTCCTGCTGGGAGAATTGCAGCAGCTTCTTGCAGGAACCATTCTACTGTAGACCTTTTTGACCAACTGTTTCTTTTGTTTCGTTCTTGTGGTGTACGGGCAGGCTGCACTGCTCCGTTTCAATACTATTAGATGTCACGGAATTCCTAAAATACTATTACAAAATAGGCCTATTTTAGAATAGCAGGGCGTCTTCTAAAGTTATACTATAGAAAAACTGAGTAAGGGAGGTTCGGTCATGTCGCACTTTAGGCTTCCTCCTTGGCGGCAGTGTTGTACGATGTAGCCCTTGCCCTACGCACTAACACAATAATAGAGAAGCATTTTTACAAGAGGTAGACAAGCGCGTAAACTTTCTCAAATAATGAAGTAGTACACAGGTAGTTTATATTAGTTTATATACTAACTTTGAAAAAGTTACCCCGAAGGGCACAGGGAACTCAACGGGCCCAACCGTTCTCACGGCGGCAAGCCAGGCAGACCCTGAGACCACATCCCCTCTGAGTTGTACATTGCCAAACAAGACGATCTAGTCGGTCGTGGCAAAGGTCGCAGGCGCGGTCCTCCAACCGTTCTGTCCAGTAGTGGTCGCACTGCGCTGGTGCGAGACGACGAGGTTGGGCGGCTTGGGCAGGGACTCGCGCCGGGACTTGGGCAGGGACCGGTGCAGGGCGACCGCGTAGATGCGGGGGCAGGTTGTTGATGTCACCTGGGACAGGGGGGTTGCCAGGGAGATTGCCATACTGCCAACATTGGTCCGGACACTCTGGAGTGACCTGGCCGAACGGTACACTCCGGAATGCTATCTCCATGCACGGATGGCAGAGGAAGTGCGAGGAGTGCGTCGCACAGCGAGAGCTGTGCCTAGCAGGGACCCGTTCGAGGTGTACTACGCACACAGGGAATTGTCGGTCCAGTTGCTATGGTATGGAAATCAGGTTCTGCCCAATCGAATGGGAAAAGGATAGGGTCCGAAAACTTACGAGCTGAATATTAAGCAGCACCTCGCGATCCTATTCGTCGAGGCGACCGTTCTGCAAATGTGTGAGCCTTCCAGAAAACAAAGAAGACTTAAGTGCCAAAGTTTGTGAGGATGGGGGACTTACTCTCAGGGCCAGCGAGATTTGGCGAGCCGCTTCGCTAATCTCGTCCATCTTAACGCGATATGGTAGACACCGAGAATAAGAGGGAAACAGGGACCGACGGGTGATAGGAATCAGGGATTTTGAGTGAAAAGGTGCCCAGCGATTGGTGACGGAATGTTGTCCTCCAAAGAGAAAGAAAAATAAATCCGGGGAGACAGGGATGCTTAGTGGGTAGTTGGAAACGGGGATTTTGAGTCAAAGAATGTTGATGGAATGTTGAAAGAAAGACAGGGAAATGGGAAAATGGGAAACAGGAATGTTTGAGTGGAAAAGGTAGGCGAGAGTGTTGTTCTTTGAGAGAAGAAATTTGCTCGAGGAAAACATTGCCCAAACGACTCGCGGATTGAAGTCGAGCGGCTAAATGTGTAGGGGTGAACGTTGTTAACCAGTGAAGGAATCTGGTTCAAGGCTCAGCAGCGACCCCATTGGGAACGACCATTTCCGTAAGCTTCTGGTAGACTTTCAATATTACAGCCCTCGTCCGCTTCCGTTACCACATTTCTGGTGGGCTTTCATCGTGCCACATCATCTCTAGACTTCCCATGTGCCACAGCCCGTGTAGGCTTTTGTTACTATGAATCGACTTCCCATCGACTTTCCGGTTCTAAAAGGGTTTCCATTGCCATAGCTTGTGTGGGCATTCGATATCACAACCACAATGGGCCTCCGATGCCATAGCGATCGTGGACTTCTAATATGCCATAAATGTCATAGACTTTCTGGTTTCAAGGGACTTTTCGTTTTCACTCGTGTGGACTTTTGATTACCACAAACTTCGTAGACTTCTAGAATTACCTTCATCTTTTTGATCATAGAAGAAACCATCAAACGGCATCAAGAAGGGCTTCCAATATTATCATAAAACGATCGCAGACTTAACCGACGCCATGAATAAGCATGGACTTTCCAGGAGTATAATAGCTCATACTATCATCGCATAAATACTAACAAGCATTGACCAGGGGAAACAGGCTGGCAGAACCTTGTGCCTCTTTTTCCCTGACAGTACTGTGTTGGCGAGGAGTGCAATGGACATCCAGGAAGCCGCACGGGAAGAGCCGCGGCCGTGAACTACATAGCCGCATATCCCTCACTTACATATAAGGGTTCCTGCCAGATTCAATCATGGGAGAAAGAATACTGAGCGAGACAGTTTTTACTGACGGTAAGAAGGAAGACACATTCGAAGCATAGGCGATCAGTTGTTTCCCTTGGTTTTGAGAGCTGTTTCGCATGAGTTGTTCTTTTATTTTCTCTTCAATACACAGGTACTACACTTCTCTTTCCGCTTTACTCTGTTTCCCTTAGCCAGCGGGCCACCAACATCTTTCACTCCTTCTAATCTGCGCAGGTATATTTAGATAGTATTGAAGGCTTGATGTGATGATGGAATACTTCCAACGACCCCCAACACAGCCATACAACTGCTAAGCAAACGGGCGTCTTCATCTCCTGCCGCTGCTCCCCCTATGTTCGGCGTATATCGAAGACCGACTTTAGCTCGACAAAAGGATGGAGAAGGACGTGCTGCGACCTACGCCAGATACATGCAGGTCCATCTTCGAAAAAGGTTACCGACTCTGGCGTAACCTCCACCTAATAGCCGCGGATGATGACACGCTCCCCCAACTATCGACCCAGAACATCAAAGCATTAATATGCAATCATCCGTATTTCCCAAGAGACCTGGATTTGGAAGAAAAATATGGGGGCCTTGTGGCTCGGGGTATTTCGACATGGAACACCTCAAGCAGATCTTGCATTCTACCGCCACTTAAGAAGGAGCTCGACTTCACTATATGCTCAAGACTACCAAAGAACGTCTACCTGGAGCCGTTATCCTCATATCCATTCGACGTTAGAGAAGGCACTGGCTATGGCAGCCACCTGACGGTTCTCTTTTTTGCATGGGCATATATCCTCTCTACGCGATGGAGCGAACTTATGCCTGGGGCTCGAATTTCGTTCACAAAGCAAACAGGCGATAATCCCCCATTCGCAAATACACCTAATTGCAAAAGCACAGAAGAGGTCGACAGCGACGCATTGAGGTGGTGGGCTGCTCTGCTTGAGCCTGGTGGGGGCTGGGAGGCCACTATCGATGTTGGGGAGACCAAGAACTTCTCACCTTGGTCGGTCAGCACTCACAGTTCGGCTGATGCAAAGACACTGCCAGCGGCGATAATATCTACTCCTCCCGTTCAACCCGCGCCCGCGCCATCATACAATACCTCCCTTCAATACGTCTTGGACTATTGTGCCGCCCACCAAGTTTCACACCTATGCGACATAGCCCTCTCCGCGGCCCTCTATCTGCCGTGCTGTTCTAAAGGCGTGACACTTCCTATTCCTGCCGTACGATATTTCGTGCCTCCAAAAACGACCTCCACCGTAGAGGAAGGCCCCAGAACTCACTGGACGCAGGAGGATTGCAATATTGATAAGTTACTTGCTCTTAGTTGCAATATCAGAGGATTGAAGGCTCTATTATTGAGTGTGCTCTACGAGCCTTCCGTCCCCTGTAATTCCGTTAGCCCATGGATTCAATCAGTATTTTCCGTCCTGGACTCCGTCCAAAGCGAAGCTGTCCTATATGAGAATTTTTTCGGCGCGGGCTCCAAAGTTAGAATTCCTGTGGGCCGGTGCTTTAGTGTTAGGAGCCCATAAAAGTCTGTTTTCGGAGGCCCGAGTCGGCTTAATACCCGTTGAGCTTCATTCTGCTGCATGGACTGGATCCGTACACTCCTTTATCCAGGAACCAGTGACGTCGTACGCCGAGTCGGATTCCGATAGCTCTGCTCATATCCAACGTGCCGACGAATGCAGGCTGCTATACCTCCGCCAGACCGAGCAGCACTCCCGAGTCCCAACCTGTCAATGGACACCTTTTGGAGCCAGCCGGGTGGAAGATACTGACATCGAGGTCAGGCTACATTATAGGTGCAACCATCTGCTATTCTATAGCTGATGGGCATGGAAATGCAACAGTGGAGACGTCGTTCAGCCGGGCACCACCGGATTCGGCTCTCAAGCTTGGCTATATCCGACAGAATCTGGTAGGATACATGACTTAGAGGTGGATTACAACAAGTTTGACACAGAGAACGAGGTTGTGTCTGAGAATGCGACCCGAAGCATCTTCACCTGGCTACGTTCCGAGGGATATCCAGCAAGCGAGAGGGGCATTTCTCTACACGAGTGGCTTGAGACTTTTGACTCTGACGACGATGTAGACCCGGGTGATTTAGAAAGCATAGGGAATGACCAGGATCTGAGAGTTGCGGAGTGGTTAGGGATGGCTTTGGGGTAACTAGGCTAGGCTTACTGCCGAGAAAGGCCTCGAGGGAACGGACATCAAGAGCCTCGAGCTCGTTCCTCAGTCACGGAATGGCTCTGGGGTGATCTCCGAAGCTCTGGATATTCTAGTACAGTACTAAAGTACCTTGCTTGATGGGACCACGGCGGTAAATTGGCTACTGGGCGTGGGTCAACGCTTACAGGGTCCTAATAAAAGCGGCGAGAACGAGAGCACGCTTTAGTTCGAGTAGCCTGTTGCTCTAATGAAGTCTGGGGTAAAGTCTAAATAAAGTGCAACGGCCTGTCCAATGATATTCCCCCCTCGAGTCAACAAACACCAGGCTGCAATATCTAATCCGTCCTTACTTCGTAAATGGTTCGTGACCGGACTCGAGATATACGAAGTAGACCCCGGTGAGAAAAGCGAAGAACACATAATGGGTGTCTAGCTTCTACTGGGTTCTATTAGTAGGAGCCGTGTTGCGTAGATGCCAGACGCCGCGCTGCTCGCAGAGACTATGCGTCACTTCCATCATACTGCTCATAAGAGAAAGTGCTGCCAGTAGACTCTGCCGGTAGAGACTCCTCATGTTGCTAGGACACTACGGGAGACCTGCCCCTGACCAGGCGATGCAACATATGCCTGGCATCTTGGCCTTGTGCAGTCACATGCATCTGCATGCTTGAACAATAAACTCGGGAACAGAGCGAAATATCGAACGACCGAGACACTGCTCCAAGGATTTTTTGTAGAGGCGATCTAGGTTCAATCAACCCAGCTCGGAAAGCGATATCTTGAGCGCACCGTGTTGAACGATTGGCCCTGGTCATCGAGACCACTCTACTTCAAGTATATTCCACCTGAGAAGCAAGCATCCCACGAACTAATTCTTGTTGTAGACTGCTCATGAAGGCTTGGTCGCAATGATGTTCTTCGTCCTGATCTTCCTAGCTATCTCGCCATTCCTCGCCACTAGCCTACCCAGTCATGCAAAATGCACGCATAGGACTGCGATTCAGCGCAAAGAATGGAGCAGTTCAACCGTTGCGGAACGCCATGCTTATATCAACGGCATCAAGTGTCTCCAGGAACTCCCGACTCGTCTGCCCGAGATCCCCGCCAGCCAGTCGTTTTACAGCGACTTTGCGGCAATCCACGTGAATATGACTCTCCGTATTCACTTCAACGGGATCTTCTACTCCTGGCATCGGCATTTTATCCATATCCTTGAGAAGGCCCTGCACGAGCATTGCAGCTATCCATCCTATCTTGGGGTTCCATATTGGAATTGGCCGCTGTACGTTGAAGATGGGAAAACGTTGGAAACAAGCGCCCTGTTCAGCGGCAGCAACTCTTCCCTGGGCAGCAACGGCATTTATGACCCTTCTGTACCCAACGACTCTTTGCCAGACGGAAGTGTCCTTCCCCGCGGCACTGGGGGTGGCTGCGTTTACAGGGGCCCCTTCGCACACACCAACATCACCTTCGGCCCCTTCCCACCATCCCTCCTCCTGACCGGCGTACCAAGCAACTGGACCGAGCGCAACCTTCGCTGCCTACCACGAGATCTCAACGATGACATTGTCAGGTCGGCCGGCAACCAGCAAAGGATCGACGCAGCCCTCGCCCAGCCTGACATCGAGTCTTTCACTCACTGGACTAATGACCCTGGTTTCACGTCCCTGCACGTTCATGGCCATGCAGGCGTAGGCATGACCATGAACGACGCCTTCGGTAGCCCGCAGGATCCAGTATTCTTTCTCCACCATGCCATGGTGGATCGCGTGTGGACACTATGGCAGGACTTGGGGCCTGACCAGAGGCGGTTTACGTATAATGGTACAACTGTCATATTTAACCCGCCAAATGCACCGCTGGTAAACAATGATACAGTACTTACTTGGGGGGTATTGAGCGAGAATAAAAATATATGGGAGCTGGCAGATCCGATGGCTGAGAATTACTGCTATAAATATATGTAGGACGAGAAAATAGAAGAAGGAAGCTGTTAAAATAATAGGTAGCGATTAAGTAAGGCTCCTAGATAAAATTAAAATAGGTTGAAAAATTTTTATTTAATAAATTAAAAGGTTTATAATTTAAATTAAATAAAAATAATATAATTATTATAATTTAATAAATATATATATATATATATTATATAAAAATAATTATATTAGTTATTTAATAAAATAAATTTTA
>Ga0164243_10006863_pt1 | contig 17156 bp, 15 predicted proteins | sample OricompcompostOP_FD_108781 | JGI IMG/M metagenome (GOLD analysis project Ga0164243, IMG submission 108781) | Organic Plus compost microbial communities from Emeryville, California, USA - Original compost - Organic plus compost (OP) | ecosystem: Engineered > Solid waste > Mixed feedstock >... | reverse complement strand
GGGTGGCGCCTGCCGGTGGCGCCGCGCGCCCCGCGCGGGCGGCACTGGCGGCTCGTCGCCGGCCTGTCCGAGACCGATCCCCTCTGGCTGCCCTACCTCGGCGAAGCCGCCGCCTGACCAGGCTCCGAGGCTGCCCGGCCGGTCCCTGCGGCACCTGCGCCGGTCCGCGCCCCGGTTCCGGCGCGATCACCGCATCGCAGCCGTCGACGTCCCTCGATGCCCTGCCTCGTCCTGGCCGGGCCCCGAGCTCTCCCGCCCCGGATTCCCGCCTGATCCCTGCTGGTTGCGCCCGCTGCTGCCCTGCAGCGGGCTGACCGAGCCTGCGCTGATCCGGACGCCGCTGCGGTCGGCCCGGCGCCGCTTGTCCGCCGGAGGCGTCCACGTCGCTGCCGACCTCACCGCGCACTCGGGCCGGTGCGTCGTTGACTTCGCCTCGTTCTTCGCACGCCGCCATCGGAGTCGGGGGAGTGCGCCGACACCGGCTGATCCTGCGGAGACCTCAGACATCGTGTTGGGCCTGCTCAAGCGCTGATCCGCACTCCGCCGCGCGCGCTGATCCGGACACCGTGCCGAGCGCGGCCGGGAGTGGGGGCGTTCCCGCTGATCCGGACTCCCGCCCGATTCTCGATCAGCCGGTCGCTGACGCCACTGATCCGCACACCCCGCTGCTCACCGCTGATCCGGACCCCGGCGCGATCCAGGATCCCCCGGTCCCCGCGGCCGCTGATCCGCGCGCTTCGCTGCTCGCCGCTGATGCGGACCCCGGCGCGGTCCGCGGTCCCCCGGTTCCTGCGGCCGCTGATCCGCACGCCGGCTCCGCCGCTGATCCGGACCCCGGCGCAGTCCACGGTTCCCTGGTTCCTGTGGCCGCTGATGCGCACGCCTCGCTGCTCGCCGCTGATGCGGACTCCCGCACGGTTCTCGATCACCTGGTTGCCGCGCCCGCTGATCCGCACGCCGCGGTGGGAGCTCCCGCTGATGCGAACACCGCTGGTCAGCAAGGGCTTAGCGGCCCGCGAGCCCGCGCGCGTGAGCACAGGAGCATCCGCGCGCCCGCTGATCCGCACCCCCGAAGAGCAGCTGATGCGCACACCCCGCTCTCCGCCGGCAGCAGCCTGCCCACGGCCACTGATGCGGACTCCATGCCCGGAGGCGCCACGATGCCCGCTGATCCGGACTCCCGACCGGTTCTCGATCTCGCGGTTGCCGCGCCCGCTGATCCGCACGCCGCGGCGGGAGTCCCCGCTGATGCGAACACCGCTGGTCAGGAAGGCGCTCCGCGCGTCCGCGCGCCCGCTGATCCGGACGCCGGAGTGCGCGCTGATCGCCCGGCCGCGGCCGCTGATGCGGACTCCGGTGTGCTGAGCCAGAGCGCCGTTCGCCTGCGCCGAGGAAGCGCTGATCCGCACACCCCGCTGCTCGCCGCTGATGCGGACCCCGGCGCGATCCAGAATCACCTGGTTCCTGCGGCCGCTGATGCGCGCACCGGCTCGGCCGTTGATCCGGACCCCGGCACGGTCCACGAGCGCCTGGTTGCCGTGCCCGCTGATCCGGACTCCGGCGCGGTCCACGATCCCCCGGGTCCTGCGGCCGCTGATGCGCACGCCGGCTCGGCCGCTGATCCGGACCCCGGCGCGGTTCTCGATCATTCGGTCGCCGGCGCCGCTGATCCGCACGCCGCGGCGGGAGTTCGCGCTGATGCGAACACCGCTGGCAAGCAAAGGCTGCGCGCCCGCGCGCGTGATCGCGGGAGCGCCCGCGCGCCCGCTGATCCGCACTCCGCAGCTGATGCGCACCCCGCGCTGGGCCGTGGTGGGACTCTCGGCGTGCCCGCTGATCCGGACACCGTGGTGAGCGTTGACCGGGTCCTGTCCGCGGCCGCTGATGCGAGCTCCGGTGTGCTGGGCCAGAGCGCCGTTGGTCCGCGCCGAGGAGGCGGTGATCCGCACACCCCGCGCGCCGCTGATCCGGACTCCGCGCTCGCCGCTGATCCGCACGCCGGACGAGCTGATGCGCACCCCGCGCTCTGCTGCGCTGATCCGCACACCCCGGTCGGCCCCGCTGATCCGCACGCCGCGGTCCGCTCCGCTGATGCGGACGCCGCGGTCGGCCTCGCTGATGCGGATGCCGGTGGCCGCCGCGCTGATGCGGACACCTCGATCGGCTGTGCTGATGCGGACGCCGCGGTCGGTCCCGCTGATGCGCACGCCGCGCTGCTCGCCGCTGATGCGGACTCCGGTTGCACCGGGGTGGGTGCGGCGGCTGGTGGAGCTGATGCGGACGCCCTGGTGAGCGGCGCTGATGCGGACTCCGCGGGCAGCGCTGCTGATGCGCACGCCGGTGGCCGCGGCGCTGATGCGGACCCCGGTGTGCACGGCGAGTGGCTGGTCGAACGCGCCGGCTGCGTGCGCGGTGGAGCTGATCCGGACGCCGCTCCGCCGGTTTTCCGGCAGCATTCCGATTTGTCCGCTGATTCGCACACCGTTCTGCGCCGCACTGCTCCGAATGCCGAGAACGGTTGATCCGATGTGCAGATCACGTTTACCGGGAATTTGCTCGCGCTGATCCGCGCCGCTGATTCGGACACCGCGATTCGCGCCCGGGTTCTCGGCGAACTGCGAGCTGATCCGAACGCCTCGCTCAGCATTGCTGATGCGCACGCCGCGCCCATTTCCGCTGATCCGCACGCCGGCGCTGATGCGCACGCCCCGTTCGCGCCCGCTGATCCGCACGCCGGACTCGGCGCAGCTGATGCGCACCCCGCGGTCGGAGCCGCTGATCCGGACGCCCGAGCTGATGCGCACCCCGGCCGCCGCGTCGGCGATCTCGCTGATGCGGACCCCGCGGCCGACGGGCGCCAGGTTCGCGCAGCTGCTCGGAATTCCGCCCTGCGCTGCACTGATGCGCACTCCCGCGCGTCCGTCGAGATCCGCGCCGCCGGTCGTCGGCGGCGAGTCGTTCTCCTGCCCGCTGATCCGCACGCCGCGCCGCAGTCCCCCGCTCGTCATCGCGGCCGCGCCGCAGGCCGCGTGCAGGGCCGAGCTGATGCGCACACCGGCCTGTTCGCCGCTGATCCGAACGCCGCGCTGCGCGCCGCTGATGCGCACCCCGGAGGCCATGTGCGGACCGTGTTCAGAGAATGCCTGCGGGTTCAACAAATGCGTGACAACATTGGTCTGAACGGCGGTTTCGAAGATCGACATGGTGTGCCTCCTGCGGGCTAATGGCCAAGTTGTGGGCTTGCTGATCAAATATGCAAGACCCATACAGGTGAAAAACTAGAAGCGGGATAGCGCTCGAACAAGCCGCCAACTCGCCGCCCGCTGCGACCTTCTGGATGGGCTCCATTCGGCCGGGCTCGTTACCCTAAAAGAGTTACATGACGTGACGTCGAACACGTCCGCTCGGTGACGTTGAGTAGTGCGAACCGCGCATGACGACGGCCGGATCACCGGGTGTCAACGCCCCCGGACAGGACGATCACCGCTGGTGATCACGGCTTCGGAGGGAGTGACGCGGGGTCGCGCCGGGGCTGCGCCGAAGCACCGGCGGATCGGCGAGCACGCGCCCGCGCGGATCGACCCGCGGGTGGCGGTGATCGGCTACCGTACGGGCTGTGACTGTCGTGGAGACCTTGCTCGTCCTGGTGTTGATCCCAGCCGTCATCTACGGGCTGGTCACGCTGATCGCGCTATGGCCGAAGCTGACCCGCGCCCGATACCGAGCCGGCCAGGACTGGACCTACGATCCGGTCTTCTGGGTCGCCGACCCGGCCGGCGTGAGCACCGCACCGCCGCCGGAGGCCGCGAACGCGTCCGAGCCGGCGGCCAGCACCGACCGGGGAGGCGCACGTGGCAACTGGTGAGGTCGACACCCAGCAGGACCGGGACCTGACGACCGGCGAGGTGCGGACCGCGACCGGCCGGCTGTCCATCGCGCGGCGCGTGGGCCCGGAGCGGCCGCGGCTGCCGTTCACGCCCGGCCAGCTCGCCCGCATCGACGAGGCGCTGTCGCTGTCCAGCCGCAGCACCGGCCTCGAGTTCGCGATCTACCTCGGCGACCTGGGCGAGGACACCCGCGCCTACGCCGGGGAACTGCACGCCAACCTCGGCGCCCGGGCGGCCGACGGGGTGCTGCTGGCGGTCTCGCCGCAGCAGCGGCAGGTCGAGATCGTCACCGGCGAGGAGTCCAAGCGCCGGATCCCGGACCGCAGCTGCCAGCTGGCGCTGATGAGCATGGTCGCCTCCTTCAAGGAGGGCGAGCTGCTGGAAGGGCTGATCAGCGGGCTGCGGATGCTCTCCGACGCGGCCGGGCACCGGCGCTCGGCCGAGCACTGAATCCCCCCGGCGACCAGCCGGACATCGACACGACGAAGGGCGGGCCCCGAATCGGGACCCGCCCTTCACCGCGTTCGGGTCGGGATCAGGAGCGGTCGAACTCCCGCGCGGCCAGGGCCCGCACGATGCCCGCGCGGCCCTCGGAGACCAGGCGGCGCAGCGCGGCCGGGCGCTCCCCGGCCAGCCACTCGTCGGCGGCGTCGACCGTGCTCTGCGCGACCGCCCAGGACGGGAACAGGCCGATCACCGTCGGCTGGGCGCGCTCGCTGGACCGGCGCTGCCAGACCTCGTCGATCTCGGCGAAGTAGCGCTCCACGTAGGGCGCCAGCAGCTCGCGCTGGCCCGGGTGCTGGAACCCGGCGATGATCGCGTCGCTGACCGCGTTGGGCAGCTCGTCGTCGTGCACCGCGCGCTGCCAGGCGCGCTCCTTCGACTCCGCGGTCGGGATCAGCGAGCGGGCCCGCTCGGCGCGGCGGCGGCCGGTGGCGGTCTGGTCCTTGGCCAGCTCCGCGTCGATCTCCTCCTCGCCGGCGGCGCCGTGCGCGACCAGCGCCTGCAGCAGCTGCCAGCGCAGGTCGGTGTCCACGGTCAGGCCCGGCAGCTCGGCGGTGCCGTCCAGCCAGCCGCGCAGCGCCTCCAGGTGCCGGTCGGCCAGCACCGAGCCGGTCAGCGAGTTCACGAACGCCAGCTGGTGGTCCGAGCCCGGCTCGGCGGCGCGGGCCAGCTCCAGCAGCCGGTCCGAGTACCGGGGCCAGCCCTCCCGCTGCCACTCCGGGTCGGTGTAGGAGGCCATCGCGGTCTGCGCCTGCAGCAGCACCCGCTGCACCACGCCGATCTCGCTCTCCGCGCCGATGCCGGACTGCGCGTCGCGGCCCAGCACGAGGCTGACGAAGTCGCGGGCCTTCAGCTCGGCCTCGCGGGTCATCTCCCAGGCGGTCGACCAGCACAGCGCCCGCGGCAGCGAGTCCTCGATGTCGCCGATCCGGTCGATCAGGCTGGCCAGCGAGTCCGGGTCCAGCCGCATCGTGCAGTAGGTGAGGTCGTCGTCGTTGACCAGCACCAGCTTGCCGCGGTGCACCCCGACCAGGTCCGGGACCTCGGTGCGCTCGCCGGTGACGTCGAGCTCCACCCGGTGCGCCCGCACCAGCTTGCCGGTGGCCGGGTCGTCGTCGTAGATGCCGATCGCGAGCCGGTGGGTGCGCAGCTCGCCGTCGCCGGGGCGGGCGCCGTTCTGCACCACGGCGAACTCGGTGAACCGGCCCTCGTCGTCGGTGGCGAACTTGGGGCGCAGCATGTTCAGCCCGGTGGTCTGCAGCCACTGCGCGCCCCACCAGGACAGGTCGCGGCCGGAGGCCTCCTCCAGCGCGCGCAGCAGGTCGCCCAGGGTCGCGTTGCCCCACGCGTGCCGCTCGAAGTACACCCGCAGCCCGGCCAGGAAGTTCTCCAGCCCCACGTAGGCCACCAGCTGCTTGAGCACCGAGGCGCCCTTGGCGTAGGTGATGCCGTCGAAGTTGACCTCGACCGCCTGCAGGTCCGGGATGTCGGCGGCGACCGGGTGCGTGGACGGCATCTGGTCCTGCCGGTAGGCCCAGGACTTCTCCACGCTGGCGAACGTGGTCCACGCGGAGGTGTAGTCGGTGCCGCCGACCTGGGCGAGCACGCTGGCCCAGGTCGCGAACGACTCGTTCAGCCACAGGTCGTCCCACCAGCGCATGGTGACCAGGTCGCCGAACCACATGTGCGCCATCTCGTGCAGCACCGTCTCGCAGCGGCGCTCGTAGAGGTAGCCGGTGACCTTCGACCGGAAGACGAAGTCCTCCAGGAACGTCACGCAGCCGGCGTTCTCCATGGCCCCGGCGTTGAACTCGGGCACGAAGCACTGGTCGTACTTGCCGAACGGGTACGGCACGCCGAACGCCTTGTGGTAGAAGGCGAATCCCTGCTTGGTCTCGCGGAACAGCCGCTCGGCGTCCAGGTGCTCGGCCAGCGAGGCGCGGCAGTACAGGCCCAGCGGGATCGGGTCCTGGCCGTTCTCGCCGGGGAACTCGTCGCGCCACTCCGCGTACGGCCCGGCGACCAGCGCGACCAGGTAGGTCGACATCGGCTTGGTGGTGCCGAAGGTGTGCGTGCGGCCGCGGTCGGTGTCGGTGACCTCGGCGGCGGCGTTGGAGATGACCTTCCAGTCGGCGGGGGCGTGCACCGTGATCTGGTAGGTGGCCTTCAGGTCCGGCTGGTCGAAGCAGGTGAACATCCGCTTCGCGTCGGCGGTCTCGAACTGGCTGTAGAGGTAGACCGCGCCGTCGACCGGGTCGATGAACCGGTGCAGGCCCTCGCCGGTGTTGGTGTACTCGCAGTCGGCTTCGACGACGAGCTCGTTGTCCGCGGCCAGTCCGGGCAGCCGCAGCCCCTTCTCCTCGCTGTAGTCGGAGATGTCCAGCTCGACGCCGTTGAGCCGGGCGCGGTGCACCTTCGCGGCGACCAGGTCGATCCACGTCTCGGCCCCCGGCTGCGCGCTGCGGAACCGGACCGCGGTGGTGGAGCCGAAGGTCCGCACTTCCGGCCCGCCCCCGCCGTCGGAGAGGTCCAGTTCGATCACGTAGGACTCGACGTCCAGCAGCGCGGCGCGCTGCCCGGCCTGGTCCTGGGTGAGGTTCGGCGGGGCCAACGGATCACCTCGTCGCTCGTAGGGTCTCGGTTCGCCGGACGCGCGGCGGCGCCCGGGTTCTTGCTGCGGCGCTGCGCATCCAATCACGTCCGCACCGCCCGCTGCCGCCCGACGCCCGGGCGACTCGCCCCGGCGTGTCGGCGGCTCCGACTCGTCCCCGGTGATCGACGTCGCGACCGCGGAAAATCCGGTAAAACCGGCAGATTCCCGTTCGATCGAGGGCGGCCGGGAAGAGTGACGGCGCGCGGCTGGTTGGACCCGGCGGCGGCCCGCGCACCGCGCCGGCCGAGCACCCCGTGAACCGATCCGCGTCGAGCGCGCGGAGCACTGTGGAGGAATTGAGCCCATGAGCGCCGACCGTCCGAAGGTCGACTTCTACTTCGACCCGCTCTGCCCGTTCGCCTGGGTCTCCTCGCGCTGGATCCTGGAGGTCGAGCAGGTCCGCGACATCGACCTGAACTTCCGCGTGATGAGCCTGGCCGTGCTCAACGAGGGCCGCGACCTGCCCGACGAGTACGTGGAACTGATGCGCAAGGGCTGGGGCCCGGTGCGCGTGTGCATCGCCGCGGCCGACAAGCACGGCGAGCAGGTCCTCTCGCCGCTGTACACCGCCATGGGCACCCGGATCCACAACCAGGGCAACAAGGACTTCGACCAGGTGATCAAGGAGTCGCTGGCCGAGCTGGACCTGCCCGCCGAGCTCGCCGAGGCCGCGCACAGCACCGAGTGGGACGTGAAGCTGCGCGCCAGCCACCACGCGGGCATGGACCCGGTCGGCGAGGACGTCGGCACCCCGACGCTGCACGTGGACGGGGTGGCGTTCTTCGGGCCGATCACGACCCGCGTCCCGCGCGGCGAGGAGGCCGGGGAGCTGTTCGACGCGGCCCGCAAGCTCGCCGGCTACCCGTACTTCTTCGAGCTCAAGCGCACCCGCACCGAGGCGCCGCAGTTCGACTGAGCGGCCCGGCCGGTGCGGCGGGATCCCCGCCCACCGGCCGGATGTCTCGCGCGATCAGTGCTCCCGGGCCCGCGCGTGCCAGGCTCGGCGGGGAAGGCTGCGGCAGACCTCGGGAGGCACCATGGCGGCACCCACGACCGGCCGGACCGACCACGTCATCGCCGGTGCTCGCGTGCCCGGTCAGGGAGCGCGGATCGACGTGTGGAATCCGGCGACCGAGGAGGTCATCGGCTCGGTCCCGGCGGGCAGCGCGGTGGACGTGGACTCGGCGGTGGCCGCGGCGCGGGCGGCGTTCGACGCCTGGGCCGCGCGGCCGGTGGCCGAGCGCTCGGCGATCGTGCGGGCGATCTCCGAGGGCCTCGCGCGCCGCCGCGACGAGATCGCGGCCACCGTCACCGCCGAGATGGGCTCGCCGATCGGCTTCGCCACCCAGGTGCACGCGAGCGTGCCGGTGGCGACCTCCGCGGGCATCGCCGACGTGCTCGACGGCGGGTTCGCCTGGACCGAGCAGCAGGCCAACTCGCTGATCGTGCGGGAACCGGTCGGCGTGGTCGGCGCGATCACGCCGTGGAACTACCCGCTGCACCAGGTCGTCGCCAAGGTCGCCCCGGCGCTGGCGGCCGGCTGCACCGTCGTGCTCAAACCCAGCGAGCTGGCCCCGCTCGCCGCCGCGCTGTTCGCCGAGGTGGTGGCCGAGGCGGGGGTGCCGGACGGGGTGTTCAACCTGGTGCACGGCACCGGCCCGGTCGTCGGCGAGGCGATCGCCGCGCACCCCGACGTGGACATGGTGTCGTTCACCGGTTCCACCCGGGCCGGGCGCCGCGTGTCGGAGCTGGCCGCGCGCACGGTCAAGCGGGTCGCGCTGGAACTCGGCGGCAAGTCGGCGAACGTGGTGCTCGACGACGCGGACCTGACCAAGGCCGTGAAGCTGGGCGTGGCCGGGTGCTTCCCCAACGGCGGGCAGAGCTGCAACGCGCTGTCCCGGATGCTGGTACCGGAGTCGCGGCACGAGGAAGCCGTGGAGATCGCGGTGGCCGCGGCGGCGAAGTACACCGTCGGCGACCCGACCGACGAGCGCACCCGCATCGGCCCGATGGTCTCGGCCGCGCAGCGGGATCGCGTGGTCGACTACATCCGCAAGGGCATCGCCGAGGGCGCCACCCCGGTCGTCGGCGGACCGGAGGCGCCGGAGGGCTTCGAGACCGGCTGCTACGTGCGGCCCACGATCTTCACCGGGGTGCGCTCGGACATGACGATCGCCCGCGACGAGATCTTCGGGCCGGTGCTGTCGATCCTGTCCTACCGGGACGAGGACGAGGCCGTGGCGATCGCCAACGACTCCGAGTACGGCCTGTCCGGCGCGGTGTTCGGCTCCGACGAGCGCGCGCTGGCGGTGGCGAAGCGGTTGCGCACCGGGCAGGTCGCGGTCAACGGCGGGGCGTTCAACCCGAACGCGCCGTTCGGCGGCTACAAGCAGTCCGGCAACGGGCGGGAGTTCGGGCGGTTCGGGCTGGAGGAGTTCCTGGAGGTCAAGGCGATCCAGCGGTGACGTGTCCTCAATGGACTGATCGGAGCGCTCGGGCCGTTGTCCCCGCGGTGAACGGAGATTCCGCCTCCGCGTCCGATGCGGACAGATCACCGCGGCGCACCGCTGCGACCACGTCGGCCAGCCGCGCCAGGTCCGCCCGCTGCGCCTGCACGAACTCCACCCCGACCGGATCGCCGTGCCCGGGCACCACGACCTCGGGGCCGGTGCGCAGCAGGCCGTCCAGCGCGGCGGGCCAGCCCTCGGGCACGGCGTCCTCGAAGTCCGGGTCCGCGCCGTGCTCCACCAGGTCCCCGGCGAAGACCGCGCCCGCGTCCGGCACCAGCACCGCCAGGTCGTGATCGGTGTGCGCGGGGCCGAAGTGCCGCAGCTCGACGACCCGGCCGCCGAGGTCGAGCTCCGCCCCGGTCGTCTCCCGGTCCGGCAGCACCACCTGCGTGCGCAGCAGCGCGTCGGCGGTCTCCGGCTGCTCGGCGCGGTAGTGCGCGGCCCACTCGGCGCGCTGGCGCTCGGCGTGGTCGCGCAGGTAGCGGGTGCAGCCGGGGTGCGCCCACAGCGGCGCAGGCCGGAACGCCACTGCGCCGAAGCTGTGGTCGAAGTGCCCGTGCGTGAGCACCACCTCCGGCGCCCGCGCGGTCACTTCCCGCACCGCCGCCCGCAGCTCGTCGCCCTGCCGCAGGTCGCCGCGGGTGTCCACGACCAGCGCCCGGGCGTCGCCGAGCACCAGCCCGACGGTCAGGTCCAGCTCCGCGTACCGGCGCACCAGCACCCCGGCGGCGATCTCGGTCCACTCGGTCATGCCCCGATGATCCCGTCCCGCAGCACCGGCGCCGTCCCGCTCGCGTCGAGCTGCGCGGCGAGCCGCACGTCCTGGGGGAAGCCGAGGTCGGCGAGCTGCTGCCCGGAGGCGCAGTCGCGCACCAGCTCCTCGACGCGCCCGGAGCTCGCCGCGAACGCCCCGGCCGCCACCTGCGCCTCAGCGCTCCGCGAGCCCGGCAGCGCCGCGATGATCGCGCCCGCGCCCAGCAGGTCCTCCACCGCCGGACGCAGCGGACCGTCGTCGCCGCCCCGGCGCTCACCGGCCGCGACCACACCGACCGGCAGCTCCACCGCTGCCCGCGCCACCGCGCTCGCGTTCCGCAGCCCGCCCACCAACACGTGATCGGCCGAGGCCGCCGCGCACAGCGCCGCCCCGTTCGGCGAGGGCAGCGCCAGCAGCTCGCCCGGCGGCAGGGTCCGCAGCGACGACGGGCTCAGCGACCAGCGGTCGTGCGCCCGCGGCCCCGCCAGCGCCGCGCCCGCCTCCCGCGCCCGGGCGGCGGCCCGCTCATCGCGCCACGGCAGCGGCAGCACCCGTGCGCCCGCCGACACCGCCACGTCCACCGCGGTGCTGAACGACAGCACGTCCACCACGACCAGCGTCCGGCAGCGGCCCGCGAGTTCTCGCAGGCCGTCGAGCCCTTGATCGAAATAGATGTCCGGGGGCACGGGCGAGGAGCCTAACCAGGGTGCGAAGACCTGGTGCCCGGTTTGGCACACTGCCCCTCGTGCGCGTCTACCTTGGATCAGACCACGCAGGATTCGAGCTCAAGAACCACCTGGCGAAGTGGCTGGGCGAGCGCGGTCACGAAGTGACCGACGTCGGCCCCGCCGTCTTCGACGCCCAGGACGACTACCCGCCGTTCTGCGTCGAGGCGGCCCGCCGGGTCGTGGCCGACGAGGGCAGCCTCGGGCTGGTCATCGGCGGCTCCGGCAACGGCGAGCAGATCGCGGCGAACAAGGTCCCCGGTGCCCGCGCGGCGCTGGCCTGGAACGTCGAGACCGCCAAGCTCGCCCGGCAGCACAACAACGCGCTGCTGGCCGGCATCGGCGCCCGGATGCACTCGGTCGAGGAGATCGAGGCGATCGTCGAGGCGTTCCTGAGCACCGAGTTCGAGGGCGGCCGCCACCAGCGCCGCATCGACCTGCTGTCCGACTACGAGCAGACCGGCAACCCGCCGGCGCTGCCGGCCGACTGAGCATGTCCGCAGCACGCCCGGCCGCCATCTGGACACCGCTGGTCGCCTTCGGTGCGACGGCGGCCGGGGTGCTCGTCCTGTTCATCGCCAACCGCCTGGTCACGCCGCTGCTGTTCGGCGGGCCCGGGTCGAGCTGCGCGGCACCGGACTGCGCGCTGGGCCTGGGCGTGTGGATGATCGTCGGCGCGTTCGCGGCGCTGTGCCTGGCGTTCGTGGCCGGGATCGTGGTGGCCGCGGTCCGCGGCTCGCGGCCCGGAGTGGTGCGGCGCGGGCTGATCGTCGCGGCCTGCTGCGCGCTGGGCTACCTGGTCGAGTCGGCCGTGCTCTGGGTGATCTTCTAGATGCCCGAGGGGCACGCGCTGCACCGGCTCGCCCGGCGGCACGACGAGCAGTTCGGCGGGCACCCGGTGCGGGTCTCCAGCCCGCAGGGCCGGTTCGCGGCCGCCGCCGCGGAGCTGGACGGCGCGGTGCTGGAGCGGGCCGAGGCCCACGGCAAGCACCTGTTCCACGTCTACGCGGCCGGCACGGTCCACGTGCACCTCGGCCTGTACGGGGCGTTCACCGAGTTCCCGCTGCCCGCCGAGGAACCGCGCGGGCAGGTGCGGATGCGCCTGGTGGGCCCGCGCGGCGGCACCGACCTGCGCGGGCCGATCGCCTGCGAACTGCTCACCCAGGACGAGGTCGACTCGCTGCGCGGCCGCCTCGGCCCGGACCCGCTGCGCGCCGACGCCGACCCGGAGCAGGCCTGGCAGCGCATCCAGCGGTCCCGCACCAGCATCGCGGCGCTGCTGATGGACCAGAAGGTGCTGGCCGGGGTCGGCAACGTCTACCGCGCCGAGGTCCTGTTCCGGCACGGGATCCCGCCGCACACGCCGGGCCGGGAGCTCGGCGAGCAGCTGTGGAAGCTCATCTGGGACGACCTCGTCGAGCTGATGGCCGACGGGGTGCGCGTCGGCCGGATCGACACCGTGCGCCCGGAGCACGAGCCGGAGGCCATGGGCCGCCCGGCGCGGGAGGACCGGCACGGCGGCGAGGTGTACGTCTACCGGCGGGCCGGGGCGCCCTGCCTGGTGTGCGGCACGCCGGTGTCGACCGAGGAGCTGTCCGGGCGCAAGCTCTACTGGTGCCCGGTCTGCCAGGCGGGCTGAGCAGCCGGGCCGTCGAGAAGCCGCCCCCGGGCTGCGCCAGCGCGGGGTTCAGAAGTCGAAGCCGCCGAGGTCGAAGTCGTCGAACCCGGGATCGTCCATCCCCGGATCCCCGACCTCGCCGCCGTCGAAGCCCGGATCCCCGCCGAACGCGTCCGGCGCGCCCTCCGCGTAGGCCGCGTCCGGCACCCCGTCCATCCCGCTGAACAGCGCGTCGGCCAGCATGAACGTGCCCACGCCCCAGGCCCCGGCCACGAGCGCGGTCTTCCACCACGGCTCGCTGTACCAGCCCTCGGGCACCGGCCGACCGGCCACGCGCCCGCCGGGGTAGTAGTGCGGGGTCCGCTCGGTCGGGGTGGGGGAGGCGACCTGCTGCTTGCCGTCGACCTCGACCTCGCGGTGCTCGGTGACCCGGCCGGCGCCGTGCCTGCCGGTGAGGTCGGGCAGGTCGGGGCCGGGGTCCATGTCCATCGCGGTGCGCGCGGCGCGCACGTAGTACAGGCCTTCCATCGCGGTTTCGGTGGTCAGCCGGCACTTCTCCGCGGAGTCGGCCTGGTCCAGCTGGGAGATCGCCGCGCCGTGCCGCTCGGAGGCGTCGGCGAGCGCCTGCTTGGCGGCCTCGTTGGTGCCGACCAGGTTGAGCACCTGCCCGCCGAGGCGCTCGGTCCAGCGGCGGGCCTCCGCGCGGGCGTCCTCGAGCTGCTTGCGCCGGTGCTCGACGGCCTGCTTGCGGGACCACCACACCGCCACGACGAGCACCGCCGCGGCGACGACGATCAGGATGAGTGCGCTGTTCACGGTGCCTCCGTTGCTGCTGCACTCCCGACGCTACTCCGGCGCGGCGGCCGGGTCAGGCACCCAGCGGCACCTGCGCGACGGTCTCCCACTCGGAGCAGGAGTGGTCGCGGCTGAGCCGCACCAGCGACACCGAGCCGGTCTTGGCGGTGGTCGGGTCGACGTCGGTGCTGCTGAGGGTGGCCACGGCGAAGATCGCGGGGCCTTCGGTGGTGGAGAAGGCGAGGCTGATGTGCCGGTCGACCTCCTCCGGTTCGCCGGGCAGCTGCTCGGCGCCGACGACCTCGGCGGTGGCCTCGCGCAGCGCGGTGCGCAGTTCCACCAGCGTCGTCTGCGGCTCGGCGGGCAGCGACAGCGATTCGGGCAGCACGACGGCGCGGTGGAACGCCAGGGCCAGCGGGCCGAAGCCGGACAGCCGCTGCCGGGCGGCGGTGGTGAGCTCGTCGAGCCGCTGCTCGGGGATCTCGTCGGTGAACCCGACCTCCTGCACGAGGATGTGCATCCACTCCAGCGGCACCAGGTCGAACCCGGGCAGGTCGCGCAGCGCGTACTGGTACTGGTTGACCAGGTGGCGCAGCCCGGGCTGGTCGGCGAACGGCAGCAGCCACGCGTAGCTGGTGCGGCCGGAGTGCCACCCGGGTCGCCAGCGGGTGTGGTTGCGGACCTGGTCGGCGTGCGGCAAGTCGGTCACCCCTCAAATACTGCACCGGAGTCGGCGGTTGTGGGGCGACCTTGAGCTATCTCACGGTCGCGGTGTCGCGGGCCGGTCGCCGCCGGGGCGCGGGGGCTCGGCGGTGTTGCCGGGGCGGCGCAGCGTGGCGGCCGCGTCGGCGTTGCGCACCCGCAGCGACATCAGGAGTCCGAGCGCGCCGAACGCGGTGGAGACCAGGAACGCCCCGCGGTAGGCCGACATCTGCGCCTCCACCACCGCCGCGGGCACCGAGTGGTCCACAGTGGACATGTAGCTGCCGGTGAGCGCCACCAGGATCGTCGCGCACACCGCGGTGCCCAACGCGGTGGCGACCTGCCTGCTGGCGTTGAACAGCGAGCTCGCCTGCCCCATCGAATCCTGCGAGACGCGCGCGAACGTGGCCGTCTGCAACGGGGTCATCAGCATCCCCATGCCGAGCCCGAGCCACACCAGCACCAGCACCAGCTGCCAGAACGGTGTTCCCGTGCCGAGCAGCTGCAGCAGCAGCCCCATGCTGATCAGCACCGAGTAGCCGATCAGCAGCAGCGGCCGCGGCCCGACCCGCCCGTACAGGCGGCTGGCCAGCTGGGTGGTCACCAGCATCGCCAGCGCCTGCGGGGCCAGCACCAGCCCGGCCGCCAGCGGCTCGTACCCGCGCAGCTTCTGCAGGTACAGCGGCAGCAGGAACAGCACGCCGAAGATCGAGCCGGTGGAGCACAGCAGCAGCACGTTGCCGGTGCCGAACAGCCGGTCGCCGAGCAGCCGCAGGTCGAGCATGGGGTGGGCCGCGCGCAGCTCCCGGGCGGCGAGCCCGCTCAGCAGCGCGGCGGCGACGAGCAGCGTTCCCCAGGTCGCCGGGCGGCTCCACCCGTGCTGCGCGCCCTGCTCGAGTCCGACCAGCAGGGTGGCCAGCCCGGCCCCGGCGAGCACGAACCCGGGCAGGTCGAACCGCCCGGCGCGGGTGCGCTGTTCCTCCTCCAAGAACAGCACGGTGAACAGCAGCGCGATCAGTCCCACCGGGACGTTGATGAAGAAGATCCAGCGCCAGCCGGCGTATTCGACGAGGAGTCCGCCGAGCAGCGGGCCGAGGGTGGGCGCGATGGTGACGGGAACGGCGAGCACGGCGGAGGCTTTGGCGCGTTCGTGCGCGGGGAATGCGCGGAACAACATCGCCTGCCCGACCGGGGCGAGCATTCCGCCGCCGATTCCCTGCAGCACGCGGGCCCCGATCAACATCCACATCGCGCCCGCGAGCCCGCACAGCACGGAGGCCGCGGTGAACACCACGACAGCGGTCTGGAAGGTCCGCTTGGGCCCGAACCGGTCGGCGATCCACCCCGAGGAAGGCACGAACACCGCGAGGCTCACCAGGTAGCCGGTGAGCACCCATTGCAGGGTGGCCTCGCCGACCCGGAATTCCCGCCCGAGCGTCGCCAGCGCCACGTTCAGCACGGTCATGTCCAGGATCTGCATGATCAGCCCGAGCACGAACGTGATCCCGACCAGCCACTTGTACTCGATCCGCCGGCCCCCGGCGCGCGCGACATCCCCCATCCCACCCAGCATGACCCACCGCCCCTTCCCGCCAAACCCGAAACCCGAAAACTCCTCACCCGGCCCGCGCGCCCACCACCCCGGCTCGCCCCGCACCAACCACCCGAAAAACCCCAACAACCCACTCGGAGAAAATCCCGTCAAACCCCCACGAAAACCGCAATCCCGAGCGCCCCGGGGCCGAAGCCGCGAACAATCCCCGGGCTCCATCCCTCCGCCAGCCCGAGTCGAATCACCCCCGAGAAACCCCGAAGACGAAGGGCGACCACATGCGTCGGCCCACTTCGGAATTTCCGCCCCGACAACTCACCCCGGAGCAATCACCGAAACCAGCGCGAGAAAACAGCCCGAAATCCCGCCGCACACCAGCACCCATCCGCACCACAAGACCACGCACCCACCCGAAGCCGAAGGCGAGCCACCCGAGCCGCTCGGGGTGTCCGCGGTGTGGTGGGCCCGTTCGGGCGCGGGGATCGAGCTGCTGGGCTCGCCGTTCGGCTTCGCCGACGGGCGTGTGGCCGGAACCGTCCGAGCACCGCCCAACGTCCCCTAGCAGGCACAAGCGCCAGACCTACGAGCGACCAGCCCTCCAACCACCCCGAGCGGCAACGCCCCCAACGGAGGCACCCCCGGCCAGCCTCGAAGCCGAATCCGAGCCAGCCCACGAGCCTCGGCAAAGCCGAAGGCGAGCCCTCACCCACCAGGCAACATCAACCGGCCACCACAACGAGCCAACCGCCACACGACGCGCACACCCAGGCGCTGGCTTCTCATCACCCCGAAAGCGAAGCGCCTCCGCCCCCCACGAACAGCACCCCCAGCCAACGCACCCCCGGCCCCCTCGATGCCGAAGGCGAGCCAGTCGCCCACGGACCTCAGCGATGCCGAAGGCGAGCCCCAGCCCGCGGCGCGAGTCGACCGCCGCCCAGCGCATTCGCGGGCGTACTCCCAGCTCGACAGGCGAAGCGCAGCGAGCCCCGGGCCCGGCAACGCCCCCGGCACAACGCAACCTCAGCCTGCCTCGATGCCGAAGGCGAGCCAGCCCAGGGGCCGCAGCAATGCCGAAGGCGAGTCCACTGCCCGTCCAGCGCATTCGCGGGCGTGCCCCCAGCTCTACGAGCGAAGCGCTGCGAGCCCCCGGGCCCGGCAACGCCTCCAGCCAACGCAACCTCAGCGTGCTTCGATGCCGAAGGTGAGTCCACTGCCCGTCCAGCGCATTCGCGGGCGTGCCCCCAGATCTACAGGCGAAGCGCAGCGAGCCCAGGAACGGCAACGCCCCCAGCCAACGCAACCTCAGCCTGCCTCGATGCCGAAGGCGAGCCAGCCCACGAGCCCCAGCGATGCCGAACGGCGAGCCCAGATCCGCGGTGCCCAGGCCGCACCCCTCGAAAGCCACCGCGAGCGCCCCCGAGGCGACCACCGCACCGTGGGGGCCTACGGGGGCTCG
>Ga0164243_10006861_pt1 | contig 17158 bp, 13 predicted proteins | sample OricompcompostOP_FD_108781 | JGI IMG/M metagenome (GOLD analysis project Ga0164243, IMG submission 108781) | Organic Plus compost microbial communities from Emeryville, California, USA - Original compost - Organic plus compost (OP) | ecosystem: Engineered > Solid waste > Mixed feedstock >... | reverse complement strand
TGGAACGGGAGGTGCTGCTCGGCGCGCGGCGGATGGCGACCGACGGCGTGAACGGGCTGCTCAACCACCTCGACCCGTACGTCCGGCTGGAGGGCGACACCCTGCACGTCGAGCATCTGGTGGTCTCCGGCGCGGTGCGGCTGGACGGTCGGGGCCTGTTGCTGGTGCCCTCGGTCTTCTGTGGCCCCCGCGTGTGGTCCAACTTCGGCTCGCCCGGGCAGCCGGTCCTGCGGTATCCGGCCCGGGCGGTGGGGACGCTCTGGGAGCGGGATCCGCTGCCGCCCGGGCGGGGGCTGGCCCGCGTGCTGGGGCGCACCCGGGCGGCCCTGCTGCACGAACTGGCCGTGCCCACATCCACCACGGAGCTGGCCGAGCGGTGCGGGCTGGCGCCGGCCACGGTGTCGGCGCATCTCGGGGCGCTGCGCGACGCCGGTCTGGCCGGCACGCACCGGGCCGGTCGCTTCGTGCTGTACGCGCGGACGACCGCGGGGGAGGCCCTGGTGGCCGCCGCCGGCGCCGCCGCACCCTGACCCGCCGGTTCCCGCCGCGCCCTGACCCCCCGGTTCCCGGCGCGCCTGCCCCGTCGGTTCCCGGCGTGGCGTGACCCGCCGGTTCCCGGCGTGGTCGGGGCCCGGTATGACGGATCCGTTATGACCGACATCGCCGGGCGTCGATCTAACATCCACGTACATCAATGTCTCGGTGGCGGTGTCGCCGCCGGAGGACCAGGGGAGTGCGTGATGTTCCGACGACAACTGCTGCGGACGGCGGTGACCGCGCTGGCGGCCGTCCTCGCGGCGGCCGGCCTTCAGGTCGCCACGGGTGCGGGAGCCTCCGCCGCGCGGACCGTCTACTACGACGCGAGCCGCACCGGCGAGTTCCGCACCAACTTCGACCAGGCCGCGCAGATCTGGAACAGCCGGGTCAGCAACGTCCGGCTCGTGCCGGGCACCCCGGCCAGCATCACCATCTACGTCGACGACGGCTGGCCGCGCGCCCAGGTCACCGGCCTCGGCTCCGGCCGGATCTGGATGGGCCGCACCGCCGTGAACCAGGGGTACCACCGCACCCGCATCGCCGCCCACGAGTTCGGGCACATCCTCGGCCTGCCGGACCGCCGCACCGGCCTCTGCGCGGACCTCATGTCGGGCAGCAGTGCCCCGGTGTCCTGCACCAACGCGTACCCGAACGCGACCGAGGCGAGCCGCGTCAACCAGCTCTTCGCCGGCGGCCTCGCCGCGGCGGAGGCGGTCGGCACGTACACCTGGAGCGGCGACGCGGACGTGAGCCCGCTCGTGGTCGGTGGCCGGCCGGCCAGCGAGAACTACTCGTTCCTCGTGTACCTGTCCGGCTGCACCGGCTCGCTGATCAAGGCGAACTGGGCGGTCACCGCCAAGCACTGCCCGACCCCCTCGTCGGTGCGGGTGGGCAGCACCAACCGCACCAGCGGTGGGACGGTGGTCGGCGTGACCCGGGCCGTCAACCACCCGACCATCGACGTGAAGCTGCTGCAACTGGCCAGTTCGGTGAGCCACGCGCCGGCGCCGATCCCGAGCACCTCGGGCGCCGTCGGCACGGCCACCCGGATCATCGGGTGGGGGCAGACGTGCCCGACGCGCGGCTGCGGCTCGGCGCCCACGGTGGCGTACGAACTGGACACCTCCATCGTCTCGGACAGCCGGTGCCTGGGCATCAACGGCCCGTACGAGATCTGCACCAACAACACGAACGGCAACTCCGGCGCCTGCTACGGCGACTCCGGTGGCCCGCAGGTGCGGCGGGTCAACGGCGTGTGGAACCTGATCGGGGCCACCAGCCGCGCCGGCAACAACAACTCGACCTGTGCGACCGGACCGTCCATCTACGGCGACCTGCCGGCCATCCGGTCCTGGATCAACACCCAGGTCGGGGGCCTGCCGTCCTGACCGGACGCACACGAGCCCGGCGCGGGGGATGTGGCGGCATCCCCCGCGCCGCCGTGTACGGGGTCGGCGCGAGCGGCGACGACTGCGGGGGGTCACACCGCGCGGGCGCAGCGTGCGGTAGCGTGCCTCGCATATCGACCCCTTCCGAGGTGAACCATGCCTGTCGTGGCCGCGCTCGCACTGACCCTCGCGTTGACGCCCGCGCCGACGCCGTCACCGCCACCACAGTCCAGCGGGCCGGTGGGCGGCCTGCTCGGTGGCCTCGGGGACCTCGTCGACGGCCTGCTGGGCGCGGGCGGCGGCGCGCCGAGCGGTACACCGACCACCGCGCCGCCGACGCCCACCCCGTCCGCCACGTCGGTGCCCACGCCCGGTCCCGTCGTACCCTCCGGCTCCGTGCCCCCCGGCGTCGCGCCGTCGGGTACGCCGACGGCCGTGCCGACCGCCGTGCCGACCGGCGTGCCGAGCGCCGGACCGAACGGCCTCCCGGCCGGCGGGCCCGGCCGGGGAATGCCGGGAGGCGGCCCCGGCGAGCCGGCGGCCGTGACGGCGGCGCCGCCGGGTGGCGACGGAGGCCCGGCGCCTTCGACGTCGGAGAACCTGGGCGTGCCCACCGTCGTCGGGTCCGACCCGTTCCTGCGATGGGCCGTCATGGTGCTCGGGGTCGGTGTGGTGGGGCTGGCCGTCGCCCTGTTCCTGCGGCGGCGTCCGGCGCCGCCGGCTCCGGTGCCGGCCGCGACCGGGGCCGGCGTGGGGCCGGTGCCGCCCGGTCCCGACGAGACGACCGGGAACGTCACCCGGCTGCCGACCAACCTGAACGCGATCTACGAGCTGGGCCGCCTCGACGAACGCCTCGCCCAGGAGCGCGAGCGCCGCTCCTGAGCCCGGCTCGGACGCGGCCCCGACGGCGAGCCGCGGAGGTCGACGCTGCCGCGCGTCGGGGGCCGCCGACCCCGGTTGGAAACGTTTTCGTAACGGGCCCTTGACCTCTCCACAGGGCGCGGCGCAGACTCCCCGGAAACGTTTACAGCAATCGGGTGGAGGTGCCGGGCGTGGGTCGTAAACGTTTACCGGAGTCGGCGGACGGCCGGCCCACGGTGCACACCGTCGCCGCCCGCGCCGGCGTCTCCATCGCGTCCGCCTCCCGCGTCCTCAACGGCGTCGGCGGCAGCCCGGAGACGATCCGCAAGGTGCGCGCGGCGGCGGCGGAGGTGGGGTACGTGCCGAACGCGATCGCCCGCTCCCTCCAGTCCCAGCGCACCGGCCTGGTGGCGCTCGCCGTCGAGGACATCGGCAACCCGGTCTACGTGGCGATGATGCGGGCGATCGAGGCGGTGGTCGCCGACTCCGGGCGCCAACTTCTCGTGCATGCCACCGGCGGGCGCATCGACAACGAGACGGCGCTGCTGCGGCGGCTCGCGAACCGCTACGTCGACGGGATGATCATCTCGCCGATCCGGGTCACCGACGACCACCTCGCCGCGCTCGTGGACAGCCCGGTGCCCGTGGTGGTCGTCGGCCAGCTGGGCGCCGACGCGCCGGTGGACAACGTACGGACCGACTCCCGGCAGGGCGTCGCGCTGGCCGTCGAGCACCTCGTCGCCACCGGCCGCCGTCGGATCGGCTTCGTCAACGGCCCGCTCGACACCGTTCCCGGCGCGGTGCGCGACGCGGGGTTCCGTGCCGCGCTGGCCCGGCACGGCATCGACCTCGACGAGGACCTGGTCGAGGTGGGCGACTTCCAGTACGCGGCCGGCCGCGCCGCCACCGAACGGCTCCTCGCCCGGGCCCGTCCCGACGCGCTGCTCTGCGCCAACGACCTCATCGCCGTCGGCGCGCTGCACGCCCTGCTGGCCGCCGGGCGCCGGGTGCCCGAGGACGTCGCGCTGGTCGGCATGGACGACACCGAACTGGCCCGGATGATGTTCCCGCAGCTGTCCAGCGTCTCGCTCGGCTCCGCCGAGCGCGGTCGCCGGGCCGCCGAGCTGCTCCTGCAACGCATCGCCGATCCCGCCCTACCGCCGCGGCGCGAGCAGGTGCCCCCGAGCCTCGTCGTCCGCGCCTCCAGCGGCGCGCCGCTGCCGTCGCCGCGGCCGGCCGGCGACCCGTTCTCCGGACCGTCCACCGGCGCGGCGTCGGCCGTCACCACGGACCCCGCGCCACCGGCCGGACCGCCCGCCGACCCCGCCTCCGGGCCGGTCGGCACCCCGCCCTCCCACCCGTCCAGCGAAGGGGCGAGCTCATGACCACGCTGGCCGAACGGCCGGACGTCACACGGGCCGGGCGGTCCCGCCGCCCGAACCGCCGATCCGACCGCACCGCCATCTACCTGCTGTTGCTGCCGTCGCTGCTGCCCATCCTGGTGTTGTCGGTCTTCCCGCTGCTGCGCGGCATCTACCTCGGCTTCACCGACGCCCGCGCCGGGCGCAACGTCGACGTCAGCTTCACCGGCCTGGAGAACTACCGGGAACTCCTCGGCGACGGACTGTTCTGGAACTCGTTCAAGATCGGTCTGCTCTGGGCCCTCGGGGTGACCGTGCTGCAGTTCCTGCTCGCCCTCGGGCTGGCCCTGCTGCTCAACCAGCAGCTGCGGTTCCGTGGGGTGGCGCGGGTGCTGGCCGTGGTGCCCTGGGCCATGCCGCCCGTCGTGGTCGGCATCCTCTGGAAGCTCGTCTACCACCCGGACGCCGGTCTGCTCAACGAGTTCTTCCACCGGATCGGGGCCGACGGTCTGCGGACGAACTGGCTCGGCGACTTCAGCACCGCCCTGCCCGCGGTGATCATCGTCGGTGTCTGGGCCGGCATGCCCCAGACGACCGTCGTCCTGCTCGCCGGCCTGCAGGGGGTGGCCCGCGAGCTGCACGAGGCGGCCGCGGTGGACGGCGCCAGCGCCTGGCACCGGTTCCGGCACGTGACGCTGCCCGCCCTGACCCCGGTCATCGTCGCGATCACCTCGCTGGACTTCATCTGGAACTTCAACTCGTTCGGCCTGGTCTACGTGCTCACCGCCGGCGGTCCGGGCGGCAAGACCATGCTGCCGATGCTGTTCGCCTACGAGGAGGCGTTCCGCTACGGCAACTACGGCTACGCCGCCGCACTCGGCAACGTCATGGTCGTGATCATCGTCGCGCTGCTGGCCGTCTATCTCCGTCGCCGGATGAGGGAGGCAAACTGAGATGTTCGGGAAAACCAGCCGCGTCGGGCGGACGCTGCAGTACCTGGCCCTCGCCGGCTACCTGATCTTCCTCGGGTTCCCGCTGGTCTGGCTCCTCTCGACGGCGTTCAAGCCCCCGCGGGAGCTGGTGCAGCTGCACCCGAGCCTCATCCCGACGAACCCCACCACGCAGAACTTCGTCCAGGCCTTCACCGAGCAGGAGCTGGGCCGCGCGGCGCTCAACAGCCTCCAGGTGTCGCTGGCCTCCGCGGTGCTCACCGTCCTGGTCGCCATGCCGGCGTCGTACGCGCTCGCGCGGTTCCGCTCGAAGCTCGGCACCGCGGCGCTGGGCTGGGTGCTGCTGTCGCAGCTGTTCCCGTTCGTGCTGCTGATCATCCCGATCTTCCTGATCCTGCGGCAGGTCGGCCTGGCCAACACCCACGCCGGGCTCGTGCTCATCTACGTGGTCTGGGCGCTGCCGTTCGCGCTGTGGATGCTCCAGGGGTTCGTCCGCAACATCCCCCGCGAGCTGGAGGAGGCGGCCAGCGTCGACGGCGCGACCCGGCTCCAGGTGCTGCGCCGGGTGGTCTTCCCGCTGCTCGCGCCCGGCATCGTGGCGACCGCGCTGTTCTCCTTCATCTCGGCCTGGAACGAGTTCTTCTTCGCGCTGGTGCTGGTCAAGACGCCGGAACTGGCGACCCTGCCGGTCGCCCTGGCCCGGTTCGTCGGCATCGAGGGCACCGCCCGTCTCGGGCCCCTCGCGGCCGGCTCGCTACTGGCCACCCTGCCCAGTCTCATCTTCTTCGCGTTCATGCAACGCCGGCTCTCGTCCGGGTCGCTCGCCGGCGCGGTCAAGGGCTGAACCATCCCCCCACCACCAAGGAGGTAATCCCCCATGCTCCGTACCCGATTCCGTCGACTCGCCGCGGCCACCGCGGTCGCGGTCGTCGGCCTCGGCGCGCTCGCCGCCTGCGGTGACGGCGGCGACGACGAGGCCACATCCGGCCCGGTCAAGCTGCGCTTCCTCAGCCTCGCCTGGCAGAAGGAGTCGCTGCAGGCCAACAAGGACCTGGTCGCCAAGTGGAACGCCGAGCACCCGGACATCCAGGTCGAGTACGTCCAGGGCGACTGGAACTCGATCCACGACCAGCTCGTCACCTCGTTCGAGGGCGGCGACGCCCCCGACATCGTGCACTACGAGGCGTCGGCGATCGGCGAGTTCAGCAAGCAGGGCTACCTGGCCGACCTGTCCGACCTGATCTCCGACGACCTGAAGGGCCAGATCGACCAGGGCGTCTGGGACACGGTCACGTTCGACGACAAGGTCGCCGGGGTGCCGTTCCTGCTGGAGTCGCAGGTCGTCATCGCCAACAAGAAGCTGCTCGACGCCGCCGGCATCGCGGTGCCGCCGGCCGACGGCGGCTGGACCTGGGACGAGTTCCAGGCCAACGCGCAGAAGCTCACCAAGCCCGGCCAGTACGGCGTGGCGTGGGCGCTGAAGTCGCCGACGAACCGCGTGCTGAACCTGGCGCTCAACTTCGACGGGAAGTTCTTCTACACCGACGGCGGGCGCACCGAGGTCCGCATCGGCGACGCCGAGAAGGAGGTCCCGAAGCGCATCCACGACATGATCTACACGACGAAGTCCGCCTCGCCGGAGGCGCTCGGCATGAGCGGCGCGGACACCCTGCCCGGCTTCTTCGGCGGCAAGTACGCGATGCTGCCCGGCTCGGTGTCGCTGCGCCAGCAGATGGTCGAGCAGGCGCCGGAGGGCTTCGAGTGGGTCACGCTGCCGCCCGTCAAGGGCCTGTCCACCAAGCAGGCGGCCAACCCGCAGACGCTGTCCATCGCCGAGGACTCGAAGCACAAGAAGCAGGCCGCGCAGTTCCTGGAGTACTTCCTCAACCCCACCAACATGGCCGCCCTGGCCAAGGGTGACTGGCTGGTGCCCACCGGCAAGCAGGCCAACGAGGAGCTGGTCAAGCTCACCGGCGGCAAGCAGGGCTGGGACGTCGCCGCGGACAGCGCCGCGGACCTGACGGTCGCCCCGTTCCAGATGGCCGACGGCTACCCCGAGTGGAAGACCAAGTACGCCACCCCGGCCCTCCAGCAGTACTTCGCCAACAAGATCACCCTGGACCAGCTCGCCACGCAGCTGGTCGACGGTGGCAAGCAGGTTCTGAGGTAAGGAAATGTCACTCTTGCTCGACACTTCGGTCGGATGCCTGGTCGGCGCGGCGGTCGGGGACGCCCTCGGTGGCGCCACCGAGACGGCCCTGCCCGAGCAGATCCGCGCACGGTTCGGCGGCTGGGTCGAGGGCATCGTGCCCCCGTACCACGCCGACTGGGCCACCGCGCGGCCGCTCGCGCCGTACCACAAGGGCGACGGGCACATCACCGACGACACGTTGATGACCCACGCCCTCGTCCGGGCCTACGCGGCCAAGCGCGACCACCTCGACGCGTACGACGTGGTGGAGCTGCTGGTCCCCGACCTGATCGAGCGGGTGGTCTACATCCCCGACCTCGAGCGGGAGGGGGTGACCTTCCACCGTCTCGCGGCCGCCGAGCGGTGGTTGGTCACCCGCCTGCACCACGCGCACGCGGACCCGCGCGAGGCCGGGGTGGGCAACATCGTCAACTGCGGTGCGGCCATGTACATGGCCCCGGTCGGCATCGTCAACGCGGGCGATCCGGCCGGGGCGTACGCCGAGGCGGTGGAGATCGCCGGGGCGCACCAGCACAGCTACGGGCGGGAGGCCGCCGCGGTCTTCGCGGCGGCGGTCGCCGCGGCGGCCACCCCCGGGGCCACCGTCGACGACGTGGTCGCGGCCGCGCTGGACCTGGCGCGCGACGGAACCCGGGCGGCCATCGACGCCGTCGTGAAGGAGGCCCGGGGGCACCACGACTGGAAGACCGCGATCCCCGCGCTGCGGGCCGCCGTCGCCCCGTACGACACGGTGGGGGAGGAGTACCGCAACCCGGGCCTCGGCGCGCGCCGCCCCAGCCGGCTGCACTCCATCGAGGAGCTGCCGGTGGCGATCGGCATGCTGGTGGTGGCCGGCGGCGAGTACCGGCCCGCGGTGCTCGGCGCCGTGAACTACGGACGCGACGCCGACTCCACGGCCACCATGGCCGGCGCGATCGCCGGTGCGCTCGGCGGCGCCGCGGCGGTGCCGGCGGAGTGGGCCGAGGCGGTCGCCACCGCGTCCCGCACCGACCTCGTCGAGCCCGCCCGGGTCCTCGCGGCGGTCGCCGGCGAGGTCTTCGACCGGGACCGGGCCCGGTTCACCCGGCGCGCCGAGCGCTTCGCGGGGCTGACCGGCGGCGTGCCGGCGCAGCCCGGCCCCGCCGAGCAGGACGCGGAGCCGGCCCGGTGAGGATCACCTGGGTGCAGCCGGAGGACCTGCTGCCGCACGAGCTGGCGGCGAGCCGGGACGAGGGACGCGACGTCAGCGCGCTCGCGCGGCGCTGGACGGAGGCCGGCGGCGACCTCACCCCGCCGGTCAGCGGCGCCTCGCCGAACCCGGCGTCGCCCCGGCTGCGGGCGCTCGCCGCCGAACTGCTCGACGCCGCCGACGCGCTGCCCCCGGCCGCCGCCGAGGACGAGCCCGACGAGCTGGCCGACCTCCGGGCGACCTGGCCGCGACAGTGGTCGCTGCCGACCGACGTGACGCACGACCGGCTGCACGGCGCCTGGCTCGGCCGGGCGGTGGGCTGCCTGCTCGGCAAGCCGGTCGAGAAGATCCCCCGGGAGGGCATCCGGGAGATCCTCACCGCGACCGGGCGCTGGCCGCTGCGCGACTGGTTCACGGCGCGCGGGTTGCCGGCCGAGGTGGCGGCCCGCTGGCCGTGGAACCGGCGCAGCGCGCCGACCAGCCTCGCCGAGAACATCGACGGCATGCCCGAGGACGACGACCTCAACTACGCGCTGCTGGCGCTGCGGGTGCTGGAGACGCACGGGCGGGACTTCACGAGCGCCGACGTGGCGCAGGCGTGGCTGGACTGGCTGCCCGGCGGGCGGGTCTTCACCGCCGAGCGGGTCGCCTACCGCAACCTGCTGCTCGGGTACGCCCCGCCCGAGAGCGCCCGGAGGCACAACCCGTTCCGGGAGTGGATCGGCGCGCAGATCCGCACCGACGTGTACGGCTGGGTCAACCCCGGCCGCCCGGACCGGGCCGCCGAGCTGGCCTGGCGCGACGCCACCGTCAGCCACGTGCGGGGCGGTGTGCACGGCGCCGTGTGGGCCGCCGCGCTCGCCGCGGCCGCGCCGGTCGCCGACACCGTGGACGACGTGCTCGACGCCGCCGAGTCGGTGCTGCCGCCGCGCAGCCGCTTCGCGGCCACCGTCCGCGAGGCCCGTGCCCTCGCCACGGACGCCGAGGACTGGGAGCGCGTGGTCGACGAGCTGTACGCCCGGCACGGCCACCTGCACTGGGTGCACGTACGCAACAACGCCGCCCTGGTGGCGGCCGCGCTCGCGTACGGGCGGGGCGACCTGGAGCGGTCGATCTGCGCGGTGGTCAGCGGCGGCTGGGACACCGACTCGACGGGCGCCACGGTCGGCGCGGTGACCGGGGCGCTCACCGGCGCGTCGGGGCTCCCCGACCGCTGGGTGGCGCCCCTGCACAACCGGCTGGCAAGCAGCATCGCCGGCTTCGACGGGGTCGGCTTCGACGAGCTGGCCGCGCGTACCCGCGCGCTGGCCGGTGCCGGGTCATGAGGGGGCGGCACCGGCCGGCGCCGGGTCGGGGGACGGGCGTCGTGGGGGCGACGGCCGTCGCGCGGGAGAAGGAAGGAGGCAGGGGATGAGCGCACGCGTGGTGGTGGTGGGCAGCACCAACCTCGACCTGGTGGTGACGGCGCCGCAACTGCCCCGCCCCGGCGAGACGGTACTGGGCGAGGACTTCCGCACCGTCCCCGGCGGCAAGGGCGCCAACCAGGCGGTCGCCGCGGCCCGGGCCGGCGCCGCGTGCGACTTCGTCGGCGCGGTCGGCGACGACGCGTTCGGCTCCCAGTTGCGGGCGAGCCTCGTCGACTCCGGTGTGGACGTGCGCCGCCTGCGCACCGTCCCCGGCCCCTCGGGCGTCGCGCTGATCGCCGTCGACCGGTCGGCGGAGAACTTCATCGTGGTCGCGCCCGGCGCCAACAGCACCCTCACCGACCTCGACGCCGAGGACCGGGCGGCGATCGCCTCGGCCGACGTGCTGCTGCTCCAGCTGGAGGTGCCGCTGTCCACCGTGGTCCAGGCGGCCGACTGCGCCCGGGCCGAGGGCACCGTCGTGGTGCTCAACGCGGCGCCGGCCGCGGTGCTCCCGGCGGAACTGCTGGACCTGGTCGACGTGCTCGTGGTCAACGAGCACGAGGCGGCCACCGTCGGCGGGGTGTTCTCCGACGACCCCGCCGTCCTGCTCGACGCGCTGCTGGAGCTGGTGCCCCGCGTGGTGCTGACGCTCGGGGCGCGCGGCGCCGCGTACGCCGACCGGCGCGGCCTGCGGCTGGACATCCCGGCCCCGTCGATCACGGCCGTCGACACCACCGCCGCGGGCGACGCCTTCACCGGCGCGCTCGCCGTCTCCTGGGCCGAGCGCGGCGGCGCGATCAGCGCGGAGACCGTGGCGGCGAGCCTGCGCTGGGCGTGCGCCGCCGGCGCGGCCTGCGCCCAGCGCCCCGGCGCGTCCACCGCGCTGCCGGAGCGGGCGGCCATCGACGCCCTGCACGACGCGACCTACCGAGGTGCACCGTGAGCTTCAACCCGTACGTCCCGCGCCCCATCGACCGGCCGACGGAGGTGCCGCTCGACGAGCGGGCCGACCTGACCGTCCTCGACGAGGCGAAGATCTTCGCGGCGCCGGACGACCCGGCGCACTGGCCCGCCTGGCGGGAACAGCTGATTCGGTGGCGGGCCGACGCGCGGGCCCGCCTCGGCTACACCGGCACCCACTACGACGAGATCACCGGCGACTGCTTCACCGTCTGCCTCGCCTGGTTGTGGGACGAGACGCTCTACGACCACGCCCGCGGCGTGTTCACCGTCGACGCGTTCCTCGACGCCGCCGAGCGGGACTTCGGCGGCTTCGACGGGGTGGTGCTCTGGCACGCGTACCCGGTGATCGGCGTGGACGAGCGCAACCAGTTCGACTGGTACCGGGACGTGCCGGAGCTGCCCGAGGTGGTGCGGGCGTTCCAGGCCCGCGGGGTGCGGGTCTTCGTCGACTACAACCCCTGGGACACCGGCACCCGACGGGAGGCGGGCAGCGACGCCGAGGAGGTCGCGGCGCTGGCCGGGAAGCTCGGCGTCGACGGCGTCTTCCTCGACACGCTGAAGGAGGGCGCCGGCGAGCTGCGCGCGGCGCTCGACGCCGTCCGACCGGGCCTCGTGCTGGAGGGGGAGAGCCGCGTCCCGCTCGCGCGCATCGGCGACCACGCCATGTCCTGGGCGCAGTGGTTCGCCGACTCGCCGGTCCCCGGGGTGCTGCGCGCCAAGTGGTTCGAGCGCCGACACGTCCTGCACCACACCCGCCGCTGGCACCGGGACCACCTCGAGGAGCTGCACTCGGCCTGGCTCAACGGCGTCGGCGTGCTGGTGTGGGAGAGCGTGTTCGGCGTCTGGGTCGGCTGGAACGAGCGGGACCGCGCGGTGCTGCGGGCCATGCGCCGGGTCCAGGCCGGCCACGCCGCGTGGCTGCGGTCGGAGGACTGGGTTCCGCTCGCCGACTACCCCGGCTCCGGTCAGGTGTACGCGTCCCGCTGGACGCACGAGGGCCAACCACTGTGGACGGTGGCCAACACCGGCGGCGACCACGACGGGCCGTGGCTGGTCACCGACGCCCGGCCCGGTCGGCGCTTCGTCGACCTGGTGACCGGCGCCGAGCTGAGGGTCACCGACTCGGGGCCGGGAACGGTCGCCGTGGGCGGCCCGCTGCCGGCCGGGGCCGTCGCGGCGGTCGTCGTGACCGACGCCCCGGTCACCCGGCACGCGCCGCCGACCGGCGACCCGTCCTTCCCGGCCCGCGCGGCGGTGCGCACCCGCACACCGTGGGCGCCGCGGACGGAGGTGCCCGAGGGCATGGCGGCCGTCGAGGCGGGCCGCCGTGAGCTGGTGGTCCGCCACCGGGTCCGGGAGACCGGCCTGTACGGCGAGACGCCGTACGTCGACGAGTGGAAGCCGCTGCCGCCCCGGCTGCACCACACCGCCACGCTGCGCCGCGCCGTCACGCTGGGCCGCTTCGCCATCGCCACGCACGAGGTCACCCACGGCCAGTACGCCCGGTTCCTGCGCGCCACCGGCTACCGGCCCGTCCGCCCCGAGCGGTTCACGGCCGGTCAGGGGCCGGCCGACGCCCCGGTCACCGGGGTCGACCTGGCCGACGCGCGGGCGTACGCGGCCTGGGCCGGGCTGCGGCTGCCCACCGAGGACGAGTGGCAGGTGGCCGCCGAGGCGGGGCTGCTCGCCCGCCGGGAACCGCTCGTGTGGAACCTGACCGAGAGCGAGCACTCCGACGGGCGTACCCGTTTCGTGATCCTCAAGGGCGGCGCCGCCTACCGGGCCGAGGGCTCCGACTGGTACTTCGACGGCGGCCCGCAGCCGCCGGAGGTCTCGGTGAAGCTCCTGCTCACCGGGGCCGGACTCACCCGCTCCGACCAGGTCGGCTTCCGCTGCGCGGCCGACCTCCCCACCCCCGAGGAGTGACCCCATGAGCAGAGGTTGGCGGATCGGCGGCGCCCTGGCCGCCGTACTCCTGGCGCTCGGCCTGGCCGGCGCGGTGCCCGGCGCGGCCGGCGCGAAGAAGCCCCGGGCCGGCACGCTGACGACGGCCACCGCGCCGTCCCCGGCGCTCGGCGGGACCATCGACTACACCGTCTACCTGCCGTACGGGTACGCCGGCGACACCGGCACCCGTTACCCGGTGCTCTACCTGCTGCACGGGCGCGGCGACACGATGCAGGCGTGGACCCGGGTGAAGGCCGACCTGGACCGGATGATCGCCGACGGCGAGGTGCCGCCGGTGATCGCCGTGCTGCCCGACGCGCCGTGGAGCAGCCGGGGCAACTGGTACGTCGACTCCCGGTACACCGGCGCGGACGACCCGGGCCGACCCGTCGAGACGGCCCTCACCCGGGACCTGGTGGCGCACGTCGACGCCACGTACCGCACGGCCGCGCACCGCGGCGCCCGGCTCGTCGGCGGCTACTCGATGGGCGGCGCGGGCGCCCTGCGGTACGCCCTCGCCCACTCCGACCTCTTCGCCAACGCGCTGGTGCTCAGCCCCGCGGTCTACCGCCCCCTGCCGCCGGCCGACTCCTCCGCCCGCGAGTACGGCGCGTTCGGAGACGGCGAGCAGCGCTTCTCCGACGAGGTGTACGAGCGGCTCAACTACCCGGCCCTGCTGCCGGGGCTGGACTCCGAGTCGCCCGTGCGGATGTACATCGCCGTCGGCGACGACGAGTGGGCCAACCCCGACCCCGCCGACGCGGCCCACGACCTCGACTACGAGGCCGCCACCCTCTACAACACCGTGCGCCGCGCCGACGGGGTCGCCGCCGAGTTCCGCGTCCTGGACGGCGGACACGACTGGGACGTGTGGCGACCGGCCTTCGTGGACGGTCTGAAGCACCTCGCCGGCACGCTGAGCGTCACCCCGCCCGCCGGGCTGCCCGGTCCGCTGCACGGCACCCCGGGCACCGACTGGGCCGGCGGCGTCGCGGCGCACCCGGACGGCACCACCACCCTGGCGTACGCGGCCTCCGGCGCGGTGTCGGGCCAGCCGTACGCCGGCGGGCTGGACGCCGTGGTGACCCGCCTCGACGGCACCGGAGCCGCACGGTGGACGACCCAGTTCGGCGCCCCCGCCAACGACCGCCTGTACGGGGTGGTGCCGCTGGCCGACGGCGGTGTGATCGCGGCCGGGTACACCCGGGGCGACCTCGACGGGCGGCACCCCGACAGCCCCGCCGACGACGCGTTCGTCACCCGCCTGACCGCCACCGGCGAGCGGGCCTGGCTCACCCAGACCGGCGATCCCGCCAAGGCGGACCGCTTCTACGCCGTGGCCCCCGCCCCGGACGGCGGCGCGTACCTGGCCGGCTACACGAGCGGGTCGTTCGCCGGTGCGGCGACGGCCGGCGACAAGGACGCCGTGCTGGTCCGGGTCGCCCCCGACGGGCGGATCGCCTGGAGCCGGCAGCTCGGCGGCCCGGGCGAGGACAAGGCGTACGCGGTGGCGGCCGACGCGAAGGGCGTCTACGTGGCCGGCACCACCTCGGCGGGGCTGCCCGGCACGACCCCGCTCGGCGGCGCCGACGGCTGGCTGGCCCGGTACGCATCCGACGGCACGCCCGGCTGGGTGAACGCCGTCGGCGGCGCGGGCGACGACCTGCTCGGCGGCGTCGCGGTGGCGGCCGACGGGACGGTGGTGGCCACCGGGTCCACCGGCGGTGAGGCCACGGCCGGCGGCACCGACGTGCTGACCGTGGCGTACACCCCGGCCGGCCGGCAGCGGTGGCGGACCGTCACCGGCGGGACCGGCGCGGACGCGGGCGCGGACGTCGTGCCGCTGCCCGGCGGCGGGGTCGCCGTGGTCGGCTTCACCGGCAGCCGGCTCGGCCTGCCGGTCGGTGGCGCCGACGTCCTGACCCTGCGGCTGGACGCCCGGGGCCGCCAGCTCGGCGTCGCCCAGTACGGCACCGCGCGCGACGACGCGGCCGACGCGTTCGGCGAGGAGAACGTCTACGCCACCCTCGCCGCCGACGGACGGCTGTTGGTCAGCGGACTCACCGCCGGGACACCGGTGGGCGGCGGGGCGCGCGGCAACGGCGACGTCTTCCTCGCCGCGGTCGACCCCGCGAAGGGGACGCCGTGACGGCCGGCGCGGGCCGTGGCCCGCTCGACGGCGTGACGGTGGTCGACCTGGCCACCCTGTTCGCCGGACCGCTCGCGGCGGCGTTCCTCGGCGACTTCGGCGCCGACGTGATCAAGGTGGAGCATCCGGCGAAGCCGGACCCGTCGCGGGGGCACGGCCCGGCCAAGGACGGCGTCGGGCTGTGGTGGAAGGTGCTCGCCCGCAACAAGCGGACCGTCACCTGCAACCTCTCCGACCCCGACGGCGCGGAGCTGCTGCGCCGCCTGCTCGCCGACGCCGACGTGCTCGTGGAGAACTTCCGCCCCGGCACGCTGGAACGCTGGGGGCTCGGCCCGGCCGAGCTGCACGCCGTCAACCCGCGCCTGGTGATCACCCGGATCAGCGGGTTCGGGCAGGTCGGCCCGTACGCGCGCCGACCCGGGTTCGGCACTCTCGCCGAGGCGATGAGCGGCTTCGCGGCCGCGACCGGGGAGCCGGACGGGCCGCCCACCCTGCCCCCGTTCGGGCTGGCCGACTCGGTGACCGCCCTCGCGGCCGCGTACGCGGTGATGCTCGCCCTGCGGGCGCGGGACGTCACGGGCGCCGGGCAGGTCGTCGACCTCGCCATCATCGAGCCGATCATGGCGATGCTCGGCCCGCAGATCACCTGGTACGACCAGCTCGGCTACATCCAGCCCCGGCTGGGCAACCGCTCCAACAACAACGCGCCGCGCAACACGTACCGGTGCGCGGACGGCCGGTGGGTGGCCGTCTCCACGAGCGCGCAGAGCATCGCCGAGCGGGTGATGCGCCTCGTCGGCCGCCCCGAGCTGGTCGACGAGCCGTGGTTCGCCACCGGCAGCGGCCGGGCCGCGCACGCCGACGAGCTGGACGCGGCCGTGAGCGCCTGGGTGGCGCAGCGGGACCGGGACGAGGTCGTGGCCGCGTTCGAGGCCGCGCAGGCGGCGGTCGCCCCCGTCTACGACGTGCGGGACATCCTCGCCGACCCGCAGTACGCGGCGCTCGGCACCGTCCGCACCGTGCCCGACGAGGAGCTGGGCGAGGTGCGGATGCAGAACGTGCCGTTCCGGCTCTCCGACACCCCCGGCGACATCCGGCACGCCGGACGGCGGCACGGCCAGGACACCGACGCCGTGTTCGGCGCGCTCGGGCTCAGCGCAGACGAGCTGGCCGCGCTGCGCGAGCGGGGCGTGATCTGATGCTGCTCACCTGGCTCTACGTGCCCGGTGACCGGCCCGACCGGTTCGCCAAGGCGGTCGCCTCGGGCGCCGACGCGGTCATCCTCGACCTGGAGGACGCGGTGGTGGCGGGGCGCAAGGCGTACGCCCGGGAGGCGGTCGCCGACTTCCTCGCCGAGGAGCACCCGGTGCCGGTGCAGGTGCGGATCAACGAGCTGACCGGCCCGGACGTCGAGGCCGACCTGGCCGCCGTGGCCGGCCGGCCGGGGCTGTCCGGGCTGCGGCTGCCCAAGGTCGAGTCGGCCGGGACGGTGGCGTCGATCGCCGCCCGGGTCGACGTGCCGCTGCACCCGCTCGTCGAGTCGGCGCTCGGGCTGGAGGCCGCGTACGCCATCGCGAGCGCCCACCCGGCGGTGGCCTCGATCGGTCTCGGCGAGGCCGACCTCCGCTCGGACCTGGGGGTCAGCGACGACGCCGGGCTGGCCTGGGCCCGCGGCCGGGTGGTGGTGGCGGCCCGCGCGGCCGGTCTGGCGCCGCCCGCCATGTCGGTGTACGCCGACGTCGTCGACGTCGAGGGGCTGGCCGCCTCCTGTGCCGTGGGCCGGCGGCTCGGCTTCCTCGGCCGGGCGGCGATCCACCCTCGGCAGCTGCCGGTGATCGTCGAGGCGTTCCGGCCGGACGAGCGGGAGGTGGCCCGGGCCGCGGAGCTGCTGGCCGCGGTCGCCGAGGCGGAACGGCGGGACTCGGGGACCGTGGTGCTCCCGGACGGCCGCTTCGCCGACCGGGCGATGGTCGCCGCGGCCCGCCGCACCGTCGACCTGGCCGCCCGCTACGCCGCCTGACGGCACCCGTCGCCGCCTCGCCCGGGGGCGTGCCAGCGCCGGCCCGGACCGCGCCGCGAACGCCGCGCGGCCCGAGCTGCCCATCCGGCCTGGCCCGTTCAGCTTGCCGGCTTGGCCCGTCCGGCCTGGCCCGTCCGGCCTGGCCCGTCCGGCCTGGCCCGTCGGGCCCGGGGCCGCGCCGTCGGCCTCGCCTGCC
>Ga0164243_10006859_pt1 | contig 17161 bp, 16 predicted proteins | sample OricompcompostOP_FD_108781 | JGI IMG/M metagenome (GOLD analysis project Ga0164243, IMG submission 108781) | Organic Plus compost microbial communities from Emeryville, California, USA - Original compost - Organic plus compost (OP) | ecosystem: Engineered > Solid waste > Mixed feedstock >... | reverse complement strand
AGGCGGGAGGCGCGCAGGGCCGGGTACCAGCCGAAGAACACGCCGACCAGACCGGAAAACAGCACGGCCAGAACGATGGATGCCGGTTCGATCAGCAGCGGCCATCCGGCGGCGTTCGAGATGATATACGCGGCGCCGACACCGATCAGCACGCCGATCAATCCGCCGATCGCAGCCAGCCCCGTCGCTTCGAATAAAAATTGACGCAAGATGTCCCATTGCCGTGCGCCGACCGCGAGCCGCAATCCGATCTCGCGCGTGCGCTCGGTCACCGACACCAGCATGATGTTCATGATGCCGATGCCGCCAACCGCAAGCGATACGCCGGCGACAGCAGCCAGCAGCAAGGCCAGCGTGCGTGCGCTCGCTTCGCGTGTTGCGGCGATGTCGGCAAGGTTGCGGACCGTGAAGTCGTCTTCCTGTCCGGGCTGCAGACGATGGCGCTGGCGCAGCAGCGATTTCACCTCGTTCTCGACGGCGGACATATCCTCGCCGTCGCGCACCTTCACATAGATTGATCCCACGGCGCGGGCATTGGCCTGATTGCGGCCGAGCACGCGCTGGCGTCCGGTGTTGAGCGGCACGAACACGACATCGTCCTGATCCTGGCCCCATGTCGTCTGGCCCTTGCGGCCCATCACGCCGATGATGCGGAACGGCACGTTGCGCACGCGCAATTCCTGTCCGACTGGATCAATGCCGCCATAGAGATTGCGGGCCACCGTCTGGCCGATCAGGATCACCTGCGCGCCGCGCGTGATCTCCTCCGGCTCGAACATGCGGCCGTGATCGACATCCCAGTCACGCGCCTCGAACCAGCCATTGTCGATGCCGAACACGCTGGTCGCCCAGTTCATGCCGCCGGCGACGAGTTGCGCGGTGCCGCGCATGTTCGGCGCGGTCACCTGCACGCCGCCGACCTCATTCATGATGGCGATGGAATCGTCGTCGGTCAGCGTCGAGGCGGCGCCGGAGCCCATGCGCACGCCGCCGGCCGTGACGTTGCCCGGTGTCACGACCAGAAGGTTGGAGCCGAGGCTGCGGATCTGCGCGATCACCTGTTCGCGCGCACCGCCGCCGACCGCGACCATCGCGATCACCGCGGCGACGCCGATGATGATGCCGAGCATGGTCAGCGCGCTGCGCAGCTTGTGCAGGCGCAGCGCATCGAGTGCGGACATGACCGCGTCGCCAGTTGTCATTCTGCTGCTTCCTTCTGCGGATGCGACGCCGCGATCAGCTCTTGCAGTTCGGCAGCCGCATCCACCGGCTCGTGCCGCACGTCCGACAGCACATGGCCGTCGAGAAAGCGGATCAGCCGGTTCGCGTAAGCGGCGATGTCGTGTTCGTGCGTGACGATGACGACAGTGGTGCCTTCCCGGTTGAGCTGCTGAAACAACGCCATCAGCTCGACCGACGTGCGGCTGTCCAGCGCGCCGGTCGGTTCGTCCGCCAGCAGCATCTTCGGCGAGTTCACCAGCGCACGGGCAATGGCGACGCGCTGCTGCTGACCGCCGGACAATTGCGTCGGCCGGTGATGGATGCGTTCGCCGAGGCCGACGCGCTTCAGCGCCGCGATGGCTTTTTCCTTGCGCGAGGCGCGATCCGTCTCGGCATAGACCATCGGTAGTTCGACATTGGCAAGTGCGTCGAGCCGGTCGAGCAGATGGAATTGCTGGAAGACGAAACCGATCTTGCGGTTGCGCACGGCGGCGAGGGCGTCGCCATTCAGCGTCGAAACCAGTTCGCCATCGAGCCGGTAGGTGCCGGATGTCGGCTTGTCGAGACAGCCGATGACATTCATGAAGGTCGACTTGCCGGAGCCCGACGGGCCCATCACGGCAACGAAATCACCTTCGTCGACCGAGATCGACACGCCGCCGAGCGCGGTCACCGTCTCGCCGCCGAGATGATACAGCCGCTTCAGGTTTTCGGTTTCGATCAGCGGCATCGACGTCTCCGATCAGAAGCCGAGCCGCGGGCCGGTACGCTTCGTAGCCGCGTTGCGCGGACCGCCTCCGATGATGACTTCGGCACCGGCGTTCAATCCGGACACGACTTCCGTCATGCCGCCGTCGGTGGCGCCGATCCGTACGGTGACGCCTTGCGGCTGGCCATCCTTGCCGACAATGAAGATGCGTCCGCTTTGCGATGCGCGGGCGTCGCGCGTCTCGCTGGTGCGCTTCACGATTTCGTCGAAGTGAGGCTTCTGCTCCGGCGTCAGGACGCCGGCGATGCGTTGTTCGAGTTCGGCGCGCGCCGCACGGAAGCGTTCGCGGCGAGCATTGGCATCGCCACCTGTGCCCGCATTCGCCATCATGTTCTGGCGCATCTCCGCAGCGGCTGCATCGACGTCCTTGATTTGGTCCGGCGTCAGCTTGAGTTCGCTCTTGATGGTGTTGAGAAATTCGGCGCCACCGTTGCCGCCCGCGCCATTCGGTCCCGCGCCCTGCGCGCGCCGTTGCGGCGCGCCCTCCGGCGAAGGTGCAGATTCATTCGCAACAAAGGGCTGATCGGCGGCCACCGGCGGACGCCAGCGCAAGGCGGCATTTGGAATGCGAATGACATTCTCGCGGCGTTCGGTCTCGACGCGCAGGTTCGCGGTCATGCCGGGCAGCAATTCACGTTGCGGATTCTCGATCGAGATGATGGTGGTGTAGATGACAACATTCGACACCGTCTGCGAGCCAAGGCGCACTTGCTTCACCACGCCGTCGAAGGTGCGGCCCGGAAACGCATTCACGGTGAAGGTCGTGCGCTGACCGGGCTTGATGCGGCCGACATCGGTCTCGTCGATATTGGCGGAGATTTCCATCTTGCGCAGATCGTCGGCGATGCGGAACAGTTCAGGCGCCTGCAGCGAGGCTGCCACGGTCTGGCCGAGTTCGACATTCCGCTGCACCACCACACCCGAAACCGGCGAGCGGATTTCAGAATTCTGCAGATCGACTTCGATCTGCCGCACCGCGGCCTGACGCTGCAGGATCTGCGCATTGACGGCTTCGAGATTGGCCTGCGCGATCTGCAGATCGGCACCGAGGGATTGCAGGGCCGCCTTCGCCGAATTCACCTGTGCGCGTGCGGAATTCAGCGCTGCGAATTGCGCATCACGGGTTGCCCTGGCTGTCTCGTGCGTCGATTCGGCGGCAAAGCCGCGCACACGCAATTCGCTTTGGCGTGTGAGGTTGCGATCGGCATCGGCGAGCAAGGCTTCGTTGCGGGCGACCTGCGCTTCCATATCGGCCTGCGTGGCCCGCGCCTTCTCGGTTTCCGCGCGTACTTTCTCGATCTGGCCTTCGGTGACGAGCTTCTGCGCCCGCATTTGCGCAAGGTCGGCGCGTGCTGCGTCGAGCCGCGCTCTGATCTGGTTTTGATTCAGACGCGCGACGACCTGATCGGCTTTCACTTCGGAATTATAATCGGCGAGGATCTCGACGACCTGACCGGACAATTGCGAGCCGACGATGACGGTGGTGGTGGGATTGATGGTCCCGGTGGCGCTGACAGTGGCGACGACTTCGCCGCGATCCGCCTTCGCCGTGCGGTAGCTGCTCTCGGCAGGAGCACCGCTCCAGCCCACAAACAAATAAAAAACGGCCGCAATCGCCACGGCGAGCAGCACAACAATCGTCGGTAAACGGCGCATAATTTTCGCAACCCCTCTACACCGGATTTAACCCGCAGGTGCGAACGGCGTCACGTTACGTTTTGTACAGTTTCGGGCTTGCTGGAATTTGGAATTACTCCATTGGTTCAGCAGGTTAACCGATGTTCATTTGTTGCGTGCGGCGATGAAGCGAGCCGTCTCCTTGAGGATATCGGCGCGGTCGCCGAAGCCGGCAAGAGCCGTTTCCGCGTCCTGAACGCAACGGGCGAGACGCTCGCGTGCGGTCGGAATGCCGAGGATGCCGACCAGCGTCGCCTTGCCGGCGGCTGCGTCCTTGCCGGCCGCTTTGCCGAGAGTCGCTGCATCACTTTCGACATCGAGCAGGTCGTCGGCAATCTGGAATGCCACACCGATGGCAAGACCATAACGCGACAGCGCGTCGCGATCGGCTTTCGACGCGTTGCCGAGAATGCCGCCAGCGATGCAGGCATAATGCAACAAGGCGCCGGTCTTCATCGATTGCATATGCACGATGCTGCGTTCGTCCTGAATCGGCGATGTGCCGAAGCGGCCTTCCGCGGCGAGATCGAGCAATTGTCCGCCGACCATGCCGCCAAGGCCCGACGCGCGTGCGAGCTTCTGCACCAGCGCAATGCGGATCGCAGGATCGGGATGCGTTTCCTCACGGGACAGAATGTCAAAGGCGATCGTCAGCAACGCATCGCCGGCAAGGATCGCCGTGGCATCGTCGAATTTTTTGTGCGTGGTCGGACGCCCGCGGCGGAGATCGTCATTGTCCATCGCCGGCAGGTCGTCATGTACGAGAGAGTAGCAGTGAATGCATTCAAGCGCTGCGCCCGCCATCAAGGCCTGTGATCGCGGAACGCCGAATAAAGCCGCGCTTTCCAGCACCAGGAAAGGCCGCAGGCGCTTGCCGCCGGCGAGCGCCCCATAGCGCATCGATTCGACGATCCGCTGCGGGCGGTCGATTTCACCATCGACCGGTTGTGCCGACAGCAATTGCTCCAGCAGCCGCTCCATATCGCGGGCCGCATTTTCGAGGCTGGCCGCAAAACCGTTTTCGTGTTGTTTTGTCATTGTTGACCACGTTCGCGGCAATGCACCGCATTCTGTCCTTTGTCTCGTTGCAAGAGAGTGTTGGGGAGTAGCCCGTTTTCCATGAGCCCGATCTGGTGACGTTATCGCAGCAGCCGTGGATGCGTTCCAGTCGGGGCGGGCTGCGCCGCGCCCTGCGTATTGCTGTGATTGCGCTTCTGATTTTTGTCCTGCTGCCTTATGTCCTGACGCCGCTTTATCTGGTCGTGCGGCCGGTTTCCACCCCGATGGTGTGGCGTTACTTAACGGGCCAGCCCGTCACCCGGATTTACCGTCCGCTTGATGAGATCGCGCCGGTGCTGCCGCGGACGGTGATCGCGTCGGAGGACGCGCGTTTCTGCAGCCATCGCGGCGTGGACTGGCGCGGCCTGCGGGAATTGCTGAGCGAGGCCGATGACCTTGACGACCTGCGGGGCGGTTCCACCATTAGCCAGCAGACCGCCAAGAACCTGTTCCTGTGGTCCGGCCGGTCCTATGTCCGCAAGGTCCTGGAACTCCCCTTAAGCCTCTGGATCGACCTGATCCTCGGCAAGCGCCGGGTCATGGAAATTTACCTGAACATTGCCGAATGGGGACCGAACGGCCAGTTCGGGGCCGAGGCGGGCAGCCGGAGGGCCTTCAACAAGCCGGCCAGCGAGCTGACCGGCCATGAAGCCGCCCTGATGGCCGCCATGCTGCCCAATCCCCGCAAACGGGACGCCCAGAAGCCGGGGCCGGCGGTCCGACGGCTGGCCGGGATCTACCAGCGGCGGGCCAATACAGCCGGCCTGGCCGCTTGCCTGAAATTGCGTCGTTAATCGCCGATGGCGCTGCGTTAGCCTCTAGCCTTCCGGCGCCTGTTCCTCTATAAGCCGCCGCAAATCCGTCATTTCCCGTCCGGCCCGATGGGTCTTACCCGCGGCCGGATTGTCTTTTTCAGGAGTTCCAGCAATGGCCGTTCCTAAACGAAAAACCTCGCCGTCACGGCGCGGAATGCGCCGCTCGGCCGACGCCCTCAAGCAGCCGGCTTACATCGAGGACAAGGACTCGGGCGAATTCCGCCGTCCCCATCACCTCGACCTGAAGACCGGCATGTACAAGGGCCGGCAGGTGCTGAAGGTGAAGAGCGCCGAGGCATAAGCCTCACCACACACAGGAGACGGAGCGAGGAGCGACCATCGCGATGTATCTCGTCGGCTTTCCTCTCCTGCTGATCCCGCTCGCGATCTACAACATCATCGCCTTCCTGTTCGGATTGGGCTTTGGCGATACGTTGTTCACCGTGCCGATGATGTCAGGCGCGACGCTTGGCGTTTCGACCGGCGATCTGTTGATCATCCTTTCGATTCTTCTGCTGTTCGTCGAAATCCTCAAAGCAACGCGCTTCGGGGTGAAGTCGATCGTCGATCACATGCTGTCGTTTGTGGTCTTCGTGGTCGCGCTCGGCGAATTCCTGATGGTGCAGCAGGCCGCGACCTCCACCTTCCTCCTTTTCCTCGTCATCTGCGCGATCGACGTTGTCGGCGGGTTCTCGATCTCGATCCGCGCAGCGGCGCGCGATTATACTGTCGAGGGCAGCCACCCGGTCGCTCATTAACACGCGCCTTCTCGCGCCTCGGGTTCCGCCATGACACGCGATTATCATTTGCCCGGCCGTTCGCCCGCTTATGCGACCGGCGGCATGGTGGCGACGTCTCATCCTCTGGCATCGCTCGCCGGCGTCGAGATCCTGCGCGCCGGCGGCACGGCGGCCGATGCGGCCGTGGCGGTGGTGGCGATGGCGGGCGTCCTCGAGCCGCAGATGACCGGCATCGGTGGCGATTGCTTCTGCCTTGTCGCCAAGCCTGGACAGCCGGTCTGGGGTTACAACGGCTCCGGCCGTGCCGGCGCTGCCATGCGCGCCGAAGCGCTGATCGAGCAGGGCCTGAACGAGATTGCGCCGACATCGGTGCACAGCGTGACGGTGCCGGGCGCGGTCGAAGCCTGGGACACGATCCTCAAGACGCATGGACGCTTTGGGTTGGATCGCGTGCTGCAGCCGGCCATCACCGCGGCGGAAGGTGGAGTTCCGGTCTCGCCACGTGTCGCGTTCGATTGGGCGCGGACCAAGGAACGGCTAACGCACCAGCCGGCAGCGGCGATGCATTTCCTGCCGCAAGGGGTCGCGCCCAAGGCTGGCGATGTCGTGAAATTCCCGGCCCTGGCCAAGACGCTCTGGACCATTGGCGAGCGTGGTCCGCGTGCTTTCTACGAAGGCGAAATTGCCGACGACATGATCGCCACGCTGAAGGCGATGGGCGGCGTGTTGACGGCAGAGGACTTCGCCGCGCATCGCGGCGAGGAGGTCACGCCAATCTCCACCAATTATCGCGGTCTCGACATCGTCGAATTGCCGCCGAACGGGCAGGGCATGATCGCGCTGGTCCTGCTCAACATCCTCGAACGCTTTGCAATGTCCGAACTCGATCCGACCGGTGCGGATCGCTACCACCTTGCAACGGAAGCGGCGCGTCTCGCCTACGCCGTGCGCAACACGCATCTCGCCGATCCGGCTTTCATGACGACGCCGGTGCCGTCGCTGCTGGATCGCAGCTTTGCCGCGCAACTCGCCGACATGATTGATCGCACCAAGCGCTCGCAATTCCCGAAGGCACCGAAGCCGCAAGGCTCGACCGTGCTCGCCTGTGTCGTCGATCGCGATCGCAATGCGGTGACGATCATCAACTCGCTGTTCTCAGCCTTCGGCTCGGGCATCGCGACGGAGAAGACCGGCATCCTGCTTCATCACCGCGGCTCCGGCTTCAATCTCGAACCCGGTCATCCCAATTGCATCGGCCCGAGCAAGCGGCCGATGCACACGATCATTCCGGCGCTGGCAATGCGCGATGGCCGCGTCGAGATGGCCTTCGGCGTGATGGGTGGCGCGTTCCAGGCGATGGGCCATGCGCATTTCATTTCCAATGTCGTCGATTACGGCATGGACGTACAGGCCGCGATCGATTTGCCGCGCATCTTCTTCGAAGGCGAGCAGGTGACGCTGGAGAACGGCATTTCGGAAGCGGTGCTGCAGGATCTGCGCAAACGCGGCCACAACGCCGTGCGCGCGCCGGTGCCGCATGGCGGCGGTCAGGCCATCCAGATCGACTGGGAGCGCGGCGTGCTGATTGGCGGCTCCGATCAGCGCAAGGACGGCTGCGCACTCGGTTATTAAAACCGTTCGGCTTCAACACCCTCCGCTCATTCCCGCGAAAGCGGGAATCCAAGTCTCTTTATTTTTTGCTGAGTCCCCGCCTTCGCGGGGACGAGCGGAAAAATAGACCCTGCCGTTCAAATTTTTCGAGAAACGATCCGCCCGGTTCGGACCGCCGGCTGGGCCGTCCTGCGATAGCTCGCATTGGCATCGTCCGGCGCGGCTCGACGCTTTTCGCGAGTTTGCGGAGCGCGGAATTTGGTGGCGAACATATGCGCCAGGAACATCGCATCGCTCAGCCGGGATCGCACGCGCCGTTCGGTTACCGTTGGGTTAATGGCAACAAGCGCGCGCCGGGTGTCCGTGTTGTCCCGATCCGGGCTTTCCGCCTCCGCGATGTCGAACGCGCGTTTCGTTTGTCCGGGCGCCAACTCGGCCTCCTGTATCAAATCGGGACGTTGACGTCCGTTTCACCGTACAGGTCGCAATCGTCATGCCGGATAATGCGCATCGTGCCAGGAAGTGCCAGATCGATACAAAGCGATGCCGGGGTTTTCCTGTTTCTTTAGAATTCAGCTTCAAGCTTTCTTCGAATTGGCTGGGTGCATGCCCGGTCGGGGGATAGTGCAAAGGGCTGATGGGTGACCAAGCCGACCAAGACTTCCCGTCCGGTCGAAACCAGAGTTGATGCCGACAAGACCGGCGTCGCTGATGACGCATCAAAAATCGATATTGCCGCGATCCTCAGGTCCAGCGGCGAAGCCGCCTATGAATGGCAAATCGAACCCGATACCTTGCTCTGGAGCAGCAATGCCGCTGCCGTGCTGGGTCTCCGTGATACCAGTCCGATTGCGACCGGCCGCGGCTTTGCGATGCTGCTTGATGCCGGCAACGCCAAAACGCGCTTCGACGCCGTTATGCAATCGGCGAAGCGCGATCAGGGCGGAGGTGTTCCCTATCAGGTGCAATATGCCATCCGGTCAAAACCGCGCGCGCCGAAGCTGTGGATCGAAGATACGGGGCGCTGGTTTGCCGGCAACGATGGCAAGCCCGAGCGTGCGCATGGTGTCATCCGCATCATCAACGATCGTCACGAGCGTGAGGAGCAGCTTGCTTATCTGTCGCGCTTTGATCCGCTGACCGGCGAGATCAATCGCTGGCACCTGACCGAGCAACTGGAAAAGACGTTGCAGGAGGCCGCGCGGGCCAACATCAATTGCGGGTTCCTGCTGGTTGCGATCGATAATCTGGCGCGCGTCAACGAGGCCTATGGTTATGATATTGCCGACGAGGTGATCGCCATCGTCGGAAAGCGCCTGCGCAACAAGATGCGAGGCGAGGATTGCCTCGGCCGTTTTTCCGGGACCAAATTCGGATTGATCCTGTGCGATTGCTCGGTCGATGAAATCAGCGTTGCCGCGGAACGGTTTCTCAGCCACATCCGGCAGGATGTCCTCATGACGACGGCGGGGCCGATCTCGGTGACCGGTACCATCGGCGGTGTCGTTGCGCCACGTCACGCCGGAACCGTGCATGATGTGCTAGCACGGGCGCAGGAGGCGCTCGATCTTGCACGGGAAAAAAGGCCGGGAACATTCCTGGCCTATCAGCCGAATGTCGAACGCGAGGCCATGCGGCGCGAGAATATTCTCGCGACCGACAGCATCGTCACGGCTCTCGATCAGCGGCGGATCATGCTGGCCTATGAGCCGGTCATCGATGCCCAGACCCATCAAACCGTATTTCACGAATGCCTGTTGCGGATCCATGGTGTGAATGGAACGATGATTGCCGCAGGCGACATCATGCCGGTCGCCGAGCGGCTCGGGCTTGTGCGCTTGCTCGATCAGCGGGTGCTTGAACTTGTGATCGCGGAGATGGTTGCAAATCCGGCCTTTCGCGCGAGTGTGAATGTCTCGGCCTCGTCGACGCTCGACCCCGATTGGTGGACGCGGCTCGAGACACTGCTTCGTCTGCACAATAGCGTTGCGGAGCGGTTGATCATCGAGATTACCGAAACGACGGCGATCCACGATATCGACAACGCCCGCAGCTTCGTGATGCGGGCGAAGGGTCTCGGCGCCAGCATCGCCATCGATGACTTCGGCGCGGGCTACACGTCATTCCGCAATCTGCGCAAGCTCGGCGTCGACATGATCAAGATCGATGGCGCCTTCGTACAAAATCTCGCCCAGTCAGCGGATGATCAGACATTCGTTCGAACCATGCTCGAACTCGCCCGCGGCCTGAAGCTCAAGACCGTCGCTGAATGGGTGCCGGACGGGCAGACCGCTGCGATGCTGGCAGGCTGGGGCTGCGATTATCTGCAAGGTGGATATGTCGGGCAGGCGACGCCCGACAGGCCTTGCGTTGTGCCGTTCGAGAAACGCGCGGCCGAAGCAACACCGCGTCGTTGAGCGCGGTCACTGTTCCAAGCCCGTTCATTCCCGCGCAAGCGGGAATCCAGACGATTGTCATTAAGGCGTTGTTGCCCCGGGTCCCCGCTGGAGCCTGTGCTCGGGCCAGCGAAGCTGGACCCGAGTACGGGGACGAACGGCAATGAAGGAGTCACTCTTTGTCGCTGATCTTGTCGATCTTGCGCTGCATTTCCTCGATCTGACGCTTGAGCGCGTCAATGTCTTCAGAGGAGGATCCAGACTTGCCCGGTTCGCTCGAAGGCGATGGCTCCTTGCTTGGCGGCCGGCCGAACGGCGAGAACATCGAGAAGGTCTTCTGAAACATCTCCATGTTCCGACGGACCTGTTCCTCCATCGGACCGAATGACGGTACATTCACGCCGAAGGCTTGCGCCATTTGCTGGCGCAGCTTTTCCTGTTCGCGTGTGAAGGATTCCAGCGACACTTCGAGATAGCGCGGCACCATCATCTGCATCGAATCGCCATAGAAGCGGATGAGCTGACGCAGGAAGTTGATCGGCAGGAGATTCTGCCCTTCCTTGTTTTCCTGTTCGAAAATGATCTGGGCGAGGACAGAACGTGTGATGTCTTCACCGCTCTTGGCATCATAGACGACGAAATCTTCGCCGTTCTTCACCATTGTCGCCAGGTCTTCCAGCGTTACATACGTGCTGGTCCCGGTATTGTAGAGGCGCCGGTTGGCGTATTTCTTGATCGTGATCGGTTCGTCGGATTTTGCCATGACACCGCTTGATTGGCGCGCCGCTGAACACCCGGAAGAATGGGCCGATGAATTCAAAATAGGCGGTTTCTGCGGCGCGGGCCACAGTTTTGTGTGGGCCGTGCCTTGCGAGATTGCATGGCGGGCGGTTTTGCGGGATCGCCCCGCCATGCTATGCGGTCGCCAACGGACAGGGAGCACATGTCATGCAGGATGATATCGTTATCGTCGGAGCCGCGCGCACACCGGTTGGTGCGTTCAACGGCGCATTCGCAAACCTTCCCGCCCACGAGCTCGGCAAGGTTGCCATTGCAGCCGCGCTTGAGCGCTCCGGCGTGGAAGCGCCGCAGGTCTCCGAAGTGATCATGGGACAAATCCTCACCGCAGGACAAGGGCAGAATCCGGCCCGCCAGGCGTCGATTGCGGCCGGCATTCCGGTGGAGAGCCCGGCCTGGGGGGTCAATCAGCTTTGCGGCTCAGGGTTGCGTGCGGTTGCACTGGGTTATCAGGCCATACTGAACGGCGATTCGGACATTGTGGTCGCCGGCGGCCAGGAATCCATGAGCATGGCGCCCCATTGCGCGCATCTGCGCAGCGGCGTGAAAATGGGCGATTTCCAGATGGTCGACACCATGATCAAGGACGGCCTGTGGGATGCCTTTAACGGCTATCATATGGGAACGACCGCCGAGAACATCGCCAAACAATGGCAGATCACCCGCCAGCAGCAGGACGAGTTCGCCGTATCCTCCCAGAACAAGGCCGAAGCGGCGATGAAGGCCGGCCGGTTCAAGGATGAGATTGCACCCGTCACCTTGAAGTCGCGCAAGGGCGATATCGTCGTCGATACCGATGAGTATCCGAAGTCTGGCGTGACCATGGAGTCGATCGCCAAGCTGCGGCCGGCGTTCGACAAGGAAGGGACCGTAACCGCCGCCAATGCCTCGGGCATCAATGACGGCGCCGCCGCTGTGGTGCTGATGAAGGCGTCGCAGGCGCAAAAGGAGGGCCGGCCGATCCTTGCCCGTATCGCATCGTGGGCCCATGCCGGCGTCGACCCGGCGATCATGGGAACCGGGCCGATCCCGGCGTCGCGCGCTGCACTGAAAAGGGCCGGCTGGAAAATCGAGGATCTCGATCTGATCGAAGCCAACGAAGCTTTCGCGGCGCAGGCTTGCGCCGTGAACAAGGAGCTTGGCTTCGACACTGGCAAGGTCAATGTCAATGGTGGTGCGATCGCCATTGGCCATCCGATCGGCGCGTCCGGTGCCCGCGTGCTGACCACGCTTCTCTATGAGATGCAGAAGCGCAACGCGAAGAAGGGCCTGGCCACACTCTGCATCGGCGGTGGCATGGGCATTGCAATGTGTCTCGAGCGCGCATAAGCGCGCGAGAGACCATAAAGGGCCTCGAGCGCGCATAAGCGCGCGAGAGACCCATAAAGGGCTTCGAGCGTGCATAAGCACGCGAAAGGCACCACGAAGAGCCTCGAGCGCGTGTAAGCACGCGACAGTACGGCATGCGTGCCTGGAGCGTGCGGTGCGAAATTGATCGTGCGTAGGCAACAATTCTTGCGCCCGCGTTCAAGCGACGCATCGAAGGCACAAAGTCGATCTGATCCATGGCCGGGGCTTGCTCCGGCCATGAACGTGTCTAGTCTGCTGTTACGGTCGCATTCAGGTCGGGGCCAGAATCGAGGGGATGGAAATGTCGCGGGTTGCTTTGGTGACAGGAGGGACGCGCGGAATTGGCGAGGCGATCTGCAAGGCACTCAAGGCAGAGGGCTACAAGGTTGCCGCCAGTTATGCCGGCAACGATGAAGCCGCGCAGAAATTCAAGTCTGAAACCGGTGTTCCGGTTTTCAAATGGGACGTCTCGAGTTTCGAAGCCTGCGGCGCCGGCATCAAACAGGTCGAAGCCGAACTCGGGCCGGTGGAAATCCTCGTCAACAATGCCGGCATCACCAAGGACGGCATGTTCCATCGTATGACGCCCGAGCAGTGGAACGCGGTCATCGGCACCAATCTCGGCTCGCTCTTCAACATGACGCGGCACGTGATCGAAGGCATGCGCGCGCGCAAATTCGGTCGCATCATCAATATCTCATCCATCAACGGTCAGAAGGGCCAGATGGGGCAGGTGAATTATTCTGCCGCCAAGGCCGGCGAGATCGGTTTTACCAAGGCGCTGGCGCAGGAAGGCGCCAGGAGCGGCATCACCGTCAACGCGATTTGTCCCGGCTATATCGGCACCGAAATGGTGAAGGCCGTGCCGCAGGACGTGCTGGAGAAAAGTATCCTACCGCATATTCCGCTGGGCCGGCTCGGCGAGCCGGAAGAGATCGCGCGCTGCGTGGTGTTCCTCGCCTCCGATCAGTCGGGCTTCATCACGGGCTCGACCCTCACCGCCAACGGCGGACAGTATATGGTGTGAGGCCTCGCTCTCTCCCCGCTCATTCCCGCGAAAGCGGGAATCCAGTGTGTAAATTTCTGGGTCTCCGCCGGAGCTGGTCATCGGGCTGCGCCTTGCGGGGACCCGTTGGCGGGGACGAGCGGACTACGGACGGCTATTAAGTTTGTCCGGCGACCAATCCTTCGGCGCCAGTTCGAAACCTGAAAATTCGAAGCCCGGTGCCACCGTGCAGCCGACCAAGGTCCAGTCGCCGAGCGTCTCGGCGGCCTGCCATGCACCGTTTGGCACAATGCCTTGCGGACGCTGGCCCGCCGCAATGTCGGGCCCCAGCATGATCGTTGTGCGTTGGTGGTCGCCGGCAATCTCGAGCCTGAGCGGCGCACCGGCATGCCAATGCCATGTCTCGACGGCATCGACCTTGTGCCAGTGCGAGCGCTCGCCGCGCGCCAGCAGGAAGTAGATCGCGGTCGAGGCCGCACGCCTGCCATCGATGGTCTCAGTGTCGCGGAACGTCTCGCGATAATGCCCGCCTTCCGGATGTGGCTGCAATTCGAGAATGCGGATGATGTCGGCGGCGGTAAGCTGGGACATAACTTAGGCTCCGCCCTCATCCCGAGGAGCCGCGAAGCGGCGTCTCGAAGGAGAAGGGCGGCCCCATCCTTCGAGACGCGCAGCAATGCTGCGCTTCTCAGGATGAGGCCTATTGAGATTAAAACTTGTTCTTCCTTGCCCGGATCTCCGCAAACACTTCGGCGGCCGGCTTCCCGACCATACCAACCGCGGCAGCGACCGACGGCACGTCCGCGCGCAGGAAGCAATTGGCGGCTTTTTCCGCGCCGAGCGTTGCCGGCAAGGTCGGCTTGCCCTGCGCACGCAATTCATCGACTTCGCGCGCCCGTGCGATCAACGCCGAATTGTCCGGCTCGATGGTGAGCGCAAATTTGATATTGGCCTGCGTATATTCGTGACCGCAGAAGAACGTCACATCATCCGGCAAGGCGCGCAGCTTCAAGAGCGATTCCCACAGCTGCGCCGGCGTGCCCTCGATCACACGGCCGCAGCCGATCGAGAACAACGTATCGCCGACAAAGGCGATCTTATCCTCATCAAACACCAGCGAGATATGGCCCGCGGTATGACCCGGCGTATCGATCACGCGCGCGACCAGCGAACCCACATTCACCGTATCGCCCTCGCCATAGGTGGCGTCGAGATCGGCGATCTTGCTGGCCTCGCCGCGCGGGCCGATGACGCGGCAATTATGCTTGGCCTTCAGTTCGGCGATGCCGCCGGTGTGGTCGGCGTGGTGATGCGTGACCAGGATGTCGCTCAGCGTCCAGCCGGTCTCCTTCAGGGCGGCCTCGATCGGGGCCGCTTCCGGCGCATCGATGGAGGCAGTAGCGCCGGTTGCCGGATCATGGATCAGCACCCCGAAATTGTCGGAGAGGCAGGTGAATTGGTGCGTTTTCGCCGGCATGTCGTCCCTGTGAGTGATGGTTTCAGGCGCCACGCTAACATGCCGCAGCGGGTTCTGAGAATGTGGTGTGTTAACCTAACCGGCCACGTTTCATGCTACCGTCGAGCATGATGCCGAAAATTGCGAAGCGCTTTTCGGAAGACATCATGCTCTAATGTGTTGGAATCGATCACGTTTATGATTTTGGATCGGTTCCGCCCAAAATCATCGTGATCGACTGCATGTTCATCGATGTCGTGGATTTGCGCAATTTCTACGCCCAGTCGCTGGGCATCGTGGCGCGCCGCTTCGTCAGCCGCGGCGTTCGCGCGCATTGGGGCGACGTGCGGCAGGAACGGATCGCCGGCATCGGTTACACCATTCCCTATCTCGGCATTTTCCGCGAGGAGGCGGAGCGGTGTCTCGCTTTTATGCCAGCGGCACAAGGCGTGGTGAAATGGCCCTCGAACCGGCCGGGTCTCGCGACGCTCGTGGACGAGACCCATCTGCCGCTGACCGATTCGGCGATCGATCGTGTGCTGCTCGTGCATGCGTTGGAAATGGCGGACGACCCCGTGACACTGTTGCGCGAAGTGTGGCGTGTCCTCTCTCCCAATGGCCGCTTGTTGGCGGTCGTGCCGAACAGGCGCGGACTTTGGGCGCGGATGGACACGACCCCTTTCGGCCATGGACGGCCTTATTCGCGCTCGCAAATCACGCGCATCCTGCGTGAGACGATGTTTACGCCGAAGAGCTGGGGCGAGGCGCTCTATGTACCGCCGGTTCAGCGCAACTGGTTTCTACGCTCGGCCGTCGCGTGGGAGCGGATGGGCCCATCGATTCTCGCGCCGTTTCCCGGCGTCTATATCGTCGAGGCGAGCAAGCAGGCCTATCGTGCCATTCCGGTCAAGCGCGAACGACGCAAGATTGTGCCGTCGCTTGAACCTGTGCTGGCGCCGTCACCGGGTGGTGCAGTGCGGATGTGACGTTTCAAACGTCATTCCGGGGCGCTCGCCAATATGGCGAGCGAGCCCGGAATCCAGACTTAAAATACTTGATGTTGGAGCTTCGGATTCCGGGTCCGCGACATCCAAGTCGGCTGTTGCCGACTTGAACCGCAAGCATCTCGGGTAAACCCGAGATCGGGCGTTCGCGCCCCGGAATGACAGCGATCATTCGCTCGATTGAGTGGCTTCCTCGCCGCTTTCTGCAGCGCGCGGTGCGCGCGGCCGCCGGCGCCGGCGGTTCAGCGGAAAGCGGTCGCCCTGCGCGTCTTGGCCATTCGACTCGGCCGCAGGTGCAGGTGCCGATGCTGCGCCCGTGATGAACGAGGGCAGGCGATCGACATTATCGTCCTCAGATCCGTTCGCATGCTGCGGCTGCCGGTCCTCATAGGTGCGTTCCTGCTGACGATTGTCGTGGGAACGATTGTCCTGTTGATGCCGGTTACGGTTGCGATCGAAACTGCGCTCTTGATTCCGGTCCTGATACCGATCTTGATTTCTGTCCTGGCGCGATTGGTAGTTGTTCTGCTGATGATCGCGCTGCTGATACGGCTGCGCGTCCCGCTGCTGATATTGCGCCTGTTCGCGGGGCGTATGCGGCTCGGCATTGCCGTAAGCCGGCTGGGCGTCCTCGTTGTCCTCGAAACTCTCGTCCGCGCCTTCGGGCCGCGGCTGATAGGGCTGATTCTGGCGGAATTGCTCCTGCGCCGCCGCAATGAGGCGGAAGTAATGTTCGGCGTGCTGGTAGTAATTTTCCGCAGCCACCGGATCGCCCGATGCGGTCGCGTCGCGCGCGAGCTGAATGTACTTTTCGGCGATGTGGTTCGCGGTTCCGCGAATCTTCACATCAGGGCCATTCGATTCGTAAACGCGCGTCAGTGGATTATGGCCCTTGCCGCCGCCCCCGCCACCACCGCGGTTACGACCCCTCATCCGATGCTTGTTCTGACCGTTTCTCATGGCTTGCCCGTTAACGACTCCTGATAAGCGCAGTTCACCTGCGTCACGGATGATCAACCCCAGCTACTTCATGTCACAGCGATGTCACGATCAAAGCTGCCCCGGCTCAACGCTGCGCGTGCCGGCGTTCTTCACACAGCTCTCGTTCGACCGCTTCAACCCCTCGGCGCACACGCCTCTTTCAGCCGATCCGCGCCACGCGTCTCACACATGTCGGGTATAGCGGGACCCTACCGGTGAGGCATCCGATCAAGTTCGGCAAATCGTTTGTTTGACCTTGTTTCGTCCGTTCAGCCTGT
>Ga0164243_10006858_pt1 | contig 17162 bp, 18 predicted proteins | sample OricompcompostOP_FD_108781 | JGI IMG/M metagenome (GOLD analysis project Ga0164243, IMG submission 108781) | Organic Plus compost microbial communities from Emeryville, California, USA - Original compost - Organic plus compost (OP) | ecosystem: Engineered > Solid waste > Mixed feedstock >... | reverse complement strand
CCGAGCCAGACGCTATGGATAAGTGAAGCGGGAGGCCTGACACAATTCGGCGCTTTCATAGAAGTCTTGCCGCCCGGCTCCCGTTCTTCGATTAAGCATTGGCACAGCGCCGAGGACGAAATGGTCTACGTCCTCGAAGGGCCGATCACTTTGATAGAAGGCGATACGGAAACGCTATTGCACACGGGTGATGCCGCGACGTTTCGGGCGGGGGAACCGGTTGGCCACTTCCTGGAGAACAGGGGACAGGTGGCGACCCGTTGCCTTGTTGTGGGAACGCGCGCTGCTGTCGATACAATTACGTATCCGGATCACGACCGGGTTTGTCGGCGTGACCGGTCACTTCCAGACGACATTTGGACGGATGGGAAGGGAAATCCGTCCGCGAGCCCCTATCGGCTGGAATCGGCTGAGTGATGCTGTCGCCGAGCCATAGTCTCAATAGAACAGGCTCGAGACGCTCTCTTCGCGGCTGGTGCGCAGGATGGCTTCGCCGATGAGCGGCGCGATCGGCAGCACGCGAATGTTGTTCGCCGCCTGCACCGCCGCCGTAGGCAGGATGGAGTCGGTGATGACCAGCGACTTGAGGCGCGAGTTCTTAATACGGCTGACGGCGCCGCCCGACAGCACGCCGTGCGTGATGTAGGCGCTGACCTCGGTGGCGCCGTGCGCGAGCAGGGCTTCGGCGGCGTTACATAGCGTGCCGCCGGAATCGACGATGTCGTCGATGAGGATGCAACGCTTGCCGTCGACCTCGCCGATGACGTTCATGACTTCGGACTTGCCGGGCGCCTCGCGCCGCTTGTCGCAGATGGCGATCGGCACATTGATGCGCTTGGCGAGCGCCCGGGCGCGCACCACGCCGCCAACGTCGGGCGAAACGACAATGAGATCGTCGACCGGATAATTCTTCTCGATGTCGCGCACCATGACGGGCGCAGCGAACAGGTTGTCGGTCGGGATGTCGAAGAAGCCCTGGATCTGGCCGGCGTGCAGGTCGAGCGTCAGAACGCGGTCGGCGCCGGCGCGCTCGATCAGGTTGGCGACGAGCTTGGCCGAGATCGGCGTGCGCGGGCCGGGCTTACGGTCCTGGCGGGCATAGCCGTAGTAGGGAATCACAGCGGTGACCCGCCGCGCCGACGCCCGCTTCAGGGCGTCGATGAGGATCAGCAACTCCATGAGATTGTCGTTGGCCGGGAACGAGGTCGACTGCACGACGAAGCAGTCCTGACCGCGCACGTTCTCCTGGATCTCGACGAAGATCTCCATGTCGGCGAAGCGCTTCACCTGGCCCTTGGCGAGCGGCACGTTGAGGTAGCTGCTGATGCCTTCGGCGAGGGGGCGATTGCTGTTGCCGGCGACGAGCTTGAGCGGGAGACCATCGGGGCGGCCACCTGAGTGCGCATCGTAGGACATGAATTGGCACTCCACGACAATTTGGTGACAGGTCTCTAGCAAGCGGGACCCGCCGATGTAAACACCCGGATACTGGCCGTTGGTAGCGATTGAAGATGTTTTTTCGCCTAACGGGCTTTGCGGTGCGCGTGGCGAAAGCTGGCGCCAGGCGCCGGAAATGAAGAGAGAATTAAAATGCATTAAAGGGCGACGGCTCGTGGCCATCGCCCTTAGCTGATGGGGATTGTCCCCTCAAATCCATGGCGAGCGGGTGAGGCTCACCCCGCTCAGGCCGGACAAGATCAGTTCGTCTGAGTCTGCGGCAGGAGCTTCAGGATGCCCTGGGCGGCAGCGGCAGCGGCCGCATCGGCGGTCTGGCCCCAGGCGCCGTCGAGAGAGCCTTCCGGAATCTCGTTCTTCTGCGACACCGTGCCGAGCACCTTGCCCGCAGGGTCCTTCACGCGCCAATCGATCTGGATTGGCTGCTTGCCGCCCGCGCCGGCGCCAACCTTCACCTTGCCTTCGACACGGTAGGTCTGCGGCGAGGCGGCGCTGGCGAGCGCGACGCCGTTGCTCGACAGCTGCTTCTGGAGGGCCTGCGTCAGCGACACGCTGCCGTCACCCGGCGCTCCGGTGACACTCGGCACCATCGCGCTGACAGCGCCAGGCCGTGCGATGCTGGCCGTTGTCTGCGGCGTCGCCGGCGTCATGGCGGCCTGCTGGACGGGAGCGGCCGTGTTGCTGGCAACGGCGGCCGCGGGCTGTGCCCGGGCTGCGATCGCAGCATTGGCCTGCGACGGCAGCCAGCTGGCGAGCTGCGAGGCGCTCTTTTCCGAGATGGTCTCTACGATCTGCGGCGTCACCACTTCCCACGGATCGCGGCCGGAGCCGGCCGGGGCTAGCTCTTCACCGGTGATGCGGTGGACGCGCTTGCCCGCAGGATCGGTCACGTCCCAGATGTAGGAGATCTTGGTGCCGCTCGCTTCGCGCGCCGAGACGACGTAGCCGCGAACGGTGTACTGCGACGGCTCGTTAGGGGTGGCGGCGACCCCGATTTGCTTGCGCTGCATGGCTGCGCCGAGCTGAGCCTGCAGCTTCTTGGCGACGCCGTCCGGCGCGCCGATGACCGGAGCGATGGCGACCTTGGCGCCGTTCGCCGCCGCCTGTGTTGCTTGCGGCTGAGGAGCAGGCTGCTCCGCAACGTTCGCGAAGATGTCTCCGCCCGTGGTCCCGCAGCCAGCCAGCGCCAGACCCAGAACGGCAGCAAGGCTCGCAAGCGCAAACGATCGCTTGGCGCGCCGCGCCGCGGCAAAAGTGATGGTCGTCACGACGACGTCCCCCTTTATGATCCACCGATCATCCGGCGGCCGGCGTACATACCCTGCGGCCAACTCAACTCCCTCAACCGGAAACTATCTAGTGCCGATTTAACCTGGACGCTGAGATGACGTCCAGACCCCCGGAGTGAGCAACCTGTTCGTACGGCTAAAGCTTAGGCGGTTAAGCACGGTCGAACTGTGGATAATGCAGTTATGTCACGAGAATGGCAGAGATTTGGCGGCCATAGTCAGCCTCGCCCCGGTGTGTGGAACGGCGAAAGCTGAAGAAGTCCGATTCGTTCGTGTATGTGCACATAGTGGCCATTACTACCCCGCCCAGCTGGCAGGCGCTGAGCTTTGAGGCAACATAACCCGGCAGGTCGAAATTCGGGCGCTGGCGCCCAGGCCTGTGCACAAAGAACCGACCATTTTCGGCATCCAGCGACACAAGCTGTGCCCTGAAGTCGTCGCCCACTTCGTAGCTCTCCTGGTGAATGCAGGGGCCGACCGCGGCGATGATGCGCGAGCGCTGGGCTCCGAGCTCCACCATCTTGGCGACCGTCGCCTCCAGCACGCCGCCGACGGCGCCGCGCCAGCCGGCATGCGCGGCGGCGACGACGCGAGCCTCGGCGTCGGCGAACAGCACGGGCGTGCAATCGGCCGAGAGGACGCCAATGGCGAGCCCTGGCGTGTTGGTCACGACCGCATCGGCGTGCGGCACCTTTTGGGGATCGGGCGGCCCGGTAATGGCGACGGCGTCCGGCGAGTGCACCTGGTAGAGCGTGACGACGCTCGGCGCGCTGGCTCCGAGGTGGGCCGCCACCCGCGTCCGGTTCTCGGCGACCGCGGCTTTCTCGTCGTTGGACCCGAAGCCGCAGTTGAGGCTCGCGTAGAGACCTCCCGAGACGCCGCCCTGGCGGGTGAAGAAGCCGTGCCGGATGCCGGGAAGAGCTTCAAGGTCCGTGGCCGTGATGGGCTTGAGCATGCCGGTTCCGTAATGTCCTAGCGCTGTTCGAGACCGGGCAGCGGCGGCTGGCCGGCTCCCCGCACACCTAACACTTTGAAGCGCGTTCCCATACCCTGCGGGCTTAGCAGCCGTGCGACACCGGCCTCGATCTCCCCAGCCTTGGCAGGGTTGAGGGCCATGAGCCGGGAGCCGCGCTCGACGATGCCGAGGGCGCCGAGGAACTCGCCTTGCGTCTTGGGCCCGTCGGCGGCGAGACCCTGCTGCGCCAGGACACGGGTGCGGAAGTCCTCGAAGTCGACGTGAGCGGTGAGATCGGCTTCGCCCGGGGACGTCAGCGGATGCTCGTAATAATGCGCGCGCACGGCTTGCAGCGTGTCGCCGGCGGCGCTCGCCGCATGCCCGTAGTCGATGAAGAGGGCTGCGAGCGGATGATCCCTGCCCAAGCAGCCAAGGGCGGCGGCGAGCTCGGCATAGTCGGGCAAGGTGACGACGGTGCCGGGGGCGGCAGCCGCGGCATAGGCGGGCACCTCGGATGCAGGCAGGGTGTCATCGTCGAACTGCAGATGCCCTTGCGCATCGACCGTGACGGCGCGCAAGCGCCAGCCGTTAGGCCCGCGAACCAGCTGATCCACGGCAAGCGCGTCGAGGAACTCGTTGACGAGGATGATGGCGGGCCCCGAAGGCACATTGGACAGTGCCGCGTGCCACTCCGGGCGCTTGCCTGCGTCGGCAAGCGTTCGCGCCTGGATTGCGCGAAGGGTCTCGCTGCTCTCGACGAGGTGTACCTCAAGGGCCGCCGCGAAGGCGGGCACCAGACGCGCGGCGCGCAGAGCGTCCTGCATCAGCGTGCCGCGTCCGGGCCCCAGTTCGATGAGGTTGACGCGGTGGGGCGAGCCAATCTGCTGCCAGGCGATCGCGCTCCACAGGCCGATAAGCTCTCCGAAGATCTGGCTGATCTCCGGCGCCGTCACGAAGTCACCGGCGCCGCCGATGGCTTCCCGCGTCCGGTAGTAGCCGTGCTCCGGATCCTGCAGGCAGGCCGTCATGTAGTCTTTGAGGACCAGCGGACCGCGGGCGCGGATCTGGGCGATAAGCTTCTTGGCGAGCGGCGTGTCGCGCCGCGCTGCCGCGTCGTAGCTCACGTCGAGGCCTGCTGCTGCCGGCGGCGCGCCAGGACGATGAACCACAGGCCGAGCGCCAGCATCGGCAGCGAGTAGACCATGCCCTTGGTAATCGGGTAGTCCGGCGAGAACTGCCGGTAGTCCATGATCTTGAACAGCTCGCAGAAGATCCGGAACAGCGCATATCCGACCATGAACACGCCGGTCGTCAGCCCGGCCCGGGTGAGCGACAGCTTACTATGCGTGAGGTAGCGCAGGATCAGGAACAGCGCGATGCCCTCGAGAGCCGCCTCGTAGAGCATGGCAGGGTGGCGCGGGGCATCACCCCAGCCGGGGAACACCATGCCCCACGGCATGTCTGTCACCGTGCCGACGATCTCACCGTTGACGAAGTTCGCCATGCGCCCGAAGAAGAGGCCGATCGGCACCGCGGTCACCACGAGGTCGGTGACCGACAGGAAGACCATGCCCTTGAGCCGCGCGAAGATGAAGAGGGCAATGGCCGAGCCGAGAAAGCCGCCATGGAAGGCCATGCCACCGCGCCAGATGGCGAATATCTGTAAGGGGTTCTCGAGATAGTAGGCAGGCTCGTAGAACAACACGTGCCCGAGTCGGCCGCCGAGAACGACGCCGCCCGCCATCCAGAGCAGAAGCTCGTCGATGTCCTCGGCCGTCATCACCGGCTTGCCCCCACCCCACAGCCGCGCTGCCGCGATGAGCCTCTTGAGGTAGAGCCATCCGAGGATGAGACCGGCGGCATAGGCGAGGCCATACCACCGAATCGCGATCGGTCCCAATTGCAGCGCCACGGGATCGATATGCGGATAAGGAATGGCGAGCAGGCTCATGGTGATCCCGGCTTTCGGTTGTAAACCCGGCGCCAGGGATGCTAGCCCGGCCAGCAAGTGTCAAGGCGGCATGCGGCGCCGCGCTTGAACGCGGAGCCACGCGGGACCATAGTCGCCGGGAACAGAGCCCCAGGCAGGAATTGGACTAACGGCGCGAGCGCGTCCGCCCGCCGGACAATAAGACAGGGAACCTGAATTATGACGCAGACATCGAACCGCATTTTCGACGACCTCGCCAAGCTGATGAACGACGCTGCGGGTGCTGCCCAGGGCGTGCGCCAGGAGTTCGAGACGGTGGCCCGCAGCCAGGGCGAGAAGATCCTGCGCGAGATGAACGTCGTGCAGCGCGAGGAATTCGACGCGGTGCGCGCCATGGCCGAGAAGGCCCGCGCCGAGAACGAGCGTCTGGAAGCTCGTATCGCCGCCCTCGAGGCGAAGCTCAACGAGCGCGGCGGCAGCGTCTGAGGCGGCTTCCGAGGCCGGGCATACGGCAGGCGGGGCACTCTGGCGGCTGAGTCCCGCTCGGGGCTGATTTCAGCGCGTTTTCAACAGTTTTCAGAATTGTGGCGGGGTCTGACAGACAATAGTCGGCGGCTCGCCATCATGACCGTGGACACATGTCTCCTATCGGTTGCGACTCGTGCATCTGAGATGCTTTCGTGGCGCCGCACGACGGGCTCCGGCAACGGCTGGAGGCCAGGGGGAGAGCACAAGGCGCGTCACACGCGCCGCATTTGGGGGACTAGAATGGCATCTTCTGAGCTGGGCTTCGATCGCGTGACGAACCCTGTCGACCTCGTCGAGCAATTGGCGGTGCGGCACGACTGGGCTTGCGATCGCACCGGCGACGATGAGCTGACGCTGATCGTGTCTGGGACGTGGACCGACTATCACATCTCGCTCAACTGGCGCGATGACCTCGAGGCGCTGCACCTGGCCTGCGCCTTTGACTTCAAGGTGCCCGATCCGCGGCTCAACGAGATGTACCGTCTCGTCGGCCAGATCAACGAGCAGCTGTGGCTCGGCCATTTCGACCTGTGGACCCAGGAAGGCCTGGTCATGTACCGCCACGCGCTGCTGCTCAACGGCTCGATCGTGACGCCGATGCAGTGCGAAGCGCTGCTGCAGGCTGCGCTGGAGAGCTGCGAGCGCTATTATCAGGCGTTTCAGTTCGTCGTCTGGGCCGGCAAGGAAAGCCGCGAGGCTCTGATCTCGACCATGTTCGAGACCGAGGGCCAGGCCTGACGGCACCAGCCGCCGCAGGCAGAAAGTTTATTCCGACATGAGTTTGGACCTCGCAGGACCGCTGCTGATCGCCGGCGCCGGAAAGATGGGCACGGCGCTCATTTCTGGTCTGTTCGAGGCGGGGCTCAGCCCCGCCCAGGTGATCGTTCAAGACCCCTCGCCATCGCTGGAGGTGCAGGAGTTCGTGATCCGCGAGGGCGTGCGCTGCGCCCCGGCCATCAACGACCTCGACGTGGCCCCGGCCGTCATTCTGGCGGCGGTGAAGCCCCAGGTGATGGACGAGGTGATGCCGGGCCTGGCGCGTTTGGCGGGTCCTGACACGCTGCTGTTGTCGATTGCCGCCGGCCGCACCATCGCCAGCTTCGAGAAGCATCTCCCCGAGGGCGCTGCGGTCGTCCGCGCCATGCCCAACACGCCGGCCGCCATCCGCGCCGGCATCACCGTCTGCTGCGCCAACGCGCATGCGAGTTCCGCCCACAAGGTGCTGGCTGAAACCATGCTGCGGGCCGTCGGCGAGGTCGCCTGGATCGACGACGAGGCCCTGATGGATGCGGTCACGGCGGTCTCGGGCTCTGGCCCGGCCTATGTCTTCTATCTGGTCGAGGCGCTGGCCGAGGCGGGCGCTGCGGCGGGGCTCGAAGCGGAGCTATCCATGCAGCTCGCCCGGGCCACTGTCGCGGGCTCGGGCGCCCTGCTCGCGGCCTCCCCGGAGGATGCCGCGACACTGCGCAAGAATGTGACCTCGCCCGGCGGCACGACGGCGGCGGCGCTGGGCGTGCTGATGGCCGATGACGGCCTGAGGCCGCTGGTTACGGCGGCGGTGGCCGCCGCTAAAAAGCGCGGGCGCGAGCTGGCGGGCTGACCGGCACTCGTGCCCCTGGGGCTCTGGGTTTGACTGTGACAGGCGGGCGGGTGAAGCTTTGCGCCTCTCCTTTGCAGCGCATCACGGACGCCTCCCGATGTCGGTTACCATCTACCACAATCCGAAGTGCGGCACCTCCCGCAACACCCTGGCGATGATCCGCGCCAGCGGCGTCGAGCCCGAGATTATCGAGTACTTGAAGGATCCGCCCTCCCGTGAGCGCTTGGTCGAGCTGATCCGCGAGATGGGCGTTCCCGTGCGGGATGTCCTGCGCCGCAAAGGCACGCCCTACGACGAGCTCGGTCTCGACGACCCCAAGTGGAGCGACGACGAGCTCATCGACTTCATGATCGCCCACCCGATCCTCATCAACCGGCCGATCGTCGTCACGTCCAAGGGAGTCCGCCTGTGCCGCCCGTCGGAGCAGGTCCTCGATTTGCTCGACAATGCGGACATCGGGCCGTTCACCAAGGAGGACGGCGAGGTCATCAATACCGGCGGCCGCTGAGGCCGCTGGCCGCTGGCAATCAGGGCCCTCCGTGACTAACTCCCTTAGAAGGAACGACAAAGGGAACGAGAGGAGAGCGCCGCCATGACCGACACGTCCGACACCTACAAGGACCGCATCGTCGACGCCGCCCTACGGCTCGCGGTCTCCCGCCCCTGGAACGAAACCTCGCTTTTGGACATCGCCCAGGCGGCAGGCTCAAATCTGGTCGAGCTGCGCAAACACTTCGGCTCCAAGGCCGACATCGTCGCTGCCTTTACGCGCCGCATCGACGACGAGGTGTTGGCCAAGGCGCCGCCACCGGAGCCGGGCCAATCGCATCGCGATGCCCTGTTCGAGGTGCTGATGAGCCGCTTCGACACCATGAAGCCGCACAAGCAGGCGATCCGCTCCATCGTCGAAGGCGCGAAGTTCGATCCTGCCGTGCTGCGCGCCTCTCTTGCCTCGCAGGCCTGGATGCTGCAGGCCGCCGGCATCAACACCGACGGCGCGACTGGCGCCGCGAAGGTGGCGGGAGTCGCTTCGGTCTATGCCTCGACCCTGCGCACGTGGCTCGATGACGACGATCCGGGCTTGGCGCGCACCATGGCCGTGCTCGACCGACGCTTACGCCGCGGCGAGCGGTCGATCGAGGGCGTGGAAAGCGTGGCGTCCTTCGCCCGCCGGCTGCGCGATGTATTCCGCAGGCCATCCCGCCACGAGAACCGCCGGCCGGACGAAGGGCATCGCCAACCCCCAGACGACATTCCCTCGACACCGTCCTCACCGCAACCCGGCACGCCTTGAGCCGGTGCTGGGCCCTATAGCGGCACGCTGATGATGGCCCTGAGGCCACCCATCGAGCTTTCGCCAAGCGTGATGTCGCCGCCGTGGCTGCGGGCGATGTCGCGCGCGATGGCGAGGCCAAGGCCGGTGTTGCCGCTGTCCTGGTTGCGGCTGGAATCGATGCGGTAGAACGGCCGGAACACGTTCTCGCGTTCGTGTGGCGGGATACCGGGCCCGTCGTCGTCGACCTCGATGCGTACCCAGCGACGCTCGGTGGCCGCCCGGATGACGACGCACGTGCCATAGCGGCTGGCGTTGGAGACGAGGTTGGTGATCGCTCGCTTGAAGGCGTGGCGCTTCAGGGGGAGCACGATGTCCTTCTTCCGCCGCCGCATCTTGTAGGAGATGTTGACGCCGAGGACCTCGGCCTCCTCGCAGATCTCACGCAGCATGGCCTTGAGACTCGAGGGCTTCGCTTCCTCGCCGCCGTCGCCCTTCGAGAAGGCGAGATAGTCCTCCAGCATCTGCTGCATCTCGTTGACATCGAAGCGCAAGGCTCTGACCTCGGGCGAGTCCGGCAAGAAGGCGAGCTGCAGCTTGAAGCGCGTCAAGACGGTGCGCAGGTCGTGACTGACGCCGGCGAGCATCGTCGTGCGCTGCTCGACGTGGGTCATGATGCGTTCGCGCATCTCGACGAAGGCGAGGGCGGCCTGGCGCACTTCGCGGGCGCCGCGCGGGCGGAAGTCGGCCGGCACGGGGCGGCCCTTACCGAAGGCGTCGGCGGCTTCCGAGAGCTTGACGATGGGCCGGATCTGATTGCGCAGGAACATGATGGCGACGGTGAGCAGGATCACCGACGAGCCTACCATCCAGAGCAGGAAGATTTCTGAGTTCGAGGCGTAGGTCTGCTTGCGGGTAGCGACGAAGCGCAGGACCGCCTTGTCATGCTTGACGCGGATCTCGACGAGCCGCGATTGCCCGACAGTGTCAATCCAATACGGCCGGTCGATCTGCCGGCTGATCTCGCGCGACAGGGCGCGGTCGAGGAGATCGAAGAACGGCTTCGGTCGCGCCGGCGGCAGGTCGCCGGGCGGCAGGATCTGCATCGACAGGGCGAGCCGGTCCCGCGCCATCTCGATGAGCTTCCCGTAGCCGTCCTTGAAGGGGTAGTTGTCGTAGACCTCGATGAGGGCGGCGACGTCACGGGCGGTAGCTTCCGACAGGCGCCGCGTCACCGCCTGCCAGTGCCGCTCCATGAACACGAAGGCGACGACGCCCTCGAGCACGACAATTGGCGCGATGATGATGATGAGGGCGCGAGCGTAAAGGCCCTTGGGCACGATGAGCGACAGGCGGTGCGCCCAGAACTGATTGAGCGCGCGGATCCACGTGTTGGCGCCGGCCGAGAGCCGGTTCCATTTGAAGCGCGCTGTAGCCTCCGACGCAGTGCGGAGGAACGTCATAGGAGATTCCCCCCTTTGGCTTGACGGCGCGTCGGAGCCTTCGCCGGCAACAGGCCCGGGCCCTGCGCCCCACGGCACCCGCCACCACCGGAATTTATTGGCAAGCCTGTCGGCTGGGAACGGGTGCTCGGTCAAGCTGTATCAGTCGGTGTAGAGGATATAGCCCTTGCCCCGCACCGTCTGCAAATAGACGGGGTTGGACGGATCGTTCTCGATCTTCCTGCGGAGGCGGTTGATTTGCACGTCGATGGCGCGCTCATTGCCGGTGGCGTCATCGTTGGATAGTTCGTGGCGCGGGATCGGAACGCCCGGGCGGCTCGCGAACTGGCGCAGTAACTCGCGCTCGCGCTCGGTAATCTTGATGCTCTCATCGTCGCGCTTGAGCTCGCCGCGGCCGACGTGGAACACATAGGCGCCCATGCGCACTTCCTCGCCCGAGGCGGTCGGAGCTTGGCCGCGCCGGATGATGTTGCGCAGACGTAGCAGCAACTCGCGCGGCTCGAACGGCTTCGGGATGTAGTCGTCGACGCCGGCTTCCAGCCCGGCGATGCGCTGCTCGGGATCGGACTGGGCGGTGAGCATGCAGATCGGCACGCTCTTGGTGGCCTTAAGCTCGCGGGCGAGGTCGAGCCCGCTTTGCCCGGGCATCATCCAGTCGACCAGCACGAGATCAAACGAGAGGCCGCGCATGGCGGCCTTGGCAGACTCCGCGTCCCGCGACGTCGTCACCCGGAAGCCGTTCTCGTAGAGGTAGCGCGCCAGGAGATCGCGGATGCGCTGATCGTCGTCGACAACGAGCACATGCGGCGCGTCATCCGGCAATATGTCTTCGCCGTTCGGTTTCGTAACGATTCCCATGGGAGCTCCGATTATCGGTCCCCGTCGACTTATGAAGCTGGCAGGCGATCAAGGCCCAGCGATAAGACGCGTGAGGGCCCCGACTCTCGCTCGGTCTTCGTGCCCAATCATGGCAAAAAGAAAACGCCGGGTCGCCTCCTCTGCACCGGGCCCTGCAAAATCGAGCGCGTCGCGGATGCGCGCGATCTGCAGCTCCGTCAGCCTCTCCGCGAGTTTTGCCCCCTTCGCAGTCGTATAAAGCAGCCGCTGGCGCCGGTCGGCCTTGCCGGCCTTCTGGACGATGAACTCCTCGTCCACGAGCTGTTTGAGGACCCGCCCCAGGCTCTGCTTCGTGATCTTGAGAATGTCCAGGAGATCGGCGACGCGCAAGCCCGGATTGCGGTAAACGAAGTGGAGGACGCGGTGGTGTGCGCGGCCAAAACCGTAGCGCTCGAGCACGAAGTCAGGGTCGCCCGTGAAGTCGCGATAGGCGAAGAACAGAAGCTCGATAAAGGCGATCAGGCGCTCGTGCTGCTCTTCCGAGATGCCGGCCTCCGTCCCGCCCGGCGCCTGGACCGCCGGAAGCAACGAGGGGGCGCCGCGCGCCGGGTCAGTTACGTCAGTCATGTTGACATATTTGCGACCGATTGGTACCTCTGGCAAGTCCATTCTGCGGTTGTTTCGAGGATTGTTCCTTGGACGGATCCCCTTGGAAAATGCCGCCCGCCTGCGCAGAATGGCGAGACACAAGCTTATGAGACGCCAGGGTGTTGAGCGCCGTGGGATCGGCCCCCGAGCTCGTTGCGTTTCAATTCGCAGTGAAGGCATCTTCGAGGAAATCCGACATGGCTGCTCTGGTCCCAATCTCCGATCGCGATGGCTATATCTGGCTGAACGGCGAGCTGGTCGACTGGCGCAACGCCAATATCCACGTCCTGACCCACGGCCTGCACTACGGCAGCTCGGTGTTTGAAGGAATCCGCGCCTACGGCGGCGAGATCTTCAAGCTCACCGAGCACTCCGAGCGCCTGGTCGAGGGCGCCGGCATCCTCGATTTCAAGATCCCCTATACGGTTGCTGAGATCGATGAGGCCTGCCGTCAGGTGCTGAAGGCCAACAATCTGACCGAAGCCTACCTGCGCCCGATCGCCTGGCGCGGCAGCGAGCAGCTCGGCGTCTCGGCCCAGAACAACACCATTAACCTGGCGGTCGCCGCTTGGGACTGGGGCTCCTACTTCCCGATGGAGCAGCGCCTGAAGGGCCTGCGCTTGGCGCTCGCACAGTACCGCCGCCCCGACCCGGCGACGGCGCCGTGCAAGGCCAAGGCCGCCGGTCTCTACATGATCTGCACGCTGGAGAAGCACCGCGCTGAGCGCGCGGGTTATGCCGACGCGCTGATGTACGACTATCGCGGATACGTCGCCGAGTGCACCGGTGCCAACGTCTTCTTCATCAAGGACGGCGTCATCCACACGCCGACGCCCGACTGCTTCCTCGACGGCATCACGCGGCGCACCGTCATCGATCTCGCCAAGAAGCGCGGGTATGAGCTCGTTGAGCGCCACATCATGCCGGAAGAGCTTGCGACCTTCAGCGAGTGCTTCATCACTGGCACCGCCGCCGAGGTGACCCCGGTCGCCGAGATCGCCGAGTTCAAGTTCAAGCCCGGCGTCATCTCCGAGACCTTGCTCAAGGATTACATGGCGCTGGTGCAGCCCTCCGAGCAGCTCGCCGCAGAGTGAGGCTTTAAAGGCCCGCGGGTATGCTCCGCGGGCCTTTCTCCATTGAGCTCCCGACGCCGCGCGAAGCACCTTGTGCACCATAGCGCGCGCGTTCGCTTGCCCGCCGCCGCAACCTCAAGGAGAGTTAGGCGTTTTATAGCGGCAAACGATGTGAGCTAGTGCGATGCGTAGAGCCGGATTTTCATTCATTGGTTTTGTTGTTGCGGCGCTCCTGATGTCCGGGGCGGGCGCCAGCGCTCAGGAGGGCCCCGGCGGCGCAATCAATCCAGAGCGGGACTGCCAGACCGTTCGCACCTGCAACTTCTCGAAAGACGGTTCCTACAGGGGCTGCCTGTCGTCCTATACCTGCCGCACGTGCCGGTTCGTCGAGGCGCGCTGCGCGGTCAGCGGCGAAGGGCGTACCTGCCGGCGGATCCAGTGTACGTGGGGCGGTTGAGACAGCGAGCCGCATTGCGGTAGAAGAACGTTAAATCGGCATCGGCCCGGCGCGCGTCCCGCTCCGGGCCTTATTTCGTTAACATGCCCGTTACGAAAACCCGGACGCGGGCAATAAGAGTAATAAAAGTCGCTGCGCCAGTCTTGCCGCGTGCTTCGCACCGGTATCTGATCGCGCCGCAAGACTGACCGGCAGCCTCCCGGCTCATACCAAACCTCTCGAGAGACCGCTTCGCGCAATGCAGAAATCGAGCCGCACCTATGACGTCGCCATCATTGGCGCTGGCCACAACGGTCTGACGGCTGCAGCCTATCTCGCCAAGGCGGGCCTCAGCGTCGTCGCGCTTGAGCGCCGCGAGCGCGTCGGCGGCGCCGCCGTAACCGAGGAGTTTCACCCAGGCTTTCGCAACTCCCTCGCGTCCTACACGGTGAGTCTGCTCAACCCGCGCGTCATCGCCGACCTCGATCTTCCGGCGCATGGCCTGCGCATCGTCGAGCGGCCGGTCGCCAACTTCTGGCCGATCGACGAGCAGCGCGGGCTGGTCATGCCGTTCGGGCGCGAGGCCCGCCAGCGCGCCATTGCCGAGTTCTCGCCTGCCGACGCTGCGCGGCTGCCGGCCTACGAGGACGCCCTCGACCGTGCCGCCAACGTGCTGCGCGATCTCGTGCTCCTGACCCCGCCTAACGTCGGCGGCGGCATTCTCGAGCTCATCAAGGGCGCGGGCGTCGGCCGCCGCTTCATCGGCCTCAGCGTCGATGACAAGCGCCTGCTGCTCGACCTCTTCACGAAAAGCGCCGCCGATTTCCTCTCGGGCTGGTTTGAGAGCGACATCGTCAAGGCGGCCTTCGCCTTCGACGGCATCGTCGGCTCCTATGCCGCGCCCTCGACCCCCGGCACCGCCTACGTGCTGCTTCATCACTGCTTTGGCGAGGTCAATGGCAAGCCGGGCGTCTGGGGCCACGCCATCGGCGGCATGGGCGCCATCAGCGAGGCGATGGCGGCTGCCGCGCGCGCCGCCGGCGCTGAGATTCGCACCGAGGCGGGCGTCGCCAGGGTCATCGTCGAAGGCGGACGCGCAACGGGCGTGGAGCTTGCCTCCGGCGAGCGTATCGCCGCCCGCGTAGTCGCAGCGAACGTGTCGCCCAAGCTCCTGTTCCGCGACATGCTGGGCGAGGGCGACGTCGAGCCGGAGCTGCGCCGGCGCATGCTGGGCATCAAGACCGGCTCCGGCACCTTCCGCATGAACGTGGCGCTGTCGGAGCTGCCCGACTTCACTTGCCGCCCGGGTAAGACCGCAGAGCCGCATCACGGCGCCGGCATCGTCATCGGACCGTCGCTCGACTATCTGGAGCGCGCCTACCTCGATGCGCGCCTCACCGGCTGGTCGCAGTCGCCCGTCGTCGAGATGCTGATCCCGTCAACGCTCGACAGCACTCTGGCGCCTCCCGGCCAGCACGTTGCGAGCCTGTTCGTGCAGCACGTCGCCCCGCAGCTTCCGGCCGGCCGCACTTGGGCCGATCCTGGCGAGCGCGAAGCCTTCGCTGACGTCGTCATCGCCACCGTCACGCGCCATGCGCCGAACTTCAAGGATGCGGTTATCGCCCGCCAGAGCCTGTCGCCGCTCGACCTCGAGACCCGCTTGGGGCTCGTCGACGGCGACATCTTCCACGGCCAGCTCGGTCTCGATCAGCTTTTCTCGGCGCGCCCCGTTTTGGGCTATGCCAATTACCGGCTGGGGCTGCCCGGGCTTTACGTATGCGGCTCGGGCGCCCATCCCGGCGGCGGCGTCACGGGCCTGCCCGGGCGCAACGCGGCGCGTGAGATCGTGAAGGATCTCAAAGGCTGGACGGCGCGTCTGTGAAGCAGGGCAGCGCTGCTCAGGGCGGTGCCTTTCGAGAAGGACAAGGACGGATCGGCGTGTCGCGATTTGAAAAACTGGGCCCCGTGGCGCCCGCCATGGATGCCGCCAGCTACCGGGGACTGATGCGCCATCAGGCCGGCGCCGTCACCGTCGTCGCCGCCGGCAGCCCCGGCGCACGCGCTGGTCTCACGGCAACTGCGGTGTCTTCGCTCTCCGACAGCCCGCCGACGCTCTTGGCCTGCGTCGGCCGGCAGACCTCGGCGCATGCGGTGATCGCCAAAGAGGGCGCCTTCAGCGTCAACATCCTCGCCAACGATCAGCAGCCGATCGCCGAACGCTTTGCCGGCGAGAGCGGTCTGCGCGGTGAAGCCCGCTTCGAGGGGCTGCCGTGGCGGACCATGACGACCGGCGCGCCGGTGCTCGAGCATGCGCTTGCCAGCCTCGACTGTGAGCTTCTTGAGAGCCATGGGTTTTCGACCCACTCGATTTTCATTGGCCGGGTTCTTGCCGGAGCCTTCCGCGGCGAGGCCCAGCCGCTCTTGTATTTCCGCAGCGACTATTGGAAGCTCGAGACGCGCTGACGTTGGCCTCGCCCAATGAACCCGTTAAGGGGCGACGCAGGCCCTTTGCGAAACGCCCCTAGAGACGCTACGCCCCAAACCCAGGCCATGCTGCGCATCAATCATTCGGTCACCATCGACGACAGCCTGATCGAGGAGCGCTTCGTGCGCGCTTCGGGCCCTGGAGGGCAGAACGTCAACAAGGTCTCGACCGCGGTGGAGCTTCGCTTCGCGCCGCGGCTCTGCGAGACGATCCCCGAGCGCGCACAAGCGCGCCTTGAGCAGCTGGCCGGCGCGCGCATGACGGACGAGGGCGTAATCGTCATCAAGGCCGACCGCTTCCGCACCCAGGAGCGCAACCGCGCCGATGCCCGCGAGCGCCTGGCCGACCTCATCCGCCGCGCGCTCATCGAGCCCAAGCGCCGCATCGCCACCAAGCCGACCCGAGCCTCCAAGGAGCGCCGGCTGCGCGCCAAGACGCAGAGGAGCGACGTCAAACGCCTGCGCCGATCCAAGCCCGAGTTGAGCTGACCCCCGCACGAACCGCTGAAAACCCATCCGTTGCAACCAAGGACGGAACGATCGCCCCATGCCCCGCTTCGCAGCAAACCTCAGCTTCCTGTTCACCGAGCTGCCGTTCCTCGATCGTTTCACCGCAGCCGCCGCAGCGGGCTTCAAGGGCGTCGAGATTCTGTTTCCCTACGAGTGGCCGGCGCGCGAGGTCGCGGCTGCCCTTAAGGCCAATGGCCTGAGCCTCGTGCTTTTCAACATCTGGCCGGGTGACTGGGCCCAAGGCGAGCGGGGCCTCGCCGGCATCGCAGGGCGTGAGACCGAGTTCGAGGAACGCGTCGCTGAGGCATTGCGCTATGCCGAGGAGGTCGGCTGCCTGCGGCTGCATGCGATGGCGGGATTGACGGAGCACGGCGCCAACAACGAGACCTACTATGCCAACCTCGCGCGCGCCGCGCGCATGGCGCAGCCGCACGGCGTCGAGATCCTGATCGAGCCGATCAATACGCGCGACATGCCGGGATATCTTTTGAACCGCACCGCGGACGCTCGCGCGGCCATCGAAGCGGCGGGCGCCTCCAACATCGGACTGCAGCTCGACCTATATCACCGCCACGTCGAGGAGGGGGACGCGGAGAAGGCCATCGCCGAGTTCTCCGATCTCGTGCGGCACTATCAGGTGGCCGGGCCACCCGACCGCGGCGAGCCCGACGGGGGCGATCT
>Ga0164243_10006857_pt1 | contig 17163 bp, 15 predicted proteins | sample OricompcompostOP_FD_108781 | JGI IMG/M metagenome (GOLD analysis project Ga0164243, IMG submission 108781) | Organic Plus compost microbial communities from Emeryville, California, USA - Original compost - Organic plus compost (OP) | ecosystem: Engineered > Solid waste > Mixed feedstock >... | reverse complement strand
GCGCATCGTGGCCTTTACAGCATGGGTCTCCTGCTCGGCCTCGCCGTCCTTCTGACCGTAATCGTGTGTCTCATCGTCCTTCCCGCGGGTCTCGTCGCCCTTACAAAACGAAAGACCGCCCGCGCGATGCAGGCGGCAAAAGCATAAAGGGTCCAGCGTCTTGATCAGATATTTCGGCGGTCGTTGACATGGCCAGGGTTCTTGTGACGGGCGGCTGCGGCTTCGTCGGCCGCCATCTCGTGCAGCAGCTTGCCGCCCGCGGCGACGAGGTCCGCGTCATCGATATCTGCGCGCCCGCTTCCTTTCCGGAGGGCGTCGAATACCGCCGCGCCTCGATCCTCGATCCGGAAGCCGTCCGCTCCGCCCTCGAAGGCGTCGAGCGCCTCTACCACATTGCCGGCATCGCCCATTTGTGGACGGCCCGACGCAGCAATTTCGACGATATCAACCGCAAGGGCACCGAAACCGTGATCGGCGCGGCAGTGCGGGCCGGAACGCCGCGCATCATTCATTGCTCGACCGAAAGCATTCTCCTGCCGAAGAAGAGAAGCGGTCAGGCCATCAGCGAGGATCACGTTCTGCCCTTGAGAGAACTGCCGGGCCCCTATACGCGCTCGAAGTATCTCGGCGAGCAGGCAGCGCTGCAGGCAGCGCGCGCGGGCGCCGATCTCGTCGTCGCGAATCCGACCGTGCCCGTCGGCGCGGGCGATACGAACATGACCCCGCCGGCGCAGATGATGGCGCTGTTCCTCAAGGGAAGCACACCCTTCTTCCTCGACTGCACCCTCAATCTCGTCGATGTGCGGGATGTGGCGGCGGGCATCATGCTTGCCGGCGACAAGGGACGCGCCGGAGAACGCTATATTCTCGGCGGCGAGAATATCGCGCTGCGCGATCTTCTGCGGCTGCTGGAGCAGGTCTCAGGGCGCAAAATGCCCAAACGCACCGTACCGAAAAGCCTCGCCCTCGCCGCCGGCATTTTCGGCGACATCTCGTCCCGCTTCACCAGGAAACCTCCGGCGGCGACGCGCGAGGGCGTGCTGCTGGCATTGCGCTCGGCCCCGTTCGACAGTTCGAAAGCCAAGCGGGAGCTCGGCTACGCTCCCCGCCCCATCGCGGAGGCGCTACGCGAGGAAATGGATTGGCTCATGGCCCGTCACGGACGAGATAATTTCAAATCCGGCCTCGATCTGCCAACCTTTCGACAAGAAGAAACTGTCTGATTTCCGGCAAGTGCCTGTCTTTGCGGGGACATGACTCATGAAAACCTCGGCCTGTGCGCTCGGCGCACTTCTTCTTGTTTCCGGACCGGCCCTGGCCCAGGAAACGGCGAAGGTCATCATAACCGTGAGCGGCGTCGAGGTCGGCAAGGGGCCCGTGAGCGTCGGCATCTGCGATACGGGCCTCGGCGGCGAGCACTGCCCGGTCGGCGGCAAGCAGGATTCGACGGCCGAAACGCTGGAATTCGTCTTTGAGAACATTCCCGTTGGCAAATATGCCTTCGGGGGCCATCAGGATATTAACAGCAACGGTCAGCGCGACGAGAATTTCCTCGGCATCCCCAAGGAGCCGGTCGCGCTCAGCAACAATGCCCTCGAAAAAATGATTCCGACCTTCGCCGACGCCCAGGTCGAGATTCAGGCGGGGATCGAGAATCGTATCCCCCTCCAGCTTCAGATGTATGGAGGCAAGAAAGCCAAGGCAGCCGCGGCCCAATAGCAATCAAGCGGAAGGGCGCTGCTGGCAAAGGCGCTGCACAATTCGCAGGCGTGCACAATTGTCACACATTTTAACTATGTAATATCGCCTTGCCCGTTATGGGTATTGGCGGCATCTCCATCGTGCCATATTTGCTTTTATATTGATCTGATGAAATTCTTTGCGCTGCATTGGATTTCGGCGTGAACCGTTCGCAAGAAACGGCCCACCAACCAGAAGGACCCGGAGGGCGGCAAGAGGCCGCGCTGGCGTGTGTCTGCACTCTGGCATAGGTCTGGCATGATGGTTCGTTTCAGGCATGCGGATGCGGGCCGCTCTGGGGACGGCCCGTGAGTAAGGCACGGAGAGAAGTCTTGAGGAAGGCCGTGCCGTTGCATGTTCTTCCGGCCGGTTCCCTCAACCGGTTTCAGAATCCAGCCATCAGGCCGGGTTCGGCAACCCAGGAATAGCGCGTAGGCGCTGAAGTAAAGGAGCCGCTCGTGGGCATCCCGCTGAGACAAATCATCGACGTCGGCAGCTATATCATCAAGAAAGAGCTGTCGGGCGTGAAGCGCTATCCCCTCGTGCTCATGATGGAGCCTCTCTTCCGCTGCAATCTTGCCTGTGCGGGCTGCGGCAAGATCGACTATCCGGACGAGATCCTGAACCAGCGCATTTCCTACGAGGATGCGATGGAGGCCGTGGACGAATGCGGCGCGCCGGTGGTGGTCATCGCCGGCGGCGAGCCCCTCATCCACAAGGAGCTGCCGCAGATCGTGCGCGGCATCATGGCGAAGAAGAAATACGCCATCGTCTGCACCAACGCGATCCTGCTGGAACGGAAAATGGACGAGTACGAGCCGAGCCCGTATTTCACCTGGTCCGTCCATCTCGACGGCGACAAGGAGATGCACGACAAGTCGGTGTGCCGCAACGGCATCTACGACAAGGCCGTCTCGGCCATCAAGGAAGCCAAGCGCCGCGGCTTCCGCGTCACCATCAACTGCACGTTCTTCACCAATGCCGATCCGGACCGCATCGCGAAGTTCTTCGACGAGGTGACGGAACTCGGCGTCGACGGGATGACGGTTTCGCCGGGTTACGCCTATGAGCGCGCCCCGGACCAGAAGCACTTCCTGAACCGCCAGACGACGAAGAACATTTTCCGTCGTGTGTTCAGCCAGATGAAGGGCAAACGCTGGCAGTTCAACCAGTCGACCATGTTCCTCGACTTCCTCGCCGGCAACCAGAATTACAAGTGCACGCCCTGGGGCAACCCGACCCGCACCGTGTTCGGCTGGCAGAAACCCTGCTATCTCCTCGGCGAGGGTTACGCGAAGACCTTCAAGGAGCTGATGGAAGACACGAACTGGGACAATTACGGCGTCGGCAATTACGAGAAATGCGCGGACTGCATGGTCCATTCGGGCTTCGAGGCTTCGGCCGTGCGCGATACGATCCGCCGCCCCTGGAAGGCCGCCTGGGTGTCTCTGTTCGGCATCCGGACGACCGGTCCGATGGCGCCGGAAATCCCGCTCGATAAACAGCGCCCCGCAGAATACGTCTTTTCCCGCAATGTCGCGCAGTACATGGAAACCATCCGTTCCAACAACAAATCGACCACGATCGACACCGAGGATCATCAGGACCTCGTCCGCTCGCCCGATCCGGTTACCGGCAAGCCCTCGGTCCCTGCGCCGAACGTCTCCTCGGCGGCGTGATCTCCGCGTCGATACGGAATCGAAAGCCCGGCGTCAGTGCCGGGCTTTTTTATTGCCCCCTGCGGTTCAATTCCCCGACGGCACGGGGCAACTGAGATCGCCCTCCTCGCAGGCGAGATATTCCTTCAGTTCCTCGACCCGCTTTTGCGTCAGGTCCGCCCGGCACCCCGCCAGAACCGTAGGCTGCACGCTTCCTCCTTCGACACCGGAGGCCGCGAAGGCGCATTCGGCATCGCGGAACGCCACCCAGGCGCGTTCCGCCTTGGCGAGAAGATCGGTCTTCGCGGCGTCGCCCTTGAGGCGCTCGCGGATCTGTCGGTAGCTCGCGTTCAGCTCCGCATCCGCTTTCTGCAGATCCGCCTCCTGGGCAAGCGCGGTGCCGGCTGCCAAAAGGGCAAGCGAGGAGAGCATCAGGATCGGATTCATCTGAGACTCCGTGCAATAGGCTCGTACAGCCTATCACTGCCTTTTCCGGGCAAGCCAGACCGTATGGCCTCCGCAATCAGGATCCTCGGAGCTGTGGTTAAGCACTTCGAAATCCTGTTCGGCCAACCGTGCACGATATTCCTCCGGCGCAAGGCTCGCGTGATAGACGCGCTCGCCCCACATCGTGCCGATTGTCTCACCGTCCCCCGGCCCGCTCGTGAACATGAGCACCGCGCCCGGCGCCGCATGCGCGCCGAAGACCGGAAACATGGCCCGCTGATCGTCGCGCGTCAGATGAAAGAAACTGTCCCAGGCGATGAGGCCATCGAAACGCACCCCAAGGTCGAGCGTACGCATATCCGTGACACGCCAATCGTGATCCGAAAAGCGCGCTCGGCACATCCCGATCATGGGAGCGGACGAATCCACGCCCGTAACTGTGCGGCCCTGTCCGATCAGATAGCGCGCTATCGGCTCGCCGGAGCCGCATCCGATGTCGACTATACGCTTCCCGGCGCCTAGATGCTTCAGGAAAAGATCAAGCCAGCCTCGTTCGAAGAGCGTCTTGCCACGCTCTCGATCGAAATCCGCGGCATTCTGCACGTACAGACCAATGATCCTGTCCGCCTCGGATGTCATGTCAGGCCTTGGCGAAAGCCGTCCGCAGCATGGCGCCGGCCTGCGACAGCGCTCCGAAAGCGATCCGCGAATCCATGGCAAGGCGAATGAGATCGCCGATCTGTCCCGGCTTCTTCGCAAGGCTGCCGAACACGCCTTTCATGGACACGCTGCCGTCCTCGTTCAGCGCCTCATTGACGAGCGGCGGCAGCGACCGGTCAGCCGGATCGCAGACGACGCGCACCGCGACGAAAGGAAGCCCGCGCGCCGCCGCATAAGCCGCCGCGATGTGCGACTCCATATCGACCGCGGCCGCCCCCGATTGCGCGCGCGCGCGGCTTTTCTCCCCCGGATCGAGGATGGCGGTGTCGACGCCGAGAAGGCTGGCGCGCAACACCTTGAGACCCGCGTTCCGCGACGGCAGCGCGCGGATCAGCGCATCGGTGATGGCCTTGTCCGTCGTCCAGCGCCCGTCGCGCGAGGAGACCGCATCGGCCACAACGACATGGCCTGGCATCAGGGCCGGATTGAGTCCGCCGCCGATGCCGAAACTCATCACCGCCGTGATGCCGTAAGAATCCTGCCCCGCGAGCAGCGTGCGAAGCCGCGCGGGCGAACCGCCGCTGCAGATCGTCTTTACGCCAGGACCTGCCGCGATCTTCGCCTCACGCTGGACGCCGGTCACGACAAGAACAGGCATTTACATGCCGAACTGCGTCGCGGGCGCATTGCCCTGCTTCAGGTTGCGGTAACGCGCCATGGCCCACAGAGGAAAGAATTTCGAATAGCCGTGGTAACGCAGATAGAAGACACGCGGGAACCCGCCGCCCGTATACGTGTCCTCGGGCCACAGGCCGTCTTCCTTGCGCTGGTTCCTGGCGAGCCATTCGATTCCGCGCGCAACAGCCGGATGATCGTTCTCACCCGCCGCCTGAAGCGCGATGATGGCCCAGGCCGTCTGCGAGGCGGCGGACGGCGCCTTCTCATAGCCTCTGTAGTCGAGCTTGTAGCTGTCGCAGCTCTCGCCCCAGCCGCCATCCTCGTTCTGGATCGAAACGAGCCAGTCCACCGCCTTGCGCATGGCCGGAGCCTTGTGATCGACCCCCGCCGCGTTGAGTGCGCACAGGGCCGACCATGTGCCGTAAATATAGTTGACGCCCCAGCGTCCGAACCAGGAGCCGTCCTCTTCCTGTTCCCGGATGATATAGTCGACGCCTCTGCGCATGACCTCGCTGTTCTCGATTGTCTCGCCCAGCTGTGCGAGCATGGAGATGCAGCGTGCGGACACATCGGTCGTCGGCGGATCGAGCAGCGCGCCATGATCGGCGAACGGAATCTCGTTGAGATAATAGTACTGGTTGTCGGCGTCGAACGCGCCCCAGCCGCCGTTTTTCGACTGCAGGCCGTGAATCCACTCGCGCGCACGCTCGATGCTTGCGTCGAAATCGGCGTTCTCCGTTCCTGCCTTGTGACGGATGCGGTCCATACCCATGACGACGACGGCGGTATCGTCGACATCCGGATAATGCGGATTGGCATACTGGAACGCCCAGCCTCCCGGACGCACGTCCGGACGCGCCACCGCCCAATCGCCCTTCACATCCAGCACCTGATGCGGCTTCAGCCAATTGAGAGCTTCGAGTGCGGCCTTCTCGGCATCTTCGCCGCCCGCCTCCAGCAGCGCATGGCTTGCCAGAGACGTGTCCCAGATCGGCGACAGGCAGGGCTGGCAATAGGCCTCGTCGTCCTTGATGACGAGCAGTTTCTCGATCGACTGGCGCGCCGTCACGACATTCGGATGGTCCGGCGGATAGCCGAGCACATCATACATTTCCAGCGCGTTGACCATGGCGGGGAAAATGGCGCCCAGGCCGTCCTCGCCATTCAGGCGTTCATCGACGAACTCCACCGCCTTCCTGATGGCGCGCTCCTGGGGACCGGCCGGGAAATACGGCGTGATGATCTTCAGCACCTTGTCGAGATTGATGAAGAAGCTCTTCCAGTACCATTTCTGGTGCGCGCCGCCGAATTTCCACGTCTTCACCTGGAAAGGCGGAACCGTGAAGAGTTCCGGAACGCCGATGCCGCGCGGATTTTTTGCCTTCGGCTTCTTCAGCATGAGCACGAAGAGAGGCACCATGACCGTGCGCGCCCAGTAGGACACCTTGTCGAGATGGACCGGGAACCATTTCGGCAGGAGCATGATCTCGACCGGCATGGTCGGCACCGCGTCCCACGGAACCTGCCCGTACAGCGCGAGGAGAATGCGCGTGAAGACATTGCTTTCCGCCGCCCCGCCGCGCGCGCGCACCGCTTCGCGCGCGCGCTTCATATGCGGCGCGTCCACATCGTCGCCGATCATCTTCAGCGCGAAATAGGCTTTCACGGTCGCCGAGACATCGAGCGCGCCATTGTGGAACAGCGGCCAGCCCCCATGCTCGCCCTGGATGCGGCGCAGATAGACGCCGATCTTCCGCTCGAGTTCGGCATCGATCGGCTCGCCGCGGAAATGGCGCATCAGAATGTATTCCGCGGGAATCGTCGCGTCGGCCTCAAGCTCGAAACAGAAATGACCATCCGCCTTGCGATGGTCGAGCAGACCCTTGGTCGCCGAGGCAATGCGCCTGTCGAGTTCGTCGAGAGGAATTCCGGTCAGGTCCCTGAGCGGCGTCGAATCGTTCAATCCATCACCTCCGGAGGCGTTCCGTCACATGCGGACCGCCTCGCATTGTCATGACATCAGGCCGCGGAGCGCGACGCGCCGGCCGTCTCCAGAATGGCGCGGGCGGCGGCATTGCCCGAGCGGATCGCGCCTTCCATGCAGGCAGGCAGGCCCGTCGCCGTCCAGTCCCCGGCGAGGAACAGATTTCGGTATTGCGTCTTCGGGCCCGGACGCTTCTTCGTCTCGCTCGGAATGGCGGCGAACGTCGCGCGGCGCTCGCGATTGATCTGCCACGGCGGCAGTTCGTCCGGCAGGCCGGTGATCTTCGAAACCTCGGCCCAGACCTTCCTCGCGAGGTCCTCGCGATCATGGTGCATCCACTCGTCGGCCGCAGAGATCGTCACCGACAGATGGTCCTCATAGGCGAACAGCCATTCGGTAATCGAATTGAGCACGCCCATATAGAGGGGATGCCCTTCGGGCGGCGCGATCTTGAAGTGCAGATTCACGATCGCCTTGAACTTCTCGGGCGTGATGAGACCCGGCACATAGGAGCGGGCAACCACCGGCGGCGCCGCAAGGATGACGATGTCCTCCGGGCCGACCGTGATCTTCTCCTCGCCGAAATCGAGCGCCGAGGCACGTTCGCCCTCATAGTCGATACCGCGGAGCGTGCGTCCGTACTGAAACGTCGTGCCGCGCGGCGTGAGATAGGCGATGGCCGGGTCGATGTAGGCCGAGGACATTCCCTTGTGCGCGATGATCGGCTTGCAGGCCGCTCCACCCGCGCCGAAGGTCTCCTTGAAGAGCGTGATCGCGACCTGCGCATCGGCCTCGGCGGGCTCGACATTGAGCGCCGCGAGCATGACCGGACGCCAGAGGCGCTCATAGAGCGAGGTCTTCGTGTCCATCACGTCGCCGACAAGGCGCGACTGATTGAGGGCGCGCAGCAGGCCGAGTGGGGCAAGATAATCGGTCGGCCGGGTATTGGGCACGCGGCGGCGGGCATCGAAAATCCACCACGGGATGCGGCTGGCATTGGGCCGCAGCGTCCAGCGCTCGCCGGATTTTACATCCACAAAGGGGATTTCGGCCTCGCACTGCGTCATTTCCTTCAGGCCGTCGATCTTCTTCAGATAGCGCACCGCCTGATGGTTTCCCGAAAGAAGAAGGTGCGAGCCGTTGTCCACGACGATGTTGAGCACGGTGTCGACGAAGGAGCGGCAGCGGCCGCCGGCGGCCTTCGCGGCCTCGTAGAAAACGATCTTGTCATAGCCGGCATCGGTCAGTTCGACCGCCGCCGAAAGACCGCCCAGACCCGCACCGACAATATGAACCGTGCCCGCCATCAGACCACTCCATATCTCAGATAGGCGCCGATCAGGCCGAGCTTGTTCACTCCGACCCGTTTGCGCGGCGCCGCCCAGCCCTGAGCCAGAAGACGCTTCAGAACACCATGATAAGCCACACCCATAAGGCGCGGAGCCCTGACCGCGGCGCGCGGCGCCGAATCCATGATCCGGTCCGCCTCGCGGAAATGCTCTTCGGCACGCGCCGCAACAGCGCGACATACCGTTTCCAGGGCCGGGTCGGCAAGAACCGCGACCGGATTTCGTAGATCGGCCCTTATACCGGATTTTTCCAGTTCTTCACGGGGGAGATAAAGGCGGCCGATGGCCGCGTCCTCGTCCAGATCCCGCAGGATGTTCGTCAGTTGCAGCGCGCGGCCGAGATGATGCGCCAGGGCCGTTCCGGTCTTCTCCTCAAGACCGAAAATCGGGGTGGACAGGCGGCCGACGGCGCTCGCAACACGATCCACATAGAGATCGAGGGTCTGCCAGTCCGGCGCGACCACGCCGGCCCCCACATCCATTTCCATGCCGTCAATGACGGCGATGAAGTCCTCCTCGCGCGGCCCGAAACGCACGACATGAGGGCGCAGAAACTCCGCCTGCCCGGCCGGCTGGTCGGCGAAAAGGGCGCGAATGTCCTTCCGCCACGCCTCAAGCCCGGCATGACGCTCCTCGTCTGTTCCTCCCTCGTCCGCGATATCGTCCACCGCGCGGCAGAAATCGTAGATCGCATACATCGCATCGCGCTTTTCAGCCGGCAGGATGCGCATGGCGGTGTAAAAGCTCGAACCGGAGGCCTTGGCCGCGCGCGCCGTTTCGGTTGCCGTGCTCACCGGGCCTCTCCCCGGATCGAACCGGCCCGGGCCGGGGAAAACAGGCGGCCGAGCAGCGTGGCGCCAGCGGCACCGAGCGCCGTCAGCGCAAAGCCGGCCTTGGAGAAATGGACCTTCTCGCTCAGGGGATCGCGCGTCTTCAACCCTTCGGTCAGCGTCACCGCGAGACGGTGAATGGCCGAGATTTCGAGCGCGAGGCGCAAATCCGAAATCGCCGGGATGAGCGCCCTGCCCTCGTCGAGAAGCTCTGCGCAGCGGCCGGCAAGCTCGCGGATGACGGCCAGAAGTTCGGGCGTGGCCTTGTCCCTGCCGAGATCCTCGTAACGCGCACCGTATTTACGCATGAGATCGTCGGGCAGATAGACGCGATCGAGCGCCTTGTAGTCCTTACCGCAGTCCTGCAGATGGTTGATGATCTGCAGCGCCGCGCAGATCGCGTCCGAAGGCGGCCAGGTCGTCGATTGATCCTCGCCATGAACGTCGAGCACGAAACGGCCGACCGGCATGGCCGAGAGCGAACAATAGGCCATGAGTTCGGAGAAATCGGCATAGCGGTTCTTGCGGGCATCGAGCCGGAAGGCGTCGAGAAGATCGAGTGCATGGCGTGGCGAGAGGCCACGCGCCGCGAGCTGCTGTTTCAGTGGCTCGGCTTCCGGATCGGACGGCCCCTCGCCGGTCAGCGACGCGGCAAGCCCGTCGAGAAGCTCGACCTTCCTTTCCGGAGAGAGCGTGGCATTGTCGGCCACGTCGTCGCCGGCACGGACGAATTTGTAGAAGGCAAGGATCGGCGGACGGTTCTCGGCGCGGATCAGCTTCGAGGCGACGGGGAAATTCTCGTCGGTGTGCCCCTTGCCGGAGAGAGCTTCGGTCGCGTTCGTCATGCGCCCGTCCCCGCGGCCGCCTGATAGCGGCCCTTCCAGGCTCCGCCGCGTCCAAGCCAATGCTGGACAGCGGAGTCAATCGTGAAAGCGAGATAAAGAAGCGCGATGCAGGGAAGCGCCACACCCCACATCGGTGACCTCTTGTAAAGACGCAGGATCGGCTGGAATGACAACGCCATCACCGCCCAGGTGAAGGCACCAATCATGCCCGGCCAGCCTTCGACGGCAATGGCGAGCCAGGGCGGCACAAGATAGGTCACGGCCATGCCGAGCACGGAACCGGCAAGTTTCAGCAGCGAATAATCAAGCTCCGCATAGGCCGAGCGCGCGACCATGCGGCGGATGTGGTTGAAATCCTCGTAGGGACGGATGCTCTCGACCGCCTCGGTGAGACCGAGAAAGACCGGCCCCTGTTTCTTCAGCAGCGCGCCCATGGCGCAATCGTCGATCAGCGCTCCGCGAATGGCCGCAACGCCGCCGGCCGCCTTCAGCGGCTCGTATTTGACGAGCATGCATCCGCCCGCCGCCGCCGCGACTTTCCTCTCCGGGTCATTCACCCAGGCGAAGGGATAGAGCTTCTGGAAAAAGAAGACGAAGGCCGGGATCAGCAGCTTTTCGGAGAGACTGTCGCAGCGCAGCTTCACCATCAGGCTCGTGAGGACGGTGCCCTTGTTCACCGCCCCGCGCACGAGACGCTCCAGCGCCTTGGGATCGCGATAGGCGATGTCGGCGTCGGTGAAAAGAACGAAATCGGGCGCCCCCTGCTGCTCGATGTGACGGACCCCGGTCGCCATGGCGTTGAGCTTGCCGGTCCAGCCCGGAGGCGGCTCGGTACCGCGAATGATGGTGAGCTTGTCGGGCAGGTCGAGTTTCACCGCTTCGTTCATCGCGGCATCGCCCGTCCCGTCATTCGACTGGTCGTCGACGAGAACGACCGAAAAATCCCCCGGATAGGCCTGGGCCAGCAGCGAACCGACGGCCTGCGCGATGACATCCGCCTCGTTGCGCGCCGGAACCACCGCGACGACGCGTGGCCAGACAGCCGGGGCCGGCAATGCCTCCGGCGCAAAGCGTGTGTCGCGCTCGGCGGCGCGCCAGAAGGCGCCGCGCGCGGCAATAAGATAAAGCCAGATCGCCCCGGAGAGCACAGCAAGAACGGCGGCTGTCACGCGGAACCTTTCCGGCGCGATGTCGTGCGCACGCTCATCGGTCAGGCGGGCATCAGGCCCGCTCCTTCGCGGCCTGCGGCGCCTTCTGCAGAACCTCGAACACCTTGTTCACGATGCCCTTCGCATCGAGGCCGGCCTTGGCGTACATGCGATCCGGCTTGCCATGATCGGTGTACTCGTCCGGCATGACAAGCGAACGAACCTTCAGGCCTTCGTCCAGTAGGCCTTTGTCCGACAGCAGATGCAGGACCATGCTGCCGAAGCCGCCGACCGAACCTTCCTCTATGGTGATGAGCAGTTCGTGCTGGCGGGCGAGCTTGAGGATCATCTCCTCGTCGAGCGGCTTGGCGAAACGCGCGTCAGCGACCGTGGTGGAGAGGCCTCTGGCATCGAGTTCCTCCGCTGCCCTCAGCGCCTCCTGAAGGCGCGTGCCGAAAGAAAGGAGCGCGACCTGGCTTCCGCCGTCCTTCACGATGCGCCCCTTGCCGATTTCGAGCGGAACGCCCTCCTGCGGCAGGTCCACGCCGACACCCTCGCCACGCGGATAACGGAACGCGATCGGGCCCTTGTCATAGGCCTCGGCGGTCGCGACCATATGAACGAGTTCGGCCTCGTCGGCCGCCGCCATGATGACCATTTCCGGCAGGCAGGCGAGATAGGCGACATCGAAGGCGCCCGCATGGGTCGCGCCGTCGGCGCCGACATAGCCCGCGCGGTCGATGGCGAAGCGCACCGGCAGGTGCTGGATCGCGACGTCGTGGATGAGCTGGTCGTAGCCGCGCTGCAGGAAGGTCGAATAGATCGCGCAGAACGGCTTGTAGCCTTCGGTGGCGAGGCCCGCGGCGAAGGTCACCGCGTGCTGCTCGGCGATGCCGACATCGAAGGTGCGCTCGGGGAAGCTCTTGCCGAAGATGCCGACGCCCGTGCCGTCCGGCATGGCGGCCGTGATCGCGACGATCCTGTCGTCCTTTTGCCCTTCCTTCACAAGGCTTTCGCCGAACACCTTGGTGTAGCTCGGGAAATTGGCGGCCGCCTTTTTCTGCTGGCCCGTCACCGGGTCGAACTGCACCACGCCGTGGTACTTGTCATCGGAAGCCTCGGCCGGCGCGTAGCCCTTACCCTTCTGTGTAATGACATGAACGAGAACGGGTCCGTCGGCATTGTCACGGACGTTCTGCAGGACCGGCAGGAGATGGTTGAGATCGTGGCCGTCGATGGGGCCGACATAATAGAAGCCCAGTTCCTCAAACAGGGTGCCACCGCCCGCGAGGAAACCGCGCGCATATTCCTCGGCCTGCGCAGCGCGATCGATCACGAATTGCGGCAGGTTCTTGGAGAGCTGCTTGGCCGTCTCGCGGATCGTCCGATAGGTCTTGCCGCTCATGAGGCGCGACAGATAGGCGGACATCGCACCGACCGGCGGAGCGATCGACATTTCATTGTCGTTGAGGATGACGACGAGCTTCGAGCGCAGGGCGCCCGCATTGTTCAGCGCCTCGTAGGCCATGCCCGCCGACATGGAACCATCGCCGATCACCGCGACAACATGATTATCCTTTCCGGCAAGGTCACGCGCCACCGCCATGCCGAGACCTGCAGAAATCGAGGTCGAGGAATGGCCGGCGCCGAAAGCGTCGAACTCGCTCTCGGCACGTTTGGTGAAGCCGGACAAGCCATCGGGCTGACGGAGCGTGCGGATGCGGTCGCGACGGCCGCAGATAATCTTATGCGGATAGGTCTGATGGCCGACATCCCAGATCAGGCGGTCTTCCGGCGTGTTGAAGACGTAGTGGAGCGCGACCGTGAGTTCGACGACGCCAAGACCCGCGCCGAGATGCCCGCCGGTGACGGAAACCGCGTCGATCGTCTCCTGCCGCAGTTCGTCGGCGACCTGACGCAGCTGGCTCTCGGAGAGTTTGCGGAGATCATGCGGCGTGCGGATCGTATCGAGAAGCGGCGTCTCAGGCATGGGCGTTTCTTCCACAAAAGACCAGACAAAAGGTTTTGGCCCGAATTGACGAGACAATAACCTGTTCCAATAGGCAAGATTTAGGGCGATTTTCGGAGTTCTGTCCTAGAGACAGCGTGAATAGCGTAACTTCTCTGCAACAGTGAGATTTCAACCAAACCGTTGAAGATCAACAACAACCCTTCCGTTCGTCTCCGGTCGCTCCGCTTTTGCCTTTTTCCTTGGTCGAGCCGCATCCGTTTTGCGTTCAACCTGCATCATACAAGGCATCGGCGGATGTCCGGCAAGCGCCACGGATAATGTGGCATACCAGCCACATACCTAGCTCGTGATGCTTTCCCAGGCAAGGTGGAGGGCGTTGCGGCTAGGAGGGGTTTACAGCGCAGAGATTGGAGCGGGTGATGAATCTCTTCTCCCGTCCATTGTCGAGTGAGAACATACCACCCCGACCGGGGACAACATCGATGACAAGGTCGGTGTGCTTCCAGGCCTCGTATTGAGGCCCCGAAATATAGAAGGGCGCGCCGCCGATATGGCCGAGAAGAACATCGGTGTCGCCGATGATGAACTCACCGGCAGGGTAGCACATCGGTGACGAGCCGTCGCAGCAGCCGCCGGACTGGTGGAACAAAACAGGTCCGTGATCGGCCTCGATTTCGGCGAGAAGCTGTAGCGCCGCGGGCGTCGCAGAAACCTTTCCGAGAGCCTGCATCTTAAGACATCAATCTCCCTGCGCCGTGGACGGAACCCGAAGATGCCGCCCACGCCGCACACTCTAGACCACATCCCGCATCAGAAGAAGCCGAGCTTCTTGGGGCTGTAACTGACCAGGAGGTTCTTGGTCTGCTGATAGTGGTCCAGCATCATCCTGTGATTCTCGCGTCCGATGCCGGACTGCTTGTATCCGCCAAAAGCCGCATGAGCCGGATAGGCGTGATAACAGTTGGTCCAGACGCGGCCGGCCTGGATGCCGCGGCCGAAACGATAGGCGCGGTTGATATCTCGCGTCCATACGCCTGCACCCAGACCATAAAGCGTGTCGTTGGCGATCGCCAGCGCCTCGTCTTCATCCTTGAAGGTGGTCACAGATACGACCGGTCCGAAGATCTCCTCCTGGAAGATGCGCATCTTGTTGTTGCCCTTGAACACGGTGGGCTTCACATAATAACCACCCGCCAGATCGCCGGGCAGTTCGTTGCGTGCGCCGCCGGTCAGGACTTCGGCGCCCTCCTTCTTGCCGATATCGATATAGCTCAGGATCTTTTCGAGCTGTTCGGACGAAGCCTGCGCGCCGATCATCGTATCCGGATCGAGCGGATCGCCCTGGACAATGGCCTCGACGCGTTTTACGGCCTTTTCCATAAACGTATCATAGATTTTCTCATCGATCAGGGCTCGGCTCGGGCATGTACAGACCTCGCCCTGGTTGAGCGCGAACATGACAAACCCCTCAACAGCCTTGTCGAGGAAATCGTCATCCTCAGCCGTTACATCCTTGAAGAAGATATTCGGCGACTTGCCGCCGAGTTCGAGTGTGACCGGGATCAGATTCTGGCTCGCATACTGCATGATGAGCCGGCCCGTTGTCGTCTCGCCGGTGAAAGCGATCTTGGCGATACGCGGGTTCGATGCGAGCGGCTTGCCGGCTTCGAGGCCGAAACCATTGACGACGTTCACCACGCCTTCCGGCAGCAGATCCGCGACGAGATCGATCAATACGAGGATAGAGGCCGGCGTCTGCTCCGCCGGTTTGATAACGACGCAATTGCCCGCCGCGAGCGCGGGCGCAAGCTTCCACACCGCCATGAGGATCGGGAAGTTCCAGGGAATGATCTGTCCGACCACGCCGAGCGGTTCATGGAAATGATAGGCAATCGTATCGTGGTCGATCTCCGATATTCCGCCCTCCTGCGCACGGATCGCGCCCGCAAAATAACGAAAATGATCGATGGCGAGCGGAAGGTCCGCTGCAGTCGTCTCGCGTATGGGCTTGCCGTTGTCCCATGTTTCCGCAAGCGCCAGAAGATCGAGGTTTTCTTCCATGCGATCGGCGATGCGGTTGAGCAGCACGGCACGTTCAGCGGCGCTGGTGTGGCCCCATTTGTCCTTGGCTGCATGGGCAGCGTCGAGCGCGGCTTCGATATCCTGGGCATCCGAACGCGCGACCTCGCAAAGGAGCTGGCCGTTCACAGGCGAATGGTTCTCGAAATATTTGCCGGATTTCGGGTCGGTCCATTTGCCGCCGATGAAGTTGCCGTATTTCTTGGCGAAAGGCACCTTCGCCGAACGGTAGAATTCAACCTTGTTCATTTGCATCTCCTCCCGGTTCGGATTCCTGCCGGCACGACAGGCACACGAAACAGAAGGAAGACTGCGTCGGGACCGAAGACCTGTCAGGCACCCGAGCCAAAGATCATCCGCGAAAGTGTCGCAAACGTGCGACAGTCCATGCCGTAACGCCTAGTGCTTACGAACGATTCCAAAAGCCTTCAATTTCCGGTGAAGCGTGGCGCGGCTGATGCCAAGGGCAGCGGCCGCCGCCGAGACATTGCCGCCCGCTCGCACCAGAGCACGATGGACGGCACCGCGCTCGGCACGATCGAGTTCCTCGCGAGTCTTGGCGGCTTCGCCCAATATGTCCGCCGCGGGCAGCGAACCCTTCAACTGTTCGGACGTGATGCCGAGCGCAAGCCGCGCGCTTCGCGTCGCGCCGATGACAAGATCGTCCGAGTCCACGGCCACGAGCGCGTTTGCGCCCTTGTCCCCGGTCGGCACGACGAGAATGCGCGCCTTGGGAAAAGCGAGACGGAAATTGTCCGCCTCGATGCGCCGCGCCGCATCGCTCACCGCAACCGCGATCAGATTGACGAAACCTGCCGTCAGGTCCGCGCGGCAGGAGGAAACATCGAGCGCGGCGGCAAGATTGCCTTCATGGTCATAGACCGGCGCGGTTGTGCAGCTCAGAAGCGTGTTGCGGGCGAAGAAATGCTGGTCGCGATGGATGGTGAGCGGCCGGTTCTCGATCAGGCAGGTGCCGATCCCGTTGGTGCCTTCGCTTTCCTCACTCCATACGGCACCGGTCCACAGACCCCAGCGGTCGAACGTGTCGTCGTCGGCCGGCGCACCGCGCCGGTCGACCGGAACGCCGTTGCGGTCCGCCAGCATGACGCAGCAGCCGACGCCGCCGACCGCGAGATAAAGACGGTCCATGCTCGTCTGAGCGGCGTGGATCAGGGGCTCGATCTTCAGGCGGGTTTCGGTGATTTCCGCCGCGGTCAGGCGACGCGGCGGCGCGGATTGGGCGGGATCGAGACCGTGGAGCGCTGCCGAGCGCTGCCATGAGGCGACCAGTGCGGATTTGGCAGCGGCGTCCGCTTCGAGAGCGGCGTGAATGCGCTCGGCATGCTGCCCGGCCTGAGACCCGTGCATGCGCTCCTCCGATTTTCCGCCTGAACGGCGGTTGCTTTCCGGAACCGTTCCGGGGGTCTGACCGACCCATGATTTCCGTGCAAGATAGGCGCGCCCGCGAAAGCACGCAACGGATTGCCGTCTCAAACGTCTTGCGCTCGATTTTGTGATGACATTGCGCCGGAACGACGGAGACTTCTCTTCGTCAGCAGCGTTGACGCACCGGCAAAGACGGGAGGAGGCCGGCGCTCGGCGGTATTTGGAATGGATTTCGGTAGCACAGCGACCGAAAACGGGGTTGGCTTTGCGCTCTGGGCGCCAGACGCGCGCGCGGTCTCGGTCATCGTGGAAGGCAAGGAGTACCACCTGACACGAAGATCCGATGGATTTCATGCGGGCGAGGTTCGTGGCGCAAGGCCCGGCGAT
>Ga0164243_10006855_pt1 | contig 17165 bp, 16 predicted proteins | sample OricompcompostOP_FD_108781 | JGI IMG/M metagenome (GOLD analysis project Ga0164243, IMG submission 108781) | Organic Plus compost microbial communities from Emeryville, California, USA - Original compost - Organic plus compost (OP) | ecosystem: Engineered > Solid waste > Mixed feedstock >... | reverse complement strand
TACGCAAGCGGACTGACCGTGTCCTCGAGCCGTCCTGCGGAGACGCCGCATTTTTGATTCCGATCGCCGAGCGCCTGAAGGACCTCGGGACACCAATTCGATCCATTCCAGATCAACTCCAAGGTATCGAAATCCACAAGGCATCGGTAGAGGAAGCTGAAGCTCGTCTCGACGATGAAGGGCTTTCGGCGACGATCGTTCACTCGGATTTTTTTGATTGCGATCCGTCGGGTGTTTTTGATGCTGTTGTCGGAAATCCCCCTTTTATTCGTTATCAATCATTCGTTGGTCAGGCTCGCACCAAGAGCATGCGCGCAGCCTTGAAACATGGCGTGAAGCTAACAGCTCTAGCCAGTTCTTGGGCGGCTTTCACAGTTCACGCATCCGAATTCTTGAAGGACGGAGGCCGTCTCGGCATGGTTCTGCCCGCCGAGTTACTTTCCGTCAATTATGCGTCCGAAGTACGCCGCTTCCTACTCAATCGTTTTGCATGCGTACGCCTCATTCTTTTTGAGAACCTAGTATTTCCAGGAGTGACTGCTGAAGTGGTACTGCTTCTCGCAGAGGGTCGTGGCACAGCGAAAAGCTTTGAGGTGATCCAAGTACGCGATTTAGCTGCTCTCGAGACCCTTAACGAACAAGGCAATGTATCATTTCTTCCTTCAGGTGGAGAGAAGTGGACACCAGCGCTAATCCCCAGCGATGCGCTAGCGATATACCGCGAGCTAATAGCAAGCTCGTCGTTTCGACAAATGGCTGACTGGGGCGAAACTTATCTCGGCTGCGTGACCGGAAATAATGCTTACTTCACTCTTACTGGCGAACAAGTCGCAAACCTAAAGCTCAAAGCTGACGATGTTTTAAAAATTTCGCCACCCGGATCACGCCATCTGAAGGGGCTTACCTTTACTGATAAAGCGTGGAGCCAAATCGCTAAAGAAGGTGGTCGATGCTATCTCTTTGCTCCTCAATCCAACAATCTAAGCGAACCCGCGCGCGCTTTCATAAAGGCTGGCGAGCGTGATAAAATTCAACAAGCCTACAAATGTAGTAACCGCACTCCTTGGTGGCGTGTTCCGCAAGTTCAGAAGCCTGACATTTTGTTCTCGTACATGAACCATGATCGACCTCGTCTTACGACTAACGAAGCCGGAGTGGTCATTCTTAATTCGCTCTACGGGATTAAACTCAGGGACGACCTTCGCGAAACTGGCAGGGCACTTCTTCCAATCGCCTGCCTAAACAGCCTCACTCTTCTGGGATCTGAAGTCGTGGGGCGCGCTTATGGTGGTGGACTCCTGAAACACGAACCTCGTGAAGCCGACTTACTTCCCGTCCCATCTCCTGAAGCCTTGCAATCAATCGCCGGCGATCTCACCCTATTGAAGCCTCAGCTCGCCAAGGCACTACGATCTAATGACCTCTTTGGCGCGGTGAAATTGGTGGACGAAGTTGTACTTACACAATATATGCAACTCGGCGAATCTGCCTTACAGGGCTTAAGAAGTGCTCGAGATTTTCTCTTTAACCGGCGTCTCGCACGGGCGATGACTGGTCGTGGCCAGAATTGACGATCTTCTTAAGGCAGCAATCGCGGGCTTGGGGCCTAAGCCCTCGGATTCCGCAATCCAAGCAACCAAACGTCGTTACAGTGAGCGCCTTTCGGAATGCGTTGCTCTTGCTATAGCAGAAGAACTTCGGCTTCGCGGTCTCAAGGAGGCGCGTCCTGCCAACCCCGGAGAACTTGATTCATCTGGGGCAGAACGCCGTATGGCCGGTGGGCTAGGAGCAAAGAAGGTTGACGTCACGTGGGCAACAGAAGAAGCCGGACTTCTTCTTGCAATTTCAATAAAGAGCATCAACTTTCGTGATGGCGGAACAAAAAACTTTCAAAAGAACCTTGTAAACCGACGCGGCGATATGTTGATGGAAGCCGTAACCCTACATAGGCGTTTTCCTTATGCAGTTCTGGGCGCGTTTTTCTTTTTTGATAAGGATGCGGAGACCGACGGCACCGGTCGGCGGAAATCAACTTTCATAAACGCGCACGCGCGGTTACGGCTTTTTACAGGCCGAAACGATCCTGCTGGTCGCGACGAGCAATTTGAGCGATTTTACGTGATGTTGCTGGATGCTACATCAACCACTCCTATACGAGCCTACGAAGTAGGCCACCCAAATGACCCCAGCTCGCTTTCCGACATTCTCGACGACCTTCTAAAAATCACGGCTGAACGCAACCCAGACTTTTACGAGTTTGATTCTGGTATGCTTCGCTCGGTGAAATAAGAGAACAAACGTCGCTCGTATTCGCTCTTCCGAAAGATCGTCATGAAAAGCTTTGATTCTCGTGTCTACAGCATCAATGACTTCGTCGAATGGGACAAGCAAAAGCAGCTTGAACTCAATCCAACTTTCCAGCGTCGTGCAGTCTGGAGCGACAAAGCCAAAAGCTATCTGATGGACACCATTATTCGTGGTAAGCCCATCCCAAAGATTTTCATCCGCCAGAAAATAAACGTCTCAACAAAAACGTCAGTCCGCGAGGTCGTTGACGGGCAACAGCGGCTTCGCTCCATCCTGTCGTACATAAAGGACGGCTTCACTATCATGAAGCGTCAACATAAGGACTACGGAGGACTTTTATTCAGCCAGCTACCTGAAGAAGCCCAGGCACAAATCTTGTCGTATGAAATAGCAGTGGACCTTCTTATCAATCTCCCCGATGCCGAGATTCTTGACATTTTCAGTCGGCTAAACTCTTACGCGGTCATTCTCAACGAGCAAGAAAAACTCAACGCTATCCACTTTGGACCCTTCAAAGTCCTCGCCGATCATGTCGGCCGCAAATATTACGAATATTGGATCAGCCAAAAGATCCTCACGGCCAAAGAGATTTTGCGCATGGCCGAGACAGCGCTAGTTGCCGATCTGCTGATCTCGCTTTTGGAAGGGATCAAGAATCGCAAGCAAGTGCGACGTTATTACGAGAGATATGAAGAGAAGTTCGAGCACGATCCAGACGATCTGGAGAAGCGCTTCGACAACGTTATCGCTCTTATATCGAAGCTCTTCCCGGAGGGGTTGGCCGAAACGGAATTCGCCCGCCCGTTTCTTTTCTACACTTTATTTACCTCCGTAGCCCATTGCATCAGCCCGCTTCCGAATCTCGAAGCCCCGCACCATACATTAACTAGCGACGCGGCAATTCAGCGGGCGCGCAACGGACTTGACCGAGTAGGCGAATTATTTGGAATTTCAGATACTAGCTTGCTTACGGCTGAAGAGCAGCGCTTCTTACAAGATAGTCGGCGCGCAACGACCGACCCTGCCGTCAGGGGGCGCAGAACCAAATATCTTCTCTCACTGATGGGTTAACTTGGTGCCGGCATCACAAACTCTCGCCGACTTTCGCGCGAGCGTTGCTCAGTGCGAAAGTCTTATAGCAAACGCGCATCGCGTCGACGCCAATGGAGCGTCCATACTACCGCCAGTCGACCAGCAACAGATTACAGTCGCAGCTTTCCTTAATATGTTCATTGCGTGGGAGACCTTTTTAGAAACATCCCTTCACGACATGATGACAGGCGGCACGCCGATTGGAGGAATTATTCCCCTCAGATACGTCAATCCTCCGGACGTCGCTCACGCTCAACGGCTCGTGATCGGTACGATGAAATACTTTGATTTCGCCAATCACGACAACTTCAAAAAGATCGCAAACATATATTTCCAAAACGGCTATCCTTATGAGCCACACCTTAGCAGCAGCTTTACTTCCTTAAACGATCTTCGGACGATGAGAAACGCGTCAGCGCACATCTCATCGACCACACAACAAGCTCTAGAATCACTTGCGATCCGCATCTTTGGACAGCCGCGTCCTGGAATTACGCTCTATCAGCTGCTAACCGCTTCTGACCCTCGATCCCAAACCAACGATACGGTATTTATAACCTATCGAAAGGCGCTCGACATAATCGCCGAGTTAATTACCAACGGATAAGACGGACGTTGGCTATCTTTAAAAAGCACTGGGCCGGCGAGAATCGCAAATTTCCTCACTCCTCCTTGAACCCATACTGCTGCGCGTTGCCCGACGCGCCGTAATACTTGAACGGCAGAAATTTTCCCGACATCGTCATCTTCACGCGGTCGCCCTTGGGGTCCGGCAGGCGCTCCATCACCATGTCGAAATCGATCGCCGACATGATGCCGTCGCCGAACTCCTCCTCGATCAGCGCCTTCCACGCCGGCCCGTTCACCAGCACGAGTTCGTAGAAGCGGTAGATCAGCGGGTCCGTCGGCGGCATCGCCGCGCCCGCGCCGCGCATCGGCACTTCGTTGAGCATGGCTTCCTCGCTCTTCGAGAGGCCGAACAGCTTGGCCGCGGCGGCGGCCTGCGGCTTGGTGAGCTTGTGCTGACCGAGAATCGCGCCCGTGACGAGCACCGGCGAGGAGCCGCCGATCGTCTCGCAGATGTGCTTCCAGGTGAAACCCTTCTCGCGCTTGATGTCGAGAAGCTTTTCGGTGAGGGCGGCACGATTCATGAGAGGTCTCCCGGTGTTAGGTGGATGAATGAAATCGTTGCGGTGAAGCGGGCGCCCACCCTCCCCTGGAGGGGGAGGGTCGACGATCGAAGCGCTGCGAAGATCGTCGGGGTGGGGTGAGATCTCATTCGGCAAATTCCAGCGTTTGCTTTCGCCTTCAATTCATCCCATCCCGCTCGCTTCGCTCGCGACCCTCCCCCTCCAGGGGAGGGTAAAGCCGCGCCGAGGGGCGAAAATTTTCTCTCATTGCGAGGCACGAGCGCCATCATCACGCCGCGCCTGCGCGCGACGGCGGTTCACTCGCAACGACGGCGGGCTCGACCGCGCCGGGGCGCACGACCGGCACGTTGCGCGGGTCGAAGCCCGAGGCGGCGATTTCGTCCGCGAAATTTTTCGAGCGCTGCACCAGGAAGTCGATGATGTGGTTGCGCACGCCGTAATAGAGCGGGTGCTTGTGGAAGTCGTTGCGCGCGCGGTCCTTCGGCAGCGGGTTTTCGACGATCTCGGCGAGCACGGCGCCCGGGCCGTTGGTCATCAGCACGATGCGGTCGGCGAGGTAGATCGCCTCGTCGACGTCGTGGGTAATCATGAACACCGTCTGCCCGGTGGTGAGGCAGATGCGGCGCACCTCGTCCTGCAGCGTGCCGCGGGTGAGCGCGTCGAGCGCGGAGAACGGCTCGTCCATCAGCAGGATTTTCGGCTCGATGGAAAGCGCGCGGGCGATGCCGACGCGCTGCTTCATGCCGCCGGAGAGTTCGGCGGGGCGCTTGTGTTCGGCGCCCTCGAGGCCGACGAGGTCGATGTATTTGCGGGCGTGGGCCTCGTTGTCGGCGCGGGAGCGGTGCTTCCAGCGCGAGGTCACGGCGTAGGAGACGTTGCCGAGCACGGTGCGCCAGGGGAGCAGCGCGTGGCTCTGGAAGATCACCGCGCGGTCGATGGAGGGGCCGTATATCGCCTCGTTGTCGACGATGACGGCGCCTTGCGAGGGGTTGTCGAGGCCCGCGAGGATGTTGAGCACGGTGGTCTTGCCGCAGCCGGAGTGGCCGATGATGCAGGTGAACTCGCCGCGCTGCATCGAGAGCCACAGGTTCTCGAAGATCGCGGTCTCGCCGCCGCCGCTTTTCGGGTATTTCTTCGCGATGCCTTCGATGGAGATGTATTTTTGCATGCGGCTCACTCCGGAAACGTCACGAGCCGCGCGAACCGCGCGAGGATCTGGTCGAGCAGCATCCCCACGACGCCGATCACCAAAATCGCATTTATAACATTCGTGATCGAGAGATTATTCCATTCGTTCCAGACGAAGTAACCAATGCCTGTGCCGCCCACGAGCATTTCCGCGGCGACGATGACGAGCCACGCGATGCCGATGGAAATTCGCATCCCGGTCACGATCGTAGGCGCGGCAGCAGGCAAAATGATGGTGAACGCGCGGCGTATCGGCCCAACTTCCAGCGTACGTGCGACATTGATCCATTCCTTGCGCACGGCGGAGACGCCAAAGGCCGTATTGATCAGCATCGGCCAAAGCGAGCAGATGAAGATCACGAAGATTGCGGACAGGCTTGAATCCTTGATGGTGTAAAGCGCGAGCGGCATCCAGGCGAGCGGCGAGATCGGCTTCAGCACCTGGATGAACGGATCGAGGGCTCGGCTCATCAGGGGCGACATGCCGATCAGGAATCCGATCGGAATCGCCACCACGACGGCCAGCAAATAGCCAATTGCGACCCGCCCGATTGAATAGGCGAGCTGAATACCAAGACCTTTGTCATTCGGGCCGTTGTCATAGAATGGCCGCTTGATGTGGTTCCACAGCGTGGCGCCGACATCGAGGGGCCCCGGCATCGCCGATTTACCCTGCGTCGCCGTCGCCCCCATGAGCTTGGCGTATTCAGGGTCCATATTGGCGACCTGGCCCGACCCGCGCGTGGCGAGATGCCACACGGCGATAAAGGCAACGAATATTGCGATGGAAATGACGGCGGCGCGGAAGCTGGACGAGATCGTCATGCCGTTGCTCCGGTTTTGGTCATGGCCACGCGCGTCCCGGCCACCCACGCTCTGATGAAGAACACTTCAAGAAAGCAGGGCATGGATGCCCGGCAAAAAGCCGGGCATAACCGAGAAGACGTGAGCCCCAGCATCGAAGACCTTATGCCCGCTTGATCGCAAAGCTTTTGATGTAGTCGTCAGGCTTTGCCGGATCAAAGGTCTTGCCCATTACAACAAATGTCTTCGACGTCGCTGATGGCGGGGTCAGGCCGACTTCCTTCATGAGCTTCGCCGTATCAGTGGCGAGGAAAACCTGCTTCGCAACGGCGGCGTAGTCGACATCGCCCTTGAGCTGACCCCAACGCTTCATCTGGGTCATGATCCACACTGCAAAGGATTCCCAGGGGAACGGATCGAAATCGATACGGTCAGGCACCTTCTGGATATTGCCCAGACCATCCGCAAACGTGCCAGTCAACACCTGCTCGACCACCGTCACCGGCTGGTTAAGATAGTTCGCTGGCGCGATCGCCTCCGCAATCTGCTTGCGGTTCTCGGGCTTCGTCGCAAACGCCGTCGCATCAATGATCGCCTTCAGCAGCGCCGCATAAGTATTGGGCGACGATGTCACAAATTCCTTCGAGGCCGCGAACGCGCAGCAGGGATGCCGATCCCATATCGCCTTGGACAGAATGTGGATATAACCAACGCCGTCATAGACCGCGCGCTGATTAACCGGGTCCGGTGCAAGGAAACCGTCGATATTGTCAGCGCGGAGGTTGGCTACCATTTCCGGCGGCGGTACCGCGCGGATCTGGATGTCCTGATCCGGATCGAGGCCGTGCTCTGCGACGTAGTAGCGCAGCAGGTAGTTGTGCATCGAATAATCGAAAGGCACCGCGAATTTCATGCCCTTCCAGGATTTTGGATCGCGTTTGTCCTTGTGCTTCACCGCCAGCGTGATCGCGTGGCCGTTGATGTTTTCCACCGCGGGCATGGTGTAGGGGATCGCATTTGAGCCAACGCCCAGCGTGATCGCGATCGGCATCGGCGAGAGCATGTGCGCCGCGTCGTATTCCTTGTTGATCGTCTTGTCGCGAACGACCGCCCATCCGGCTGTCTTGATCACGTCGACATTCAAGCCGTGCTTCGTATAGAAGCCCATGGGATGCGCCATGATGATCGGCGTGGCGCAGGTGATCGGGATGAAGCCGACCTTGAGGTCTTTCTTCTCGATAGCACCACCCTGCGCGAACACTTCGGTGGCGGTCTTGAGCGGGAAGAACTGGGATAGCGCGGCCAGCGCGGTCGAGGCGCCGAGTGACTTCAGGAACGCGCGCCGCGCAACATCCTTGGGGAACATTGCGCGCATAACGGCCGAAGCGACCACGCCTTCGTAGCGCTGCTCTTCACTCTCGACGCCGACACAAGCGGGTTGCGTCCCCGTATCCCGAGCATGTTCCGCTTCGTTAGCATGCCGGCCGCATGAGCAACCGGACGAAAGACGCTTGGACGGATCGAACGGATTATCGAACGTGGACATCGGTCGCCTCCAGTTGATGGACTTGTTGTCTGGCGGGCAGCAACAAGCGTGCCATCGATGCGCCTCTGATCCACTCAGGTTGCCGCACTTGCAAAGCCCTGATCTGGCATGAAAAATGAATTCGATGGATTACGAATTTTCGTAGCTGCCGGGCATCGCCTTAAAATTACGAATTTTCGTAATTCAAACAGAGGATTTGCAGCGAAGCCGCCCGATACGTGTCCAGGTTATGGTGAAATATTAGACATTGGCGGTCCGGCACGCTGTTCAGAAGGCGGCAGTGAAGCGGTGGCAGAGCCACAGCACGTCGAGCGTCTATTCCACGATATCGAGCGCGAAAACCAGTTGATCCTGCGCGCCGCCGGCGAAGGCATCTATGGTGTCAACACGGAAGGCAGAACCACCTTCCTCAATCCCGCGGCGGAGCGACTCCTCGGCTGGACGGCGGAAGAACTCGTCGGCAGAGAAATGCACGCGGCCGTGCACCACTCCCACGCCGACGGGTCGCATTATCCAAACGAGCGATGCCCTATTTATGCTGCCTTCCGCGACGGTGCGGTGCATCAAGTCGAGAACGAGGTGTTCTGGCGCAAGGACGGCACGCCGATCTGGGTCGAGTACACTTCGACGCCGATCCGTGACCACGGTGCGCTGGTCGGCGCCGTCATCGTGTTTCGCGATGTGACCCAGCGGCGGGAGGCGGACGAAAAACTGCGCTCCGCACTCGCCGAAGTCGACCGGTTGCGCGCGCGGCTCGAACTGGAGAATGCCTACCTTCAGGAGGAAATCCGCATCACCAGCAACCATCGCGGCGTGATCGGACAAAGCGCAGCAATCCAGCAGGTTTTGCAGCAGGTTGATCTCGTGGCGCCCACCGACGCCGCTGTGCTGATCACGGGTGAGGCCGGCACCGGCAAGGAGTTGATCGCTCGCACGATCCATGAGGCGAGCAAGCGTAGCCGACGCCCGCTGATCCGGGTCAACTGTGCGGCGACATCGCCCGATGCATTTGAGAGTGAGTTGTTCGGCCATGTCAAAGGTGCATTTCCGGGCGCGCTGCGCGACCGCACCGGGCGGTTCGAACTCGCTGAAGGCGGCACACTCTTCATCGACGAAGTCTGCACGATTCCGGTCGAGATGCAGGGCAAGCTCTTGCGCACGTTGCAGGAGGGACGGTTCGAACGCCTCGGCGAGGAACGCGCGCGCACTGCCAATGTACGCATCATCGCCGCGACAAACGCCGACCTGCGACAGGAGGTTAGGTCGGGCCGCCTGCGCGAGGATCTTTACTTCTGCCTGAACGTATTTCCGATCGAGTTGCTGCCGTTGCGCGAGCGGCGTGACGATATCCCGCTCCTTGCTGCGCATTTCGTGCGCGGCGCGCGCAACAAACTGAAAATCAGCAACCTGCGTCTGAGCGAAGGCGATGTGCGCAAGCTCATCCGCTACGCCTGGCCGGGCAATGCACGCGAACTGCAGAACGTCATTGAGCGCGCAGCGATCCTCGCACGCAAGGGACGCCTGCGCATCGACCTGCCGGAGTCTCCGCTGCCGGTACGCGCCGCCAGCCGCAACAACGGCACGATCCAGGTCTCGGTACTCACCGACCATGACCGACGCATGCGGGACCGCACGAACATCACTGCAGCGCTTTCGGCCTGCAACGGCCGGGTGTTCGGCGCCCGTGGCGCGGCGGCATTGCTTGGCGTCAAGCCGACGACGCTCGCTTCCCGCATCAAGTCGCTGGGGATCGAACGCGGGCGGCGTTCCATGACTGGAAACAAAGCAGGGGCTGAATAATTTCTTTACATGGCCTTCTCTCGCCCACCGAAGCGGGCGTCGAGCCAGGATGAAAACGCAGAGACGAGCATAAAAGAGAGCGTCGCCTATCTTAATTCAGGGCGCTATGCCGTCGCGTCCAACGCTGACGCGCGAAGCCTCAAATGTTCCGTCAGGCCTCTTCGTCGCGAAAGTAGAGATATTGGCGCCCGGCTTGAGTTCACTTTTGTCGCTGGCGACGTAGGCGCGGATCGTCGAGTCTGGCGTCACTATAATTTTTTGTTCGCCATTCTTATAGCGAACTGTCAGCACCTGCCCCTCAACGGCTGCGATTGTGGTGTCAACTGTGCCATTTGTCATTGTCGAGCCGGGCTGGGCCCACGGGCGAAAACCTTCGCCGAGGCCACGCATGCTCTCGGCGAAAATCGTCAGTTGAATGGCTTTTTGGCTGCCGTCCGCCTGCGGCATGGCGCCGACGCCGACGAAAGAGTTCGGCTTGACATCGGAGAGTGTCGCCTTGACGACGCCGAAGATCTGCGCGCCAGGTGCAACAGTAAGTTTGATCTCACCGAGTTCGCGGGCAAAAACGGAAAGAACCGAGCCGTCGATCTTTTCGATCGTGCCGCGTATTCGCGTGAGATGCGGCTGCGCCGGCGCCGTGCCAACAGTGCTCGCCGCAATCGCTGCTCCGACAGCCGCAGCGAAGAGGAATTTCGGCGACGTCATCTCGGTATCCTTTTCGGTTGGCCGGCCACATTGATCGCGCCGGCTCCGTTGAACACCCTCCGCCAGGTCTGCCCCGACGGGAAATCACGACTTAGCGATTTGCGGGCTCCTGAAGCTACTTCCTGAAAAGGTCGGCTTCAACGAGCCGGCGCAGTTCCGCAGTCACTTCCGGCTTAACGCCAAACCAAAGAGAGAAGCCTCGCACCGCCTGGCGCAGCAACATACCAAGCCCGTCGGCACTGCGCAGACCACGCGCCTGCGCTGCCGCAAGCAGCGGCGTAACGAGCGGCACATAGACAATGTCGGCGACGACCGCGCTATCCGACAGGGCCGTGATATCGACATCGAGCGGCGGCTGGCCGTGCATGCCAAGCGACGTGGTATTTACGAGCAAGCCAATTTGCGGCAGGAGCGCAGGCATATCGTGCCACGCCACCGGCGACACCGCACTGCCGAATCTCTCCCGCAACGCTTCCGCCCGCACGAGCGTGCGGTTGGCCACGTAGATTCGCGACAGCCCCTGCTCAATCAGGCCGAACACGATACCCCGCGCGGCGCCTCCAGCACCCAATACCAAGGCTGCCTGTGTCTTGTCCCAACCCGGTGCAGCAGCATCGAGATTGGCGATGAACCCTTCGATGTCGGTGTTGGTGGACCTCAATCCGCCGTTGTCGAACCAAAGCGTGTTGGCGGCGCCGACCGCACGCGCGCGATCGTCCGGTTCGGACAATTCGAGCGCCTTCTCCTTGTGCGGCAGCGTGATGTTCGCGCCAACATAACCGCGTGCGGCGAGCGTACGCACGAACTCGGCAAAATCCTCTGGCGCGACGGCCTCGCGTCGATATTCGCCGGCCAGACCATATTTTTTGATCCAGTAGTTATGAATCAACGGTGATCGGGAATGGCCCACGGGCCAGCCGATCACGCAAGCATTGCGGGCCTCGGCCATGCGCGATCAACCTGCCGCGGCAGCGGTCATACCTTCTCCACAACGACTGTGTTCTTCAACGTGCCGATTTGCGGAACGGTAATCTCCACAACGTCGCCAGCCTTCAACCACTTGGGCGGATCGAAGCCCATGCCGGTTCCGACCGGCGTGCCAGTCGAAATGACATCGCCTGGCTTTAGCGTGGTGAATCTCGTGATATAGGCGATGAGATCCGCGAAGCTGAGCATCATCAGCGACGTCGTTGTGTCCTGCCGCAACTCGCCATTCACTTTTGTGGTGAGATGCATGTTGGTCGTTGGGTTGAGTTCGTCGGCGGTCACGATCCATGGACCAAGGCTGCCGGAGGCATCGAAATTCTTGCCTTGCGTGACATTGAACTTGCCGTGGCGCATCCAGTCGCGCAGGCAGCCCTCGTTGCATAGCGTGAAGCCCATGATGTGTTCGAGGGCCTTGTGCTTGGGGACGCGGCGGCCCTCCTTGCCGATGACGATGGCAATTTCGCCTTCATAGTCGAGTTGCTCCGATTCCGGCGGCAGCAGGATCGGCTGATTGTGCCCGACCAGCGAACCCGGAGTGCGGAAGAACATGCTGCAGTAGCCGCTCTCGCTCGTCGGCTTCATGTCCTTGTATTCGGAATCGCGGTTGTAGTTGATGCCTATGCAGAGAATCTTTTCCGGCGCCAGGACCGGCGGCAGCAACTCGATTTCGGAGAGCGGAAAATCCGGCCGCACCCCCTTGCTCATGGCGCGCAACTCCTCGACGGCGCCGGCTTTGATGACATCGAGCAAGGTGTGGAAGCGTGCGCTGAACCGTGTCCGCATGTCGATGACGCCGTCCCCCTCCACGACGCCAAATCCGGTCCGTCCGCGCGCGTTATAGGTTGCAAGCCGCATTCTTCTCACCCCTTGTTTCGGGCGCACAAAGCACCGCCCCCGGGCGAAATTCAAGTCTAATATTGCGGGCCCGATACCAGCCGCCAGCGGCACTAGCAAAGGTGTACCTTTGTCACGCACGGGATATCCCGGCCCCGCCATCAACCGATCATGGGAAGGGACGGTTCGCAGGCGAGGTCGCCGTCCCCTACAGCGCTATGGCCACACGCCCAAAAAATAAGGCTCAGCTTGGCCTCAGCCTTTTTCGAGGCCAGTGTCGGCCTTGAAGCCGGCCGCCTCGATGCCCGTAACCGCGCAGGTTTCGTCGTTGTCGGAGGTATCGCCCGAAATGCCGACTGCCCCGACGGTGTCTCCCTGCGCGTCCAGAATCAGCACGCCGCCAGGCACCCCCATGGCACGCCCGTCACTGACCATCCCGAGCATCTGGACAAAAATCGGATTTTTCTGCGACCGCTCGAACAGCCCGCGCGAACCCATGCCCATACCCAGGGCACCGTAGGCTTTTCCCGTGGCGATCTGAAAACGAAGAATCGGCGACTTGTCCTCGCGCACATAAGCAACAAGGTGTCCGCCGGCGTCGAGCACCGCGACGACCAGCGGCTTGAGATTCAACTCCCGGCCCTTGTTCAAAGCAACATCGATGATCGTCCTGGCCTGAGCCAGCGTTATTCCAGACATGTTCCCCTCCAACGCTCCCGCAACGATAGGCGATTGCGCACGGCTCCGAAAGTCCGGCCATGCATGACCTGTCCCATGAAACGCGGGACTGCTTGTGTTTTCCGGCGGCGGGGGAGACAAACATATGTGGCGAAGAGAGAACAACGCCGCGCAACAACCGGGAGGATTCATGCCAGCGCGCAAACGCAGGAAAGGCACGGTCGGCATCATTGGCCTCGGCATCATGGGCAGTGCGTTCGCCAAAAATCTCGACGCGGCCGGCTGGCGCGTCATCGGCTTCGATACTGATCCCGCCCGCCGCCGCGCCATGGCCCGCGCCGGAATGACGATTGCGCCAGGTGCAGCTGCGGTCGCGAAGGCCGCGCCGACGATTATCACGAGCCTGCCGGTTCCACAGGCGCTGCATGAGACGGTGGCGGCGATCGCGGCGGCCAAATTGCCGCAGCGGACCATCATCGAGGCCAGTACCTTCGCACTCGACGATAAGCTCGCGGCGGAACGCGTTCTCCGCCGGACTGGGCACGTCGCGCTCGACTGTCCGGTGAGCGGCACTGGCGCGCAGGCGCGCAGCAAGGATCTCGCCGTCTACGTCAGCGGAGACACTGGCGCAATCCGGAGGCTGCGGCCGCTGTTCCTTTCTTTCTGCCGGACAGTCGAAGACCTTGGCGCCTACGGCAACGGCAGCCGTATGAAATACGTCGCGAACCTGCTGGTCGCGATTCACAACGTGGCGAGCGCTGAAGCGATGGTGCTTGGCATCAAAGCCGGGCTTCCGCCGCAGCGGATCGTCGATCTGGTCACTGCCGGTGCTGGCAACTCGCGCGTGTTCGAATTGCGGGCGCCGATGATGGTCAAGGGCAGCTACGAGAGCGCCACGATGAAGATCAAGGTGTGGCAGAAGGATCTCGACGTGATCGGCGCTTTCGCCACCCGGATCGGCTGTCCGACGCCGCTGATGAGCGCCACGCTGCCGATCTATGCGGCGGCTATGGCGACCGGCCACGCCATGCACGACACGGCGGCGGTGTGTGCTGTGCTCGAATCGATGGCGGGAATGCGGACCAGCATCCGGCACCGCAAGAAATCAAGACGGAACAGTCCCTGCGGCGAAATGCACTAGCAATACGGCATGCAATCCTGCACACTTGCGCCAACAAACACAGCGATCCCGAGCACCTAGGGACGCCCCGGCCAAGCCGGACAAGGGGGAAACGTGTCAGGCGAACTGCTGCTCAATGCGGTGATTGCGGGCATTCTGCTCGGCGGCTTCTATGCGGCGGTCACCGTCGGCATTTCAATTTCTTTCGGCATTCTGGACATCGTCAATATTGCGCATCCGGCGTTTGTCATCGTCGGATCCTATGTGACCTACTATGTGAATGCGCAGTTCGGCATAGACCCGATCCTGGCCGGTATATTGGTGCTGCCGTTATTTTACGGGCTGGGTGCCGGCATCTATCAGGTCTATTACGTGTCGTTCGAACGGCGCGGAAAGGAAGCGCTCAGCGGTCTGGCGTTTTTTTTCGGCATTCTGTTCATCGCCGAAGTTCTGCTGATCCTCGCATTCGGTGTCGATTATCGCGACGTGAGAGCGAGCTACATCGGACAGTCGCTCAATTTCGGAATTTTTCATTTCCCGCTTCGCATGCTGGTGCCGTGCCTCGCCTCACTGGCGATGTTCGCGTTTCTTTTGATATTCCTGACCCGCACGTTCATCGGCCGCGCCATCATGGCGGTCGCGCAGGATCAGCTTGCGCTTCGGCTGATGGCGGCGGATCCGGTCAAGATCAAGCGCATCGCGTTCGCGATTTCGATCGCGACAGCCGCGCTGGCTGGCTCGTTCCTGATCATTATCCAGCCAGTCGAGCCTTCGGTCGGACGTGAATACATCGGCCGGGTGTTCGCGATCTGCGTACTCGGCGGCTTGGGCAGCCTCACCGGCACATTGATTGGCGCGATCCTACTCGGCATCGTCGAAAGCATCACCGCCACATTCTACGGCCCGTCATGGGCGCCCGCGGTGGCCTTTGGCCTTCTCCTCCTCACACTGGCGTTGCGGCCTGCCGGCATCATGGGGCGCTGAACCGTGAAATGGTGGACGTTTCTTATCACCGCGACGATTGTGGCCGCCGCCGTATTTGCTGGCATACGCGCGCTGAACAATGATTACTATTTCTTTGCTGGCTATACCGTGCTGCAGTTCGTCGTGCTGGCGACAGCATGGAACATCCTCGGCGGATATACCGGCTACGTAAATTTCGGCAGCGCGGCCTTCTTCGCCGTCGGCGTCTATACGACGGTGTTCCTGCACAAGACCTATCCGCTGCCAGTCCCCTTGCAGATTGTCGCCGCCGGCATTGTGTCGGGCCTCGTCGGGCTTGGGATGGGTTACCTTACACTACGCTTGCGCGGCGCGTTCTTTGCCATTGCGACGCTCGCGCTCGCTGTCGTGCTACAGACGATCATCGTGAACTGGTCCTACGTAGGTGGCGCACGCGGCGCTTATGTGCTGCGCCCGGCGACGATCGAGATCGTCGGCAACTATATTCACTACCTCTTCCTGGTCATGCTCGGTCTCGCGGTGATCGCGCTCACCACGGCGCGCGCCATTGAGAAATCCTCGCTCGGTTATGGCTTCGCCACCATCCGTGACGACGAACTCGCGGCTGAAGCTTCCGGCGTGCCGACGTTAAAGCTGAAACTCATCGCCACGACCCTGTCCGGCGCTTTCATGGGCATGGCCGGCGCGCCGTTCCCGTATATCCAGGCCTATGTGCAGCCAAACGCGGTCTTCGGCCTCGAATACGCCGTGAACTCCATCGCCATGCCTATCATCGGCGGTACGGCGAGCTGGATCGGGCCTCTGGTCGGCGCGATACTGCTGGGGACACTGCAGCAGGTCGCAACGGTGACGATCTCCTCGGCGGTGAATGTGCTGATTGTCGGCCTGTTGCTGGTGGCGTTCGTCATCGTTGCGCCGAACGGCATCGTTGGCGTCGTGCAGAAAGCATGGCGGAGAAAGTTATGAGTGCGCCTCTTCTCGACGTAGCGGGACTCGGCAAGCGCTTTGGCGGTTTCGTCGCGCTCGACGGCATCGACCTTTCGATTGCGGCCGGCGAACGCGTCGGGCTGATTGGCCCAAACGGATCGGGAAAGTCGACGCTGGTGAATTGCCTGAGCGGCACACTGATCAACGAGATCGGCTCGGTGAAATTCGACGGCACGGAGCTTGCCGGTCTACCGGCGCATCAGCGCACGCGCCTCGGCTTGGCGCGCAGTTTCCAATTGCCACGCCCGTTCTCCAGCATGACCGTTGGCGACAACATTCGCGTGCCGCTGATCTACGCAGTCAATGCGCGCAGCCATGGGCGTCTCTCGGAGAGCGATATCGCCACGCGCTGCGACGGTCTTCTCGGCCTGGTCGGTCTTGCCGACCGCGCGCGCGACTTTCCGCGCGATCTCACACAGGTCGACATGCGCAAGCTGGAACTCGCTCGGGCCATGGCAGCCGAGCCAAAGTTGCTCATCGCGGATGAGGCGATGGCTGGACTTTCCGGCTCGGAAGTCAACGACATCGTCGAACTGCTGATTATGCTGAATGAGCGTGGTGTAACCGTGATTCTGATCGAGCACATTATGAGCGCGGTCATGCGGTTCTCGAAGCGGCTCGTCGTGCTGGTTTCCGGACGAAAGATTGCGGATGGACGACCCGACGACGTGATCCGCAACCCCGAGGTCGAGAGGGCCTATCTTGGTTAGCAGCATCACCGTTCACGGAGTCAACGCTGCCTATGGACACGTGCGGGTCTTGGAAGACGTTTCACTCACTGTGAATGGCGGCGAAACAGTCGTGCTGCTCGGCACCAACGGCAACGGCAAGAGCACGCTCATGAAGACCATCATGGGCATCGTGCCGCCGAGTTTCGGGCGCATCGAAGTCGAAATCGACGGCATACGCCACGACCTCGCAGGGCGCAGAACGGAAGACATCGTCGACCTTGGCATCGCGCTGGTCCCGGAAGGCCGGCGGCTTTTCCCGCGATTAAGCGTCG
>Ga0164243_10006854_pt1 | contig 17170 bp, 15 predicted proteins | sample OricompcompostOP_FD_108781 | JGI IMG/M metagenome (GOLD analysis project Ga0164243, IMG submission 108781) | Organic Plus compost microbial communities from Emeryville, California, USA - Original compost - Organic plus compost (OP) | ecosystem: Engineered > Solid waste > Mixed feedstock >... | reverse complement strand
TTTCGGGGGTGCTGCGCGGCGCGCGGACCGAGCTTGTCGCGGCGAAAACCGTGCCGTTGATGGTACCCGCCCGCGCCGAGGCGATTATCGAGGGCTGGATCCACCCCGGAGAGACCGCGCCCGAAGGGCCGTTCGGCGATCACACCGGCTATTACAATGCCGTTGAGCCTTTCCCGGTCATGCGCGTCAGCCGCATCACCTGCCGCGACGATCCGCTTTACCTGTCCACCGCGACCGGCCGGCCGCCAGACGAGCCCTCGGTCATCGGCGAGGTGTTCAACGATCTGGCGCTGCCGGTGATCCGCGCCCAGATCCCGGAAATCACCGACCTGTGGCTGCCGCCCGCCGCCTGTTCCTATCGCATGGCGGTGGTGGCGATCGACAAGCGCTATCCCGGCCAGGCGCGGCGGGTGATGATGGCGCTATGGGGGATGCTGCCGCAATTCAGCTATACCAAGCTGGTCGTGGTGGTGGACAGCGATATCGACCCGCGCAACTGGGACGACATCGCCTGGGCGATCTCGACCCGGATGGACCCCGGTCGCGACGTAATGCTGCTGGATCGCACGCCGATGGATTACCTGGATTTCGCCTCGCCGGTCGAGGGGCTGGCGGGCAAGCTGGGGCTGGACGCCACCACCAAGATCGGCGCCGAGACCAGCCGCGAATGGGGCCGGGTCATGCGGCTTGACCCGGCGCATGAGGCGCGGGCCGAGGCGCTGCTCGACACGGTGCTGCCATGAGGGTGGTGCTGGGCGTTTCCGGTGCTTCGGGCGCTGTGCTGGCGCTGGATTGCGCCCGCGCGCTGGCCCGGCTCGGGGCGGAGATCGACCTGGTCGTGTCGGATATGGCGCGGCGCAGCCTGGCCGAAGAGGTCGGGCCGGACGCATTGCGCGACTTGCAGGCGCTGGCCGCGCGCGTTCACGCGCAGCGCGACCTGGGCGCGGCCATCGCCTCGGGGTCGTGCCCGGTGGCGGGCATGATCGTCGCGCCCTGTTCCATGCGCAGTCTGGCCGCCATCGCGCATGGTTTCGACGACGGGTTGCTGACCCGCGCCGCCGGAGTGCAACTCAAGGAACGCCGGCCGCTGGTGCTGCTGGCGCGCGAGGCGCCGCTGACGCTGGCGCATCTGGACAACATGGCGGCCGCGACCCGGATGGGGGCGGTGATCCTGCCGCCGGTTCCCGCCTTTTACCTGCGCCCGCAAGGCTTGGCCGAAGTCACCGCCCAGATCGCCGCCCGCGCGGTCGATCTGCTGCGGCTCGGCCGGCCGCAGGCGTGCGCATGGCCCCTCGGCCCGCGCCCTGGGCCGCCCGCCACCGATGCCGGCTAGGGAATGCGGGCCGGAACGTCGAAGCGGGCGCGCTTGAGGATCGTGCCGCCGCTGTCGATGGTCAGCCGCAGCGCCTGGCCCCGGTAATAAAAGGTCAGGCGGTGGCGTCCCGCATCCTCGCCCTGGCCGGTCTCGCAGCGGGTGGTGATGCGGTTTTCGCGCATCAATGCCGGAACCTGGCCGGGGTCGAGCCCAAAGGCCGCGGCCAGTTCCTGCGCCTCGACGACGAAACCCTGTTCGGTCAGGTCGATCTTGTCCATCCGCTTTCCTCTTGGGGCCTTCTGCCTGACATATGGGCATGGCGGCGGCGTTTCGCCATGCGCCCCGGTCCGGCGCCTTGCCGGGCGGCGATGACGGCGCGGCGGATCGTCGCGGGGCGGCGGTCTTTCTTGCGCCCGGGCGGCGCTGCCACGACAGTTTCACTTGCTTTTGCGCGGGGTTCATCGCCGAATCCCGAGGCGCGCGCGCATGCAAGGGACAATGGCCGGGGGATCGCGATGACAGAGGCCTATCAATCCATCATCGAGCGATGCGCCGGCTTGGCGCCCTTGCGCACCGCCGTGGTCCACCCGGTCCGCCACACCGTTTTCGAGGCGGTGGAGGAGGCGCGCGCGGCCGGGCTGATCGAGCCGGTTCTGGTCGGTCCGGCCAGCCGCATCGCCGCCGCCCTGGCCGAAGCGGGCCTGGCCGTCGAGGATTACGAGATCGTGGATGCCGAGCACAGCCATGCCGCCGCCGCCCGCGCCGCCGCCATGGCCGGTATCGGCCAGGTCGGCGCGATCATGAAAGGCTCGCTGCATTCCGACGAATTGCTGGGCGCGGTGATCGACCCCGCCGCGGGCCTGCGCACCGAGCGGCGCGTCAGCCATGCCTTTCTGATGCTGACCGAGGATTATCCGCGCCCCTTCATCATCACCGATGCGGCGGTGAACATCGCCCCGGATCTGTCGGCCAAGGCGGATATCCTGTGCAATGCCATCGCGCTCTGGCATGTGCTGTGGGGGCCGGCTCTGCCGAATGTCGCCATTCTTGCCGCGGTCGAGACGGTCAGTCCCAAGATGCAGGCGACGCTGGACGCGGCCGCCCTGTGCAAGATGGCCGATCGCGGCCAGATCGCCGGGGCGGTCCTGGACGGGCCGCTGGCCTTCGACAATGCCGTCAGCCTGGCCGCCGCGCAGGAAAAGGGCATCGTCTCGCCGGTGGGCGGGCAGGCCGAGATCCTGTTGGTGCCCGATATCGAATCGGGCAACATGCTGGCCAAGCAGCTGATCTTTCTGGGCGGCGCCGATGCGGCGGGGATCGTTCTGGGCGCGCGGGTGCCGATCATGCTGACGAGCCGGGCGGATTCCGTCCGCGCCAGGATGCTGTCCACGGCGCTGGCCGTGCTGATGGCCGAGGCCCGCCGGCTGGGGCGGGTGAAATGACCCCGGCGATCCTGACCCTGAATGCCGGTTCGTCCAGTCTCAAGTTCCGGGTCTTTGCGCGCGAGGGGCTGGCGCTGCTGGCCCGCGGCGCGGTCAGCCGCATCGGTGGGGATGCGGAATTGTCCGTGCGGCTGGCGGGCGGGCAGGACCGCCGCGATCCGGTCGCGGGCGGCGATCATGCCGCGGCGATGCGGGCGGTGCTGGGTTTCATCGACGCCCATGACGAGGATTGGCGGATCGAGGCGGTGGCGCATCGCATCGTGCATGGCGGCACGCGCTATACCCGCTCGACCCCGGTCACGCCGCAGGTGCTGGAGGATCTGGCGGCGCTGATCCCGCTGGCGCCGCTGCACCAGCCGCATGGGCTGGCCGCCATCGCCGCCGCCCGGCACCTGGTGGGCGAGGACGTGCCGCACCTGGCCTGTTTCGACACCGCCTTCCATGCTGGGCGCGATGTGCTGTTCACGCATTTCGCCCTGCCCGAGCCGTTTTTCGACCGGGGCATCCGCCGTTATGGCTTTCACGGCCTGTCCTATCAATGGCTGGCGCAGGTGCTGGCGCGCGACCATCCCGAGCTGCATCGCGGCCGGGTGGTGGCCGCGCATCTGGGCAATGGCGCCAGCCTTTGCGCCCTGCAGGGCGGGCGCAGCGTCGATACCACCATGGGCATGACCGCGGTGGACGGCATTCCCATGGGCACGCGCTCGGGCGCTGTCGATCCCGGCGCCATCCTCTTGATGCAGCGCAGCTTCGCCATGCCCCCCGAAGAGATCGAGGATCTGATCTATAACCGCTCGGGCCTGCTGGGCATGTCGGGCAAGTCGAACGATGTGGCGGCGCTGCTGGCCGACGGCTCGGCGCAGTCGCGTTTCGCGCTGGACTACTTTGCGCTGAAATGCGCCCAGGCAGCGGCTTCCATGGCGGTTTCGCTGGGCGGCATCGACGCGATGGTCTTTACCGGCGGCATCGGCGAGAACGCCGCCCCGGTGCGCGAGGCGATCCTGCACCGCATGGCGCCGCTGGGCGATTTCGCCGCCCTGGTCATTCCCGCCAACGAGGAACGGATGATGGCCATGGAGGCCGCGGCGCTGCTGGCCTAGCTTTGCCGGACATAGCTGCCCGGCGCATCCTCCAGCACCGGAAAGCCCGCGGCGGCGGCGCCCATGGCCGGCGGTGCGACCCTTTCGGCGGCGGAATGCCGCGCCAGCCATTCGGTCCAGCCCCTCCACCAGCAGCCCTGGCGCAAGGCGGCGGCGCGCAGCCAGTCCCGGGGCGGCAGGCAGGGGTCCTGCGGTCCCCGCGTCGCGATGCGGTAATGGCCGCCCGGCTGCCCGGGATCCATGACGATGCCCGCCAGGTGGTCCCTGTCCCCCAGCACGAAGGTCAGTTCGGCATCGCTGAGACAATGCAGCCGATAGACCGAATGCCAGGGGGCGATATAATCCTCTTCGGTGCCCAGGGCAAAGATCGGCACGCGGATATTGCGCAGCGCCACCGGGCGGCCGTCGGCGATCAGCCGGTCGCTGGCCAGGGCGTTTTCCAGATAGAGCCGGCGCAGATATTCGTCCTGCATGCGATAGGGCATGCGGGTGGAATCGCTGCTCCAGGCCAGGATGTCGGTCATCGGCTCGCGTTCGCCCAGCAGATAGGCGCGCACCATGCGCGACCAGACCAGGTCGTTTGCGCGCAGGAAGCGAAAGGCGCCCAGCATCTGCTCGGCCGTCAGATAGCCGCGCTGCCGCATGGCGCCTTGCAGCTTGTCGAGCTGGTCGTGGTCGATGAACAGCGCCAGTTCGCCCGGCTCGGCGAAATCCGTCTGCGCGGCCAGCAGCGAGACGCTGGCCAGCCGGTCGTCCCGCGCCGTCCCCATGGCCGCCGCCGCGATGGCCAGCAGGGTGCCGCCCAGGCAATAGCCCGCCGCATGGATGCCCCGCCCCGGCAGGATGGCCGAGACCGCATCCACTGCCGCCATCACCCCCAGCCGGCGGTAATCGTCCAGCGTCAGGTCGCGGTCCTCGGCGGTGGGATTGCGCCAGGAGATGCAGAAGACCGTATGGCCCTGCGCCACCAGATACCGGATCAGCGAGTTTTCCGGCGACAGGTCGAGAATGTAATATTTCATGATCCAGGCCGGGACCAGCAGCACCGGCCGGGCCAGCACGGTTTCGGTCGCGGGGGCGTATTGGATCAGTTCGACCAGGTGATTGCGAAAGACGACCTTGCCGGGCGTCGCCGCGACCTCGCGGCCGACGCGGAACCGCTCGGCCCCGACCGGCGGCCTGCCCGCCGCCAGCCGGGCCAGGTCCTCGGCCCAGTTGCGGATCCCGGCCCATTGGCTCAGCCCGCCGGTGGCGACGGTGCGGGCGATCACCTCGGGATTGGTCACGGGCAGATTGGCCGGCGAGGCCATGTCCAGCCATTGCTGCGCCATTGCCGAAAGCAGCCTTTCGTGATGCGGGTCCATGCCGGGCAGGCCGCGGACCGCGTCCTGCCACCATTGCCGCGCCAGCACGAAGCCCTGGGCCCAGATATTGAAGGGCGGCCCCTGCCAGGCGGGGTCCGCGAAGCGCCGGTCCTGTTCGGCGGGCCGGACCACCGGCTCGGCATTCGGATCGGCGGCGCAGGCGGCCATATGGGCCAGCAATTCCGCAGCGGCGCGCGCGGCCTTGTCGGCCAGTTCCAGCTGCCTGCCCGGTGCCGCGGCCAGATGCGCCGACCAGTCGATCAACGCCATGCCAAGCGCCAGGGGCGAGATGCCGGCGCCCATGCCGGCGGCGAAGGCCCCGGGCAGGGGGCCGGCCGCGCGGAACGCGGCCCGGCGCGTGGCGGGGCCGGTTCCGGGCCTGTCGTCGTCGGTCTCCTTCATGGCAGTTTCATCGCAGCGGGTTCCTGGAACAGGGCTCCGGGTGATGGCGGTTCAGGGCAGTAGCACGGCCGCACCGTCGAAACGGCCGTTGCGCAGGTCGTCCAGGGCGCGGTTGGCCTCGCGCAGCGGATAGCGGGCGATCTGGGTCGCGATTCCGATGCGGGGGACGAGCGACAGAAAGTCCAGCCCGTCCTGCCGCGTGAGGTTGGCGACCGAGGCGATCCGGCGCTCGTGCCACAGCAGCGCATAGGGAAAGGCGGGGATGTCGCTCATGTGGATGCCGGCGCAGACCACGCGCCCGCCCTTGCGCACCGCCTTCAGTGCCGCAGGCACCAGATCGCCGACCGGGGCGAAGATGATCGCGGCATCCAGCGGTTCGGGCGGCGCCTGATCCGACCCGCCCGCCCAGACCGCGCCCAGCCGCCGCGCGAATTCCTGCGACCGCAGATCGCCCGGCCGGGTAAAGGCATGGACCTCGCGCCCCTGCCAGCGTGCGACTTGCGCGATGATATGCGCCGCCGCGCCGAAGCCGTAAAGCCCCAGCCGCCGGCCCGTGCCCGCGATCACCAGCGAACGCCGGCCGATCAGCCCGGCGCAGAGCAGCGGTGCCAGCGCCGCATCCTCGCCCGCCTCGCCCAGGGGAAAGGCGAAGCGGGCATCGGCGATCGCCGAGGTCGCATAGCCGCCGTCCCGCGTATAGCCGGTAAAGCCGGGCGCGTCGCACAGGTTCTCCTGCCCTTTGCGGCAATAGGGACAGCAACCGCAGCTATGGCCCAGCCAGGGGATGCCGACCCGCTGTCCGGGGTGCAGGCCGGCGACGCCGGGGCCAAGCACCTCGATCCGGCCGACGATCTCGTGCCCGGGGATGATCGGCAGCACCGGGTCGGGCAATTCGCCATCGACCACATGCAGGTCGGTGCGACAGACGCCGCAGGCCGAAACGCGGACGCGGATTTCGTCCGGGCCGGGTTCGCGGTCGGGCAGTTCGGTCCAGACCAGCGGCGCGCCGGTCCTTTCCAGCATCATGGCATGCATCCGCCCTCTCCCTATATGCTTGGGGGGGTCAGGACCAATATGAGGACGAGGGGCGGGGCTTGTAAATGGGTGCGGCCTTGGGTCGCGGCGTTTTTGTGTCGCGGGGTCAGGCGGCCGCGTGCGGCAATACCCAGATGCCGCTGTCCGGCACCGCATTGACGCGCAGCCGGCAGCCATAGGCATGCGACAGGGCCTGGTCGGTCAGCACCTCTTCGGGGCTGCCCTGGCACAGGACGCGGCCGCCGCTCATCAGGATCAGCTTTTGCGCGAACAGCGCGGTCAGGTTGAGGTCGTGCATGACCGCGACCACGCCGCCGCCGGCTCCGGCATAGCCGGCGGCCAGCCGCATCACCGTCAGCTGATGCGCGATGTCGAGGCTGCTGACCGGCTCGTCCAGCATAAGCCAGCGCGGGCCTCCGTCATCCAGCGGCTGCCAGACTTGGGCCAGGACCCGGGCCAGCTGCACGCGCTGCTGCTCGCCCCCCGACAGCTCCTGGTAAAGCCGGCCGGAAAAATCGGGCAGATCGACCGCCGCCAGCGCCTTGGGCACCAGCGCATCGGCGGGCTCGCCGCGTGCCTCGATGCCGATACGCACCACCTCGGCCACGGTAAAGGGGAATGACAGGGCCGCGGCCTGGGGCAGCACGGCGCGGCGCCGCGCCAGTTCCTCGGGCGTCATCGCGGCGATGTCGCGCCCGTTCAGGGTGACGCGGCCCTGGCAGGCCAGTTCGCCGGTCAGGCTGCGCATCAGCGTGGTCTTGCCCGAGCCGTTTGGCCCGACGATGGCGGTGATTTCGCCCGCCCGCGCGCTGGCCGAGACGCCGTGCAGGATCTCCTTGCGGCCCAGCCGGACCCGGATGTCGGCGGCGGCCAGGCTCACAGGTCCAGCACCCCCCGGTTGCGCAACAAGATCCACAGGAAGAACGGTCCGCCCAGGATGGCGGTGACGATGCCGATGGGCAGTTCGGCCGGGGCGATCAGGGTGCGGCTGGCCATGTCGGCCAGCAGCAGCGCCACCGAACCCAGAAGCGCCGAATTGACCAGCAGCCAGCGGTGATCCGGCCCGCTTGCCAGCCGCAACAGATGCGGCACCACGATGCCGACAAAGCCGATGCCGCCCGAAACCGCGACGGCGGCGCCGGTGGCGGCGGCCACGGTCAGGATGGCGCGGCTCTTGACCCTTTGCACGCGGATGCCGACATGGCCGGCCGCCGCCTCGCCCAGGGCCAGCGCGTTCAGCCCGCGCGCCAGCCAGGGCGCGTAAAGCAGCGCCAGCGCCATGACCGGCGCCGCCGCCAGCAGCTTGGGCCAGTTCGCCCCGGCCAGCGAGCCCAGCCCCCAGAATGTCAGGTCGCGCAATTCGCGGTCATTGGCGCGCAGGATCACCAGCCCGGCCAGCGCCGCCATGATCGCCCCCAGGGCGATGCCCGCCAGCAGCATGGTGGCGACCGAGGTGCGCCCGCGCCGCGTGGCGATGCGGTAAAGCGCCAGCGTGGTTAGCCAGCCGCCGGCAAAGGCGGCGACGGATACCAGATGCCAGCCGAAGAACGCCGCCAGCCCGGCGGGCAGCGCGCCGCCCAGCACGATGGCCAGGATCGCCCCCAGCGAAGCGCCGGCGCTGATCCCGACGATGCCCGGATCGGCCAGCGGGTTGCGGAACAGCCCCTGCAGCACCGCGCCCGACACGGCCAGCGCCGCGCCCACGAACATGCCCATCAGCACCCGCGGCAGGCGGATATCCAGCAGCACCACCCGGTCCTGTGCCGCAAGCTCCCGCCCGGCCATCAGGTCCGAGACCGCCCGCGTCAGCGACGTCCCCGACGCGCCCCAGCCCAGCGAGACCACCGCCACCGCCGCCAGCAGCAGCGCCAGGAACAGTGCCAGCCGGCGGGCAGGCCGGCTGCGATCGCCCGCGATCGGGGCCGCCCGGCGGCGCAGGTCAGGCGAAAGCGCCACCATCACGGCCCCGCATAGATCAGGTCATGCAGTTCGACCGCCGCCTCGCCGGTGCGGGGACCGAAGCCCAGAAGCTTGAGCCCGTCCATCACCACCACCCTGCCGTCGCGTCCGGCCGGCGTCTGGGCCAGGGCGGGCAGGGCTTGCGCGGCCTGTTTCACCGCCGCGTCGCTGTTGCCGCCATTGGCATCGGCATCCGCCTGTTCGTCGCCGCGGCGCATCATCACGATGACATCGGGGGCGGCCGCGATCACCGCCTCGTCGGTCACGGGCTTGTATCCCTCGATCTGCGGCAGGGCGTTGCGGGCCCCGGCCAGGCGGATGATCCCGTCCGCCGCGGTATCCGAACCGCCGGCCATGACCCGGCCGCCTTGCAGGGACAGCACGAACAGCACCTTTTTGGGCCTGGCCACCGCCTGCGCCCGGGCCGAGGCCGCCTGCAGCTCGGCCGCCAGCCTGTCATGCAGGGCGCGTCCCTCATCGGGCACGCCGAGCGCCTGGGCCACGGCATCGACCTTGTCCAGCACGCCCTGGGCGTCATAGCGTTCGTCCACGCGGATATAGGGCACGCCGGCCGATTGCAGCACCGCCACCGCCTCGGGCGGGCCGGCGCCTTCCTCGGCCAGGATCAGGTCTGGCGCGACCGACAGCACCCCTTCGGGTGACAGCGCGCGGACATAGCCGACATCGGGCAGGGCATGGACCTCGGGCGGCCAGTTCGAGGTGGTGTCGCGGCCGACCAGCCGGTCTTGCTGGTCTAGCGCATAGACGATTTCGGTCAGGGACCCGCCCAGCGACAGCACGCGCCGGGCTTCGGGGTGGCCATCCGCGCTGGCGGGGCCGGCCAGCAGCATCAGGGCAAGCGCGAGCCGTTTCATTCCGCCGCCTCGGCCAGTGCCGGCAGGCCCGCGACCAGCGCCGCCCAGGCTTCGGCATCGCCGCCCTTTTCCGGGCGCAACCCGAAACATTGGAAGATCAGCGCCCCTTCGGCATCGAATGCCTCGACCGAGATTGCCGGGCCGCGTCGGGTCGGCTTGTCCACCGCCCAGACCTCGGCGACGTGATCGCCACGCAGATGCAGGTTGAAGCGCGGATCCATGACGTTCAGCCAGGGACCCATGGGCTTGAGCGAATGGATGGGACCGGAATGGATCTCGATGCAGCCCATATTGCCGACGAAGAACATCACCCCCAGGCCGTCGGCATGGACCCGCTCCAGCAGCGCCGGCACGGCGGCGACTGCCAGCGGCCGCGCCAGCGGCGCCCCGGCGATGCGATAGGCGCCCAGCCGGTTCATCTTGAGTCGCCGGATCAGGATGTTGAACTGATGCGTGTCGGTCATCGCCGCCCATTCGCGGCGCAGCGCATCGGCACGTTCCGGGCTGGCCCCGGGCGGCTCGACAGGCGCGCGCTTCTCGAAGGTGCCGCCCTCGGACTGGTCCGGCAGCGCCAGGTCGCGGCGCAGTGCCGCCCAGGCCGCCAGGTCCGAATCCGGGCGCAGGTGGATCTTGTGCACCGCGTCGCCCGCCGCGTCGAAGACCTGGACCGAGCGGCGGGTGCCGGTATCGGCCTCATGCTCGACGGCAAAGGCATGGACCCAATGGCGCGGGAACATGCGCAGGTCGATTTCGGGATCCACGGTCATCGCCGCATGTTCTCCGTCGCGGAAATCGTTATAGGTGCCGATCTTTTCGATCACGCAGGAACGGTTGCGGGTCAGGGCCATGACCTCGCCCAGATTCTGCACCCGGGCGATCAACCGGCCGGGCAGCGGGTCTATGCGGGTCGCGCCATGGCCGACGCGGGCCGCGACCAGCGCCGCCTCGGGCAGGCCGAGCCGCTGGGCCAGGTCAAAGGGACGGCCGCCATCCTCGGCCAGGATACGGCGCAGCTCTGCGGGGGAATGGTCGGTCATCGCGGTCCTTTTTTGCTGCTGTCGCATCTTGCCGCGGCCGCCGCCGGCGGGCAAAGCGAGATGCGAGGAATCTGCTGACAATTTTACTAAGAATTTTTTCCGCGATGCAAGGTGCCGCCGGCGGCGGGCTGTAAACTTCGCGGCATGTGTCGGCGATCGCGGGCCTTGCGGCGCGAATTGCGGCGGGCCGGTTGCGGGCCGGCGCTATCCCTGGAATGTCGCGCGGGCTTGGGGGTGAGCCCCGAAGCTGCGATCTTGCATCCGGCCCGCCGCCGCTGCGGAGATGGTCCGGTTCGGACGCGGCGGCATCAGCCGCGCCCGTCGGCGGCCTGGGAATGCGGCGGCCGCCATTGCCGGATCAGGCGAGTTCCGGGTGCAGGCTTTTCTCGAAGGCGCTGCGATAAAGCTGCGACAATTCGGCCAGCGGGGCGGCATCGCCGCCCAGGGTCACCCTGTCGCCGCCGAAACGGCCGACCGGCACCAGTGGCACGCCCGCAGCCTGCGCCGCCTCGGCCAGGTTTTCGGCATTCGCGGCGGTGCAGGCGATCAGATAGCGCGCCTGATCCTCTCCGAAAAGCTGGGCGATATCGGCGCTGTCCAGCGTGACGCCCAAACCCGCGCCCTCGGCCAATTCAAAGGCCGCCAGCGCCAGCCCGCCATCGGAAAGGTCGGCCGCCGCCCGGACCAGCTTGCCGTGGGTGCGCAGGAATTCGCCGTTGCGGCGTTCGGCCACCAGGTCCACCGCAGGCGCGTCGCCGGCCTCGATGCCGAATGCCTCGGCCGCAAGGGCGGATTGGCCAAGATGGCCGCGGGTCTCGCCGATGATCAGCGCCAGGTCGCCCTCGGCCGGCAGGCCGGCGATCAGCCCGTCCAGGTCGGCGATCAGCCCGACGCCGCCGATGGTGGGGGTGGGCAGGATGCCCTTGCCGTCGGTTTCGTTGTAAAGCGAGACATTGCCCGAGACGATGGGGAAATCCAGCGCCGCGCAGGCCTCGCCGATGCCCTTGATGGCGCCGACGAGCTGGCCCATGATCTCGGGCTTTTCGGGATTGCCGAAATTCAGGTTGTCGGTGGTGGCCAGGGGCAGGGCGCCGCAGGCGGTCAGGTTGCGGTAAGCCTCGGCCACCGCCTGCTTGCCGCCCTCATAGGGGTTGGCCCGGACATAGCGCGGGGTCACGTCGCTGGTGAAGGCCAGGGCCTTTTTCGTGCCATGCACCCGCACCACCCCGGCGCCCAGGCCGGGGCGGCGGACGGTATCGGCGCCGACCTGGGTGTCGTATTGTTCCCAGACCCAGCCCTTATGGGCATAGTTGGGGCTGCCGATCAGCGCCTTCAGCGCCGCGATGGGGGCGATGGCGGGCAGGGCCGGCATTTCGGCCGCGGCGGGGGTTTCGACCCAGGGACGGTCGTATTCCGGCGCGCTGGAGGAAAGCTTGGACAGCGGCAGGTCGGCCTTGACCTCGTTGCCGTGCAGGATCAGGAAACGGTCCTCGGCGATGGTCTCGCCGACGATGGCGAAATCCAGGTCCCACTTCTCGAAGATCGCCCGCGCCTCGGCCTCCTTCTCGGGCTTCAGCACCATGAGCATCCGCTCCTGACTTTCGGACAGCATCATCTCATAGGCGGTCATGGCGGTTTCGCGCTGCGGCACGGCGTCCAGCACCAGCTTGATGCCCAGGCCGCCCTTGTCGCCCATCTCGACCGCCGAACAGGTCAGCCCGGCCGCGCCCATATCCTGGATCGAGATGACGCTGTCGGTTTGCATCAGTTCCAGGCAGGCTTCCAGCAGGCATTTCTCGGTAAAGGGGTCGCCGACCTGCACGGTGGGGCGCTTTTCCTCGATCGTGTCGTCGAATTCGGCGCTGGCCATGGTGGCGCCGCCGACGCCGTCGCGGCCGGTCTTGGCACCCAGATAGACCACCGGCATCCCCACGCCCGAGGCGGCCGAATAAAAGATCTTGTCGCTGTCGGCGAGGCCCGCGGCAAAGGCGTTCACCAGGCAATTGCCGTCATAGCTGCGGTGAAAGCGCACTTCGCCGCCCACGTTCGGCACGCCGAAGGCATTGCCATAGGCGCCGATCCCCTCGACCACGCCCTTGACCAGATGCGCGGTCTTGGGATGGTCCGGCCGTCCGAAGGATAGGGCGTCCATGGCGGCGATGGGGCGGGCGCCCATGGTAAAGACGTCGCGCAGGATGCCGCCGACGCCGGTCGCGGCGCCCTGGTGCGGCTCGATATAGCTGGGGTGGTTGTGGCTTTCCATCTTGAAGACCACGGCCTGGCCGTCGCCGATGTCCACGACGCCCGCATTTTCGCCCGGTCCGCAGATCACCTGCGGGCCGGTGGTCGGCAGGGTGCGCAGCCATTTCTTGGAGGATTTATAGGAACAATGCTCGTTCCACATGGCCGAGAAGATGCCCAGCTCGGTGAATGTGGGTTCGCGCCCGATGATCTCGAGGATGCGCTGGTATTCGTCGGGCTTGAGCCCATGCGCGGCGATCAGGTCCTCGGTGATCTGCGGTTCGTTCATGTCTGGCGCCTTTCCCCCGGTTTTGCGGCCTTTTAAGCGCCGCCGCCCGGTTAGGAAAGAGGCCGCGCGGCAAGGCCGGGCAAAGCAGGGCCCGCGGCGCAAAAAAAAGCCGGGCATGAAGCCCGGCTCAAGTCCAACAGGGAGGTTGAAGGTGATGAGAGTTTCCTCAATCCACCGCCTTCGAGATCGGAAATATGTGCAGTCGGTGAACGGTTCAAGGAGGATTTCCGCCTTGCGGCACATGCCCGATATGCATTTTGCGAATGCCTCGGGCAGAATCGCCCCACCGCTGCCCGTCCTGCGCTCAGTCGGCGGGGCCGTTATGCCCTTCGCTTTGCTGCTTGCGCAGCGACTGGATCTCTTCCAGCACGAAATCGCGGAAGGCCGTGACGCGGCGCGAGGTCCGCAATTCTTCGGGAAAGGCCAGAAAGACCGGGACCTCGCCGGATTCGACGTCCGGCAATACCCTGGTAAGATTGGGAAAATCCGCGGTGAGATAGTCGGGCAGCACGCCGATGCCGACATGGTTCAGCACGCCTTGCAGCACGCCGAAATAATTGTTCACCATCAGCGTCGAGCTGACATTGCGCGCCAGCAGCATCTGCGACAGCACGGCGCCGGAACTGACCTGCGGCGTCTGCGGGTTCTGGCAGATCAGCCGATGCGGCCCCAGATCGTCCAGCGAACGGGGCATGCCGGCCTTTTCCAGATATTGGGCCGTGGCATAAAGCCGCATGCGGATATTCAGCAGCCGGCGGCGGATCAGGTCCTGCTGGTTGGGTTCCTTCATGCGGATGGCGACATCTGCCTCGCGCATGGGCAGGTCCAGCACCCGTTCCTCCAGCATCAGGTCGATTTTCAGGTCGGGATAGCGGTCGTAAAGCTTGGCCAGCCGCGGCACCAGCCACATGGTGCCGAAGCCGGTGGTCGTCGTGACCTTGAGCTCGCCGAAGACGTTTTCCTCGCTGTCGCGGATGCGGGCGGCCGTGGTGTCGAGCTTGCGCACCATGGAGGAGGTCGCCTCGAACAGCAATTCGCCCTGTTCGGTCAGGATCAGCCCGCGGGCATGGCGGTGGAACAGGGTCGTGCCCAGCGAATCCTCCAGCGCGCGGATCTGGCGGCTGACGGCGGATTGGGACAGGTGCAGAACGTCGCCCGCGTGGGTCAGACTGCCCGCGTCGGCGACGGCGTGAAATATTCTTAGCTTATCCCAGTCCATAACAGTGCTTTCTTGCGGCATCAGCCATGCAATCCGTGCAACCCTTATCATATCAGGTTAGCGGAACAAGCGTGCAAAACGCCAAGGAAACCCTTTATCCGTCAGTGTTGCTTACCTACACTGCCTGCCGCGCAGCCATCGCCCCGGCAGCGGCTCGGCAAGCATGCAGATTTCGCCTGGCCGGGGCCGATTCGGCCCGGGAAAGGGTCACGGGGTTTTGACCGGCTGGGGCGTTCCGGGGGGTGCCGGCCGGGGGCGCGGCCTTGTGACGCAACATCCCCGCACGGCGCCGGGCGCCGGTGCGGGCATCCGCCCCGGGCCGGAAAAAACCGGGGAAAACCGCGTGCCGCCGCCGGGCCGGGCAAGCGTGCGGCATGTTGCGCGGCGGGGTCGTCCCGCGCCCGGCCGGGTGATATAAATTATGGCGTTCCGATGCGCCGCGCCCTAGAAAGGCGGGACGCGGACAGGAGGTTGGTCATGGCGGTGGGCGTATTCGATTCGGGTCTGGGCGGTCTGACGGTGCTGGCCGCGATCGCCGCCCGCATGCCCGACCTGCCGCTGGTCTATCTGGGCGATAATGCCCATACCCCTTATGGGGTGCGCGATGCCGACGACATCTTCGATCTGACCTGCGCCGGGGTTGAGCGGCTCTGGGCCGAGGGCTGCGATCTGGTGATCCTGGCCTGCAACACCGCCTCGGCCGCCGCGCTCAAGCGCATGCAGGAGACCTGGTTGCCCGCGGACAAGCGGGTGCTGGGGGTCTTCGTGCCGATGATCGAGGCGATGACCGAGCGGGGCTGGGGCGACAATTCGCCGCCGCGCGAGGTGGCGGTGAAACATGTGGCGCTGTTCGCCACGCCCGCGACGGTCGCCAGCCGCGCCTTTCAACGCGAACTGGCCTTTCGCGCCATCGGCGTCGATGTCGAGGCCCAGCCCTGCGGCGGCGTCGTCGATGCCATCGAGATGGGCGACGAGATCCTGGCCGAGGCGTTGGTGACCTCGCATGTCGAGGCGCTGTTGCGCCGCATGCCCCATCCCGAGGCGGCGATCCTGGGCTGCACGCATTATCCCTTGGTCCAGGCCGCCTTCCAGAAGGCGCTGGGACCGGGCGTCAAGGTCTATTCCCAGCCCGATCTGGTTGCGGAAAGCCTGGAGGATTATCTGGGGCGCCACCCCGAAATGTTGGGCACCGGCACCGTCTCGCGCTTTCTGACCACCGGCGATCCCGAGCGCGTCTCGGGCAAGGCCACGCAATTTCTCCGCCATCCGATCAGGTTCGACAGTGCCTGAAGCAGGAAAGCATGCACCATGAAGTCATTGAAGAAAAAACGCCGCATTCAGATCCTTGTCGCCGCCGCCGTCGCGCTCGTCCTGTCCGTGGGGCTGATCGGCTATGGCTTTCGTGACGGCATCAACCTTTATCGTTCGCCCAGCCAGATGACCGAGAACCCGCCCGAGGCCGGAGAGATCTTCCGCCTTGGCGGGCTGGTCGAGGATGGCAGCCTGATCCGCGGCGCCAGCGAGACGGTGACCTTCCGCGTCACCGATGGCGGGGCCACCATCCCGGTGCGCTTTACCGGCGTGTTGCCCGATCTTTTCTCCGAGGGGCAGGGCATGATCGGCACGGGCCGGATGGAGGGCGATACCTTCGTGGCCAGCGAGATCCTGGCCAAGCATGACGAAAACTACATGCCGCGCGAGGTCATGGATTCGCTCAAGGAACAGGGGGTCTATCAGGAACCGAATTCCTGACCCGGCCCCCGGTCGCGGGCGCGCTGCCGGGCCGGGCAATTTCCGCCCCCGGAAAGGCGGTCCCCGGACCGTCCGGCCAGGCAACGCGCGCCCGGTTAACCGCCGGTTAACCGGATAACTTCAGCTTCGGCCCCCTTCAGGATTGGGGGCTGGAATGAAGACGGTAACACAGATCGCAGCCGAGATCGTCGCGCGCGAAGGGGGCTATGTCAACGATCCCGACGACCCGGGCGGGGCGACGAATTACGGCGTGACGCTGGCGACCTTGCAGCGGCTGGGCATCGACAGGACCGGCGACGGGCGCGTGGACGTGGCGGATGTCAAGGCGCTGACCCGCGCCGATGCGGAACGCATCTTTGTCGAACATTACTTCCGCCGGCCGCGCCTGGCGGAACTGCCGGTCTCGGTGCAGGCATCGGTCTTTGACATGTATGTGAATGCGGGGGCCAATGCGGTAAAGATCCTGCAACGGCTGGTGACCCGCATGGGCTTTGCCGCGGCGGATGATGGCATTGTCGGGCCGCGCACCATCCAGGCCGCCCATCAGGCGGATGCGGCGGCCTCCGGCCATTTCGCCGATGCCTACGGGATCGCGCGGCGCAACTATTACTATTCGCTGGGCGATGCCCGCCCGGCCAGCCGCAAATACGCGCGCAGCCAAGCGGGGGGCAAGGGCGGCTGGATCCTGCGCGCCGAAGAGTTCATTTCGGCCAGATATCACCTGACATCGGCCGAGCACCGGGCGAGGACGGCGCAATGGGGCTGATGGACAGATTGCTGGGCGTGGGCGGTGCCGCCACCACCGTCGCCAATGCCGCGACCGGCGTGGCCGAGCTGTTCCGCGAGAACGCGACCCGGCGAATGGAACTGGACGAAGAGGCCTATGCCCGCGCCATCACCCAGCATTCCGCGGAATTCGCCGCCCGGCCCTGCGGCTGGTTTGACGGGATGATGAACGGGTTGAACCGCCTGCCGCGGCCGCTGATGACATTGGGGACGGTGGGGCTGTTCGTCTATGCCATGGCCGATCCCGAGGGTTTCGGACTGAGGATGGAGAACCTGAACCTGGTCCCCGAGCCGCTCTGGTGGCTTCTGGGGGCGATCATCAGCTTTTATTTCGGCGCCCGCGAAGCCCATTAT
>Ga0164243_10006853_pt1 | contig 17170 bp, 14 predicted proteins | sample OricompcompostOP_FD_108781 | JGI IMG/M metagenome (GOLD analysis project Ga0164243, IMG submission 108781) | Organic Plus compost microbial communities from Emeryville, California, USA - Original compost - Organic plus compost (OP) | ecosystem: Engineered > Solid waste > Mixed feedstock >... | reverse complement strand
GCGCTGTTTCTGGGACCGCGCACCAACGTCAGTTTCGGCGACAAGGTCATCGGCACCAATCACACGCTGCCTACCAACCGTAACGCACGCTATACCGGCGGGCTGTGGGTCGGCAAATTCCTGAAAACCTGCACCTACCAGCGCGTGCTGACAGACGAAGCCAGCGCAACCATGGGCGAATACTGTTCGCGCCTGTGCCATATGGAGAACTTCGCGGGCCATGGCGAGCAGGCTAACATCCGTGTGCGCCGTTATGGCAATCGCCCCGACCTGCCGTGGTATGAACCCGTCGCGGAACAAGCATGATCGAACTACCGCAAAGCCCAAACTTCCGACTGGATGGACAACGCGCCCTGGTCACTGGCGGCAGCAGCGGCATCGGACTGGCGGCCGCGGTCGCTCTTGGCCGCGCCGGCGCCCATGTCACGCTCGCGGCGCGCCGGCGCGCCGAGCTGGAAGCAGCCTGTTCGGCCCTGCGCGCCGAACAACTATCGTGTGATTTTGTCGTGCTGGACGTGACACGATCGGCTGATGTCGATGCTGTTGTGGCGGATGCGCCGCCCTATACTATTCTGGTGAACAACGCGGGCATGAACCGACCGGTCCCGATGACCGAACAGACCGACGAGGATATCGATGCGGTATTCGATCTGAACGTCAAGGCCGCGTTTTATACCAGCCGCGCGGTGGCGCGCCGCTTGCTGAGCGAAGAGCTGTCCGGATCTATCATCAATGTGTCCTCGCAAATGGGGCACGTCGGCAGCCCGCGCAGGGCGCTATATTGCGCCAGCAAGCATGCCATGGAAGGCATGACCAAGGCCCTGGCCTGGGAACTGGGCGCGAACGACATTCGTGTGAATTCAATTTGCCCCACCTTTATTGAGACGCCATTGACATTGCCGATGTTCGACAAACCCGGGTTTAGGCAATGGGTATGCGACCGGATTGCCCTTGGACGTGTGGGCCGTATCGATGAAGTGATGGGTGCTGTCGTCTTCCTGGCCAGCGGAGCATCCAGCCTTATGACCGGTAGCGCCCTCATGCTGGACGGGGGCTGGACCGCAGCATGAAGTCCGCTCCCCGGGCGCAAGACGTTGCCGATCTTGCGCAAGTATCGCAATCGGCCGTCAGCCGCACCTTCACACCGGGTGCAAGCGTATCCGAAGAAATGCGCAGCAAGGTATTGGCTGCCGCTCAGCGCCTGGGTTATCGACCCAACGCGCTGGCACGTAGCCTGATCACCCGTCAAAGCCGAATCGTGGCGCTGGTCATGAGCTATCTGGAGAACCAGTTTTATCCGCTGGTGATTGAGAAGCTGTCGCAAAAGCTGCAAAAAGAAGGCTATCACGTGCTGATGTTTATCGCCGATATCGACGAGGGCGCAGACGGCGTGCTGGCCGACATTCTGCAATATCAGGTGGATGGGATCGTCCTGGCATCGACCATGCTGTCACCCACGCTGGCAAAAAGCTGCTCGGATCTGGGCGTGCCGGTGGTCCAGTTCAACCGCCTTTCGGACCTGGGCGGGTTGACGCGCTACGCAACAAGTTCGGTGACCTCCGATAATGCAGTCGGCGGCCGGCTGGCGGCCGAGTTATTCGTGGCCCGCGGCTATGAACGCATTGCTTTTCTGGCCGGGCTGGAGGACTCGTCCACCAGCCTGGAGCGCGAGCGCGGCTTCACAGAAGCCCTGGCCGATCTTGGTAGTGGTATGGCGTACCGCGACAACGGTCATTACAGCTTCCAGGGAGCGCAGGATGCTGTACGAAGGCTGTTTGCCCGTGCCGATCGACCTGATGCCCTGTTCGTTGCAAACGATCATATGGCGATTGCGGCCATGGATGTTTTGCGCCTCGAACTGGGACTGCGCGTACCAGACGAGGTCGGCGTCATCGGTTTCGACGACGTACCGCAAGCGGCCTGGGGCGCATACCAGTTGACCACCGTGTCGCAACGCGTGCAACCCATGGTGGATGCAACCGTCGGGCTTTTGCTTGAACAAATGTGCGGGGAAGTACACGCACGCGAGATCGTTGTGCCCTGCTCGCTGGTAGAGCGGAAGACAGTTCGAGCCGCGACATAACGACATTTTATTGAACTTTGAAACTGCGGACGCGAGCGTTCCGCAAGCAGTAGAAATGGAGTCTGCAAAATGAAGAAACTTAATCTGTTTACGGGCGCATTCTGCGTCGCAGCGCTACTGGCGCTCAGCCCGGTCACTCACGCCCAGGATGCAACGAAGTGGCCTGAAAAACCCGTAAGGTACATCGTGCCTTTCTCGCCTGGCGGCGTATCGGATGGCGTCGCGCGATTGCTCGCCGAACAGTTATCCAAACAGCTAGGGCAAAGCATGATTATTGAAAACAAGCCGGGAGTATCCGGCATCCTTGGTACCCAGACCGTGGCAAGAGCCCCGGCCGATGGCTACACGATTATGGGCGGGACCATCACCACGCACGCAGTCAATCCCTTTTTTGTGAAGTCGCTAAGCTACGATCCGGTCAAGGACTTTACACCCGTGGCACTGGTCGGCATGGTGAGCAACGCCCTTGTTGTGCGCTCGGATAGCCCGTTCAATACGGTACAGGATGTGATCGATGCGGCGCGCGCGAAGCCCGGCGCACTGAATTACGGCACAGCGGGACCGGGTACGTCGCAGCACCTGTCGGGCCAGCTATTCCAGTCCATTACCAAAACGACCCTGCAGCAAATTTCCTATAAAGGCGGATCGCAGGCCATGGTCGATCTGATCGGCGGCCAGATCGATCTGATATTCGAAACCGTGGCTGCCGCGCGGCCAATGATCGATTCGAAGCGCGTCAAAGTGCTGGGTGTGACGTCGTCTGCCGAGCTGGCCGATTTGCCGGGCGTCAAACCATTGGCTGAGCTTGGCGTACCGAATTTTGAAATGCAGTCATGGCAGGGTGTGTTTGCTCCTGCAGGCACACCACAGCCTATTGTGGACAAACTGGCGCATGAAGTGGCCGTCGCCGTCAAAATGCCGGAATTTGCCGCCAAGCTGCGCCAGCTAGGTGTCGAACCCGACGGCCGCGGCAGCAAGGAATTTGCCGCCTTCCAGAAAGCCGAAGTCGAAAAATGGCGCAAGGTCGTTCAGGAAGCCGGGATAAAGGCCAACTAACAAATCCATCCAAAGGACATTGCCATGACAGAACTTCATCATCCGCTGGACAATCGGCTGCCGGACCTGCTGCGCGGAAAGGCCCGTGTACGCGGCGTATTCAACGGCCTGCCCAGCCCCGCCATTGTCGAGATGTGCGGCTACGCCGGTTTTGATTTCATCATTATCGATAACGAACACGGCAGCGCCGATCTGGGCGTGACGGAAAACATGCTGCGCGCGGCGCGCGCCAGCGGCATTATTCCTGTCGTGCGTTGCCTCATGCATGACCTGCCACGCATATTGGACATGGGCGCCAGCGCAGTGCAGATTCCGATGGTCGAGTCTGCCGAGCAAGCGCAGGAATTGGCAGCGCGGGTATTCTATCCGCCCAGGGGCCTGCGCGGCAGCGCGTTCAGTACACGCGCAGCCGGCTACGGTGCTTTCGGTGGCGCAGGCCACACCCAGCGCAGCAACGACGGCGTCAGCCTGATTGTCATGATAGAAACACCACTGGCCATCAGCCGGGCTTATGATATTGCAAATGTGGACGGCGTCGATGCGGTCTTCATCGGTCCGAATGATCTGGCCCATGCCATGGGCCATGGCAGCGACTGGAACGCGGCGCCGGTACAGCAAGCCATCCGGGATGGGCTTGCTGCCATTGCACGCGCCGGCAAATGTCCGGGCATCATCGCGCTCACGCCAGAAGACGAAGAGAAATACGCCGCATTGGGCGCGCGCTATTTTGCGAATGTGAGTACGGCGGTTATCACACGTGCGCTCAGGCTTGCCGCCAATCCGGAGCAGGAGGCTGTTATACGCTACTGATAACCGTCCGGGTCATTTCGCAATCCATCTGGCCTGCCCCCATTCATTTTGCGTGATGCTCTCTTCGATGCAACTGTAAAGTTCCTGCATGACGCACCTGACGGAAGTCGTCATTTTTCTTGCACTGGAATGGGCCAATACGATTGTGCGGGTCAAACCCGGGTTGGCAAACGGGGCCGCCTTCAGACGGCCTGAATGCAGATCCTCCGCGATAGCGATAGACGGGAGAATAGTGTAGCCAATGCCGTCCAGCACCAGCCTTTTCTGTACTCCCATGGAGTTTGTCTCAGCAACGACGTTTATGGCCAGGCTCAGCTCCTGACTGACTTTATCCACAAGAATGCGCAGGCCATGCGTGCGACTTGGAAGAATAATCGGCATGTCAGTTGCATCGATAAAATCAAAAGGGACATCAGGTCGCAAATCACAGTCGGCATGGCCTACAAACCAGAGATTTTCTTCCACTAGAGGACGCACGCTTAATGTCGGACTCAGTTTACTGGCGTATAGCAATGCAATATCAATATCGCCCACTTCCAGCCAATCCTGCAGGTGACCCGCGTATCCGCTTGTGAGCTTCATCTGTATTCCAGGATAGCGCTGCTGCAGATTTCGTACCAGCCTGCCGCAGAGTAATTCGCTTGTGCTGGGCAAAAGCCCCACATTTACAATACCGCTTATCGAAGCCATGGACGGCGCGATTTCCGCCTTGGCCTTTTCCACTTCCTGAAGAATACGCCTTGCATACTCAAGAAAAGTCTTACCCTCCTCGTTAAGCACCATACCCTGGCGCCCACGGGCAAAAAGTGTCGTACCCAATTCGTCTTCAAGCAGTTTTATCTGCCTGGAAAGCGCAGGTTGAACAATATTAAGCAACTGCGCAGCACGCGTCATGTTGGCTGTTTCTGCAATCGTAATCAGTGCCTTGAGTTGTTTGAAATCCATACCCTTTTTCCATCAAAGAATGCGATCGAACAATCACTAAATTCTATTGTTATTTATTATTCATCAAATGTTAGCATATAAATAATCACTCTCCTTTAAGGACTTACGATGGACGGACCACAAGGCAGCACCCAGCAATGGCAAGCTGCGATTTTCGATGAACTGAAAAAAGCAGATATCAAACAGATTTCCTACGTACCGGACGCAGGACACGCCCTGGTGATCAGAAAGGCCCAGGCTGATTCCGATATTCAGGATATCGCCCTGACCACCGAAGAGGAAGGGGTCGCGCTCAATTGTGGTGCCTGGCTAGGTGGTCAGCGCGCGGTCTTGCTGATGCAAAGCAGCGGCGTGGGCAACTGCGTGAACATGTTCTCACTGCTGCGCAGCTGCAATTTTCCTTTTTTGACGTTGGTGACCATGCGCGGTGAATACGCAGAATTCAACCCCTGGCAAGGCCCAATGGGCAAAGCGACCCCGGACGCGCTGGAACTAATGGGCATTACCGTCATGCGGGCCTCACATCCCGACGAGGTCCCGGAACTGGTCAATGCCGGTCTTGCCGCTGCCTTCGATGCCGGCGAACAAGTCGCCATCCTCTTGTCTCAAAGCCTGATCGGGCGCAAATCCTGGGTGAAAAAATAATGAATAATCCGCTACAAACCAAGAGCCGCGTGGAACGTCGTCAGTTTGTCGACACGCTGATCAAACGTATTCCCGAGGCACTGATCATCACCGGCCTGGGTTCGCCCAGCTATGACGTGTTTGCCGCAGGCGACCGCGACCAGAACTTCTATCTATGGGGCGCCATGGGGGGTGCCGCGCCGATGGGGCTCGGCCTGGCGCTGGCTCAGCCGAACAAACCTGTCGTGGTGATAACCGGTGACGGTGAGCAGTTGATGGGTATCGGCAGCCTGGCGACAATTTCAGCCAAGCAGCCGGCCAATCTGACGATTATTGTCCTGGATAACGGGCACTATGGCGAGACAGGCATGCAGCGCAGTCACTCCAGCCTGGGAACCGATCTGGTTGCTGTAGCAAAGGGGTTCGGCATCCGGAACGCGCTTTCTATCACTGATTTGGCGGAAGCTGAAAAAATTGCCGAACTGATCAATGCAAAAAAAGAAATCACACTCACACAAGTGTTTATCGAAACCAATGAGCCCCCCAGAGCCCTGCCCGCCCGGGATGGCGTCTATATCAAGAACCGGTTCCGCGCGCAATTGGGTCTGGCACCGTTTTAAATACAGCTAAGGAGGCAAGGATGAAACGCTATGATCTGTATATTGACGGTCAATATGTTGCTCCCTCGGCAAAAAACTGGTTTGAAACCCAGAACCCGTTTACAGGTGAGCCCTGGGCCGAAATCCCCCGATGCGACGAAAGCGATGTGGACGCCGCCGTGCAGGCTGCATACAGAGCCTTCGAGAGCGGCCCCTGGTCACAGTTGACTGCGAGCCAGCGCGGGTTGCTGATGCACAAACTGGGTGATGCGATCGCCCGGGACGCAGAACGACTTGCTCGCATAGAAGTGATCGACAACGGCAAACTCTATACCGAAATGCTGGGGCAACTCAATTACATCCCCCAGTGGTTTTATTATTACGCAGGCCTGGCGGACAAGGTACAGGGAGCAACGCTCCCGCTCGATAAAAAAGGCTATTTCGCGTACACCCGACACGAGCCATTGGGCGTCGTTGCCGCCATCACTCCCTGGAACAGCCCCCTGCTGCTCTTGGCGTGGAAGATTGCCCCTGCACTTGCCGCCGGTTGCACCGTGGTCGTCAAGCCCTCTGAATTCACCTCCGCTTCAACGCTTGAACTGGCGGCGTTATTTGAGCAAGTGGGTTTTCCCCCCGGCGTATTCAATGTGGTGACCGGTTTTGGCAGTGAAGTCGGCGCTCAACTGGTCAACCATCCGCTTGTGAGCAAAGTAACCTTTACTGGCTCCGATACAACGGGCAGGCACATCAACCGGCAGGCTGCAGAGCAGTTGAAGCCTGCCTCTTTGGAGCTGGGTGGCAAATCGCCGAATATCGTGTTCGAGGACGCTGATCTGGAACAGGCGGTCAATGGTGCGGTGTCGGGCATTTTCGCAGCGACAGGCCAGACATGCATCGCCGGCTCGCGTCTGCTACTGCAAGAGAGCATTTACGATGCGTTTGTCGAAAAACTGCTGGCCCTGGCCAAAACAGCAAAGATAGGCGACCCCATGCTTGCCGACACGCAAGTCGGCCCCATCACGACGCCCCCTCAGTACGAAAAAGTAAAAAATTATATTGCACTGGCGCAAGAGGAAGGCGCCACGCTGCTGCTGGGCGGCAGACCTGTGGCCGATGACAAAGGCAAGTGCGGATGGTTCATTGAACCGACAATATTCGGCGATGTCCGCAACGATATGCGAATCGCGCAGGAAGAAGTATTCGGACCGGTTCTGTCTGTAATCCGTTTCAAAGACGAAGCAGAAGCGCTTGCCATTGCGAACGACATACGCTTCGGCCTGGCTGCCGGCGTATGGACAAGCGACATGGCCCGTGCTATCCGCATGTCGGAAGAACTGAAAGCCGGAACCGTGTGGGTGAATACGTACCGTGCGATCAGTTATATGGCGCCGTTTGGCGGATATAAGGACTCGGGTATTGGCCGGGAAAACGGTATGGGTGCGATCAGCGAGTACCTTCAGACCAAAAGTGTCTGGATCAATAGCGGCGCAAAGACCGGAAATCCATTTGTGATGCGCTGAGCAAATTACAAACGTAATTTATATGTGACGTCAACACAACACAAAATTTCAACTGAAATATATATCCAATAAAAACGGAGAGAGACAAGATGATCTATCGCTTCAAACGCCGCGTAATGGAGGCGGCAATCTTTGCGGTCCTCAGTGTAATGACGACACCTGCCTTCAGCCAGTCGGCAGAGACCCTGCCTAACGGGCCGATTACATTGGTCGTGCCGTTTGCTGCAGGCGGTGCGACCGATGTTGTTTCCCGATTGATTGTCCAAAAATTGGGCGAAAAAATTTCACGTACGATTGTTGTTGAAAACCTGGGTGGCGGTGGCGGCGCCATCGGCGCTGCCAAGGTCGCCCGGGCAGCAGCAGATGGGCATACGTTACTGATGGGCACCATTGCCACGCATGTAATCAATCCGCTGACTACGCCAAAAATAGCGTATGATCCCCAACGCGACTTCACCCCCGTCTCACTGATTGTCACCGTACCCAATGTACTGCTGGTCAATAGCAAAGTGAAAGCCAAAAACGTGAAAGAACTGCTTGCGCTTCTGAAAGAGCATTCGGGTAAACTCAGCTATGGCTCATCGGGGATGGGCACCCCTCCTCACCTCTCAGGGGAACTGCTTAAATCCCTGGCTAATGTCAATATGACCCACGTGCCTTATAAAGGCGGCGGGCCCGCCATGACAGACCTCATCGCCGGCCATATTCCGATTCTGTTCGATGTCCTGTCCGGTGCCGCTTCGCATATCCGTGCGGGATCAGTTCGAGCGCTGGCGGTCACAACACGCGAACGTGTCGCCTCATTTCCTGGCCTTCCCACGATGGCCGAGTCGGGCGTACCCGACTATGATACATGGACCTGGAATGCCATCTTTGGACCGGCCAATATGCCACGTCCCGTTGTTGAAAAGCTAAGCAATGCGCTGCAGGCAGTGGTGAAAGACCCTCAGGTGCAGGCGCGTCTGCAGGAAATCAGTGCGACACCCATTGGCTCAACGCCAGAGGCACTTGCCCAGCTGGTCGAACAGGAGACAAAAAAATGGCGACCGATTATCAACTCGATCCAGAGCTTTAAAAAGACTGATTAGCCTGCCTGTTACTACTCCGCGACCGATAGCCTCAACTCCCGCGTGCGCCCTCGCCGATGCACGCCGGTCGAAAGGCCGCTTGACGAAAACGCCAAGCGGGCAGCGGGGCCAACAAATATTTGATACGCATCACCTCTAGTTTTATGGGCAGTTTAATTCTTTTCCGGCACATAAATCATGCGGCCATCATCCAGGCGATATGTTACCCCCGCACGTGCCCCCATTCCCTCTCCGACTTCGCCGCTGGATTCGTATCGTGTCAGCTCCTTGCCTTTCTTTACCGTAATACGCATATCTTCTTTGCCCGGATTTTCTACAACGGTCACGTCTTCCCTTGACAAGGGGCCTAGCGGATTTTGCGCAATGACGATCATCAGCAGCCCGATAATGACTAAAAACAAGTCGATCAGGTTCACCACCGACAACATGGGGTCGGTATCATCGTCTTCCAGAAAGCGCGTCATACCGACTCCGCCTGCAACAACAGGGCCCGTTCGGCATCATGCAAGTCCTGCAAAAGCCAGCGGCGGCGGACGGTGAGAATAAAGAAACTCAGACTGGCCGCCAGCAATGCCAGAATGACCGCCGAGAACGCGGCCACCATATTTTTACCTACTTCCGTGGCATCGCCATTGCCCAATGCCAGCAGTGCCGGTCCCATCGGAATCATGGTCGCAATCAGTCCGAGCATCGGCGCCGTGCGTGATACTACCCTCAACCATTCCAGGCGCTTCAAAATGTACAGTTCCATATCACCGGAGGAAATGTCCGTGCGCTGTAGCTGTTGCCGGGTCGCCCTGAGCAATCGGTCCGTGCCGGGCTGTCGCCGCCGCTGCCAGCCCTCGACAAGAAAAGCACCCAGCATGGCAATAGCATACAAAAGAGAAAAAGCGATCAGTAACAGGACCGGCATGAGAAAAACACGCGAGACTGCATACAACAAATGTTCGATATTGGCAAAATAATCCATAAGGGTCATGTCGGATAAAGAAGGAATTTAATAAAAGAATTGAATGAAAGATTTAAGCGGCGTCCGGGCTGAATCACGACGGCCCCATCCCGCCCCGCCGCAGGACAAGGCCCCCGTCCGCCACTGCTTCACGCCGCCGGCCACGCCGGCAGCCAGCAGCACCAGCAAAGCCAGCGCCGTGTCCAGCGTCGATTCGGCGGACGCCTCCACTTGCGTCAGAACGGGTCCCTGCACCGATTGCGGTGTTTGTTCCGCTGATGTTGAACTTTCAGGCGGGGCTGAATGGGCTGGCGCGGAGTCACGGTGCGGCGCTTGGCCGGAGGTCAGGCCAAACCCCTGTGCCAGATCGGCGAGGTACTGGCGCGTAAGCTGCGCGCCGATACTCACGTCCAATTGCTCGTCAAGTTGCTGCCAGCGCGCAGCCAGGTCACGCCGGGCCTGTTCGGGTGCATTCCAGTATCCTTTGCGTATGGCTTCAGCCATTCGTTCCATGATCTGTGCCTGAGCCGTGGGATTGTGCTGTTCGAACCATTTGCGCATGCCCAGTTCGCGCGTGTCATTGACATAGGTATCGAACATGGCCTGCCATTGATCGTCGCGCACAGTCGAGGGATCCATGACCTGCCATCCAAACAGGTTATTGGTCACATTGAGCACTTGCAGCGTGCCGGCATATCCTTCCTGCTGCATGGCACTGATCCATTGAGGGTTGAGATAGCGACCACGCATTTCGTCGGAAAGAAAGCGGGCCAGGCCGGTGGTTCTGATCTTTCTGTCACGTAGATCGGAAATCAGCAATTGCGGCGCATGACCGTCCAGGTGGCGAATGGCCGCCGACAGACCGCCCATGAACTCGAACGGATGGTCCGTAGAAAGTACACCGTGCAAGTTTGACGACCGCGACATGATCGCGGCTTGCGTTCCCCGTAGTTGCTCGGCCAGCAAATTGGTTCCGGTCGATGTCTGTGCCCATTGCCTGGTGCCGTAGGCATAGCCGCTACTATCCAGAAAGCGCTGGGCCAGCCCGGCATCATCGTTCCACTCGGTTGAGCGCAGCGCCAGATCGGGTACACCGGTGCCGTACGCGCCAGGCTCATTGCCAAAAATGCGATACCGGGCTGCGACATCGGCCTGATCCGCCGTCATACCCTGTTGCCGCAGCACCGCTGCGACACGCCTGTTATTCGCAGCAATGGGATTGCCCGGTTCGTCCAACGCTGCCAGCCGCAGCAGCGCATCGTCAAGCAGTCGCATGAAACTATCGAACTGGTCCCGGTACACACCGGTCACGTGAATCACTACATCAGAGCGCGGTCTGCCCAACGTTTTGACGGGAATAATCTCCAGAGCGGTGACCCGACCCCCGCTGTCCCAGACGGGACGCAGTCCCAAGGCATGCAGAACCTGCGCTTCTGTCACCCCCAGATGACGGATTGCTTCGGATGACCACAAGCTGTACGCCAGCTTTTGCGGCCATTGACCATTGTGCTGGGCACGAAACGCCTCTACCAACTGGCCGTACGCCGTCGCTGCCGCATCGTAGGCAGCGCGGGAGGGAATTTTGTCTGCCTCGAAAGCGTATAAATTGCGCCCGCTCTCGACGCCCGGATCGCGAACGGGATCGCCCCCCGCACCCGGCAAGACAAAACCACCCGCCAGCCCGGCAAGCAATGCCTCATTCTCCTGCGTGTCGCGCAGACGCCGATCCTGCTCCCTGGCGCGCTGGGCAAAATCGGCAACGGGGCCGCGCGGCGTCTTGGCTCCGACAGGGTCCAGCATCTGCTGCACAGCGCGATAAGCCGGGTTCGTCTGCAACGCGTCGTGGTCTCCGGTGAACGGCTCGTTTTGCTCCACGCCGAGTGCTGCATAGAAAGGCGCGCCAAGCTGCTGCATGACGGTGCTTGCACGATGTGCCGCGCTGGCGGGCTGGCCAAAGGTGTGCAGCCCCAGCGGCATAGCCGTGCGCGCCAACTCGTGCAACTGATCGTGGACCGCCTGCAGAAAACCCGCAAAATCGCTTTCGGCCTGATCCCTGCTCCATCCCAGGTCCTGGTGCAGGTTGGCCGCAAAAGCGGCTTGCCGAATACGCGTTGCCACCTGATCCCGTACCATGCCCTCATCCACTTGCTGGTACTCATGGATCAGGTGATGCAGGTCACGCAACTGGTCATAGAGTCCCGCAGGTGCGAACGGCGGCGTCTGGTGGCTGATGGTAACCGCCCGGCCGCGCCGCTTGGCCTGAATGGCTTCGCCGACATTATCCTGGATGTACGGATAGAATATGGGCAGATTTCCCGCCGCGAGCCAGGGATAGTCTGTCGCAGCCAGGCCACGCGCTTTGCCCGGCAGCCATTCCTGTGTTCCATGAGTGCCCAGGTGGATGAGCGCATGGGCACGATACTGCTTTTGCAGATACAAATACGCGGCCATGTACAGATGGTCGGGCGCGCTGCCGGTATCATGATAATGCGCAGCCGTATTTGCGTGACGCGGCATTTGCGGCATGACCAGCAGGTGACCGATCTGCCACCGGGGAATAACGAAATAACGCTGCCCGTTAATCTCGCGCACGGAATGATGACGCGCCGGCGGACCCTGATGACGCAATTGTGCCTGCCGTTCGCCAGGCAGCGTGGTCAGCCAGCGCTCGTAATCGGCCAGCGGATAGAGGCCTGCCAGGTCGTCCGCCAGCAGGTCGTCCAGGGATACACTGCCGTATGCTGCACCCAGCATACGCTGGCCTGTCTCAATAACACGCTTTTCGCTTAACGGCTCCCCTACCGCGTAACCCTGCGCCGCCAGTGCTGCCTGGATCGACACGATGCTGCGCGGCAGGTTCAGATTGGATGCGCCCAGGTTCTTTTCACCGGCGGGATAATTCCAGAACATCAATGCGAGGCGCTTGTCGGCGGCAGGCGTATGTCGCAAGGCGACCAGGCTCTGCAATTTGGCAATCAGGGCGTCTGCCTGCATGGGTAGCAGATCATCCACGCCTGCAGTGGCGGCCGATAAAACCAGCGGGTCGCTGATCCCCCAGCCTTCCGGGCCAGCCAGGAAAATGGCAGCGGTACGGGCATTCACGCCGCTGGCAGCAGTGGGCCATGCGCTCGCTTCACCTTCCCGAAAACCCAGGGTCTGGATCACAGGCACGTTCAGCTTCCTGAAATCGCGTGCACGCGCCACACCGTCGCGCATGTGCGTCAGGTTGACGAGCGCATCTACCCTGGTGTTTTGCAGGGCACCGGCCAGTCCTGCCGGTTTGTCCGCATCCATCCAGAAAACAATCGGCACCAGGCCGGCGGTTTCGCTGCGACGAACCAGCTCATCCACCTCGCGGGTGAGCAAATCCGTCACCACATGCCGGCTGATAAGGAAAGCGACACGACCCGGGTAGCCCTGCCCTGCGGCCGTAGGCGAATAGATGGCGGCGTGCCAGTCCAGATAGGCTTCTACATTGTCGAAAGTTCCGGAAGCCTGCGGGTGATAGAAACCGAGGTCCGCAGCACGCTCGGGCGCCTTCAGTTGTTTAGCGGAGGGTTTTTCACCCTCATGTGCAGAGCGGGCCAGCGCAAAGAAACGTCGGAAATTATGTTCTCCACCCTCACTGTATAAGTTGGCGAGGACGGCTCCGACGCGCGCCTCCAGGTTTTTCCATTGTGGCCGGCCACCGCCCACCGTCAGTTGACGTGTACCATCGCGGCCCGGCGATTGCCGCGCCTGCGCCAGCCGTTCTTCGACCATGGCACGATCACCCGGCCTGGGCGCGTCAAGCACAATCAACGCAGCTTTAGCAAGCGCTGCGGCGAGTTCCTGCGACGATGCTGTCTCGACATTCAGCGCCAGCAGCGTCATTTCTTCCTGATTGGCAATACGCCGCAAATGCACAAATTTTTCTGCCGAAACGAAATGATTGTGCAGCACCTGCACCACCGGTCCTGCAGATACGTCAGCAGCGATCAGGCAGAAAAAAAACGCCAGCAGGCCACTGCACATTCGCCGGTTTATGCATGGCATCCTCATCAGAATTGTGCCTTTAATCCGACAAAATAGCGTCGCCCTTCATCGGCTCGACTGTAAAGAGCGAGGTCGTCATTGGCCAGACGCTTGTTGGTGAGGTTTTCCACACCGACCTGCACACTGAGATTGCGATCCAGGGCGTAATCCAGATACCAGTGCAACAGCGTATACCCCGGGCGTTTGCCCGCTTCATCCGCCCGCTGCTGTGCGCCGATATACTCAAGCTGCACCCGCGTAGACAAGGACGCCAGCGGTTTCCAGGCCAGCGTCGCATTCGCGCGATGCCGCGAACGATCAGGCATCGGTCCACCCGTGACACGGTCGCGGGCATCCAGATAAGTGTAGTTGGCGTCCAGCCGCCACCGGGGCGACAAATCCACGCCGCCCGCCCACTCCACGCCTTGCAGGCGAACCCTGGCGACATTCTCGTACGCCAGGCAGACGCGGCCAGGAACAAAGCAGGTAGGCTGCCTGACGGTATCGATCAGGTTGCGTACATCATTGTGAAAAAAGGTCGCACTGGCCGACCACGATTGTGCCTCATAAGCCGCCCCCAACTCAAAGGAACGATTGGTCTCGGGCGCCAGCTCCGGATTTCCCCTGATGACGCCTCGTCCACCCATTGCAGCCCAGGACTCGAATTCCGCAGACAGCTGCTTGAGCGTCGGCGCCTTGAAGCCGCGCCCTGCTCCGGCCTTCAATGTCAGGCGTTCCGTGGGGTGGAAAAGCAGATACGCGCGAGGACTGATCTCCCAGCCGAAATCCTCATGCCGGTCAAAGCGGCTGCCCAGTATCAATTCCCAGTGTTTGCCCAGCGCCATCTCATCCTGCACAAACAATGCGTAATGATTTTGGGACTGCTTGCCTTTGCGATTTACATTCGGATCTTCCAGGGTTTCGCGCCTGACTTGGCCCCCAACAGTCAGCTTATGGATCGGGCCCACGCGGAAACTGGCCTGCGTATCCAACACTGTATCGACGAAACGATTGGGACCGCTGGCATCATCGCCATCGCTACGCCGGATCTGCCGGTCCAGGGTACTGCGATACAAACGGACCCGGCTGGTCCCCCAATTCCAGTCCCCTGTGTGAGAGAAAGCATAATGACGGCGCTGGATTTCGTTTTCGCTGCGATATGGGACCCCGCGAGATCCGCCATGCACGCCGGCCTGTTTTTCGTTGACGGCATCTGCGGTCAGGTCGATACGTTGCCGGGAATCCGGCGTCCAGGTCAGTCCGAGATGGCCCGTCAGGGCGCGTTGCCTGTCAAGCGCGCTTAATGCAGTATCGCCGGCATCGCGCAACATACTGCGCTGCCGGAATTCTCCCCAGGCGGTCAGTCCCAGCTGACCAGGCACAATGGGTCCACCAATATAAAAGCCGTTTTTGTACTGGTTACCGCCCAGACCATGATCATTGGCAAGCGCATAGCTGCTGAGGGACCCCGCCCAATGATCAGTCGCATCACGCGTGATCACGTTGACAACCCCACCCAGGGCTTCTGAACCATACAACGACGACATCGGCCCACGCACCACCTCCACGCGCTCGATTGCCTCTGCAGGCACCCAGCCTAACTCGAGATCCGAATGAGCGATTGCCGAAGCAGAAGAACTGATCCGCTGTCCGTCAACGAGCATCAGCGTATGCTCCCCACTCATGCCGCGAATAGATATCCCCCTGCGTCCCTGTCCGACATTTTCCAGACTGACTCCGACCGTGTCTTTGAGGGCATCTGCCAGATCATTGACTGGTCGTCGGCGCAACTGCTCTCCGTCGACAATGGTGATACTGGCGGGCGCATGACTAAGTTGCCGCTCATTATCAGTCGCCGTCACCACCACAGTCGGCAAGGTCATGACATCGTTGCCGGGAGGTGCCGACACGAACGGACGTGCACGCCTCGTCGATTCTGCCTCCAATGGGCCGGGCGCGGCCGAACTGCTCCATGCCATCAGCGCCAATAAGCTGACGATGGCTGTATATCTCTCATTCATATTACGGATTCACTTGCGATTCCCCGGCTCGGCTCAACAAGGCGCGACAGCATTGGGCTGGTTTTAAAAAGTTATGTTATAACATAACATTTAAAAAGCAAATCCGTCAATCTTTATGAAGAAGCCAAACGGCGTAACGGGATAGCGCCGGTGTCGGCTACTTTGGACGAAGAAAACAGAACGTCAGGCAAACCCGCCGTTGGCCCGCAATATCTGCCCGTTCACCCATCCCCCGTCCTCTCCCGCCAAAAATGAAATCACGGCGGCAATATCTTCCGGCGTCCCCAATCGCGCCAAGGGCGCGAGTTTGGCGATCTGCTCAATCTGTTCCGCCGTTTTACCCTGGCGAAAAAGCTCGGTATCGACCGGTCCGGGCGCCACAGCGTTCACTGTAATATGACGACCCCGCATTTCATTGGCCAACACGCGCACCAGTCCTTCTACGCCGGCCTTGGACGCAATATAAGGGCCATAGCCCGGAAAAGATTTGGCGATGACGCTGCTGGATAATGCAATGATCCGGCCACCTTCCTGAACAGCGGTCGCGGCCTGTGCCAGCACCAGAAAGGCACCGCGCAGATTGGTCGCAATCGTTTTATCAAAGTCAGCCAGATTCTTGGCATCGATCGATGCCATGGGCATCACACCCGCACTATTGACAACGACATCAACCCGTCCGAATGTCTTTTGTGCGAACTCGAAAAGCGCCAGTACATCCTGGGGATTCGAGATATCACCCTGAACGGCGACGGCTTTGCCCGCAGCCTGCTCGATTTCGCTGACCGTTTCCTGCGCCTTGCCAACGTTCCCTGCATAATTGACAACGACAGCGAAGCCGTCTTTGGCCAGGCGTTTGGCAATGGCCCGACCGATCCCCCTGGAACCACCGGTCACAATCGCCGCTTTCATATTTTCTGAATTCATCACATGCTCCAACTGATTGATTGAAAAAACCATTCCGATGAAACATTATTCTTGTATATACTGGCCAAGTAAATATCGCAAGCCTGGCATCTGAATTCAACAAATCTCAACAATCGAACCGTGGACCGCCTAAATTCCCTTCAACTATTCATCCGCATTGTGCAAATGGGCAGCTTCAGCCAGGCAGCAAGCGCCTTGAACATACCGCGCGCGACGGCGACCTATGCCATCAAGGAACTGGAGACCAGTCTGGGCACACGCCTGCTGGACCGGACTACGAGGCATGTGCGCACAACCCACGACGGACAGGCGTTTTATGAACGATGTGTACGTTTGCTCGGCGAGCTGGACAACGCTTTCACGTCGGTTAGCCAGAGCACTCGGGACCCGCAGGGCGTATTGCGCGTCGATATGCATGGTACGCACGCCACCACTATCGTATTGCCCAATATCCATGAATTTCATGCGAAATATCCCCATATTGAATTAGTGATCAGCAGTGGCGACAGGCTGGTCGACCTGGTTCGTGAGGGGATT
>Ga0164243_10006852_pt1 | contig 17170 bp, 9 predicted proteins | sample OricompcompostOP_FD_108781 | JGI IMG/M metagenome (GOLD analysis project Ga0164243, IMG submission 108781) | Organic Plus compost microbial communities from Emeryville, California, USA - Original compost - Organic plus compost (OP) | ecosystem: Engineered > Solid waste > Mixed feedstock >... | reverse complement strand
CGGCATCTTCCCCAGCCGCGACGCCATCGTCCGCCTCGTGGGCGCCGTCCTGGCCGAGCAGACCGACGAATGGGCCGAAGGCCGCCGCTACCTCGGCCTCGAAGTCCTGGCCCGCTGCCGCCTAACCACAGTGACCAACACCGCAACGGAGGTAGACACCGACCCCGTCCTCGAACTCACCGCCTAACCCCGCGAAGGATCACCAGCCGCTACACCACTCCCTGGGACTTGACCAGAACCCGTGACGGTTCAGAGTTGTGCAGACGGCAGGTGAACTCGATCGCGCCCGGAAGTATGGGGCGAGACCTACGCTGGCCAAGGCGCCTGGCACCGCGGGCCGAGATCCCCGGCCAGTTTTGTCGTGAGTCGACGCATGTTTCGACGGAAGGTCACGCCAGCGACGCCCCGCCTCGTGTCGCACTTGACCCAGAGGTTGCGCGGGGCGTCGATGACGCAAGCCGTGATGGTGCGTTGCCGGTGCGAGCGGGTGAGGCATCGTCGGTGAAGATGGCACGCGAGCTCGGTGCAGCTGTTCTCGGTCTGCCAGGGGCCGGCGGTGGTGAAGGTTCCGATCGGCGGGGACCTCGACCCCGACAACCAGCCCGTCACGCCGTGAGGCCCCTCCCCACCAGATCGGCGCGGAGGCACTTGTCCACAGGCCGACAGGACGGCCGACCGATGTGACGCACACCTCGTGCTTCGATGCAGTGGTCGTGACCCGGGACGAGAGGCTGGATGAGATCGATGGCGCAGGCAATCGCAGGCAACCGCGCCCAACCGTATGAGGCCGCCGCTGCGCGAGGGATCAAGAGCGTGTCGGTTGGTCGCCGTACGATCTCCCGCATGACTGGCATCCCCATGATCGACCTCTTCGCAGGCTGCGGCGGCATGACTCAGGGGTTCGTCGAGGAGGGGTTCGAGCCCATCCTTGCGGTCGAGTGGGACAAGGCGGCGGCCGCTACGTACGCCGCGAACTTCGGTCACGAGCACGTGATCGCGGGCGACATCGCAGAGGTGCCGACCGAGGAAATCCCGCGTGCGCGCGTGATCATCGGCGGTCCGCCGTGCCAAGGGTTCAGCAACCTCGGCCTCAAGGACATCAACGATCCGCGGAATCAGCTCTGGCGCGAGTACCTGCGGTTCGTTGGTGCTGCCAAGCCCGAGATCTTCGTCATCGAGAATGTGGATCGGTTCTCCAAGAGTCCGGAGTTCCAGATGCTCCTCGCCGAGCAGGACCATGGTGCTCTCAGGGACTACGAACTGACACATGCAGTCCTGAACGCGGCCGACTACGGAGTTGCCCAGCGGCGCAAGCGGACGATCGTCATCGGTTCGCGTGTCGGCAAGATCGAGATGCCAGCACCGACTCACGACCGCAACGGTGGCGAGGGCAGCGAACTCAAGCCGTGGGCGACGCTGCGAGACGTGATCGGGCACTTGGCTGAGCAAGCGCCGGACTCGACCGAACTACCCTCGGGAGCGGCCTACGCATTCGAGTTTGACGGCGTGACGATGCCGGGTCCGTTCCATGGCCGCGAACTCCACATCAAGCGGAACCCGCGCAAGGAGAGCCTTGAGCGTTACGCGTTCGTGCCGCCGGGAGGGGGGCGGTTCAACCTGCCGTTCGACCTGCTGCCCGACTGCTGGAAGAACAAGCCCACGGGCACGACCGACGTCATGGGCCGTGGGCGCTGGGATGCTCCCTCCGTCACGATCCGGACGGAGTTCTACAAGCCGGAGAAGGGCCAGTACCTCCATCCGCAGTGGGTCAGGGCTGCGGTTCAGGACCACGGGTACGAAGGCAAGGTCAGAGGCGACGATGAGCTCTCGGTCAACCGGGTGTTGACACACTACGAGGCATCGCTCATCCAGGACTTCCCAAAGGACTTCGCGTGGGTCGGGACGAAGATCCAGATCGCCCGGCAGATCGGCAACGCCGTGCCGAGCGGCTTGGCCCGGGCGATCGCTCGCCAGATCAGACCGGTCCTGGACGGTCGAGAGCCGCAGGCGTAAGTGCCACCCACGCGTCGCCCGAGATGTCGAAGCCGCGCGACGCGGCTAGCTCCAGATCTTCGCGCCAGGTGCCGCACAGAAGCGTCAGGCCGTACCGCTCGGCAACGAGTGGTTTGGCTTGACGTGCGCGCCGCATCGGATCCCTGTTGCCGGCGCAGACCGTCTCGATGGAGGACCGCGGCACGACGACATCGGGCAGGTATCCGAACAGCGCCGTGAGACGTTCGGTTTGACCAACTCGAGGGGCGAAGACCACATCGAGTTGCGGTCGAGTCAGCCGCTTGAGGGGCTCGGGCGGGAGCGGTGTCCACTCGAGGACCGGCAAGGCGTACATGCCGAGTGCTGCGCTGGTGATCCCGCGCTTCCCGTCCTTGTTCGCTCCGTCGCGCAGCCACGCACGGTGGGTGCGCATGAGGAACGCGCGGTGACGGGACCTTGCTGCGTCGACCTGGACGAGGAGGCAGATCTCGAACTGTCCCTCGGTCGGGATCATCCAGTTCGACCGAACGGTCGCCTTCAACTCGACCGGAATGCCCAGGATCGTGGTATCCAGCGGCGGCTCCTTCACGAGTTTGAGCTCGTTGAGGATCCGGTACTGCAACTTCGTTCCGACGGACGCCCGCTCATCCGAGTCGACATCGGGACTCATGAGATCGAAACGACCCGTTCGGGAACCGTCGAGGACGTACTTAACTGCGTCGTCGACGGCGCGTGTGAACGCACGCTCGACGGGTGACGGCGTCAGCCAGGCATGGACCTGCTGGAGTTCGAGGTCGTCGTCGGGTCCAACGAGTACATGCGGCTCGCGGTGCCGTCCCGGTCGCGGATCGGGCGTGCAGATGTGCCCGGGGGCGGGCAGCGGCGGCCGAGCCGCAGGATCCGTCACGCCGCGGACAGTACCGGATCCGCTTGCCGGCTGCGGGACGATGGACGCCATGGAGACCGACGCGGCAACGAGCGCTCGGATGGCGCGTGTTCGGAACCGCGACACGGCCGCCGAGCTTGCGGTTCGCCGCGAGCTCCACCGGCGTGGACGGAGGTACTTCGTTCAACGAGCGATCCTTCCCGGCCGACGACGGCCCGACATCGTGTTCCCGCGCGCGAAAGTGGCCGTGTTCGTCGATGGCTGCTTCTGGCACTCCTGCCCACGGCACGCGACCCGTCCGAAGACGAACGGCACGTGGTGGGCGGAGAAGCTCGCTCGCAACGTCGCGCGTGACAGGCAGACCGACGCAGACCTTGAGGCTGCGGGCTGGCGGGTAGTGCGCGTCTGGGAGCACGAGCCCGCCACATCCGCCGCGGACGTCATCGAGGCGGCTCTCGGCAACGCCGATGGCATCTGAGCCGTCGTGTCGCCAACGGTGCGACGGCCAGGACCTCTATCGTCGCGGGCGTGTCCGCGCCATTTGCCAAGGACCTCTGCAAGTACAGGACGAAGAACGGAAAGCCCAACACCTCCGACGCCGGAGATGCTCTCAGTGTCGAGATCGGTGAGGCCCTCTTCGATGTGCTCGGCGTGAGCCGGGTCACCGCTGGGACCGAGAAGGACGAGCCTACGGGCGGCGTGCTCGCGGCCGCGGTGACCACCGATCTCGGTCGGCGGTTTCCGATCACCTTCGGTGGGATCCAGGTCCTGCCCGAGCGGAAGCTCTTCGAGTTCGAGCAGTACCGTCACGTCGGAGCAATCCGTGACGTGAAGCCTGGGCGGTCGAAGGAGTTCAATGCTGCCTGGCGCCGACTGACCACCTACGTACGCAAGCAACCGACGCGGGCAGCCGACGTGCGCCGTGTCGAAGAGATGATCTCCGCAGTGGAGACCTCCGTCGACGCCGCAGACGCGGTCCTGCGCAAGCTCCTGGACGAGATCGGAGACGAGTCGCTCCTCGGACTGGACCTCACGGTCGCACGCCAGGGGCGGCTGGATCGCCTGCCGACGCTTGAAGTCGGCTTATCCCTCAAGTGGTCGTTGCGCACCGATCGGGCCCAGGACTGCCGCTCGCAAGGAGCGAAGATGTCGGCGCTTCGCCGCGGGCGCATGCCGCACTTCGCCGTGGTGACCATGGAACCTCGCCCATACATGCTCAATCTGCTCGGCGGCGGGTCGGGCGACGTCGACTGCGTCTATCACCTCGATCTGCCTGCACTCACGACGGCCGTCGATGCCGTCTACTCCACCCCGGCGCGATTGCGAGGGAGGGATCAGTTCCGTCGTCTCGTCGAGCAACGTCGCATTCGGGATTACGACGAACTGGTGTCGGAGATCCAGGCGCTCGGGTAGCACGGCTTGTGCTGCCGAGCAGCTCTCTCGTCGACACATACGATGCGTCGGTGCCTTCCGACGCAGCGCCGCCCAAGCAGGTCAACAGTCCGACACCGGCGGGAGAGCCCCGGCTGTCGGTCATCGATCTGTTCGCAGGTGCCGGCGGGCTGAGCCTGGGGTTCCACCAGGGCAGCAATCGCTACACGACGACTCGCGCGGTCGAGATGGACCTCGCGGCAGCGGCGACCTACGCGCAGAACTTCGGGGACGTCGTCTACGCGGGCGACATATCGCACTGGCTCGCGGACGAGTCGACCCCATCGGCCGATCTGGTGCTGGGCGGTCCGCCCTGTCAGGGGTTCTCGATGATCGGGAAGCGTGACCCTCTGGACCTGCGAAACACCCTGTGGCGGCCGTACGTCGAGGTCGTCCGACGGGTGATGCCGTGTGCGTTCGTCATGGAGAACGTTCCGGCGTTCCTCCGTTCGGGGGAGTACACGGCGTTCCTGGAGACGTTCGCGACCGGCGAGCTGTGCGACTACGAGATCCGGGCCGAGATCCTCAACGCCGCCGACTTCGGCGCACCGCAGGTCCGCAAGCGGGTGATCGTGATCGGCGTACGCCGCGACATCCCACACCCCGGCCACCCCGAACCATCTGGCCGCGCGCCGGCGACCGTGCGCGACGCACTCGCGGGGATTCCTGGGTTCGCAGGGAGCCTCTCGCTCCCGCCGCGCAAGACTCGGTTCCGCGGCGTCTGGCTTCCCGGCGCATTCAAGGGTTCGGACCTTCACATCACACGCGACTGGAGTCCGCTCTACCAAGACAGGTTCCGCGCCATCCCCTACGCCGGGAACCGGCATGACCTGCCCGACGAGCTCAGCATGGATTGCTGGCGGAACAACCCCCGCAGCGCATCGGATGTGATGGGGCGGCTTGAGTGGGAGAAGCCGTCGGTGACGATCCGGACCGAGTTCTTCAAGCCCGAGAAGGGCCGATACATCCATCCGACTCAGCACCGTGCGATCACGCACTGGGAGGCGGCGAGACTTCAGGGCTTCCCGGACGACTACCTCTGGGTCGGTGACCGCGCCCAGGTCGCGCGGCAGATCGGCAACGCCGTTCCAGTCCCACTCGCGGAAGCGATCGGCTGCCACCTGGCGCAGGCTCTGTAGCGCACCTCGAGGACCGGGTGAAGTTTGCGCTCCACCACCGGTGAACGGGCGCCTCCAGGTCGTCGTGGCTCGGATTCTGTCACCGGTGCCCCGTACAGTCACGGGCAGTCGACGATGCTCGTTGGGAGCATCGTCCGCGTGACCAACGTTGATCATCTGGAGTGTGTCGGTGCCGAGTTGGACCCACGGCCGCACTGAGCTGGCCGCAGTAGTCGAGAACCAGACCGCGACCTGCATCAAGGTTTACCGGGAAGACCCGGCCCGAATCCTCGAAGACGCCAACAACGAGGCAAAGATCTCCACGGGTGGCTACAGCACCCGACAGATCGAGGAACTCGTCCAGAACGCGGTCGACGCTGCTCGCTCGGGTGGCCGCCGGATCGAGGTCGTGCTGACCCGGGACGCGCTGTACGTCGCCAACGACGGCGCACCGTTCTCCGAGAAGGGTGTCCGGGCCATCATGGCCTCGGACATCTCGTCGAAGGACGAGGCGCAGGTGGGCCGCTTCGGCATCGGCTTCAAGTCCGTGCTCGCCGTCAGTGACTGCCCGCGCATCTTCAGCGAGTCCGTCTCGTTCGGCTTCGACAGGTCGCGTGCCGAGAGCGTGCTTCGCGAGGCCGGGTTTCAGTCGCGCGTCTACCCGACCATGCGGACGGCAGAGGTGCTGGAGCCCACGGCCGCGTTCGACGCCGATCCGACGCTCGCCACGCTCAAGGCATGGGCGACGACGATTGTCGTCCTACCCCTGCGCGACGCCGAGGCACACCGCCTGCTCTCCGCCCGACTCGACCTGTTCCGCAATGAGTTCGTACTGTTCTCGCCCCACATCGTGCGGGCGGCGATCAGGAACGAGGACCAGATCCGGTTCACGGCGCCCCGCCAGCTGCTCGGTCTCGGGCTCTCCCCCGAGGAGATCAAGTTCCTCCTTACCAAGCAGCCTGCACGGGACCGCGTCCTGGGCGTCACTGATGTCGGCGGCGGCGTGCACAGGATCCAGGTCAACGACGACACTGCGGACTGGTCGGTGGCACGCATCACGCACACGCCAAGTGTGCGCGCGCGGGCGGAGGGCTCCTATGCGGCAGGCCGCGAGGCGGTCGAGGTTGCGTACGCCGTCTGCCTGACGGACGACCGGTACGACGTCGGCCAGTTCTGGTCGTACTTTCCCACGGCGGACGCGACGACGCTGTCCGGCATCGTGAACGCCCCCTGGAAGCTGTCGGACGACCGAAAGCACCTGCTGCGGGGAGCCTTCAACGAGGAACTCCTCACCCAGGTCCTTCCTCCGCTCGTGTCTCGTGCCTTCCGCGCATTCCAGGGAACGGACCGCATCGCCGCCGTCCTCGATGCCATGCCCGCTCGTGGAGACGAGCCTCGAAGCGACGCCGACGACATCATCAACAAGCCCGTCTTCGAGCACCTGCGCACCGTCCCCTCCCTGCCGGACGGGTCCGGGCGCCTCCGTGTTGCGTCCGACCTTCGGTGGCTGGGCGGCGACACGCTCGGCAAGAACTCGCCTGTCTCGGTGGCCTGGCTCGAGCGCTGGCGTGAGGCGGGCGGCCACCTCGACCGGTGGGTCCACCCGCTCGTCTACACCAACCGCGAGCGGCGCCTCAAGGTGCAGCGCCTTCTTTCGGCGCCCGGGCGCTCCGAGACGCCGCCCTCTGGCATGGATGTCTGGCTCGAGGACCTCGTCGAGAAGGGCTCCGTCGACGAGTGCGCCAAGGCAATCGAGCTCGCTGCGTGGGCCCTCGACCAGTCGAGCCGGCTCACCGATCTCGAGGCCGCGCGCAAGCTTGCGTCCGAGGTCTCGACGGCGCAGATCGTCCGGCTCGAGACGGGTCGCCTCAGGGCGGCGACGAAGGGTCGCGTGTTTGTCAAGGTTGAGGGGGAGGACCGAGCGGGGGTGGACTTCGTCGACCCCGAGCTCGTCGCCGTGCCCGGGGTGAAGGAAGGCCTCGCCAGGCTTGGTGTTGTCCTCATGGACCGCTCAGGGCAGCTCCGTGAGCTCCTGACACGGGCGATGACCGTGACGGGGCTCAGGGAGCCGGCATCGGTGTGGCCCCAGATCTGGGACATCCTCCGCGAGATCCCCCATGACACGGCACTCTCGATTCTCCGGACCGATCTCAACTGCAAGGAGCCGCGCGACCTCACCCTTCGCACGAGAGTCAAGACCGCGGCCGGCAGGTGGGTCCCACCAGGGGCGGCTTTCCTCGCGGGCGACATCGTCCCGGCCGACGGTTCACGAGACCGAGACTTCCTCATCGATCCGCGCTACCACCGTGACGACGCCGAGCTCCTGCGGGAGATCGGCGCGGTCGAGGCGCCATCGACGCGCTACGACGAGGTGTCCCGCGAGCAGTGGTACCTGAACTATCTCGAGGCGATGAAGGAGCGGTTCATCGCGGATCAGCATGGTGCGAAACCCGACCCCGACTATGTCCTCGTCGAGGGTGCATTGCCGCTGTGGCCGATGCAGATCCTGACGGAGATGTCCCCGGAGGCGCGCGCCGCGGCGACGGCACGCATCATTGCCCAGGGCTTTCCCGGAGCGCGGATCGTTCGCCACCGGACCAATGCGAGCTATGGGCAGAAGAAGGTCATCCCGCCAGAGGCATGGTTCCTTCGGAAGTACGGGCTGCTGCGCACCTCGTTCGGGCTGATGAAGCCGCGCCACGTGCTCGTCGCGAGCGACTCCGTGCCGTGTGAGTCGCTACCCGCTTACGAGGCCTCGTCTCAGGTCGCGCGGATGCTCCAGCTGAAGGACGACCCCGCATCGGTGAGCGCGGAGGACTGGGCGCTCTACAAGTCCATCGCGGATACGTGGATCCACGACGACGCAGACGACGCGCGCCGTGCCGCGTTCTACGTGTGGACCGCGGACTCGATCCAGCCCGAGACGATCATGGTGCGTGTGGGCCATCGCCGACAGCTGGTGGAGCCGAAGAACGTCGGCGTCACCGATGACGACGGCGTCTACGCCGCGATGATCGAGGCCCAGGTTCCGGCGCTGCGCGTGAAGGAGCCGGAGGACGTCGAGATCTTCGTCGAGAACTGGAGCATGCCACTCGGCAAGGACCTGCTTCAGGAGGAGATCGTCGTCGAGACGGCAGGTGAGGCCGAGTACCTCACGGACCTGTTTCCTCCGCTGAAGCTCCGGCTGGCGATCGAGGACCGTGACCTCATGCTCCAGCCGTGCAGCCGGCTGGAGCGCATGATCGCAACGCCGCAAGGCCAGAAGGCGCGAACGATTGCCGCGCGCCGAGAGGGCGAGACGATCCTGACGACGGCGTCTACTCCGGCCGGGCGGCTGCAGCAGGTCTCGGAGGTCCTCGGCCTCGGAATGTCTAGCGCCGACATCGCGCGTGTCTTCGATCAGATGGAGGAGGCGGCCGCGAACCAGCGGCGTGTCGAGATCAGAAAGGCCGCGAACGACGACGAGCGTCTGCTCGCAGCCGTAGGCGTGGACGCGCTGCGCCCCATCGTGCCGGCCCAGGCCCTCGCCGCGCTGGAGAATCGCCCGCAGGAGACGCGGCCGCAGGAGATCGCTGCGCTGGCCAGGGCCGTGTACGGCGTAGGGATCCTGAAGCAGCTCCGGCCTGCACTGGAGGACGCTCGCCTCGACCCGCCCCGGGAGTGGAGCGGGCGGAGGACGACCCGGCAGTGGGTCACGGCACTCGGTTTCCCTGCAGAGTGGGCGGGTTTCCCCTCGTCGTCGCGTCCTGCCATCGAAGTCATCGAGGGTCCCGCGATCCTCGGGGAGCTGCACGATTATCAGGTACAGGTCACGCGCAACATCGCGGCGATGCTGCGCGGCGTGGGAAGCGACCGTGGCATGGTCTCCCTCCCGACCGGAGCAGGCAAGACGCGCGTGACCGTCGAGGCTCTGGTCAACGAGATCAACGCGGGCACCCTTGACGTGGAGCGGCCGCTCGTTTGGATCGCGCAGACAGACGAGCTCTGCGAGCAGGCCGCTGAGACGTGGACCTACGTCTGGCGGGCGATCGGCAGGTCCGCCCCGATGCGACTCGGCCGGCTCTGGGGAGCAAACGAGGTGCCCGAGGAACCGGGCACCTTCCAGTTGGTGATCGCGACGATCGACAAGCTCGACGTTGTCGCCAAGCGGTCCTCGGGCGAGTACGAGTGGCTGAAGGACCCGTCCATCGTCGTGATCGACGAGGCGCACTCGTCCATTGCCCCGACCTACACCCAGGTGCTCGAGTGGATGGGACGGGGCACGCGGGGGCGCGACGCCCGCAACCCGAAACCGCTCATCGGTCTCACGGCCACGCCGTTCCGTGGAACGTCGAGCGAGGAGACCGAGCGCCTGGTCAAGCGATACGACTCCAACCGGCTCGACCGAGGCGCGTTCCGCAACGCGGATGATCCCTATGGCGAGCTCCAGGCCATGGGCGTTCTCGCCCAGGTGCGTCATCAGGTGATCGACGGGACCGATGTCGAGCTGACGCCGGGCGACCTGGCGGAGATCGAGAAGATGCGTCGTCTGCCTTCCTCGGTCAGCACCCGACTCGGAGCGGACTTGGTGCGCACGCAGAGGATCGTCGACGCGATCGCGGCGCTCCCGGAGGACTGGACGATCCTGACGTTCGCGCCGTCGGTGGAGAACGCTCGAGTCATCGCCGCTCTTCTGTCGCATCGTGGCATCCCCTCGGTGTCGATCTCGGCTGACACGGAGCCTGCGGCCCGACGCCACTACGTCCAGGAGTTCAAGGAGGGCCGGATCCGGGTCATCACGAACTACAACGTCCTGACCCAGGGCTTCGACGCCCCCAAGGTTCAGGCCGTGTTCGTCGCGAGACCGACGTTCAGCCCGAACGTGTACCAGCAGATGATCGGTCGTGGGCTTCGCGGGCCGAAGAACGGCGGCTCTGAAGAAGTCCTGATCATCAACGTCAGGGACAACTTCCAGAAGTACGGGGAGATGCTCGCATTCAACGAGTTCGAGTACCTCTGGACCCGGCGATGACTGCCCCGCGGCTCGACAGGAGCCAGTCCGATGCGGCGTTCGTCGAGCCCACGACGCGGCAGCTCGTCATCGCCGGGCCCGGATCTGGGAAGACGGAAGTCGTGTCGAACCTCGTCGAGCATCTCGTCGAGGAGGAGGGTGTCGACGCCGCAGACGGGATTCTCGTGATCTCCTTCTCCAACGCCGCAGTTCACGCTGCCGACGCGCGCCTCCGCGCACGTGGAGCTGCTCCTGTCGTCGTGCAGACGATGGACTCGCTCGCGGGAGAGGTCATCCGGGACCTCGCGGACGAGGACATCGCCGGAATGGGGTTCGACCGGCGAATCAAGCGGGCCACCGCACTGCTCAACAACGAGCCGTGGGACCGGCTCGACAACCTCCAGCACCTGGTCGTCGACGAGATCCAGGACGTCGTCGGCGTGCGCGCCGACTTCCTCCTCGCGATCCTCAAGGGGCTGCCGGACGACGCGGGGTTCAGCCTTCTCGGCGACCCGGCGCAGGGCATCTACGACTGGCAGCTACGGGCTGCGAACAAGCCGCTGTCCCCGACGACGTCTCTCGCGTTCCTCGCGAGCGTTCGCGCCATACCGGGGGTCCAGGTCCGCGAGCTCACCGGTCAGTACCGTGCGAGATCCCGTGACGCGCGCACCGTCGTGGGACTTCGCGACGCCGCGTTGCGCGGCGAGCCGGGTTCACCGCTCGACGAGTTCTTCGCAGGCCTGGTGCCCGCCGGCGACATCGAGTCCGTCGTCGACCACGCTCGCCGTTGGGCAGGCACCACGGTCTTCCTGACGGACAACAATGGGCAGGCCCTCCTGACCGCCGAGGCGATCGCCGCCGCCGGCGAGCCCGTCGAGGTCCGACGCAGCGCACACCAAAGGATCCTCGCGCAATGGATCGCCCGGGTGGCCGCCGACCACCCCACCACGGGAATCACGAGGGACGAGCTCGAGGCCCGGGCGGTTGCCGTTGCGCCGGACCGCGATCCCGCGTCGCTGTGGCGTGCCTTTCGGTCCGTCACCGGGGGAAGAGGACAAGAAGTCAGCCTTCCTGCACTCGCACGTGGACTGCGTCGTCCCAGGCCCCTCGTTCCCGACCTCATCGAGCCGATGAGCGCTCGGTTCATCGTCTCGACGGTCCACCGAGCCAAGGGCCTGGAGTTCGACAACGTCGTCCGCGTCGAGTTTCCTGACAAGCCCTGGCTCCAAGACGACGAGCCCGACGACGGCGAGGCGACGCGGAGGCTCTTCGTCGCCCTCTCGCGGGCGCGAGACATCATCATCCGATGCGATGGCCCCGACGATCGCCATTTGCGCGCGCCGGGTGACGGCACGGACCACTGGTACCTGTCGGGCAGGCAGAGATGGATGAAACTCGGGTACCAGTTCACGGTGACCGACCTTGACCGCAGCGAACCCCCGGGCGAAGACAAGGCCGCGACTCAGGCATACATCGCCCAGACACTGAGCCCGGGGGACGTTCTTCGGTTCGAGCTGGATCTGACCCGAACGTCGCTGAGCTTCCCCGCCTGGAACCTCTTCCACGACGGCCACCTCGTCGCGCGGACGTCGCGGGAGTTCGGCGAGGGCATGGCGCGTTGGCTCGGTCCGCGCGACAGGGCAAACGTCCCGTGGCCGCGCATCACGGGCGGGCGCGTCGAGAGCATCGCCACCATCTCGGGCGACACCCAAGGTGGCACCGTCGGGCGACATGGGCTGTGGCTGTCACCGATCTGTGCCGGAATGCTGCGATTCGACTGGAGCGGTGAAAGATGACCGATCTCACTCCCTGGTACACGGCCCGCGAACAGATGGTCGACGCCGTCCGCGCCGACCTGTACGGCAGCTCCGACGACGAGATCCTCACCGAGGAACCCCTCGAACGGTTCATCGTGGGCATCCTGCACCCACAGGCCAGCATCGGGGTGGGTGCCGAGATCCAGGACGCCAACGAGGTGCCCGAGACAGAACAGGGTGCTGCACCGGACGCGGACTACGACCCGGGTGTTTCGTTCGCTCACCTTCGGTACCCATCGACGATCGGACTCACGTTCGGGGTTTCGGAGTCGACCACGTCCCTACGGGTCCGTGTCGCTGCCGACCGCTACGAGCCCGACGAACCGGCGGGCACGGCCGACGATCCGGAGAGCCCGGAGACCCGTGCACGAACTCGACGCATTCGGCGGTGGCGTCGGGTCGCCGCCGCACCCGAACCGGTCGTCGTCGACCTGACGCAGGGGTCCCCGGCCCCGAAAACCCTCGTCGAAGGCCTTGAGCTCCGCGTCGTCGTCCGACCTGCACGCGACGACGTCGTCAACGTGACACTAGTTCTGGTCAACAGCCGTCGACGGCCCGAGAAGGGGCGCGTTGACGCCCTGTGCTGGTTCCGTCCAGAACTGACCGTCCAGGCCATCGACGGGGAGTTCAAGGATCGGCGTCCGGACCGCGTCCTCGCACATCTTGACGCGGACGAGCGGGGCGGCGAGCTGCTCTACCGGCGAGAGCGCCATCTCGCCGTCGGGCACGGCGTCGCAGTCACCTGGGACGAAGGCGCCCGCGTCGACGAACTTCGGACGACGTTCTTTCCGCAGCACGACCTCGCGCTCGCGAAGGCTGACCGCACGGACGTCCCTGGTCTCTCGATGCCGAGCCTCGCAGAGGCCGCCGACGCCGCCGCGTTGACCGCACCGCTGCGCGGACTGGTCGAGACGTACGAAGGGTGGATCGTCGACCAGGAACGCCGGGCCCGTGCCGAGGACCTACCAGCCCACCACCGCGACACCGCGGAGAAGCACGTCGCCGATGCCCGGCGCGCCGCCGCCCGGATGCATGCGGGCATCGCACTGCTCGAGCGGGACGCCGTCTCACGGCGGTCTTTCCAGATGATGAACGTCGTCATGCAGCAACAGCGGTCGAGACAGGAGTTCGTTCGCAACGGGGCGACGGACGTCGTCGGATCGTGGCGCCCGTTCCAGATCGCGTTCATCCTCCTGAACCTTGAAGGGCTCGCGGATCCCATGGCCGAAGACCGGGACGTCGCGGACCTTCTCTGGTTCCCGACAGGCGGCGGCAAGACCGAGGCGTACCTCGGTTTGATCGCGTTCACGCTGATCCATCGCCGTCTTCGAGGCGACGGCGACGACGGTCGCGGCGCGGGCGTCGGCGTCATCATGAGGTACACGTTGCGGCTGCTGACACTTCAGCAGTTCGAGCGCGCCGCCGGCCTGATCTGTGCACTTGAGGACCTGCGTGCGACGGACAGTTTCCTCGCAAGTGCGGCTCCGTTCACCGTGGGGCTCTGGGTGGGTCAGGGCGCAACACCGAACACCGTCGATGCGGCCGCCAAGGCGCTTCGAAAGCTCGCAAATCATGAGGATCCCGGAGACCTTGGGAACCCCGTTCAGCTCCTGCGATGCCCGTGGTGCGGTACCAGGCTGACCGATGCCAACTACGACGCGAAGGTCCGCGAACCGCGGATGTACGTCCGGTGCCCGAACTTGGAGTGCCGGTTCCACAGGGGCGACGGGTTACCCGTCTGTCTCGTCGACGAGGACGTCTACGACCAGCGCCCCTCGCTGATCATTGGCACGGTCGACAAGTTCGCCATGCTTGCGTGGAACGAGAAGAGCGGTCGCCTCTTCGGCCGAGGCGCGACCGCGAGCACCGATGCCACGCCGGACCTCATCGTCCAGGACGAGCTGCATCTGATCTCGGGTCCGCTCGGCACGCTCGTCGGCCTGTACGAGACCGCGATCGACTTCCTTGCGACAGACCCGGAGACGCACGCTCGCCCGAAGCTCGTCGCGTCGACGGCCACGATTCGGCGCGCCGGCGACCAAGTCGGCGCCGTCTTCGACCGACGGTCGCAGCAGTTCCCACCGCCCGGGATCGACGCCAGCGACTCGTTCTTCGCAGTCGACGCATCGCCAGAGGAGAAGGGAACGCGACGATATGTCGGCCTCATGGCGCCCAGCACCAGCCATGCGACGCTCCTTGTCCGGACCTACGCGGCGCTCCTCCAGGGAGCGCACGACCTCGACGCCGACGAGGCGGTCAAGGACGCCTACTGGACGCTGCTGGGGTACTTCAACAGCCTGCGCGTGCTCGGTGCCGCGTACATCCAGACAAGCGACGACGTGCGCGACCGTGTCAAGGTCGTGGCCGGACGTCTGGGAACGACCGTGCGCAAAGTTCGCGAGCCCGCCGAGCTCACCTCCCGCAAGCGATCGAGTGAGATCCCCGAACAGCTCGAGAGACTCCAGACTTCGCTGCCGCACCCCGACACGCCCGATGTCGTGCTCGCCACGAACATGATCTCCGTTGGCGTCGACGTCGACCGGCTCGGGCTCATGGCGGTCATGGGTCAGCCACAGACGACGTCGGAGTACATTCAGTCGACGAGCCGGGTCGGGCGCCGATACCCGGGCCTGGTGTTCACGTTGTTCAACGCTTCGCGGTCACGGGACCTCTCGCACTTCGAGTCCTTCACGTCGTATCACCGAGCGCTCTACAAGCAGGTCGAGGCGACCGGTGCAACGCCTTTCGCGCCGCGAGCGCTCGACCGAGGCTTGCACGGGCTGATGACCATCCTTGCCAGGCACACCACGGCAGGGGCGGCTGCCGATGGATCGGTGGGCGTGCCGGTCGACTCCGATTCCTTTGATGGCATCGCCCGGATCATCGCCGAGCGTGCCGACAGGGTCGCGGGATCGGCGGCCGCGGACGACGTCGAGGTCGCGCTGGACGAGCTCGCCGAGGCCTGGGCGTCCTCCTGGGACGACGGAGTCCTGGCCACGTACGCGAGCTGGCGTGGGGCGGGTGACAAGGCGTTGATGGTGCCGGCCGGGAGCCCACCACGGGACGGCGCGGGCGGTGAGCTCGCCGAAGCATTCCCGCCAGGGGAGACGCCATGGCCGACGTTGAGGTCGCTACGCAACGTCGACAGGGAAAGCACGCTTCGGATCATCCGACGGACGAGGACCAAGGCAGGGAGCCCCAATGTCGACGACTGAAAGACCCAAGGCGCGACAAAGTCAACTGGTCACCACCTACGGTGTCGGCTCCTTGTTCCCCGCGGGCGACGAGAGCTTCATGATCGTCGGCACCGACGAGTGGGACGAGCGATGGTGTGCGGAGGTCGAGGAGCCGCGCCTCGCACGGTCACTGGGCGTCCGGACGTTCCGTGCGCCGTCGGTGGGGTCGCGCCAGGGAGACGTCCCGGCCGTGCGCTTTCCGGAGTACCACTACTGCCCGACGTGCCGTCGCCTCGACTACTTCTACCGGTTCGACGCACGCAAGATGCAGTGTCCCGAGTGCGACATCGACCTCACACCCTCCCGGTTCGTGGCCTGCTGCGAGAACGGGCACATCGAAGACTTCCCGTACTTCCAGTGGGTCCACCGTGGTCACGACGTCGTTGGCGACAACCATCGGCTCAAGCTCACGACCCGAGGGGCCTCGTCGTCCCTCGCGGACATCGTCATCTCCTGTTCGTGCGGCGTCCCCGCTCACGACATGGACGGCTCCTTCGCGGCCGGTGCGCTTCAGAAGATCAAGTCCTGCTCTGGACGGCGGCCATGGCTGCTCGGCGTGGAGAACGAGGCATGCGAGAAGCCGCTGCGCGTCCTCCAGCGAGGCTCGTCGAACGTGTGGTTCGCCGCCGTCCGATCCAGCATCTCCATCCCGCCGTGGTCGAGCCCCAACGCCCAGTACGTCACAAAGAACTGGCACATCCTCGAGCACCTTCCTGACAGCGCGATCACCGCCGCCGTCGCCGCGGCGGTGAAGTCCCTGCGATCACCAGGGCTGAGCGTCGAAGGGGTCCTCGACCAGGTGCACCGGCGGAAGGGCCTCAGCCCGGACCACGTTCCTACGGACGCCGAGCTTCGTTCCGAGGAGTACCGAGCGCTGATCGACGGCAACGACGGCGGATCGCATGACACCTTCCAGTGCTTCGCGGTCGACCTGGCACCTGAACTGCGAGGGTTCGTTCGTCAGGTGTCGAAGGCGCCCCGCCTGCGCGAGGTCCGGGCACTGACCGGCTTCTCGCGGGTCACGCCCATGCCGACGGACTCGACGACTCCACGTCTCGCTCGCCTCAACGCCGAACCCCGGGACTGGCTTCCCGCATCGGAGGTACTGGGCGAGGGCGTCTTCGTCCAGCTCGACGACGATCTCGTCGCGACGTGGGAGAACTCCGCTTTCGCGACTGACCGGCAGAGCCAGCTCGCCACGTCGCTCGAACGCCGGGCCGCTGAGTCCGGGACCAAGAGCCCGGAGGCGCCGACGGCGCGGTTCATCGCCATCCACTCCCTCGCGCACGCAGTGCTGAAGGAGCTCAGCCTTGATGCCGGCTACCCTGTCGGGTCGCTGCGCGAGCGCGTCTATGCCGACGGGGACCAGGCGGGGTTCCTCGTCTACACGGCGTCGTCGGATGCGGCGGGGAGCCTTGGTGGTCTGGCTGCCCTCGCGGATGAGCGGCGGTTCGCGCAGGCCCTCGTGGCAGCCTTCAATCGGGCCAGTTGGTGCTCGAACGATCCGGTCTGCTCGGAGTCAGGTCCGTCCGGCGCAGACGGGCTAAACCTCGCTGCCTGCCACGCATGTCTGCTCTTGCCGGAAACGAGCTGCGAACACCGGAACATCTACCTCGACCGCGTGGCACTCATCGGAACGCCGGATCGCGTTGGCGACGGGCTGGGGAGGGACCTGCTGGAGAAGTTGGAGGTCTAGGTGT
>Ga0164243_10006851_pt1 | contig 17170 bp, 12 predicted proteins | sample OricompcompostOP_FD_108781 | JGI IMG/M metagenome (GOLD analysis project Ga0164243, IMG submission 108781) | Organic Plus compost microbial communities from Emeryville, California, USA - Original compost - Organic plus compost (OP) | ecosystem: Engineered > Solid waste > Mixed feedstock >... | reverse complement strand
GCCTCGTCGACCTCGGGGTCGACCCAGAGGACCGTGGAACCGAACTGCTCGATGATGTATTGCACCTCGTCGGGCCGGAGCCGAAAGTTCACCGGCACCAGGATCCGGCCGTAACCGCTCACGCCGTAGAAGGCTGTCAGCAGACGTGCGCTGTTGTGGCTGACCATCGCGACCCGCTCACCCGGGCCGACGCCGAGCTCGTCGAGCTTGGCCGCCATTCTGGCCGCGAGATCGCGCAGCTCCCGATAGCTGGTCTCCCCCTTCTCTCCCAGCGGAGACGCCGGCTGGACCGGCTCGTCGACCACCCCGACGCGATCGCCGTAGACGAGCGCGGCGCGGTCGATGAAGTCGGTGACGCTAAACGGAACGAACACAGGCCTAACCTCCTGGCGGACTCCCGGCACGCTGACGGCGGCCACTCTAAGGTCTCAGTGTGACCCACCGCACACGAGAGCGACAGGCGGTCGCGATATCGCGACGAACGGCAGTGGACGGCTGGTACGCCGGGCTGCCGACCGTGTCAGGCTGGCTCTGTGCGCCCGTTCCGTCTGCCCCGATCCGCCCGGAACCGTGCGACCCTGGCCGTCACGGTCGGCGTGGTCGCGCTCCTGGCGATCCTCACGCCAGCTCTTGGGCAACGCAGTCAGGGGCGACCGGCCGGCGAGCCCGGGACATCGCGCGCAGCGGCCCGTTCCGATACCCCTGCAGGGCCGAGCTCCGCGGTCTCCCGCGATGACGGGGCCAGCGTCCCGACGCCGGTGCGGATCACCATCCAGCACGCGAGCGCCGAGCGGAGCAATCCGAGGCGGGCACAGAAGCGATTCGTGGAGGCGGCCTTCGATCGTGGCGGGAACGTCATCACCTTCACCGAGGTCGGCTCAAAGGAGAACAAGCACGTCCAACCGCTCCTGAAGGCAGCGGCGAAGGCGCACGGATATCGGCTCTTCCTGCCCGGCGGGTACGGCGAGGCGCTCGCGGTGCGGTTCCCCGGCAGCACCGTCCTCGGGAGTGACTTCGCCGGGCCGATCCTGCCGAGCGCCCCGGGGCGGTACCCGTCCCGCGGCGTCCGCTGGGTGACGATCCGACATCCCACGCTCGGCGTGCTGACCTTCGGCGTCTACCACGCCAATGCCCACGACATCAGCGACCGCGGCGTCCGCGCCGTCAACAAGAGGCTCAGCGAAGGCGTCGTCGACTGGGTCGACGCGAAGGCGTCCGACGGCAGACTGGTCTGGGTGGACGCCGACACCAACGTCAATGACGCGACGGACGGGCACCAGGGCACGAGCACCTGGCCGCTCACCCGCGCCGGCCTCGTCTCCACATGGGATGAGGCGGGCACCTATCCGGGCACGCTCGGCGGCCGCACCGTCGACCGGATACTTCGGCTCAGGAATGCGCGGGTGACCCTGCTCGAGACACGGGTCTACCCCCTGGCCGGGAGTGACCACCGGGCGATCAGCGCGACCTACGCGGTCGCGCCCAAGTCCTGATCCGCGGCCCATCAGCGGGCTGAGTCACCTGGGTCGAGACCGCGCACAGGTGCCGCTCGGCCTGGCATCGGGATCCGTCCGGCTCCCTCCACGCAGCGCGCAGGTCGTTTCGCGACCGCACCGATCGGACACCGGGACGGCATGGACACCTCCACGCTGAGTACCGCACTCCATCGAGCCGGGCCGTTCGCCACGGTCCTGGCCGACGTCAGCCAGGAGGACGAGCACGGCCGCCACCAACACGAGCTGCGGGTCCGTGCCGCCGCCGAGAGGCTCGCCGAGCAGGGCGCGCCTGCCGACGTCGTCGACCTCGTCACCGAGCGCCTAGACCAGAGCACCGATCAACCCGCACCGGTCGGCCGGATCGTCATCGCCACCCCGGAGGGGATCGTCCACGACCAGGTCGCGCTCACTCGGGTCGACCAGCCGGTGGCCACCTGGGGCCCGCTGCCCGACCTCGCCGTCTGGATCGCCCACCAGGACGCGACGCTTCCCTTCGTCCTGGCACTGGTCGACCACGAGGGCGGGGAGGTTTCGCTGTGGGAGTCCGACCTCGGCCGGGCCGAGTTCACCGTGTCCGCGGGCGGCAACACCGAGAACATCCACAAGAAGCCCACCCGCGGTCCGGGCGCGGTCGAGATTCAGCGCCGTACCGAGGACATCTGGCGCCGCAACGCCGACGAGGTCGCGACGGAGTTGACCACCGTCGTACGTGAGCATGGACATCGGCTGGTCCTGCTCGGCGGGGATCCGACCTCCGTGGCATTGGTCCGAAAGGCCCTCGGGGACCTTCCCGTGCCCCTCGTCGAACTCCCCACCGGTCAGCGGCACGCGGACGGGGGCGACGAGGCGCTACGGGCAGCGATACACGAGCTACTCGCCGCCGAGGTGACCCGCAGGCGCACCGAACTCGCCCATCGGGTAGAAGAAGGCCTCGGCCGGGGCGACACCGCTGTTGCTGGCGTGGACGCGGTGGCCGAGGCGCTGGTACGTAGGCAAGTCGAGACCCTCGTGGTCGATCCGGCTGCCCTGTCCGAGGTCACCCTGAACCCGAACGACTTTCCCGGCCTCTCTGTCGGCGCACCGGACATCTCGCGGCCGGTACGCGCCGACCAGGCCCTGATCGCTGCCGCGATCGCGACCGACGCGGTGGCCACGACCCTTCCCAGCATCGCGATGCATCGGGAGCCCGTCGCCGCCATCCTGCGGTGGGAGCAGGGGGCGTGATGGCGACCCGACACGACCACTGGAAGGCTCCGGTCCTCGAGGCGCTGCTCGACTTCCGTAATCGCGGCGACTACGTCTTCGGACCACCCGGCCACCGCCAAGGGCGCGGTGTCGACCCTCGGGTCCTCAACGTCCTTGGCGAAGGAGTCTTATCCTCCGACGTCCTGATGCTGAACGGTCTCGACGATCGCCGCCAGTCTCAGGGCATCCTCCAGCAGGCACAGGAGCTGATGGCCGATGCGGTCGGAGCTGAGCAGACGTTCTTCTCGACCTGCGGGAGCTCGCTGTCGGTGAAGGCGGCGATGCTCGCCGTCGCCGGGCCGGGAGAGAAGTTGCTCATCTCGCGCAACGCCCACAAGTCCGTCCTCTCCGCGGTCATCGTCAACGGCACCGATCCGGTCTGGGTCCGGCCGAAGTTCGACGAGCACCGGCGGCTCGCTCATCCCCCCGAGCCCGACGACGTACGTCGTGCGCTGGCCACCCACCCCGAAGCGAAAGGGATGCTCCTGATCAGCCCCACCGACTGGGGTGCCTGCGCCGACATCCAGGGCGTCGCGGAGGCCTGCCACGACGCCGGCGTTCCGCTGATCGTCGACGAAGCGTGGGGCGCCCACCTCCCCTTCCACGACGACCTCCCGACGTGGGGCATGAACACCGACGCCGACATCGTCGTCACCAGCGTCCACAAGATGGGTGGAGCGGTCGAGCAGAGCTCCGTCTTCCATCTTCAGGGAGACCGTGTCGATCCCACCGTGCTCAAGCAGCGCGAAGACCTGCTCGGTACGACCAGCGCGTCCTCCCTGGTCTACGGCGCTCTGGACGGCTGGCGCCGCCAGATGGTCGAGGAGGGCCACGACCTCCTCGACCGCGTCCTCGCACTCTCCGCTCGGGCCCGTGAGGAGATCGCCGCCATCGACGGCCTGGAACTGATGGGCCCCGAGTTGGTCGACGAGGGGCTCGCCCACGAGACCGACCCGCTCGTCCTGACCGTCGATGTGCGCGGGCTCGGCATCACCGGCTACCAGGCCACCGAGCATCTCCGTTCCCGCCATCACGTCGACATGGGCGCCAGTGACGCCTGCCGGCTCAATGCCCGCCTCACCCATGCCGATGACGAGGCCACGGTCACGTTGCTAGTCGACTGCCTCCACCGGCTCGCCGATGAAGCACCTGCGCTGGAGCGAGCGACGCCCGTGGAGTTCCCGAGTCCCGAGGGACTTCAGCCCGAGACCGTGATGCTCCCGCGCGACGCCTTCTTCGCCACGACGGAGCAGGTACCGGTCAACAAGGCCATCGGACGGGTCTGTGCCGAACTGGTCAGCCCCTATCCTCCCGGCGTACCGGTGCTGGCGCCCGGCGAGTTGATAACCGCGGAAGCGGTGGACTATCTGGTCTCCGGTCGGACAGCGGGCATGCTGCTCCCCGACCCGGCGGATCCGGATTTCGCACGCGTACGCGTCGTCGCTTGAGCGGCTGCGGGGCGGCTGGCCGGCGGGGCGGTCCTCGACGAGATCCTCGCGAGCGGGTCGGCGACGCGGCTCGTCCCGCAGTGAGCGACGCGCCGACGACGATACCGACCCGGAGCCCCGATCACCGATCGGCGAGCGCGGCGACGACGTGCTCGATCCCGAACGGGATACTGATCGCGGAGTTATAGGAGAGAGCCGCGCCGACGGGAGGATCGGCGCTAAAGGGAAGGAACGCGGTCCGTCCCCGCGAGACCCGAAGCTTGCCGAAGAGCGGATCGTCTTTGACTTGAGGGGCGGTTCGATCGCCGGTGTCGATCAGCAGGATCAACTGGTCGACGTCGAGCAGATCGAGTCGTTCGACGCTGAGGTTCTTCACGTCCCCGCCGGGGTTGAACGACTTCACCGCCGGGGCGATCGCGAACCCCAACTCCTCGACGAACTGCACCTTCGGGTCGCGCGCCCCGAAGACCGCCCACTGGTCGGCCTTGAACGGCTCGGCGACCGCCACCGTCTTGCCGGCCCATTCCGGGTGCGCCTTACGGGCCCCGGCGAAGGCGCTCCGGACCCCGGTGATGAGCTTCTCGGCCTGCTCCTGGCGACCGACGGCCTGGCCGGCCAAGCGGGTGATGACCGTCCACGGCGCGGCGAAGTCCGGGTAGCCGACCGGCTGGGCCACGGTCGGGGCGAGCGCGGAGAGCTTCGCGTAGTCGGCCTTGGTCATCCCGGAGTACATGCCGATGATCAGATCCGGCCCGAGGGCCGCGACCTTCTCGAAGTTGTGGGTGTCGCGCTCGCCGACGATCTGCGGCGTCTTACCTTGCCACAGCGGCTTCTCCCAGGCCCAGGCGCCGTCTAGGCCGGAGCCGAAGAACTCCACGATGCCCACCGGGGGAACGCCCAGGCCGAGCAGCGGTTCCAGGTCGGTGTAGCCGAGCGCCACCACCCGCTTCGGGTCCGCCGGAACGTCGGTCGTGCCGTACTTGTGGCGTACCGACCTGGACCCGGCGGACGGCCCGGAACCCGCCGGGGCGGAGCGGTCTTGCCCGCACGCGCCGAGACCAAGGAGCGCGGCGGCGCCGAGCCCACCCGTGAATAGGCCGCGCCGGGTCAGCTCATCGACGATCCGGGCGAACTCCGCGTCGATGTCACCACCAACGCTCGGCATCCGTCGCTCCGTCACCGGCACCGCCATCGCGAACCTCCAAAGGCATGATCGACCTCAATAAGTTAGGTGACCCTAACATTGGATCCCGGCGCGCGGGTCGGGATCCGGAGGTAGTGAGACAGCCCGACTCGCGCTCAGCCGCGCCAGGCGCGAATCTTGCCGGGCTCGACATCCGGCGACTGGGTGGAGGCCCAGACCCGCCGCCACTGAGCGACATCCGGGCCGGACGGGTCCGGCGTCTCTCCTGAGACGGAGCGCCGGAGCGCGGCGTACCAATCGGTCTGCTCCTCATCGAGGAGCCGCGCGACCGCATCCCGGATCCGCGGAGCGAACTGCCGCACCGACTCCCCCTCAGCCGGCACCAGCGGGTCACCGAAGCGCACTGTCAGCTGGCGCCGGCCCCGGGCGGGCCAGCCGGCACCCCGTGGCATCGCCGCAAAGGTCCCACGGTGGGCAACCGGGACGACCGGCACGCCCTGCTCGACAGCGAGGTAGGCCGCCCCCATCCGGAACTGCCCGACCCAGCCGTCCTTCGACCGGGTGCCCTCGGGGAAGATCACCAGGCTCCAGCCGTCCCGCAACACCTCGCCCGGCGTCGCCGACATGGTGCCGCCGCGGCGGTCGATCGGCAGGGTGTTGAAGAGCAGCGACGAACCGACCGCACGCCACCAGGTGTCGAAGAAGTAGTCCGCCGCGGCGGCCACCGCCGTACGCCGTCGCCACTCGTCGGGCAGGGAGAGGAGCAGCAGCGGGGTGTCGAGGTGGGAGGCGTGGTTGGCGGCGAAGATCACCGGCCCGCTCAGCCGGGCGAGCGTATCCAGACCCTCGACGCGGGTGCGGACCTGGGAGCGGAAGACCGGCTCCAGCCCGACCTTCTGCGCGAACTCTCGCGCGACCATCGCGGCCGGGGTGCGAGACCAGTCGTTGGGGTAGACGTTGCGCGAGGGCGGCGGCACGAACGGCTCGGCCGACCGCGGGACCTGCGCCCGGTGTCCCCAGCGCCAGCCGCGCTTGGCCCGGCGGACGTCCTCGACGGTGTCCTTCCAGAACGACCCCACCACGCTCACCTCACATCCGCGAGCAGGTGCGGCGGATTGTGGAGGTAGGTGATCGACGGCGACGTACCAACCGCACCGGAGGCCATCTCCAGTGCGTCCTGCAGTGTCGAGGCCGCCCGGAAGCCCATCCGCGACGCCGCCCTTCGATCGCCACCGACCCAGATCACGTCGCCGAGATGATCGAGGGCGTGGGCGATCCAGTACCACATATAGAACGGATGGACGCCGTGGTAGGCGTTCGAGGTGCGGTAGAGATGGATGTACCAGGGGTCGGTCGCGAACTGCTCCTCGAACTTCGGCCCGATCACGTGCGGGTCGGTCGACTCGGCCAGAACCTCCTCGTAGAAGTCGACGTACGACGGGTGGTGGAGGGTGTTGAAGCCCTCGTCGAGCGGGTGGTAAAGGATCGCCACGCCACCCTCGCGCACGACCGGCTGACCGAGGTAGGAGTTGAAGTAGTAGCCGAGTCCCATGCAGGCGGCCAGGATCGGGTTCATGGTCGAGTTGACGTTGTAGGGGCCGAGGTAGGGCACGCCCATCACCATCACGTCGGCCTGGCCCTCGATCTTGACCCGCTGCTGCTCGTGCACCTTGCGCACGGTCCGTTCGTGGACCGGCTCGACGGCGCCGGCATTGATGCCGGTGAGCCCGTAGGCGCCGCGCAGGTCGTGGAAGAGCTTGTGACGCAGCTTCTGCGGGGCCAGCGCCAGCCCACGGCGCATCCCGAGCATCGCGGCCTGGTCCTTGACCGACCACTCCCACTCACGCTTCATCAGAAAGTCGTAGGGCTTTCCGAAGACGTTGTTGTCGAGCGTGGTCTCGATCTGGAAGACCTTGACGCTCTCCCCGATCAGCCGGCCCATCCGCCACGCCGAGGAGTGCATCTCGGAGTGCTTGTGGTCCATGAAGGAGCGTGAGTGGACCATGGTCTTGGCGTTGTGGTGGTGCTTGATGGACTTGTACGACGCCAGCCCGACCCCCACCGACTTGTGCCCCCCGTCCATGGCGACGAGATTGACGTTGACGTAGACGAGCAGGTCGGACTCGGCGGCCCGCTTGCTGATCTCGACGTCCTCACCTTTCTCGGTCGTCCCGAGATGAGCCAGGTTGGCGGGGTCCTCGGCATCGAAGTTGTAGAGCTTCCCCTGTGGGTAGAAACTGCGGAAGACCCGCTCCCCCACGACGTGGCGCAGCTCGTCGGCGGTCATCCGACGGTGCAGCGCCAGTGCCGCGATCAGCTCGACATCATCGACACCGGCGGCCGCCGCCATCTCGAGTACCTGCTCGATGATCCGGCCGCGGATGTCGGGGGCCTTCATCGTGGGCAGGGGCAGCGAGAGGTCGTCGAAGGCGATGGTGAGCTTCATCCCAGCGAAGAGCAGCTCTGGGAGCGGCTCGGAGTCGACCGGGTTGAGGAGCGCCTCGCGGATGGCCTGGTCGACATCCGGCACGGTCGCGACCGGCTCGGGCGGATAAATGACCCGAGTACCGAGCGGGAACTCCTCGAGGCGGAAGCCGAGACCCTCGTGGACCAGCAGTGGCGGCGTACGGTCGTCGACCTCGAGGACGAAGCCTGGGCGTGTCATGCGAACCAACCTCTTCTAGCTGAGACGGGGGTCGAAGGCGACTTTGACCGTGCCGAGCCGGCCGGCCGAGTGGGCATGGTCGAGGGCCTCCCGCCAGCGGTGCAGCGGGTAGGCGGCGACCGTCTTGGACATCCGGGCGACCGCGTCGTGCGCGACCAGGTCGGCAGCCTTGCCGAAGGCGTCCTCACCGCGCGCAGAGGCGTAGGTGCCGACCACGTCCAGCTCGCGGAACCAGGCCGCGGAGAGGTCCGCGGCGGCCGGCATTCCGGAGAGCACCACCCGGCCACCCGCGCGGGTGGCGTGCAGGCAGGTCTCCAGCGACTGCTTCGAGCCGACCGCGTCGAGGGCGACGTCCACGCCGCCGAGGAGGTAGGGAGAGGAGTACACCGGCTCGAGCTGGAACGCGCCCGTGGTACGACGGACCCGGCGCAACGTCTCCTTCGGCGCGACCACCTCGGTCGCCCCGAACTCCAGCGCCAGCTCGCGCTGGTGGCCGTGCTTGGCGACGACCAGGATCTCGCCGGCGTCGGTGAGCTCGCGCAGGGCCAGGGTCGCGAAGAGTCCGACCGCGCCGGCGCCGCTCACCAGCACCCGATCGCCGTCTCGCACGCCGGCACGCAGCGCGGTGTGGACCGCACAGGCGACCGGCTCCATGAGCAGGGCCTGCTCGTCGCTCAACCCCTCGGGGACCGGATGCAGCTGGCTCCGGTGGGCGGTCAGCTGCTGGCTCCAGCCGCCGCCGGTGTCGTGACAGAACCCGGTCTGCAGCCCCGGAGACACGTCCCCGACGGTGATCCGCGAGCAGCGGTTGGTCTCGCCGCGCCGACACGCCTCACAGGGCTCGACACCGCGAGCCGCGCAGGTCAGGACCGGGTCGACCACCACACGGGTGCCCGCGGCAAGGTCCTCGCAGTCATCGAGGAGCTCGCCGACCACCTCGTGGCCGGGCACGAACGGCAGTGAGACGACCGCGGAGAAGTAGAGCGAGGTCTTTCCCGACAGCATCCCGAGGTCGGAGCCGCAGATCCCCGACATCCGCACCTTCAGCCGGGCCCAGCCCGGCTTCTCGACCCGTGGCGTGTCCAGGGTGACCAGGCGCAGCGGTGCGGCCAGCCCGGTGAGCAGCATCGGGATCCGGCCGCCGGCGGCCTTGCCGATCATCGTCTTCGGCACGCTGCGGAACATCTCTAGCGCGAGCATGACCTAACGCCTCCCGGTCGGGTCGAGCGAGCGGGTCGCATGGCCGGGCGAAGCCCAGTCCACGATCGTCCAATGCCGCTTGCGGGCCTCCCGGAAGAGCGGGACATCGGGGCGGACGGCGACCGGGTTGCCCACTGCGGCGAGCAGTGGGAGATCGGAGTGGCTGTCGGCGTAGGCGAAGGACTTGCGGGCGTCGATGCTGTTGCGCCGGGCGAACTCCCGCACGAAGGCCGCCCGCGACTCCCCCACCAGCGGTGAGGAAGCGAGATGACCGGTGCAGTACCCGCGGCCGTCGACCGCCAGGTCGGCTGCCTCGATGTGGTCGAAGAGCGGCGTGAGCGGCCGGGTCAGCGGGCGGATGGCGCCGGTGATGAGCACGGTGAGATGCCCCGCGGCGCGGTGCTGACGGATCCGTCGGACCGCGTCGGGAGCCAGGCGCTCGAGGATGTGCCGGGCCAGGTGCTCGTCGGCGATCGCGTCGAGCTCCTCGAGCCGGGCGCCGGCGTACTCCTTGTAGACCGTGCGCAGGAACGCGCCGCGCTCCTTCCGGTCGGCACTGATGAACTTCGGCAGCTTGCCGGTGATCCGGGAGAGCTCGGCCAGCTTGCCCGAGGGCGGCAGCTCGCCAAGACGCATCCACAGATAGGTCTCGATGACGTTGGAGGAGAGCAGCGTGCCGTCCATGTCGAAGAACGCGGCGATCCCCGGCGCCTCGACCGGTTCTGCGGACGCGGCGGGCGTCAGCTTCTTGAGCTGACCGATCGAGGACCGCTTCTCCCGCAGCTTGCGGAGCTCGTCGAGCTCGCGGACCGGCTTGGTGACGGCGGGGGCGTGGATGTCGTGGAGGTAGACGTACCAGTCGATCACGGAGGTGTCGAAGGCGAAGGTCGCTCGGTCCTCGGCCGAGAGCGAGCGGTAGAGGCCGAGGGTGGCCGCGTCGACGAAGCGGAGATCGGCCTGCGCGTACTCCTTGTAGAGATCGAGGTAGCGCCGCAGGAACTTCAGCCGCCGGCCCTGCAGATCAAGCTTGCGCGCCCAGGAGCGCGCCCGATCGCTGCGCGGCGCCAGGCCCAGCAGGGTGTCGGCGACCTTATGGGCGCGCTCGCCGGTGCTCATCACCCGCTCGACCGCGGCGGCGCCGGGGAAGCTCCACTCCGGCAGCCGGGCGGCGCCGCGATCACCGAAGGAGAACGGCTCCTCCTCGAAGTAGGCGCGCACGTAGTCGTAGAGCATCCCGAAGGTGACCGGATTGCGATCACCCGAGGAGAGGTGGAAGTACGCCGGCTCGCCCGGCTCCGGCGGGTGGGCCAGGCAGGCGACGATCGAGGCCACGACATGATCGATCGGGACGATGTCAATGGTGGTGTCGGCGGCTGCAGGGAAGAGCGGCAACTCGCCGCGACCGTAGGCGAGGATCAGCGGCTCGGCCATCTTGAAGCCCTCGATCCAGCCCGGGTAGGGCCGCTCGAGAGCAGACTCGATGATGCTCGGCCGGTAGATGGTGGCCCGACGGCGGCCCTCGGGGGTGCCGTCGCCGGCGGCGTACGCCTCGACGACGCGCTCGCCGAGGGCCTTGGTGAAGGTGTAGCAGTCGGTCCAGCCCAGGCTGCGGGCACGCTCGGTGCCGACCCGCACGAGCTCGTCCTTCACCCACTGCTTGCGCGCGTCCTCGGTGGCCGCGGCAGCAGTCAGCAGACCGGCGCGGCCATGCTCCTTCTCGGCCTTCTTGCGCTCCTTGCCGAGGACCTCCACGCCTCGGGATCGGGCCTCAATCTCGGCGCGCTGGGCGAGCCCCCAGGCGAGCTCGGCGTCGAGATCGACCGTGTGATCGACGGCCGCCTCGGGGATGTGGCCGCGGCGCCGCCCCGAGACGTAGGCCGTCGACACGTGCAGGTAGTGGATGTCGCGCGGGTGCTCGGGGTCGACCGCGAGCGCCGCCTCCTCGATCCGGGCAAGCAGGCCGCGGACGCCGACCACATTCGTGGTGAAGGCCTCGTCGACCGGCGGGTCGAAGGACACGTCGCCGGCACAGTGCACCACCGCATCGAGGTCCGTGGGCAGCGGCGGCGGCGCGGAGAGGTCGCCGTCGACCACGCTGACCCGGGCGGCCATCAGCGCCTCGACACCGCCGGTGGCCTCGACCACCCCGGCGAAGATCGGCTTCTCCAGCAGCTTCTCGGTCCGCTTGACTCCGCTCGTCGATCCCTTCGGCCGGACCAGCACGCTCAGGCGTACGTCGGGCACCTCGGTGAGGAGCAGATGGAGCAGCGCTTCGCCCACGAAACCCGTGACGCCGGTCAGCAGGACGTGCCGCCCTGCCAGGCGTTCCCTGATCGTCCCGTCGACCCCGTGCCAGCTCACCCGGGTGATTCTGCCTTGTCCGGCAACCGGCCCGACGACCGGGACACGCCGTCGACGCTCCCTCAGCCGGTGGCGTGGGCCTCGACCAGTTCGAGGGCGCGGGCGATGGCGGACGGAGTGGTGCTGTGGATCCGGTTGTCGGCGCGGAGTTGGTCGGCGACACCGAGCCGCTCGAGAACGCCGGCATGGGCCGGGTCGATCCCCGAGATCATCACCACCTTCCCGCGGTGCTCGAGCCGGCTGATCACCTCGTCGAGCACCTTCGCGCCGGTGGCATCGATCGTCGAGACCCGGCTCATCCGCAGCACCACGACCCGTACGTCGGCGACATCCGCCAACTCCAGCAGGAAGCGGTGCGCGGCGGCGAAGAACAACGGACCGTCGAAGCGATAGACCACGATGTGCTTCTCGAGCAGGGCATGCTCCTCCTCGCTGTGGTCGCCGCGGAGCGGCTCCACCTGCTCGACCTGGACGGCGCGGGCCACCTGCCGCAGGGCATAGAGGATCGAGACCAGGAGTCCCGCGAGCACGGCATCGACGAGGTCGAAGGCAACCGTCACCACGAAGGTCAGCAGCAGGACGAACGCGTCGCCGCGGGTCGCTCGCAACAGTGCTCCGACCGAGGATGCATCCACCATCCGCACGCAGGTCGCCAGCAGTACGCCTGCCAGCGCGGCCAGCGGGAGGTGGGCGACGACTCCGGCCAGGACGCTGACAATGATCAGCAGGACGACCGCGTGCGTGATCGCGGCCGTCTTGGACCGACCGCCCGCGCGCACATTGACCGCGGTCCGGGCGATCGCCGCCGTCGCTGGTACGCCGCCGAAGAATGGCACTGTGAGGTTGGCCAGGCCCTGCCCGACCAGCTCACGGTCGGGATCGTGGGTCTCCCCCACCGTCATCGAGTCGGCCACGGTCGCGCAGAGCAGGCTCTCCAACGCGGCCAGTGCGGCCACCGCAGCCGCCGAGGGGATCAGCCCGGCGACCTCGTCGAAGTGGATGAAGCCGGCGCTGGGCAGGGGCAGGCCGGCAGGCAGCTCACCGAGGCCGTCCAGCGGCAGGTCGAAGAGCAGCGTGGTAGCGGTGGCCACCACGATCGCCACCAGCGACCAGGGCACCACCGGCCGCCAGCGGCCGGCGAGCAGGATGAAGGCGGCTACGGCCAGCGCGGTCACCACGGGGGTCCAGTGCGGCGCGTCGGCCCAGCGACGTACGACGTCCCACGCAACCTGCCAGGTGTGGTCCTGCTTCCCGCCGACCAGGCCGAACATCGCCGGCACCTGCTGGAGCGCGATGGTCACCGCGATCCCTGCGGTGAACCCCTCGATCACCGGCACCGGGAGGTAGCGCACCAGCTTCCCTAGGCCGAACGCGGCCGCGACCAACAGCACCACCCCGGCGAGCAGCCCGGTCATGAGTACGCCGTCGGCGCCGTGCGCGTGGATCACCGGCACCAAGACGACCGTCATCGCGCCCGTGGGACCGGAGACCTGCAGATTGGAGCCGCCGAAGACGGCGGCGACCACACCGGCGACCACCGCGGTCACGATGCCGGCCTCGGCGCCCATCCCCGAGCTCACGCCGAAAGCGAGGGCGAGCGGCAGCGCGACCACGGCGACCGTGACCCCGGCGATCAGATCCGCACGCGGATTACGGCGTACTGCCAGCCAGTCGTCCTTGTCCGGGAGGAGCGACCGCACACGACCACGGAACTCGACGACGGACGTGGGAGGGGACACGACCCTACGATAGTTCAATTCTGATCAATTGAAGAAGTTGTCAATCACTACGCAAAGTTTCCGGCATCGGCCAAATGCCCTACATTTCCCCTGTGCCGTTGACACCACTCCCCCGCAGCGTCCCCCTCGCCGCCAGGATCAGCGGCCAACTCCGCGAGGAGATCGCGGCCGGCGCCTGGCCTGTCGGCTCCCGTATCCCGGGCGAGCATCAGCTCGTCGAGCTCCTCGGCGTCAGCCGCAACACCGTCCGGGAAGCGCTGCGCAGCCTGGTCCACGCCGGTCTGCTCGAGGCCCGCCCCGGCGACGGCACCTATGTCCGGGCGTCGAGCGAGCTCGAGGTTGCACTACAGCGGCGCGCCTCGGCGGAGGAGGCGATCGATGTCTTCGAGGTCCGTGAGGCCCTCGAGATCCATGCCGTTCGCCTCGCCGCGGAGCGAGCCGGCGACGACGACATCGACTACCTCCGCAAGGTGCTGGCCGCACGCGACGCCGCCACCGAACCGGCCGCCAGGCTGGACGCGGACCTGCGCTACCACGCGGCCGTCGTCGAGGTCTCCGGGAACCGCCTGCTCCTCGATGTCTATCGCCACCTCGATCGGGGCGCGACCTATCTGCCGGAGGGCGCCTCGGAGGCCGACGTACTCCATCTGCTGATCGGCGCATGGGACAGCCACGACCCCCATCACGACATCTTCGACGCCATCTCCCGACACGATCCCGACGCCGCAGCCGCCGCCGCGACGGCGCTCATCCAGCACGCCCGCGAGGCATTCCTGCGCGCCGTTCCCCAGGACTGACTCGCAACGAACCACGAAAGAACGACATTGGCCGTCTCCAAGTCCGTCTCCAAGACCATCGCCGATCCACAGCCGCGAGCCCGACTCGGACTCGCGCTCGTCGGCATCCTCCTCGCCGGCGCCAACCTCCGCGCCGGCATCACCACGGTCGGTCCCCTGCTCGACCAGGTCCGCGGCGACCTGCATCTCTCCTCCACGACCGCGTCTGCGCTGATCAGCCTTCCGCTGCTCTGCTTCGCGGTCTTCTCGCCACTCGCGCCCGGATTCGCACGCCGCCTCGGCCTGGAGCACGCGATCACCGTCGCGCTCGGGATCCTCGCGATCGGGATCGTCGCGCGGTCCGTGCCCTGGCTGCCGGCGCTCTGGATCGGTACGGCGCTGCTCGGCCTCGCGGTGGCACTCATCAACGTCTTGTTGCCAGCGGTGGTCAAGCGTGACTTTCCCGATTCCGCCGGACGGGTGACCGGGGTCTACTCGGTGGCGCAGTCCGCCTTCGCGGCACTCGGCGCCGGACTCGCGGTCCCGGTCGCCGGGACGGCCGATCACGGCTGGCGGATCGCGTTCGGCATGTGGGCGGGCCTCGCACTCATCGGACTCGCCTTCTTCCTGCCCCGCCTGCGTAGCGACACCGGCGCACCGACGGCCGTCCCGGCGACACCGCATCGGCTGCCGTGGGGCTCGCCGCTCGCTTGGATGGTGACTCTCTTCATGGGTCTGCAGTCGACGATCTACTACAGCGTGGTCACCTGGTGGCCCTCGATCGAGGAGTCGCACGGCGTGAGTACCGGTACGGCCGGTGCCCACCAGAGCGTCCTGCAGATCGGGAGCATCGTCGGCAACATCGCAGCCGGCGCCGCCCTGCAGCGCTGGTCGCGTGACCAGCGCGGGCTCCTCACCGTTCTGGTCGTCGCCACGGGTCTCGGGATCGGTGGCGAGCTGGCGGCACCGGGCGCCGGATTGCTGTGGACCACCCTCCTCGGCTTCGGCGGAGGCGGCCTCATCGTGCTCGCGCTGGCGCTATTCGGACTGCGCACCCGGGGCCACGGGGAGGCCGCGGCGCTCTCGGGGATGGCCCAGTCGTGCGGCTATCTGCTGGCCGCGGCCGGCCCGCTCGTCGTCGGTGCGGTCCATGACCGTACGTCGGGCTGGACGGCGCCCCTCGTCGTACTCCTCGTCATCCTGGTCGGCGAGCTCATCGCGGGTCTGGGCGCCAGTCGGCACCGTTATGTCTGAGCTGACCCCTGGCGGCCGCCGGCGCGATGGTGGACGGCCTCCGGGGTTCGCGACTGCGCCTGCGAGACTGGCGCCGTGCCGGTAACACCTGACGACATCGCTGCTGCCGCCGACCGGACGATCGCGGTCACCACACCGCTCGCCTCCTCGGAGCGTCTCTCCGAACGGCTCGGGGCAGAGATCCTTCTCAAACGGGAGGACCTCCAACTCGGTCGCTCTTACAAGATCCGTGGCGCCTACAACACGATGGTCTCCCTGACGCCCGACGAGCTCGCTCGCGGGGTCGTGACGGCGAGCGCCGGCAACCATGCCCAGGGACTTGCGATCAGCTGCGCTCGGCTCGGCGTAACCGGCCACATCGTGGTCCCGACCAACACTCCCCGTCAGAAGCGCGACCGGATTGCCGCGCTCGGCGGCCGCAACGTCGAACTGACCCTGGTGGGCCGGACCTACGACGAGGCGGCCGAGGCGGCGAGAGCGCTAGCGACCTCCGGCGGCGCGACGTACATCCATCCCTTCGACGACCAACGCACCATTGCCGGCCAGGGCACCGTGGGACTCGAGATCACCAACCAGACCGAGCCGGCCGACCTCGTCGTTGTCCCCATCGGCGGCGGCGGGTTGGCCGCCGGGATCTCGACATGGGTTCGCCACGCCTGGCCGACCACGCGGATCGTCGGCGTCGAGCCGGCCGGCGCCGCCAGCATGCGGGCCGCACTCGCCGCCGGCCGGCCGGTCACACTCCCCACGCTGGACACCTTCGTCGACGGCGCCTCGGTCGGTACGGCGGGGGCCGTCACCTTTCCGATCGTGCGTGATCTCGTTGACGAGGTCGTCACCGTCGACGTCGGCGCGGTCTGTCTGGAGATGCTTGAGCTCTACCAGACCGACGGCATCATCGCCGAGCCTGCGGGTGCCCTGGCGACCGCTGCCCTGGCTCAGGGCGGTCTGGGCGAGTTGGACCGGGGCGGGCGCGCCGTCTGCATCCTCAGCGGCGGCAACAACGACATCTCCCGCTATGCCGAGATCCTCGAGCGCGCGCTCGTGCACCAGGGGCTGCGCCACTACTTCCTGGTCTCTTTCCCCCAGGAGCCGGGTGCCCTGCGTGGATTTCTCGACGACGTGCTCTCCGAGGACGAGGACATCGTCGTCTTCGACTACATCAAGAAGTCCAACCGGGAGACCGGCCCGGCACTGGTCGGCATCGACCTGGAGAGCGCCGATCGGCTGCCGGCGTTGCTGAAGCGGATGCAGGCGAGCAACCTCGACATCGCCCCCATCCCCTACGACAGCCCGCTGTTCACCTTCCTCCACTAGGCCGCTCGTCACCGGAGCTGATGGTCCACCAGCGTTCCTGGGGTGAACCGAGGCGACCTACGACTGATCGCGGGCGGGACTCCTGAGAGGGGCCACCGCGTCCGGGCCCGATGGCAGGAGGTCGGCGTCCGCCGCTCATCGCCACCGCGACGCGACCCGATCGTGGGCCTCCGTGGGTGCTTCTCAAACCCTCGGAAGGCCGTTGGTTCACTGATATCCCGTGTCCGCAAGGGCTCTCGGCATCGCGGGGCACGTCCCAGGGCTGCTCAGCGGGCCGATCTGCGCGGCCCGGTGGTCGAAAAATCGCGTCAGCCTCAAACCCGTTTGAATGCCTCGAATCGCGCTGCGCTGCTCGCCGCCTACGCCGATGGGGCTCCGGTGACCGAGCTGGCGTCGCGCTTCGGTGTGCATCGCGGCACGATCAGCGTGATGGTGCGTCGGGCTGGTCTGCCGGGCCGCAGTCCGGGGCTGCCCGAGCAGACGCGGCGGGAGGCGGCGCAGCTCTACGCGGAGGGGCTGACGCTG
>Ga0164243_10006849_pt1 | contig 17171 bp, 17 predicted proteins | sample OricompcompostOP_FD_108781 | JGI IMG/M metagenome (GOLD analysis project Ga0164243, IMG submission 108781) | Organic Plus compost microbial communities from Emeryville, California, USA - Original compost - Organic plus compost (OP) | ecosystem: Engineered > Solid waste > Mixed feedstock >... | reverse complement strand
GCTCTATTTCACCTTCGCCCTGGCGCTGGTGGTGGTCTTCCTGGTGCTGGCCGCCCAGTTCGAGAGCTTCATCCATCCGGTGATCATCATGTTCACCGTGCCGCTGGGCTTGCTCGGCGCGCTCCTGGGGCTTTATCTCGGGCACAGTTCGCTCAACGTCTACAGCCAGATCGGCATCATTATTCTGGTCGGCATATCGGCGAAGAACGGTATCCTGATCGTGGAATTCGCCAACCAGCTCCGGGACCAGGGCCACGCGTTCCGCGAGGCGCTGCTGGAAGCATGCGAGATCCGCCTGCGCCCGATCATCATGACCAGCGTGGCGACGGTCATGGGCGCGGTGCCGCTGATCTTCGCGGGCGGAGCCGGCGCGCAAAGCCGCTTCAGCATCGGCATCGTGGTGTTCTCGGGCGTCCTGCTCGCCACCATCCTCACCATCTTCGTGGTGCCGACCTTCTATTATATCCTGGGCCGCTACACCGGCTCGCCCTCCGCCGTGGCCCACCGTCTTCAGGCCCTGGAGGAGCATCACCGCAAGAAGCAGGCCAGGGAAGCCGGCTACGCCAAGGGCTCCCTCGGCGCGGGGGAATAACGGGTATCTCCCCCGCTCGCCCTGAGCTTGCCTGCGCGCGGCCAGCGCTCAGGCCGTGGCCGGGCTTCGACAAGCTCAGCCCGAACGCCGGAAGATAGATCGCCTACCGCACTCTGCCTTTCAGTTGGGTCACCCCCTCACCCTGCCCTCTCCCCCTTTGAGGGGGAGAGGGTTGTGAAGGAGGGACCATAAAACGGAGCGCAGCGACTATGCGCCGACCGGCGCGCGCGCACGTTTGCGCGGAAGCCAAGCGGGCGGAGGCCCGCGCCCGGCGTCTGAGGGACCAACAAAGATGGAGCGCAGCGACTATGCCGCGACTGCGGCGCGCGCACGTTTGCGCGAAAGCCAAGCGGGCGGACGCCCGCGCCCGGCGCTTGAGGGACCAAACAAAAACGGAGCGCAGCGACTATGCGCCGACTGGCGCGCGCGCACGTTTGCGCGAAAGCCAAGGCATGCGGACGCATGCCGCCCGGCGCCTGAGGGGCAAAACAAAAAGGGCGAAGCCCGCGCCCGGCGCTTGAGGGACCAGAAAGAGGAGAGAGACCTTTCGCCGCAGGCGAAAGCTCAAAAAACCCTTGTGTCACCGGGTCCCAATGCGCAAAATGGTCTAACTATATCCAATTGCTAAGGCCCGTTTCGGCGGACGAGCAAAGCGCAGGTTGCCCGGCCATATGATCGCCACCGCCCTGCCTCGGACTTTGCGCCCGCTGGACACATCATTATATAGGTAAGCATGACCAGCACCGCTGTTTTGGAAAAGCGCGATGCCTCCGCGCACAGCGTCGATCCCTTCGTGGACCTGAAGGGCGAGATCGACCGTCTGCGCCGGGAGCGGAATGCCGTGATCCTCGCCCATTATTATCAGGACGGCGACATCCAGGACATCGCCGATTTCGTGGGCGACAGCCTGGACCTGTCCCGCAAGGCCGCCGCGACGGACGCCGACGTCATCGTTTTCTGCGGCGTCAAGTTCATGTCGGAAGTGGCCAAGATCCTGAGCCCGCAAAAGACTGTCCTGCTGCCGGACCTCACCGCCGGCTGCTCGCTGGAACAGTCCTGCCCGCCGGACGAGTTCAGGGCTTTCCGCGAGAAGCATCCGGATCACCTGGCCCTGACCTACATCAATTGCTCGGCCGAGGTGAAGGCGCTTTCCGACATCATCGTGACCTCCAGCAACGCCGAATACATCATCAACCAGATCCCCAAGGACCAGCCGATCATCTTCGCGCCGGACCGCTATCTGGGCGGCTATCTGGCGCGCAAGACCGGCCGCGACATGCTGCTCTGGCCGGGCACCTGCATCGTGCATGAGCAATTCTCGGAAAAGGAGCTGGTGCGCCTGAAGGTGGAGAATCCCGGCGCGCCCGTGGTGTCGCATCCCGAGTGCCCGGCGCCCATTCTCGAAATGTCGGACCATATCGGCTCCACCTCCTCGATCCTGAATTATGTGCTGGGGTCGGACGCCGATACCTTCATCATCGGCACGGAGCCCAACCTCATCCACCAGATGCAGAAGGCGGCGCCGCACAAGACCTTCATCGGCATGCCGGGGGCCGACGGCAACTGCAACTGCAACATCTGCCCCTTCATGGCCAAGAACACGCTGCAGAAGCTCTACCGCTGCCTCTTTGACATGGAGCCGCGCATCGAGATGGACGAGGAGTTGCGCAAGGCGGCGCTGAAGCCGCTGGAGCGCATGCTGGAAATGTCGCCGCCGGCCAAGGCCACCGCCAAGACCTCCACCCTGACCGCCCAGCTCTGACCGCATGACGACGCTCAGTCCAGAGGAGATTTCCGCCTACACCCGGATGGTGCTGGCGGAAGACCATGCCGACAATGACGTGACCTCCCTCGCCGTCGTTTCCGAAGAGGCGACGGCGAGCGGCACCCTGGTGGCCCGCGAGCCCATCGTGCTGGCCGGCATGGCGCTGGCCGAAGCCATTGTGCATGCGGTCAATCCCTCCGTCACCTTCACGGCCCTTGCGGCCGACGGCGACAGGGTGGAGACGGGTGCCCGGATCGCCACCTTGAGCGGGTACGCCCGCGCCATCCTCACCGCCGAGCGGAGTGCGCTCAACACGCTGCAGCATCTCTCCGGCATCGCCACCTACACGCGGGCTCATGTCGACGCCATCGCCGGCACCGGCGCCACCTTGCTGGACACGCGCAAGACCATTCCGGGGCTCCGGCGGGTCGCCAAATACGCCACCCGCGTGGGCGGCGCGCAGAACCACCGCATGACGCTTTCCGACGCCATCCTGATCAAGGACAACCATATCGCCATCCAGGGCGGCATCACCGCCGCCGTGGAAGCGGCGCGCCGGCATTCCAGCCTGCCCATCGAGATCGAATGCGACACGCTCGACCAGGTGCAGGAAGCGCTGGTCTGCGGTGTCACCCACATCCTGCTCGACAACATGACCGCCTTCGAGCTGCGCCGCGCCGTGGCGCTGGCCGGCGGCAAGGCCAGGCTCGAAGCCTCGGGCGGGGTCACGCTGGAGACCATCCGCCATATCGCGGAGACGGGGGTGGACTATATCTCCGTCGGACGGCTGACACAGTCCGCCCCGGCCGTCGATATCGGCCTGGATTTCAGCCACGATTGAGCGGTCAGGCGGGCAGCACCGCCGAGAGCAGGAGCAGCACGGCGCCGCCCGCCGCGCAGATGACCCCCAGGATGCCCAGCCCCCAGGCCAGCCCGGCGAAGGGGCGGCGGAGATAGTCGTGGGGCCGTTTCAGGAAGCCCGGAAGCGACAGGGGCCGCTCCCGGCGCTCCACCTCGGGATGCCGGAAGCAGGCGATGCAGACGCCGCTGACCATGCCAAGACTGATGGCGATCAGCAGCAGGAACAGGCCGAGCATTTGCAGGATCATGGCACCAATTGCCCTTCATTGCGTATCGTCCGACATCTTTGGACCAAAAGCCGGGCCAAGGTAAAGGGGAAATGGTCCGGTGCCGCCAAGGCGTATCCATTTGCCCGGGCTTCTCACCATTGTGCCGGATCAATCCGAAGGCGATGCATTCCCGGCGGTCCGCTGGAGAAAATCCATGACCGGCACGGATTGGTCGCCCAGATAGTGGCGCGCTTCGCTGAGATAGATGATCTCGGCGGACGGAATGCAGCGCGTCACGCGATCCCGGATTCCGGGCGAATCCACCATCACGTCACGCCCGCCCAGAATGACGAGAAGAGGCATGGCGAGGCGCTTCAGGGCAGCGTCGTCCACGCGCGGAAGGGCCTCGGTGCGCGGGCGCATGGTCCGGAAGATGAGGGCCATGAAGTCGGAGAAGCGTTGAACCTGGGGCGAAGGGTCAGCGGGCCCGCGACCGATGATACGCTCACGCACCTTGCGCGCGCCCCAGGGGCCGAGGCACAAGAGCGGCAGGGCCCAGAGCAGCACATTCCTTTGCCTGCCGATGCCTCCCGGCGCCATGAGCACCAGACTGCGCACACGCGCCGGCCGGCGTATGGCATAGTCCAGCGCGAGCCAGCCGCCGAAAGACAGGCCCACGAGCGATGCCGCGCCAACACCGAGGCCCGCCAGCACATCGTCCAACCACAGGACATGAGTGTCCGACGCCAGCTTTGGACGCGACGGGGCGCTGAAGCCCGCATCGCCGATGATATCCACGGCATAGACCCGAAACGCCTGCGACCAGAGCGCCACCTCCCGTATCCAGGTGGCGGAGTTGGCCATGGTGCCATGCAGCAGGACAACGGGCGGCGCGTCCTCGGGCCCGCTGGCAATAACAAAGGTCTCGCCCTCCCTCGTCTCCACGCGCCGATGCGTGTTGGGGACCGGCCACATCGCCAGGATTTCGAGATAAGCCTCCCGGAAGCGCTGCGCCGCCTGGGGCGACTTGAAAGCGTCAGCCATCTCCCCTCTCCAGCATGCCGCTGACCATCCCAAGTAGGGCCGCGCAATCCCGCAGGCCGCCAACCAGGATGATCTTGAGACTGCCCCGCTCAGGATCATAGATCGCCTCGACGCGCAGGCGGCTCACCGACTCTCCCCGGCTATTCGCCACCGCGACGAGAGCATTGCTCACCCGGCTCGCCTCCTCCGGGGAAATGGCGTCCACCTGCACGACGCTGGAGACATCCACGTGCCGCCGCCGGGAAACCATATTGGCGGCCGTGAGTGGCGGCTCGCGCCCCATGAGGGCGTCCACATCTTCCGGCGCGATACGATATTGCTTGCCGATCCGCACAGCCTTCAGCCGGCCGTCACGGATATAGTTGCGCACCGTGCGCACATGCAGGCCTAGCCTCTCGGCCACCTGCTCCACGGAATACATTTCTTGGGACATGATCACGAACATCGGCTGTCTCTTACATACCTTTTTATCCTTATAATACTCTATTATACCCAATAATAGAGAAAAATAAGGTATATGTTTGGGAGATGGTAGTATGCGCTGGAAATCAATTCGTCATTGCGAGGAGGCGAAGCCGACGCGGCAATCCAGGAGTCCCGCACCTTGACCCAGTACTCTGGATCGCCACGGCCGCTTCGCGGCCTGGGGATGACAATCAGATGCTTTTCATTGGCACGGAAGAGGTTGTCCTGCCCCGACGCATAGCGGAACCGGGTCTACAGGTGCGGCGGTCAGGTGGTGGCGAAGGTTTCCAGGGCCTTGCGGTCGACGAACAGGATGTTGGAAGAGCGGCGCTCCACCAGCCCCTCCCTTTCCAGCCGCCGCATCAGCCGGCCCGCATGCACCTCGGTCACGCCGATCGTATCGGCGATATCGCTCAGGCGGATGGGAAAGATCAGTTCCCCCGCCGGCTGGTCGGCCCCGATCTGGCGGCGATAATGCATCAGCAGGAAGCAGGCCAGCGCCTCTTCCGACGTCCGGGCGCCGACATTGACGATCTGTTCGTCCTGCGCCGCCATGGCGGACAGGCAGTCGGTCATGAGATGGGAGAGCAGGTCCGCGCGCGTGTAGAGGGCGTCGCGCAGCAGGCCGGCATCATACTGGCAGGCCCGCACGTCGGTCAGGCAGCGGACCCGCACCCGCATATGCCCCTCCAGCCCGTGCAATGTGGTGGCCATGTCGCCCGCGTAGAGGTAGCGCAGAATCTGCCGCCGGCCGTCCGGCAGTTGAGTGAAGGCATGCGCCATACCCTCGGAAATCACATACACGAAATTGGCGCGCTGCAATTCGGAATCGATCAGTTCGCCTTTCTCGAAGACGACATGGCCGCGAAAGGCACGGGCGATCTTCGCATTTTCCTCGCCGTCGCTGGAGCGGAAGCGTGCCCCAGCGCCCTGACAATACTGACAGTCCACGTTTACCTCTCTCCCCAGGGCGGCCGAAGACGATTCCGGCCACCCCCCTCACCCTACGGTCATAGTCTCGCGAAAACCGCCGCGGAAGGCCTTTCTACGACTGTATACTGTTATTATAGCACAGGTTTTACAACAAGAATTCGAGAAACTTGAACGCGACATAAGGCGCTTCATCCAGAGATGAAGCGCGGAGCGGGAGGAGCCCGGCGGCGTCAGAGAGGAGTGTCGGGGACCAGTTCTTCCTGGCCGAGGAAGCGGTTCACTTCCTCCACGAGGTCCTTGAGATGGAAGGGCTTTGAGAGCACCTGCGCACCCTGCGGCGCCTCGTTGCGGGCGTTCAGCGCAACGGCGGCGAAGCCGGTGATGAACATGATGCGCATCTCGGGGCGCATGCGTCCGGCCCGGCGGGACAACTCGATACCATCCAGCCCGGGCATCACGATGTCCGAGAGCAGAAGATCGAAATGCTGGCTGCGCACGGCTTCCAGGGCTTCCTCGCCATCGCCGACCGACATCACCTCGTAACCCGCCTTCTTGAGCGCCCTCGTCAGGAAGGTGCGCAGGGAGGTGTCATCTTCTGCCAAAAGGATGGAGGTCATGGTCCGGGAAACTCGCAGCGTTTCGGTATCGCTCTTGCCGTTACACCCTTAATGTAACGTCGCCATCGTCGGATACAAATGTTAATACTAGGATAAGGTGGTGAATCGGCATCGGCCGGCGGATCACGGCATTCCGGAACGAGCGGGAGAACGGCGCGATGGCCGGGAACAGGGACAATGAGGGAGACGAAGCCAGGCGCGGCACGCCGCCGGGCGCCTGCCATACCGTCTGGCCCATCGACCACCTTGCGCCCTGCGTCGTGAGCTCCCCGCACAGCGGCAGCTATTACCCGCCAGACCTGCTGGAGAGCTCCTGCCTCGATGCCCGCACACTGCGTCTGTCCGAGGACTGTTATGTGGATACGCTGTGCGCCGGGGCGCCGCAAGTCGGCCTGCCCCTCATCGCCGCCTGCTATGCCCGCGCCTATGTGGACTGCAACAGGGATGCCTGGGAACTGGACCCGGAGATGTTCAGCGATCCACTGCCCGATTATGTGAATTCAGGCTCGCAGGGCGTGCTCACCGGGTTCGGCACCGTGCCCCGCCAGGTGACGCCGATGCACGCCATCTACGACCGACCGATGCGCTTCCAGGAGGCCAGGCGCCGGATTGATACCGTGCACCGCGCCTATCATCTGGCGCTGCGCCATGCGCTGGACCGCACGCACCGGCTGTTCGGCTGCGCCTTCCTCGTCGACGTGCACTCCATGCCCAGCCTGCCCGCCCAGCGCGGCCGCCCGACCATGGAGCGGCGCACGCCGCCGGCCTTCGTTCTCGGAGACCGCTATGGAGAAACGGCGCCCCGCGCCTTTGTCGATGCGGTGGATGCCTTCCTGAGCGACCTGGGCTTCCCGGTGGGCCGCAACATCCCCTATGCCGGCGGCTTCATCACCCGGCATTATGGCGGCGACGCCGGCTCCGGCGTCTACGCCCTGCAGATCGAGATCGACCGCGCGCTCTACATGGACCAGCACAGCCTGGAGCCCAACGCCGGGTTCGACGCCACCCGCCAGGTGATCTCGTCCCTCCTCGCCCATATCGCCGAATGGACCCGCGCCTTCGCCCGCAAGGCGGCGGAGTAGAGACAGGCCGGACATGGATATCCCGCACCTGATCGCCTTCAACGTCGCCTTGCTGGCCGCTATATCGACCCCCGGCCCCGGTTTCCTGCTGGCCGTGCGGACAACCTTGCACGCCGGGCAGCGGACGGGCATTGCCGTGGGCTTTGGCCTCGGCACAATGGCGGCCGGCTGGACACTGATGGCTTTGCTCGGTTTCGAGGCGGTTTTCGGCCTTTTTCCCTGGGCCTATAGCGTATGCAAGACCGTGGGAGCCGCCTATCTGCTGTTTATCGCTTTGAGGATGTGGAAGAACGCGGGTCGGGAAATCGCGAGCCGGGCGCGGCCTGTCCGGCATGCGTTTGCGCAAGGCATTCTGGTGAATCTCCTGAATCCCAAATCCGTCCTTTTCGCAGGCGCCGTGCTCATTGTCGTCTTTCCCGGCAATCTGACCATCTGGGAGGATGGATTGGTGGTCCTGAATCATCTATTGGTGGAATGGCTGTTCTACACGGTGCTGGCCGTCGCCATGAGCACGACTGCAGCCCACAGGACATACCTCCGGGCCAAGGTCTATGCGAACCGGATCGCGGCAGCTATGCTGGGGGCTTTAGGGCTACGGCTCTTCCTGAGCCGCTAGAACGCGTGGCGTTCAGATTGAACCGCCCCACGCTCCCCTCTCGTCACCCCAGCGAAGGCTGGGGTCCATGCGATATTTCAACCAGCACTGCTCGTGGAAAGGATCGGGCAAATGGATGCCAGCCTTCGCTGGCATGACGAATCAAAAGGCAAAATCCCGTCCGCACACAAAAAAAGACCACCCCACATGGAGGTGGTCCGAGTTCAGGGAGGAAACGCCCACGGAGGGCATCAGCGCCGCTGCGGATGCAGCAACGCTACGACTAAAATGTCGTATCGGGCCGCCGCAAATCAAGTGTAAACGCTAAATTAATTTTATTGACATGTGTCCTTTATGACACAGAGGGCGCGGGCAGCATGAAGGGGATGGCCGGACCGCACATCAGCTCGATGGGCGGCTCCATGAAGATGTCCCCGTCCATCTGCGCCATGATGGGCATGCCGCTGGTCAGGGTGACCTTGTGGCCCTCCAGGAACATGACGCCGGGAATGAGGTCGCCCCGCCCGAGGCCCAGGAGGACGATGTCCCTGATCCGCCCCGCCCAGCCGCGCACGGGAAAGACCGCCAGGCCCAGATCGTCCCGCTCCGGCGAGGCGCCGGGCACCAGCTTGAACGGTCCCGCGAAATTGCGCGTCTTGGAGACGATCACCCAGCCGCATTCCACGGCATAGCCATCGATCCTCACGGTCAGCCGGTCACGCCTTGTGGTCATGAGGGCGGAACTGCCGGAGAGGGCATAGGCCACCTTTCCCAGGCGCCGCTTGATCCCCAGATTGACCGTGGCCACCGCCCGGGAGTCGAAGCCGGCGGACACCATGGCCACGAAGAAGCGGTCATTGGCCCGGCCCAGGCGGATGGGGCGGTGGACACCCGCCAGCACCATGCGCGCCCAGGCCTCGGGCCGGCGGGGAATGCCGGTTTCCAGGGCGAAGACGTTGGCGCTCCCCATGGGCAGCAGGCCGACGGGGATGCCCGATCCCACGCAGCCGTTGATCACCTCGTTGAGCGTGCCGTCGCCCCCGGCGGCGATGATGCCGTCAAAGCGCGGCTCCTCGGCGCAGGCCAGCCGCGCCCGCGCCTCGCCGTCGCCGGGACAGGTCGAGACATGTTCCACCACGTCGATCCCGCCGGCGACCAGCGCCGCAACCGCCCGGCGCAACACCCGTCTGCGCCGCCGCCCGGCAACCGGGTTATGGATAACCAGCAGCCTCACCCTTTTATAAAAGTGACTTGTTTCAGACATAAAAGGGCAAAACTGCAATGATAATCGAGTGGTGCAACACCATAGGCTCTTATTACAGCGAAAAATGACAGTCTCATGACTGATGATACTGCACTGTTTACACGCCTGTACTTCCGCGCCACGGCGCCTCTGAAAGCCGTTTCTTCCGGCAGGCGCCCGCGCCGCCGGACAAAAGCGGTCAGGGCCGAGGTGTTGCACCGGCGCCGCTACGGCCGCGGCGAGAAACGCTTCTACCGCACCATCTGGATATCCGACACGCATCTGGGCACCCGCGGCTGCCAGGCCGACCTGCTGCTGGATTTCCTGCGGCACACCGAAAGCGACTATCTCTACCTGGTGGGCGACATCATCGACTGCTGGCGCCTGAAGCGGAGCTGGTACTGGACCGAGGAACATGACCTCGTGGCACGCACCATCATGGAGAAGGCCAGGAGCGGCACCAGGGTGATCTACGTCCCCGGCAATCACGACGAAGCGCTGCGCCCCTATTCCGATGCCGTGTTCGCCGACGTGCTGGTGGAACGGGAAGCCATTCACGTCACCGCCCGGGGAGAGCGCCTGCTGGTCATCCATGGCGACGAATTCGACGGCGTGATGAAATATGCCAGATGGCTGGCGGTCCTGGGCGACCATGCCTATGTGACGGCGCTCAGGCTCAACACCGTCTTCAACATGGTGCGGCGCTGGCTGCGCCTGCCTTACTGGTCGCTCTCGGCCTATCTGAAGTTCAAGGTCAAGAACGCTGTGCAGTTCATCAGCCAGTTCGAGGAAGCGGTGGCCGAGGAAGCCGCCCGGCGCGAGGTGGGCGGCGTCGTCTGCGGCCATATCCACCATGCCGAGATCCGCCGCATCGGCAACCTGACCTACTACAATGACGGCGACTGGGTGGAAAGCTGCACGGCGCTGGTGGAAGACCCGCTCGGCAACATGGAGCTGTTGCGCTGGACCGATGAAATCCATAAAAGGAACCTACGCAAACAGTTGAGTGTGGCAGAGGCGGTCGCAGCCGAATGAAAATCCTGATTGTTACGGAGTCCTGGCACCCGCAGGTCAACGGCGTGGTGAGGACGCTGACCACCCTCGGGGACCTCCTTGAAAAAGACGGCCATGAGGTGTTGTTCATAACGCCGGACATGTTTCCCACTTTCCCCTGCCCCACCTATCCGGAAATCCGCCTGCCCTACTGGACGGGCAAGAAGCTGGTGAGCCTCATCGAGGAGTTCCAGCCCGACGCCATCCACCTGCAGACGGAAGGGCCGCTCGGCTGGGCGGCGCGGCGGTACTGCCGCAAGCACAACCTGCCCTTCACCACGGCCTATCACACGCGCTTTCCGGAATATGTGCATGCGCGCTGCCGTTTCCCGCTTTCCTGGAGCTACAAGGTGATGAACTGGTTTCATTCCGGCTCCTCGGCCATCATGGTGGCGACCGAGAGCATCACCCGCGATATCGAGGCCCGGGGCTTCACCAATATCAGGAAATGGTCGCGCGGCGTGGATACCGAATTGTTCCGCCCGAGAGACAAGGCATTCATCACGGACAAGCGGCCCATTTCCATGTATGTCGGCCGCGTGGCAGTGGAGAAGAATATCGAGGCCTTCCTGGATCTCGACCTTGAGGGCACGAAATATGTGGTGGGCACCGGCCCCCAGCAGGAAGAGCTGGAGAAGAAATATCCGCATGTGAAATTCGTCGGCCGCAAGTATGGCGAGGAGCTGGCGCAGTATTATGCGGCGGCGGATGTCTTCGTCTTCCCCAGCCTCACCGACACGTTCGGCATCGTGATGCTGGAGGCGCTGGCCTCGGGCGTGCCGGTGGCCGCCTATCCGGTGCCCGGCCCCATCGACGTGGTGGGCCCCCTGCAGGTGGGCCAGACGGACAAGCCGGTCGGCGCGCTCGATGACGATCTCAAAATGGCCGTGGAGAAGGCTCTCACCTGCAAGCCGGAGGACTGCCGGGCCTTTGCCCTCACCCAGTCCTGGGACAATTGCGCCAACCTCTTTCTCCAGAACCTGGCCATCCTGCCGCAAGGCACATGGGACCGCGTGAAGGAGCGCGAAGCGGAAACGGCGGCCTGATACGACCTTCCCCAGACGAGGAATACCGTTCGCTCTGAGCCTGTCGAAGAGCGGCCCGCGCTCAGGCTGCGGCCGGACTTCGACAGGCTCAGTCCGAACGGGTTATTGACTTCAACACCCCTATGCAAACCCCCCAAAGCCCAGTACAAGAGCGCCAGATTTTCCCCCGAAAGTACCATTATGTCCTTACGCAATATCGCCATCATCGCCCATGTGGACCACGGCAAGACCACGCTTGTCGACGTGCTCCTGCGCCAGTCGGGCACCTTCGGCTCCCATGAGGCTGTCGCCGAGCGGGCCATGGACCGCAACGACCTGGAGCGCGAGCGCGGCATCACCATCCTCGCCAAATGCACGGCGCTCAAATGGAAGGATGCCAAGATCAACATCGTGGACACGCCCGGCCACGCCGATTTCGGCGGCGAGGTGGAGCGCATCCTCTCCATGGTGGACGGCGTGGTGCTGCTGGTGGACGCGGCGGAAGGCCCCATGCCGCAGACCAAGTTCGTCACCGGCAAGGCGCTGGCGCTGGGCCTGCGCCCCATCGTGGTCATCAACAAGGTGGACCGGCCCGACGCGCGGGTGGACGAGGTGCATGAGGAGGTGTTCGATCTCTTCGCCAACCTGGGCGCCGACGACAAGCAGCTCGATTTCCCGACGGTCTATGCCTCGGGCAAGGAGGGCTGGGCCTCCATGGACCAGGAGCAGAAGACCGACAACATGACCTGCCTTCTGGACCTGGTGCTGGACTATGTGCCCGAGCCGGACGTGGAGAGCCGCAAGTCGGCCCCCTTCGCCATGCTGGTCACCATGCAGGAATGGGACAATTACCTGGGCCGCGTCATCACCGGGCGCATCGAGAGCGGCAAGGTGACGAAGAACATGCCCATCCACGCCATCGACCGCGAGGGGGTGAAGATCGAAACGGGGCGCGCCACCAAGCTCTTCGCCTTCCGCGGCCTCAACCGCGATCCCATCGAGGAGGCCGTCGCCGGCGACATCATCGCCATGGCGGGGCTGGAGGAAGCCTCGGTGTCCGACACCGTGGCGGCAACCGACGTGACGACACCCATCCCGTCGCTGCCCATCGATCCGCCCACACTGGCCATGACCTTCGGCATCAACGATTCCCCACTCGCCGGGCGCGAGGGCAGCAAGGTGCAGTCCCGCGTCATCCGCGAACGCCTGCTGAAGGAAGCGGAATCCAACGTCGCCATCCAGATCCGCGAGACCGGGGAAGACGCCTATGAAGTGGCCGGGCGCGGCGAGCTGCAGCTCGGCGTGCTCATCGAGACCATGCGCCGCGAGGGCTTCGAGCTCTCCATCAGCCGCCCGCGCGTGCTGCTGCATGAAGACAAGATCACCGGCGAGGTGACGGAACCCATCGAGGAAGTGCAGGTGGACGTGGACGACGAGTTCACCGGCGTGGTGGTGGAGAAGATGTCCATGCGCAAGGCCGAGATGGTGGACATGCAGCCCTCCGGCGGCGGCAAGACGCGCATCACCTTCCATATGCCCTCGCGCGGCCTCATCGGCTTTCATGGCGAGTTCCTCACCGACACGCGCGGCACCGGCATCATGAACCGCAGCTTCCTGGAATACGGGGCCTATAGGGGCGAGATCGCCGGGCGCAACAAGGGCGTGCTCATCTCCAACGGCCAGGGCCAGTCCGTCGCCTATGCGCTCTGGAACCTGGAAGACCGGGGCGTCATGTTCATCGGCGCCGGCGAGGAGGTCTATGAGGGCATGATCGTCGGCGAGCACAGCCGCGACAACGACCTGGAGGTCAATGTGCTGAAAGGCAAGCAGCTCACCAATATCCGCGCCGCCGGCAAGGACGACGCGGTGAAGCTGACCACGCCGCGCACCGTCAAGCTGGAAGAGGCCATCGGCTATATCGATGACGACGAGCTGCTGGAAGTGACCCCCAAGTCCGTGCGCCTGCGCAAGAAGTTCCTCAAGGCCCACGAACGCAAGAAAGCATCGAGGGCGGCCGGATAATCGGCCGCCCCCGGATATTCCCCGGTCATCCCGGCGGGTGAAACGCCGGACCGGTTACTGCTGCGTCCCGTCCGCACTGTCGGGATTGACGCCGGGCGCCTGGTTCTCCACGTCGATGGGCTTGTAGTCCTCAGGCGTATAGGGCTCCAGGTTGGCGTCCTGCGACATCATGAGCTGATTCTCGCTGCGGGTGATGTCGTCCACGTCCACCACCATGGTTCCGCTCGCCTCGGGCGTGTTCTCGGCGCCCTGCATCTCGATCACGGCAAAGACGTTCTGGGCATCATCGGTGACCAATTGGGTGATCTGGCCCAGGGGCTTGCCATCGGCGGTGGTGATGGCCCGTCCCTTCAGATTGAAGGGACTGTCGATCCCTTCCGCCACCTGGTCCTGGGTTTGGCCACCGGCCTGGCCTTGCCCACCGGCCTGGCCCTGACCGCCGGCTGCCGCCTGGTCCTGGGTCTGGCCGCCAGCCGCCGGGTTGTTGGTCGCCTGGCCAACGGTTTCATCGCTGGTCAGGTTGTCTTCGTCCGGGGCCTGCGGCTGCACGTTCTGGCCCACATCCTGTTCGGCGGTATCCCGCGCGCTGCTCACCCGCTCGCTATTATCGCAGGCGGCGAACATGAGCGCTGCGATACCGATCAGCGAGGCACCGGAGAGGGTCTTCCATTTGCTGTTCCACATCTTCTCTCTCCTTTCCGAGAGGTCGGATTTACGGTTCTCAGCCCAAACGCCGCGATGTGTGAAAAGGTTCCGCCCGCCGGACGGTCAGCGCAGGCGCGCCACGCCATAGGTTTGCGGGCCGATCCCCTGGTTGGAGAGGTGTGGCGGCAGGGCCTCGCCCATGGCCAGGGCCGCCGCCAGTTCGGACGCCGCGGGGGCAGTCTGGATGCCGAATCCGCCCTGCCCCACCAGCCAGAAAAAGCCCTCCACCCGGTCATCGAAGCCGATCACCGGCGCCCGGTCCGGCGCGAAGGTGCGCAGGCCGGCCCATTTGCTGTTGATGCGCGGCACGCTCAATGTGGTGGCCCTCTCCAGCCGGTCCACCAGGAGGGCGATATCCTCCGCCTCGGGCTGGACATCACAGGCCGGCACCGGCGTTTCGTCCGACGGGCTGGCCAGCACGCGCCCGCTTTCGGGCTTGAAGTAGAATTCATGGCCGATATCCAGGACCAGCGGCCAGTCCGCCACCGGCGCGTCCGGCGGCCCGTCGAAGGTGATGATCGTGCGGCGCAGGGGCGCCAGCCCGACCGGCGCCGCCCCGGCGAGACCGGCCAGCGCATCCCCCCAGGCGCCCGCCGCGTTGATGACCACCGGCGCCTGATAGCTCTCGCCGCCCGCCTGTACGCACCAGAGCCCGGCCTCGCGGCGCATGGCGGTCACCCCCGCGTCGGTGACGAGCTGCCCGCCCTGGCGCCGGAAGCCGCGCAGGAAGCTCTGGTGCAGCGTGCCCACGTCGATATCGTGGGAGTCCGGCTCCCAGACAGCGGCCGCCGCGTAGCCCGCGCGCAGCATGGGCGCTTTTTGGGCGACAGCCTCCGCCTCCAGCCACTCCACCGTATCGTCCAGGGCGTGCAGCATGTCGTGGAAGCGCCGCAGAGCCTCCAGTTGATCCGGCCGCGCCACATAGAGGGCCGGGCGGTGGGTCAGCAGGGCGAAATCGGTGAAATCCGCCGGCGGATGGTGCATGAACTCGGCCGAGGCCAGGGTGAGCGGCCGCACAAGGGGCCCGCCATAGGACGGCACGAAAAAGGCCGCCGAGCGGCCGGTGGTGTGATAGCCGGGCTGGCTCTCCCGCTCGACGAGGATGACCCGGGCGGTCCGGCTCAAGCGGTAGGCTGCGGACGCTCCGGCGATTCCGGCTCCGACGACGAGAAAATCAGCTGCGGGCATGGGGCGGACGGTATCAAGTTGTCTCAGGACGAACAAGTGATAACATCGCGGCCCAAGGAGCCGTATCCATGTCTACAATCGCCGCCGATATCAGCGAAATCACCGCCTTTGCCCAGCGTCTCGCGGACGCGGCGGCCGAGGTGACCCTGCCCTATTTCCGCGCCCCGATTTCCGTCATCAACAAGGCCTGCGGAAATGATTTCGATCCCGTAACGATTGCCGACCGGGAAGCGGAAGCGGCCATGCGCGCGCTGATCCACGAGACCTATCCCGCCCATGCCGTGCTGGGCGAGGAAGGCGGGCACTTCGCCAAAGACGGCGTGGCGCAGCCGGACATGTGGGTGCTGGACCCGATCGACGGCACGCGCTCCTTCATCTCCGGCTTTCCGACCTGGGGCACGCTCATCGCCTTCAACCGGGGAGGCCGGCCCATTGTCGGCATCATGGACCAGCCGGTCACGGGCGAGCGCTTCCTGGGCCATCCCGGCGGCGCCTTCCTCGGCGACCGGCAACTGAGGGTGCGGCCCTGCGACAGCCTGGCCGAGGCCACCCTCTTTGCCACCACGCCGGACATGTTCGTGACACAGGAGGAAAAGACCGCCTTCGCCACCCTGGAATCCGCCGTCCGGCTGCGCCGCTTCGGCGGAGACTGCTATGCCTATTGCATGCTGGCCATGGGATTCGTGGACCTTGTGGTGGAAGCCAGCATGGGCCCTTACGACATCCAGGCGCTCATCCCCATCGTCGAGGGCGCGGGCGGCATCGTCACCGACTGGCAGGGCAACGACGCCTCGGGCGGCGGCCAGATATTGGCCGCCGGCAATAAGAAGCTCCACGCCCAGGCCATCGCCATCCTGAACGGGTGATGCCGGTCCGCTGGCTTGACCGACGAATCCTGAGTTGGACGGCCCACATCTCCACCGCGGCCCCTGGACTCGCCGATCAAGTCGGCGAGTGACGACAGGGAAAGATAAAACCTCGTCATTCGCCGGCTCGACCGGCGAATCCAGGGATAGGCCAAAGACCCCGCGGCCCACATCTCCCACCGCGCCCCCTGGACTCGCCGGTTGAACCGGCGAGTGACGACAGGAGAAGATAAAACATCGTCATTCGCCGGCTTGACCGGCGAATCCAGGGACGCGAGCATCCCCTGATGCAATTCTATACCTACATGCTGGCCAGCAAACGGAACGGCACGCTCTATATCGGCATGACCCGTGATCTCGTTCGTCGCGTGTGGGAACACAAGACACATGTCGTCCCCGGCTTCACGAATGACCATTCGGTGACGCTTCTGGTGTGGTTTGAGGCGCATGCCACGGCGGAGGCCGCCATCACCCGTGAGAAACGACTGAAGCGTTATAAACGCCAGTGGAAAATCGAATTGATAGAAGCGGCAAACCCGACCTGGCGTGATCTCTACGACGACATCGCGCGCCCGTAACTGGACTCGCCGGTCAAGCCGGCGCGTGACGAATACGAAACCTCGTCATTCGCCGGCTTGACCGGCGAATCCAGGGACGGGCCAAAGACCCCGCGGCCTGCATCTCCACCGTGGCCCTGGACTCGCCGGTTAAACCGGCGAGTGACGAGGGAAAGAGTGGTCTCGCGTGAACGAACCGTTCTCAAGCTCACAGGACGTCGGTCGCAATCCGCGGAATCGAAGGGCTGGACAATTACCCTGAAACGGAGACAATCCCCCTTTGCCTTGAAAAGGCCCAGAACGTTAAATCAACGACCAAAGGGGGACAGCGTGTCCGATACCAACCCGG
>Ga0164243_10006848_pt1 | contig 17171 bp, 16 predicted proteins | sample OricompcompostOP_FD_108781 | JGI IMG/M metagenome (GOLD analysis project Ga0164243, IMG submission 108781) | Organic Plus compost microbial communities from Emeryville, California, USA - Original compost - Organic plus compost (OP) | ecosystem: Engineered > Solid waste > Mixed feedstock >... | reverse complement strand
GGTCCACGTGCCCCACTACCTCGCGGAGTTCGACAACCCGGCCGCCGCCCGCAGCCTGGTGCAGGGTGTCCAGGCGTCCACCGACCTGGTCTTCGATCTGGCCGACCTCGACCAGGCCGCCCGGGAGCACGACGTACGGATCGCCGAGCACCTGGCCGAGAACCCGGACGTGGCGAGCCTCGTCGAGGGGTTGGAGCGCCAGTACGACACGTTCCGCGCCGCGGAGGAGTCCGGCCGCAGCCTGCTCGCGGAGGAGGCGGAGCTGCCCACGGGCGAGGAGCTCGGTGCCGAGTTCGAGCGGTTCCTGGCGGGGCTGGACGGTCCCGACCAGCCGAGGGAGGGGAGCTGAGGTGCCCAGGTCCACCGCCGAGCTGGTCGAGCTGCTCGACATCGAAGACATCGACGTCAACCTCTTTCGCGGCCGCCAGCCCACCACCTCGCTGCAACGGGTCTTCGGAGGCCAGGTGGCGGCGCAGGCGCTGATCGCTGCCGCGCGCACCACGCCGGGCCTGACGGTGCACTCGCTGCACTCCTACTTCCTGCGCCCCGGCGACACGGCGGTGCCGATCGTCTACGACGTGGAGAAGCTGCGCGACGGCCGCTCCTTCGCCACCAGGCGCGTGGTGGCGCGGCAGCACGGGCGCCCCATCTACCTGATGTCGGCGAACTTCCAGGTGCCGGAGGAGGGCCTGGAGCACCAGGACGCGATGCCGCCGGTGCGCCCGCCGGAGGAGGGACTCACGCTGCCCGACCTCTTCGGCACCCGGCTGCGTGACGACGCCGCAGCCATGCGCGAATGGCAGCAGGAATGGGCCGCGCTCGACGTGCGCTACCTGGGCAACACCCTCGCCGGCGGGATCACCGACGACGGCGAACGGCCGGCGCGGGCGCAGGTGTGGGTGCGCGCCGATGGCCGTCTCTCCGACGATCCGCTGGAGCACCTGGCGACGTTCACCTACGCCAGCGACATGACGCTGATCAGCGCCGCCCTCGTGCCCTACGACCTGCGCACCACCTCGCCGGGCATGCAGGTCGCCTCCCTCGATCACTCCATCTGGTTCCACCGACCCTTCCGCGCCGACGAGTGGTGGCTCTACGACCAGCACTCGCCCGTGGCCGCCGGCGCCCGCGGACTCGTGCTCGCCCGCGTCTTCACCCAGAGCGGTGACCTCGTCGCCACCGTCGCGCAGGAGGGCCTGATCCGCCGCCATCCCGCGGGCTGACGCCGGTGTGGAATCCCCGCCCGGGCGGGGAAACACCAGCTTGGTGACTGTTGCTACAGCCACCAAGCTGGTGTTTTCCTCGGCAAGCGGACCGAACGCATGACGCGCGGCGGTCCAACCGGAGCGCAGGACGGCGGGCGCGTCAGAGGCTGCGGGTGAAACCCACGACGTGCGGAGCGCTGTCGCGGGCGGCCGAGACCGTGAAGCGCAGGTCGCCGTCGTGCTCGCGGAAGCCATAGCGGACCGTGCCGGGGAGCAGGATCGGCTTCTTGAATCCGGCGACGACCTCGACCCGCTCCGGCAGCCGGTTCTCGAAGCCGGCGACCGCCCGCGCCTTCGTCCACATCCCGTGGGCGATCTGCCGTGGGAAGCCGAACGCCTTCGCGGTGAGCGGGTAGAGATGGATGGGGTTGCTGTCTCCCGACACGGCGGCGTACTGCCGGCCCAGACCGGCGGGAAGCCGCCAGGTGGCTGCCCCGGGTACGAGCTCGCCGAAGTCCGTGCCGCGATCGGCGTCGTCCGCCTTGCCCCGGCCGACCCGGAGGTACGTCGACGTGCTGCTCCACACGGCCGTGTCACCGGAGGTGATGCTCGCCTCCATGTCGAAGGCGGTGCCCTTGGCGTGCCGGCGCAGGTTGGTCGCACGCAGCTCGACGTCGACGACCGCGTCGAGGCCCACGTGAGCGTGGCGGGTGATGCGGTTCTCCAGGTGCACGGTGCCGATAGCCGGGAACGGGAAGGAGGTGTCGCTCATCAGCGCCAGGTGGAGCGGGAACGCCACCATGTGGAGGTAGGTCAGCGGCAGCTCGTCGTGGGGTGGGAAGCCGCAGAGCTCGCCGTAGCGTCGCACGTGTGCGGCGTCGAGCCTGACGCCCTCACGGCGGAGCACCAGGTCGGGCAGGTCCCGCCCGGTCTTGCGCACCCCGGGCAGCTGGTTGACACCCGGGACGGTCGGGAGTGCCGCCCGGAGCATGCCGGCGAGACCGGCCTCGCCCTGGATGACGCGGGTCTCGGTCATGTCAGGCTCCCAGCATCATCTGGCCGCAGACCCGCACCACGTTGCCGTTGACGGCGGTCGAGGCCGGGCTGGCGTACCAGGCGATCGTCTCGGCCACGTCGACGGGCAGCCCGCCCTGGCTCATGGCGTTGAGCCGCTGACCGACCTCGCGGGTGGCGAACGGCACCGCGGCCGTCATCTGGGTGATGATGAAGCCGGGCGCGACGGCGTTGATCGTGATGCCGCGCTCGAGCTCGTCGGCGAGGGAGTCGACGAAGCCGATGACACCGGCCTTGGAGGCCGCGTAGTTGGTCTGCCCGACGTTGCCGGCGATGCCCGCGATCGAAGCGACGCCGATGATGCGCCCGTTGTCGTTGATCGCGTCCGCCTCGAGCAGCGCGCGGGTGATGAGCTCGGGCGCGGTCAGGTTGACAGCGATCACCGACGACCAGCGGTCCTCGGCCATGTTGGCCAGCTTCTTGTCGCGGGTGATGCCGGCGTTGTGCACGACGATGTCGACTGCGCCGTGCTTCTCCTTGACGTGGTGCGCGATGCGCTGCGGCGCATCGGCGTGCGTGATGTCGAGGGTCAGGCTCTCGCCGTTGAGCTCGTTCATCACCGACTGGAGGTCGCCCGTGGCCTGCGGCACGTCGATGCCGAGGATGACGGCGCCGTCACGGTGGAGCACCCGGGCGATCTGCTCGCCGATGCCACGGCTGGCGCCGGTGACGATGGCGATCTTGCCCGCCAGCGGACGCTGCCAGTCGACGGCCGGCGCGCTCTTGGACCCGTGTACGCCGACTCGCACGACCTGCCCGGACACGTAGGCCGACTTGGGGGAGAGGAGGAAGGCGAGTGTGGAGTCGACGGCGGCTTCGGCGCCCTCGGCGACGTAGACCAGCTGGACCGTGGAGCCCTTGCCGATCTCCTTGCCGAGCGATCGGGTGAAGCCCTCGAGCGCGCGTTGGGCGACCCGCTCGCCCGCGCGGAGCTGCTCCGGCGGGGTGCCGAGCACGACCACCCGGGCGCAGCTCTCGAGCCGGCGCAGCAGCGGCGTGAAGAACTGCTGGAGTGCGATGAGGTCGGCCGAGCTCGTCAGGCCGGTGGCGTCGAAGACCAGCCCCTTGGCGCGCTGACCCTCCGCCAGCTCGCGGGTGTGTGCGACGCCCAGGCCGTCGAGCTGTGCGCCGAGCTGGTCGTGGAGCCGGCCGCGTCCGCCGAGCACCACGGTGCCGGCGACCAGCGGCGAGCCCTCCTCCCACCGCTCGAGCTCGGCCGGGTCGGGCAACCCGAGGTTCTTGACCAGCAGCTTGCCGATCGGGTTCTTCGTGAAGGCCTGGTAGCGGTCGCTCATCTCGTGTCCTCGTCTGATGTCGCGTGTCCGGGGCCGTCCCGGAAGGGGTGCCTGTCTCGATGGTATGCAACAGGTGGTGTAACTCAGGTTTAAGGTTTCGTGATCTCCGACTCAATCCTTTACCAGTGAGTAACAACGCGGAAGGATAGTAGCCACCAGCTCCCGCTCGAACCTCGTCCAGATCCAGGAGTGACAACAGCATGCAGGCCACCACCCGCAGGGTCGCCATCATCGGCGGCAACCGCATCCCGTTCGCACGTTCCAACACCGTCTACGCCGACGCGTCCAACCAGGAGATGCTCACCGCCGCACTCGACGGGCTCGTCGACCGCTTCGGGCTCGCCGGCGAGCAGCTCGGGGAGTTCGCGGCGGGCGCGGTGCTCAAGCACAGCCGTGACTTCAACCTCGCGCGCGAGGTCGTGCTGGGCTCCAAGCTCTCTCCGCGTACCCCGGCCTACGACCTCCAGCAGGCGTGCGGCACCGGCCTTCAGGCGGTCATCCAGGTCGCCAACAAGATCGCGCTCGGCCAGATCGAGGTCGGGGTCGCGGGCGGTTCCGACACCACCTCAGACGCGCCGCTTGCCGTCGGCGAGAAGCTGCGCAAGAAGCTGATCAAGGTCAACCAGGCCAAGGACACCAAGTCTCGACTGGCGGCACTCGCCAAGATCCGCCCGGGTGACATCTCGCTGGCCATCCCGCAGAACTCCGAGCCGCGCACCGGGCTCTCCATGGGCGACCACCAGGCGCTCACGGCGCTGGAGTGGGGAGTGACCCGGGAGGAGCAGGACGAGCTCGCCGCGGCCTCCCACCAGAAGCTCGCGGCGTCGTACGAGGCGGGCTTCCAGGACGACCTCGTCACGCCCTTCCGCGGGGTGGAGCGGGACAACAACCTGCGTCCCGACTCCACCGTGGAGAAGCTCGCCAAGCTCAAGCCGGTCTTCGGCAAGGGTGAGGCCGCCACCATGACGGCGGGCAACTCCACGCCGCTGAGCGACGGCGCCTCGGTGGTGCTCCTCGCCTCGGAGGAGTGGGCCGCCGAGCGGGGTCTGCCCGTGCTCGCCTACCTGACCGCCTACGAGACCGCGGCGGTCGACTACGTCGGCGGCGACGAGGGTCTCCTCATGGCGCCTGCCTACGCGGTGGCGCAGATGCTCACCCGCGAGGGGCTCAGCCTGCAGGACTTCGACTTCTACGAGATCCACGAGGCCTTCGCCTCGCAGGTGCTCTCGACCCTCAAGGCGTGGGAGTCGCCGGTCTTCTGCAAGGAGCGCCTGGGCTTGGACGCGCCGCTGGGCTCGATCGACCGGAGTCGACTCAACGTCAACGGCTCGTCGCTCGCCGCCGCCCACCCGTTCGCCGCCACGGGCGGCCGGATCGTGCCGGTCCTTGCCAAGCTGCTCGCCGAGAAGGGGTCCGGGCGCGGCCTGATCTCCATCTGCGCGGCCGGCGGTCAGGGCGTGGTGGCCATCCTCGAGCGTCCCTGACGCCCGCGGGGCTGGGCCCGAACCACGGCTCAGCCCCGCGCGAGGGTGAGGCTGCTGTGCACCAGGTAGTCGCGGACCCGATCGGTGGAGAGTCGCTGCGTGGTCGGGATGCCGGGCGCGGCCTCGAGGATGAAGAGGCCGACGCGGGCCAGCTGCAGCGCGCCCAGGCCCGAGGCATACATGTAGTTGGCGAGCACGGCGGTGTCCTCGATCTGGAAGGCCCCAGCGGTGACGCCGGCATCGAGGGTGTCGGTCAAGATGGCGAGGCAGCCGGCGATCGAGCGACCGAGCCGGAAGAGCGCCGACTCGGCGATCTCGTCGAACAGCTCGGGCCCCGGCCGCCGCATCAGCATCTGCGCGCACTCGACGAAGGCAGGGTGCGCGACCCCGTAGTCGACGAAGGTGCCCACCATCTCGGCGAGCCGCTCCTCGGGTTGCTGCGCGGTGACGGCGGCCATCCGCTCCATCAGCTCGTCGAGATAGCCGACGAGCGTCAGCGCGAAGAGCTCCTCCTTGCCGGAGAAGTGTCGATAGATGATCGCGCGGTTGGTGCCGACCGCCTTGGCGATGTCGTCGATGTGGACGTCGCGCACCCCGCGCTCGTCGAAGAGGGTCCTGGTGGCGAGGAGGATCTCCTTCTCGCGCTTGCGGCGACGGGTCGCGGCGGCGGAACGGCGTCCGTCCACGGGTGCCTCACTCATGCGGCGATCGTACGCGAGGTGCAACTCGCTGTCGCACGCCGCGTTGACAGCTGTTCGGAGTCGGTGGTGTCGGTGGCACCGCCTAGGGTGGCGCCGTGACCGACCGAGGCCGCGAACGGGTCTGGACGCCTGGCCGTCCGGTGCTCGTGGGGCAGCTCCTGGCGCCGTTGCGGCGTGGCGCCGGCGACCCGACGTACGCCGTCACGCCCGACGGCGCTCACTGGCGGTCCGCGCTCACCCCGGCCGGGGCCGGCACCCTGCGCATCACCAGCGATCGCTCCGCTGGGTTGGTCCGGGCGACCGCGTGGGGCGACGGTGCCGAGTGGCTGCTCCATGGGCTTCCGGCCCTGCTCGGTGACGAGGACGACTGGAGCGGCTTCCGGGCCGGACACCCCGTGGTGGAGGAGGCGCTGCGCCGCCATCCCCACTGGCGGATCGGGCGCACCGGCCTGGTGCACGACGCCCTGCTGCCGGCGATCCTGGAGCAGAAGGTCACCGGCCAGGAGGCGTTCGCCGGCTACCGACGGCTGGTGCGCCGCTTCGGGCGCCGCGCCCCCGGCCCCGCGGACGGCCCGCAGCTCTGGTGCCCGCCGAGCCCGGCCGAGGTGGCCGCCGTCCCGAGCTGGGAGTGGATCCGGCTGCCGGTGGATCCGGCCCGGTCGCGGACCGCCGTGACGGCGGCCCGCGCCGCGGCCGCTCTGGAGCGCGGGCTCGTCGAAGGCTCGGCCGAGCTGGACCGGCGGCTGCGCGCGCTGCCCGGGGTGGGGGTGTGGACCAGCGCCGAGACGCGGGCCCGAGCCGCGGGCGACCCCGACGCGGTGAGCTTCGGCGACTACCACGTGGCCAAGGACGTGGGGTGGGCGCTGGTGGGCCATCCGGTCGACGACGCCGAGATGGCGCGACTGCTCGAACCCTGGCGCGGCCACCGCCGACGGGTGGCGATTCTGCTGCTGCTCGCTGTCGGACAGCGGCCGCAACGCGGTCCCAGGATGGCTCCGCGCCGCCACCTGCCCCGCTGAGCCGCCCCCTGGTCGCCGCACGACCGCCATTGCGGATGTGACGTAACCAACGTTTACTACGGGCGTTGCACCAGTGTCGACGTCGGCGAGGGAGCAGGAAAGCGATGGCTGCGGAGCTGGGTGGGAGCGCCTCAAGCGGCCTCGTGAGCCGCGTGGGCGCCGACCTGGTGGCCCGCGGCCGGACGGCCCTGGAGACGGCCGGGGCGATGATCGTGCTCGGCATCGAGGCGCTCACGGTGGCGGCGCGCGACATCGTGACGCGCCGCTTCTCCTGGTCGGAGTTCCTCCTGCAGGCCTGGTTCATGAGCCGGGTCTCGGTGCTGCCGACCATCCTGGTGGCGATCCCGTTCGGCATCATCGTCTCGATCCAGATCGGCGGCGTCGCCGGCCAGATCGGCGCTCAGTCGTTCTCGGGCGCGGTCAACGGCATCGGCGTGCTGCGGCAGGGCGCGCCCCTGGTCACGTCGATCATGATCGCCGGCGCGGTCGGTGCGGCGATCACCTCCGACCTCGGAGCGCGCACGATCCGTGAGGAGGTCGACGCCCTCAAGGTCATGGGCATCAATCCCGTGCAGCGGCTGGTGGCGCCGCGGGTGGTCGCGGCCCTCGTCGTGGCGTTCTTCCTCAACGTGATCGTGGCGGTCACGTCGATCGTCACGGGCTATACCCTCAACGTCGGTGGGGGAGCGGTGAGCTCCGGCACCTACATCGCGGCGTTCGTCTCCTTCGCCCAGCCCACCGACCTCCTCCTGGCGAGCTTCAAGGCGCTGGTGTTCGGCTTCATCGCCACGATCGTGGCCTGCCACAAGGGCCTGACGGCCAGCGGCGGCCCGAAGGGCGTCGCGGACGCCGTCAACGAGGCGGTCGTCATCAGTGTGATCGCGCTGGCGGTGGTCAACGTCGCGCTGACCCAGGCCTACGTCATGTTGGCCCCGACCAGGATCGCGTGAGGGGGCAGGCATGGCGAAGGTGACCGGCGGGATCCAGGACACGCTCCTGCGCTTCGGCGACTTCGCCTGGTTCTCGTGGACGGCCTTCGCTGGGGCTCGCTTCACGCTGCAGCGCTACTACAAGGAGGTGCTGCGCCAGCTCGCCGACATCAGTTGGGGCACCGGCGCGCTGCTCGTGGGTGGCGGCACCGTGGGCGTGATGGTGCTGCTCTCGCTGTCGGCGGGCACGTCGCTGGGCATCGAGGGGTTCAACGGCCTGGAGCTGCTCGGGCTCGCCCCGCTCACCGGTTTCGTCTCGGCGGGGGTCAACACCCGGGAGCTTGCTCCCCTCGTCGCGGCGCTCGCCCTGGGAGGCCAGGTGGGCTGTCGGTTCACCGCGCAGATCGGCTCGATGCGGATATCGGAGGAGATCGACGCGCTGGAGGTGATGGCGGTGCAGCCGATGCGCTACCTCGTCTCCACCCGGGTGTTGGCCGCGATGTTCGCCATCTTGCCGCTCTACCTGATCGGCCTGCTCGGTGCCTACGCCGCGTCCGAGCTCTCCGTGGTCGTGCTGTTCGACCAGTCCCGCGGCACCTACGAGCACTACTTCTACTCGTTCATCGACGCCCGCGACGTCTTCTACTCCGTGGTGAAGATCGTGGTCTTCGCCCTGGTCGTGTCGCTGATCCACTGCTGGTACGGCTACCGGGCCGGCAGCGGACCCCAGGGTGTGGGCGAGGCGACCGGCCGGGCGATCCGCGCCAGCATCGTGTCGGTGGTCATCTGCGACATGATCATGACGCTGGTCTTCTGGGGCTCTGATCCCGGCTTCCGGGTGGCCGGATGACGGCCGCGTCCAGGAGGGTCCAGACCGTGCGGGCCGTGGCGATCCTCGGGATCTCCCTCGGCCTGATCGGTCTGCTGCTCGCTCACTCGTTCGGCCGGTTCGACGACCACGTGGAGGTGGTGGCGCGCCTCGACACCGCGGGCGGCGCGCTGGAGAAGGGTGCCGAGGTGAAGCTCGACGGCGTCGTGGTCGGTGAGGTGCGCTCGATCGACCCGGCTCGCGACGGGGTGGAGCTCCGGCTCGACCTGGACCCCGACCAGGCGGAGCGGGTGCCGGCCAACGTCACCGTGCGGGTGCTGCCCATCAGCATCTTCGGCGCTGCCTACGTCGAGCTGCTGCGACCGGCGCGCCCCAAGGGCCAGGTGACCGCGAGCACGGTGCTCCGCCAGGACACGTCGGCGACCACCATCGAGCTGGGCGACCTGCTAGAGGAGACCCAGGCTCTGGTCGACGCGCTCGGACCGGCCGAGCTCGCCACCGCTCTCGAGACCTTCGCCAGCACGCTCGACGGCCGCGGCGACGACATCGGCATGATGATCGAGACCGCCGACCGCGCGGTCGCGCGGATCGAGCCGCTCATGCCGCTCATCCGCCAGGACCTCCGGCTCGCGACCGTCGCCGCGGTCACGCTGAGCGAGATCACGCCCAACCTCTTCACGGCGCTCCGCGGTCTGGTGGCGCTCAGCCACACGCTCATCGACCGCGAGAAGGCATTCGGGGAGGTGCTGGCCGGCTTCGCGGAGGCCAGCGACGGCGTGCAGCGGGTCGTGACCGAGAACGACCGGGCGCTGCGCGCTGGCATCCCCTACATCCAGCGCGTGGTGACCGCGCTCCACCTCGCGCGCGCCGACGTACCCCGGACCTTCGTGGCGGTCACCGCCCTGGCGGCCGGCGCCCTTCCGGCGCTCTCCTTCGGTCCCTACATGCGCATCGACGCCGACATCCGGCTTCGCGACGAGCGCAACTACGGCCCGGGCGACTGCCCCGCCTACGGCGGCCTGCGCGGGAGGGGGTGCTGAATGGAGGCGGGGATCCGCATGATCGCCGTGAAGTTCGGCGCCTTCGCGCTCGTGGGTGTGCTCGGCTTCATCGCGCTCCACAACACGATGACCAACGACGTGGGCGGCGACCAGCACACGCTGCATGCCGAGTTCACCAACGTCAGCGGCCTGCGGCAGGGCGACGACGTGCGCATCTCCGGGGTCAAGGTGGGGCGCGTCGAGTCCGTGCGCGCCGTCGAGGTCGATGGGGTGCACCGCGCGCGGGTGACGATGCGGGTGCAGTCCGCGCAGCAGATCACCGACACGACGCGGGTCACGATGCGCTACCAGAACCTGCTCGGACAGAAGTACCTCGCGCTCACCCCCGGGTCGGAGCCGGGCACGCGGCTCGAGGACGGCGCCACGATCGGGCTCAGCCGCACCAGCCCGGGCTTCGACCTCACCGCTCTCCTCAACGGATTCGAGCCCCTCTTCAACGTGCTCTCGCCCGACGACATGAACACGCTGGCGGAGAACATCGTCTCGGTGCTGCAGGGTGAGTCGGGGAGCGTTGAGCTGTTGCTGGCGCAGACCGCCGACTTCACCACCTTCCTCGCCGATCGCGACGAGGTGTTCGACGAGGTCGTCACCAACCTGGCGCCCGTGGTGGAGAACCTGGCGAGCAACTCCGACGAGTTCGACACCGCGCTGACCGAGCTCCGCAGGCTGGTGCGCGGCCTCAACGAGGGCAGCGACCGGTTCTTCGGCGCCCTCAGCGGTATCCGCGGCAACCTCGACGCGACCACGCGGCTGATCGACCGGCTGCGACCGTCGGTGTCGGCGAGCATCGCTCGCATCCGTGAGCTGGGCGATACCGACCGCAGGGGTACGCCGGTGATCACCGACTCGCTCGACGTGTTGCCGATGATGGTGGGCGCGTTCATCCGCTCGATGTCCTACGGAAGCCATCTCCAGGTCTACAACTGCTCGCTGGGCGTCAAGCTGCTCGGCGAGCGCCCGCTGTGGGTGGGCCGTCCCGACGGGCCGCACTCGGAGGCATGCAGATGAGACTCGCGAACTCTCCCCAGGGCTACCGACGCGTCGGACTCGTCGGTGTCGCGGTGGTGGCGCTCCTGGCCGGCCTGATCGCCGCGACCTCCGCCTTCCCCTTCGGCAAGGACACCTACGTCGCCGAGCTGGAGCACACCGCCGGACTGCGGGTGGGCGAGGAGGTGCAGGTCGCGGGCGTCGGCGTCGGCGACGTCACCGGCATCGAGCTCCAGGGCGACAAGGTGCGGGTCGAGTTCACCGTCGACCGGTCCATCGATCTCGGCCGCGACACGACCGCGGAGGTGAAGGTCGCGACCCTCTTGGGCACCCACTTCCTGCTGGTCACTCCCCAGGGCGGAGGCGAGCTGCCCGACGACACCGTGCCGCTGAGCCAGACCCGGGTGCCGTTCAACCTGCAGGACGTGATCAACGAGACCGGAGACCTGGCCGAGGAGCTCGACGTCGAGGCGATCAGCCGGGCCCTCAACGAGGTGGCACGCACCATGCGCGCGAGCGGTGAGGAGTTCCTGCCTGCGCTGAAGGGCATCTCGGAGCTCTCCCGCTCGCTGGCGAGCCGATCGGAGGAGATCGGGACGCTGCTGGAGTCCACCAGCACCTTCAGCGAGCAGCTGGCCGGCAACACCGACGACATCACGGGCCTCATGCGCCAGTCCAACGTGCTCCTGACCGCGCTGGTGGACCGCCGCGCCGACCTGCACGCCATGTTGGTCGACCTGAGGTCGCTCGGCCGGGAGCTCACCCGCCTCTTCCGCGACAACCGAGGGAAGGTCGGCCCGATGCTCGACAGCCTCAACGGCACGATCGACCTGCTGACCCGCAACCACGAGACACTCGGCGAGGTGGCCGACCTGCTCGGCCCCACCGCTCGCTATCTGGCCAACGCCACCGGCTCGGGCTCCTGGCTCGACCAGTACATGCCGGAGGCCACGCCCGACAGCCTGCGCTGCATCCAGGAGGGCAACTGCCGATGAGCACGCCCACCCGTCGCCGGAGGGTCGCCTCCCTCGTCGCCTGCCTCGCGCTGATGCTGTCCGGAGTGTCGGGCTGTGGCCTGATGGGCGACGAAACGCTGACCATCAAGGTCGAGCTGAAGACCTCGTCGGGGCTCTTCGTCGGCAACGACGTGGGCGTGCTCGGGGTGCCCGTCGGCGAGGTGACATCCATCGAGCCCCGGGGCGACCACGTGCTGGTGACCCTGGAGGTCGACGGTGACGTCAAGGTGCCCGCCGATGCGGGCGCGGTCGTGGTCTCGCGATCGATGGCCACCGACCGCTACGTCGAGCTGACGCCGGTGTGGACCGATGGTCCGACGATGGAGGACGGTGCCGTGATCGCGTCCGATCGCACCCGCACCCCCGTGGAATGGGACGAGGTGCTCGGCGCGGTCGACACGCTGGCGGAAGGCTTGAACGGCACGGGCAAGGACGGCGAGCCGATCAAGCGACTGCTCGACCGCACCGCGGAGCTCCTCGAGGGCAACGGCGTGGTCGTGCGGCAGACCATCACCGACATGGTCACGGGCACGGGCGTCTTCGCCGAGCATCGAGACGCCTTCGTGAGCGCACTGGACAACCTGGACGTGCTCACCCGGGAGATCGCTGCCAACCAGGACGTGGCGCGCGCCTTCATCGCCAACGTCGCCCAGGCGGCGGCGCTGGTCGTCGAGGAGAAGCAGAACCTCACCGACGCCACCGAGAGCATCGCCGAGACGATCCGGCTGCTGGGGATCTTCGTGCAGCGCAACGAGAAGCGGCTGGGCGCCACCGCCACCCGCATCGAGGACCTCTCCGCACGGTTCCTCCGCCACCAGGAGTCCTTCTCCGAGGGAATCCGCGTGCTGCCGGTCGCGATGCAGAACCTCGGCCAGGCCATCAACGACCGCGGACGTCTCGATGTGAAGCTGCCCTTCCTGAAGATCCTCCCGGGTGCGGAGCTCGTCGCGGGCCTGTGCGAGCTGCTGCCCGCCGACCTCTGTGACGCCATCGGCCCCGACCTCGACCTGCAGGAGATCATCACGGCGCTGCTCGGTGGAGGCTCCCGATGAGGCGGCTGGCGGCGGGGGCCGCCCTGGCGATGGCGCTCGTGACCGGGCTCAGCGGCTGCTCGGCGCTCAACGCCGAGAACATCCCCACCCGCAGCGGGATCGACGACGGCTACGAGCTCACCGTGTACTTCCCCGACGCGCTCAACCTCGCCGACGGCGCGGTGGTCAAGATCGACGGCGCGAAGGTGGGGAGGGTGCGGGAGGTCGCCACGGAGGACTTCCAGGCCAAGGTGACGTTGGTTATCGAGGGCAGCACGCCGTTGCCCAAGGGCACCGTGTTCCGGCTGCGGCCGACGACGGCGCTCGGCGAGCTGTTCGTCGACGTGCTGCGTGGCGACGGTCCCGGTCGCCTCAGACCCGGCGCCACGGTGCCGGCCGACGCCACGAGGAGCGCCCCGACCGTGGAGGACGGCCTCGCCGCGGCGTCGCTGCTGATCAACGGCGGCTCGCTGAGCCAGATCGAGACGATCGTGAGCGAGATCAACGACTCCCTCGACGGTCGCACCGACACGGTGCGCCATCTGCTCCACGGTGCCAACGACCTGTTGGCGAGCCTCAACGACGGTCGCCAGGACCTCGACCGGCTGCTGCGCGCGCTGGCCAGAACCTCGCGCCTGCTCAACGAACGCGAGGACGAGATCAACGAGGCGATCGAGATCGCCGGACCCGCAGTAGAGGTGCTGGCCCGCAACACGCCCGACGTCACGGCGCTGCTCACCCGGATCGACGCGATGAGCGCGACCGTCGACGGCCTGGTGCGGGCCACCCGGTCCGACCTGACCAGGACGCTCGAGGAGCTCGAGCCGGTGGTGGCGGCCATCGTGGGCAGCAAGGCCCAGGCGAAGACCGCGCTGCGCCAGGTCACCGAGCTCGCGCCCGCGCTCGACCGTGCCGTGCCGACCGACTACCTCAACCTCATGCTGGTGTTGTCGTTGTCGGCGGAGACCCTGCTCGCCGACGGTGACGGAGGTCGCCGATGAAGAACAAGGCCGCAGCCCAGGCGACCCTGGGCAGGCTCGTCCTCGGTGCGGTGCTTCTCGCCGGGATCTTCCTCGTGTGCGTGGCGCTGATCCTCGGCTGGATCCTGAAGGCGCCCATCGGCCAGGAGCGGCCAGAGATCACCGTGACCATGCCGCGTACCGGCGGGCTCTTCGAGGGTTCGGCCGCCACCTATCGCGGCGTCGAGGTCGGCCGGGTGACCCGCATCGAGCTGAGCTCCCGCGGGGCCGGCATCGACGTGACGGTGCGTCTCGATCCGGGTGTCGAGGTGCCGCGGGACTCCGCAGCGAAGGTGCGCAGCCTCTCACCCGTGGGGGAGCAGTATGTCGACTTCCGGCCGTCCTCCTCCGGCGGCCCCTACCTGGCCGACGGCGACCAGATCACCGCCACCGCCGAGGATCTTCCGGTCTCGATCGCCAAGATGGTCTCCGGCCTCCAGGCGGCTCTGCGCCAGGTCGATCCCGACCAGGTGCGCACGGTGCTGCGGGAGGTCAACCTGGCGTTCGAGGGAAGCGCCGACGACCTGCACCGGCTGGTGGACAACACAGAGCTGCTCCTGGAGACGGTCGACACCGAGCTTCCCACCGTGGAGCGGGTGCTCGTCAACGGCCGCACGACCTTGCGCATCGTCGCAGACACCAGGGCCCGGCTCGTCGGCTTCGCTGCCGCGGCCGCCAGCATCGGCACCTGGTACCTGGCCTGGGACCCCCGCGTCCGCACCCTGCTGACGCAGGTGCCCGGCGACCTCGTCCAGGTCAATCGCCTCGTCGACGACGTCCAGCGGCGATTGCCCGACTTCCTGGAGCGGGTCAACGCGTTCGGCCTGCTGCTGGCGCGTCACGCGCCCGCGTTGCAGGCGACCCTCGCCACCGTGCCCTACGGCATCGGCAGGTTCGCCAGCGTCATGCGCAACGGCTACATGAACGTCACCGCCAACCTCAACGGCCAGAAGGTCTGCGACTACGGCACCGAGCACCGCAACCCCACGCATGTCGACCGCCGGGCCCCTCGGCTCGACGGCCAGTGCGGACGCGCCGCCCCCTGGCGCGGCGCCAACCACGCACCACCGGCGTTGCCCCGCTGAACCCGAGGAGAGAGAGTTGTTCGCACGTCGCGGAATCCGGAGCCTCCAGGACCGGCACGTCTTCGTCACCGGTGCGGCCAGCGGTATCGGCCGCGCCACCGCGCTCCAGGCCGCTCGCGAGGGCGCGATCGTGCACCTGAGCGACCGCAACCCGGAGCCGCTTGCCGAGACCGCGGAACTCATCGCCGGGACCGGCGGACGGGTGGGACTCGTCGAGGCCTGCGACGTCAGCGACCACCCCGCTGTCGCAGCCCTCGCGCGCCGGCTCACCGAGGAGTACGGCGCCATGGACGTCGTCGCCAACGTCGCCGGGATCTCCACGTGGGGCACCGTGCGGTCCCTCGAGCCCGAGCAGTGGCGGGCGCTGGTCGAGGTCAACCTGATGGGGCCGATCCACGTCATCGAGGAGCTGCTGCCGCCGATGATCGACCGCGGCCGCGGCGGCCATCTCGTCAACGTCTCCTCGGCGGCCGGCATCATCGGCATGCCGTGGCACGCCGCCTACTCGGCCAGCAAGTTCGGCCTGCGCGGCGTCTCCGAGGTGCTCCGCTTCGACCTGCGCCGGCACCGGATCGGAGTCAGCCTGGTCTGCCCAGGCGGGGTGGACACGGGCCTGACCGACACGATCGTGATCGCCGGCGTGGATACGGCCTCGCCGGCCTTCCAGCGCGCCCGCGCGCACTTCAAGCGGCGCGCGGTGACCCCCGAACAGGCGGCCGCGGCACTGTGGCGGGGGGTGCGCCGCAACCGCTACTGGGTCTACACCTCGCCCGACATCCGGCTCGCGCACCTGCTGCAGCGGTTCTTCCCGCCCGGCTATGTGCTCGCCATGCGGGTCATGAACTGGGGCGCCAACCGTGCGCTCCCGGCGGTCGAGCGGGCTCGCCGGGCGGCGTCGTGACGGCCACGCCGCGGTTGGACCGGGGCGGCCTGCGCGATGTCGGCCCGTTCGTGTGGGCATTTTCCCGGCTCGCCGGGCGGGTCGCGGGCACGGAGCCACCCGGTGTCTTCCTGACGCTCGGGCGCCATCGGAGGCTCTTCTGGGGATGGCTCCACTTCGCCGGCCGCCTGATGCCCGGAGGGAGGCTGCCGCGGCGGGAGACCGAGCTCGTCATCCTGCGGGTCGCGGCCCGGGCCGGCTCGGACTACGAGTGGGGCCAGCACGCCGCCCTGGGCGCCAAGGCGGGGTTGACCGAGGCCCAGCTGGCCGCACTCGGCGACGTGACGGGGGAGACGGCGTACGACTGGGATGCGCGGGACCGGATGCTGGTGCGGGTGACCGACGAGCTGCTGGAGACCAACGACCTGAGCGATGCCACGTGGCAGCTCGTGCGCGACCATCTCGACGAGCGACGCACCATCGAGCTGGTGATGCTGGTGGGCCACTACCGGATGCTCGCGACGACCCTGCAGGCGCTCCGCGTGCGGCCCGACCGACCCCGCCGCTGAGCCGCTCTCGCCGGCTCAGAGCAGCGGGCGCAGCGGCGCCAGCACCGCCTCGGTGAAGCGGCGGTAGAGGTCGCGCGACTCCCACTCGCCGCTGCTGAGCTCCACGCAGTTGGTCAGGTCCATCTCGAAGATCCGCTCCATGACCGCCGCCATGCCGGGATCGATGATCTCCATGTTGATCTCGTAGTTCCCGGTCATGGAGAGACGGTCGATGTTGGCCGTGCCGACGGTCGACCAGTTGCCGTCGATCGTGGCGGTCTTCGCGTGCACCATGGCGTCGCGGAAACGGAAGATGCGGACGCCGGCGTCGAGCAGCTGGCTGAAGTAGCCGCGCGAGATCCAGTCGGCGACGATGTGATTGGACTTGCGCGGCAGCAGCAGGCGTACGTCGACACCCCGGCGTGCGGCCGCCACCATGGCGTCGACGAAGTCCTGGTCGGGGATGAAGTAGGCGTGGGTCAGCCAGATGTTGCGGGTGGCGCGGTTGATCGCCTCGAGATACATCCCCCGGATCGGGAACATCCACAGTCGCGGCACGTTGCGGTGCAGCCGGATCCGGGGCTCCCACTCAGAGGCCGTCTCGAGGAGGAGGGGCCGCTCGCTGCGGCGGAACCGCTTGCGGCGGTTGAGGTTCCAGAAGTCGGCGAACGCCCGCTTGAGGTCCCACACGCCGGGGCCGGTGATCCGCACGTGGGTGTCGCGCCATTCGGTGGCGTAGGCGGTGCCGATGTTGTAGCCGCCGACGAACGCGACCTCCTCGTCGACCACCAGGATCTTGCGGTGGTTGCGGCCGTAGCGACGGAGATCGAAGAAGTGCAGGCCGGCGCTGTAGACGGGGTAGGGGAGCACCTTGAGCTCCGGCGGGAACCGCTTGAAGCGGGGGGAGACCACCAGGTTGGCGAAGGAGTCGTAGACGATGTGCACGTCCACGCCGCGGGCGGCGGCATCGATCAGGGCCTGCTTGAATCGCTCGCCGACCTCGTCGCC
>Ga0164243_10006847_pt1 | contig 17171 bp, 16 predicted proteins | sample OricompcompostOP_FD_108781 | JGI IMG/M metagenome (GOLD analysis project Ga0164243, IMG submission 108781) | Organic Plus compost microbial communities from Emeryville, California, USA - Original compost - Organic plus compost (OP) | ecosystem: Engineered > Solid waste > Mixed feedstock >... | reverse complement strand
GCGTGCGCGGCGAGAGCTGTTCGTCCAGCCAGGCGCGCTCCTCGGGCAGGAAGCCCTCGACCTGGTTGCTGCGCCGCCAGTTGGCGACGTCGAGCCGGGTGTGGGCGATGTTGAGGTCGCCGGTGAGCAGGAACTCCCGCCCGGCCGCGCGGGCGGCGCGCCGGGCGGCGGTGAGGTAGCGCGCGAAGCCGGTGAGGAAGCCCATCTTGCGGTCGTACTTCGCGCCGCCGTCGGGCTTCTCCCGCATCCGCTTGGGGTCTTGCAGGTGCGCGGGCAGCCCGCCCTTGGGCAGGTAGAGGCTGGCGACCGTCAGCGGCGCCTCAGCGAGATCGACCTCGATGTAGCGGCCCTCGCCCGCGTGCGTGCGCAACGCGCGTGGCAGCGGTCGATCGGGCGTCGACCTCGCCCAGGTGCGGACGGCGGTCGGCGGCTCGCGCGTGAGCACGGCGACCCCGTTGCGGCCGGCGACCTGCCCGGCGTCGTACGCCGCGTGGTAGTCGCCGAACGCTTCGTCGGGCAGCAGGTCGACCGGGCAGCGCACCTCCTGCAGGGTGACCACGTCGCAGCCGCGGGTGGCGAGCCAGTCGCCGAAGCCGCGCCGGTGGGCGGCACGAATGCCGTTGCAGTTGAGCGTCGCGATCCGGAGCACCCGGCGGATGCTACTGACGTGCCCAGCGCTCCAGCAGCTCCGCCTCGCGCTCCAGGCTGATCCCGCCGATGGTGGCGGCCGGGTCGGACTCCAGCCATCGGAGCGTGTCGCGGGCGGTCTCGGCCACCGGCCTCACGACGAGACCGGCGTCGAGGGCCGGCTGCGCGTCGTGGGCCTTCATGCCGTCGTACTCGGGACGCGGCAGCCACAGTGGGATGGCGTCGGGGCCGGACCACGGCTCCACGCCCTCATGGGTGAGGAAGTCCTGGTCGACCCAGACCAACGAGGCGGTGGGCAGGCAGGCGGCGAGCAGCTCGCCGAGGGGCTGGACGGGGCCGATGGCGTCGAACGTTCCGGGGCGTGGCTGCTCGGCGAGGGTGACCAGCCAGGTGGCGAGGTCGCGGACGTCGATGACCTGCATCGCATCGTCCGGTCGGCCCGGGGCCAGCACGTCGCCGGTCGCCGGGACGCGGCGGCCCCAGTAGGCGAAGCGGCCGGACGGGTCGCCCGGGCCGACGATCAGGCCGGGCCGCGCGATGGTGGCCGTCGGTGCGCGCTCCAGCACCAACTGCTCGCAGGCGACCTTCATGCCGCCGTAGGTCTCCGGGCTCGCCATCGGGTCCAGGTCCTCCGTGATCGGCGGCAACAGCTCGCCGGCACCCGGCCCCGCCGGGTCGCTGGGATCGGCGTAGACCGAGATCGTCGAGACGAACACCCACCGCGCGTCGGGCGCGGCGTCGAGCAGGTGCCGCACGTGGTCGGGCACGCGGGCGACGTCGACGACCGCGTCGAACGGTCCGGCGTCGGCCACCTCGGGCGGGGCCGGGTCGCGGCGGTCCCAGCGCAGGTCGGTGACGCCCGGCGGCAGCGAGCCGGACTCGCCCCGGGTCACGCACACCACCTCGTGGCCGCGCCGCGCCGCCTCCGCAGCGGTCTCGCGGGAGAGGAACCGGTTGCCACCACCGATGAGCAGTCTCATCCTCCCATCTGACCCGGCCGCGGCGTCCGGGACAAGGCAGCACTGCTGTCAGCAGTTCGTTCCCTCGTCCAACGGCCCGGCCGCACGCCCCGCCCCGGCCACCGCGAGCGCCGGCTGACCCACCGCTCGCGGACCGTGCAAGGCTTCGGTCCATGCGGATCCGGTCGGCCGTCGCGGCCCTGCTCGCGCTCGGCCTGACCGCCTGCGGCTCGACGTCGGAGCCGTCCTCGGATGCCCGGCCGACCGAGACTCAGCCCACCACGACCCAACCGACCGAGACCGGACGCGCATCGACGAGCGCGCCGCCGTCCGCCACCTCGAGCCCCTCCACCCGGACGACGCCGCGGGCGAGTCGGTCGCCGAAGCCGAAGCCCGCGGTCGAGGGCATCGACGCCTCCCACCACCAGGGGCCGATCGACTGGGCACGGGTCGCCGACCACGGCATCGCCTTCGCCTACCTGAAGGCCAGCGAGGGCACCGGCTTCGTCGACCCCCGCTTCGCCGCGCACCGCCGCGCGGCGCGGCGCCACGGCGTCGACGTCGCCGGCTACCACTACTTCCAGCTCTGCTCCGACGGGACGGCGCAGGCCGAGCACTTCGCGTCCGTGCTCGGCCCGCCGGCGTCCGGCGCGACGGATCGCCTGCCGCCCGCCGTCGACCTGGAGCTCGCCGGCAGCTGCACCGACCCGCCGGCCGCCGACGTCCTGCTGGCCGAGGTGCGCGAGTTCCTCGACCTGATCGACCGGCGCTACTCCACGACGACGATGGTCTACCTCTACCCGGAGTTCGAGGCCCGCTACGGCTTCGCCGACGACCTCGCCGACCACCCGCAGTGGGTGCGCCGCCTCGGCGATCGGCCGCCGCGCCGGGAGTGGCAGGTGTGGCAGTACGACGACGCCGGCTCGATTCCCGGCGTCTCCGGCGGCGTCGACCTCAACCGCATGCGCCCGGGCGGGTGACCATCATGGAATCGATCCGCCCGCTCCTTCGTTGACCAGACATGGCCACCATCGACCTGACCGCCGGCAACTTCGAGCAGACGATCCTCGACAACGAGATCGTGTTCGTGGACTTCTGGGCGTCGTGGTGCGGTCCGTGCCGCAACTTCGCGCCCATCTACGAGTCCGCCGCCGAGTCGCACGGCGACCTGGTGTTCGGGTCGGTGAACACCGAGGAGGAGCAGCAGCTCGCCTCCGCGGCGAAGGTCACCTCGATCCCCACGCTGATGGACTTCAAGAAGGGCGCACTCGTCTTCTCCCAGGCCGGGGCTCTGCCGGGGCCTGCACTCGAGCAGGTCATCACCGCCGTCCGCGACTTCGACGTGGACGCCGCCCAGCAGCAGGACTGACGCGCGCGTCTCTCAGCCCGTGCGGTCCTCGGGGCCGGTGGGCAGGAACTGCTCGGTGAAGGCCGGCCAGGCGTTGGCGATGAGCTGCTCCATGTCGAGATGCGTCGCCCGTCGTACGTAGGGCTTGGCGAGCTCGGTGTCGAGCACCCGCAGCAGGAAGCGCCGCAGCTCACCGTCGAGCCCGGCCATCTTGCGGATCATCGCTCCGCGGCGGGTGTCGGTGCGCAGGTCGAGAACGATCTGGTCCTCGGTCGGGGTGATCAGGTCGAGCCGCAGCCGCAGCGGCGCCTCGGTGTGCACCTCCAGCACCAGCGGCACGATCACGTCCGCCTTGAAGGCCACCTTGTCGAGCGGCAGCTCGAGGTCGAAGTCGACGCTGATCGGCAGCTCGATCGCGTACGCCAGCAGGTCACCGGGCATCTCCACCCCGCGCGTCGGCTGGTAGCGACCCACGAAGCTGACCGAGGCGAACGCACGGCCCGGCCCCGCCTTGATCGGCCCGAGCGCGATCTGGTCCCCGAGCACCTGGTCGACGGTGCGCAGGATCCGCTCCTTGTGCAGCACGCGACGGATCCAGCTCTCCCCGAACTGTTCGTAGGAGATCTCCGCCGCCGCCCGGCCTTCGCCCGCCGGGGCCACCGTCTCGATCACCCGTGCCCCTCCCGATATCTGCGGACGGCGCCCGCGTGGCGCCGTCCGTTCAACGGATTGTCGTACACGGTGTCACGCTTTCCGTTCCCGACCCCGCCGCACGCGGAGCAGCGTGGGAGGATGGGTGCTCACACCGGACGACGACGAGGGACACCATGACCGACCTGGCCGCGGTGCGCTACCCGGCGCCGCCGGTGATCCGCGTGGCCGACGTGCTCGCCAAGGGCCTGCTCGTGCTGCTCCTGCTCATGGTCGTCATCGACCCCGACAGCAGCAACCTGCGCGACAAGGCCGCCGAGGCGCGGGCGATCGGCTATCCGATGGTGTCGTTCACGATCCCGGTGGTCTGGCTGCTGTTCTGGAAGGAGCGGGCATCCTTCCCCTGGCTGGCCGACCTGATGGTGACGCTGACCTGCTTCACCGACATCCTCGGCAACCGGATGGACCTCTACGACACGATCAGCTGGTTCGACGACGTCATGCACTTCGCGAACACCGGGCTGCTCGCCGGGGCGGTCGTGCTGCTGACCCTGCACCGCTCCTCCTCGCAGTTGCGGGTGGTCGAGCGGGCGCTCGCCGTCGGCGCGACCGGCGCGATCGCGTGGGAGCTCGCGGAATACTGGGCGTTCATCAGCGGCCACGCGGAGCGCAAGTTCGCCTACGTCGACACCCTCAGCGACCTCGGCCTCGGCGTCCTCGGCTCGATCACGATGGCGTTGGTCATCCACGCGCTGTGGCGCGCCGGCCAGCTGAAGGAGACCGCGCCCCAGCTCGAGGGCGCTAGCTCGGACCGCTGACGCTCCGTGTTGCCCCGGGGCGTCATACGCCCTGGTTGGCCGAGCAACCGGAACGTATGACGCTACGGGTCTGCGTCGCGGCAGGCAGCCGGACGTCATACGCCCTGGTCGCCCGGACAACCGGAACGTATGACGCTGGGGAACCTCACTCGGCTTCGGTGGGTGCAGGCGCCGCACCCACGCCAACGTGAGCCCGCCGACGGCCACGACCAACGCCACGATCCCGATGGGCGAGGGTGACCGGCACGTCGAGAGGATGGGTGTGAGCGCTCAGCGGCGCACGAGCTCCATCTGCGCCTCGAGCACCTGCCCGACATCGATCACCTCGGCCCGCCGCACCACGGCCTTCAGCGGCAGCAGGTAGCGACCGTCCTTGGGGAAGAGGGCGGTGCGGAAGCCGGTCTCGCCGATGCGGGCCTCGACGGCGACCTGACCCCAGTACTCCATGCCGCGCGCCGCCTCCTTCACGTCCGCGCTCACGTCCTCGGGCACCTCGAGGAAGACGAACGGCGCGGGGCCGCGCCAGCTGATCACCGCGCCGGTGAAGGCGAACTCCATCACCGGCTCCCGGCCGGCTCAGCGGGCACGCCGGCCAGGCGCCGGACGGCGGCCAGGCCGGTGGCGCTGCCGGGCCAGTGCCGCGCGAGGGCGCCCGGCCCGGCCCGACGGACGACGGCGCGCAGGGTGAGCGCGACGACGATCACATCGTCCGCGTAGCCGAGCACGGGGACGAAGTCGGGCACCAGGTCGATCGGCAGGGCGAGGTAGCCGAGCAGCAGCCAGAGGCGGACGCGGAGGCCGCGCGGCAGAGTGCGATCACGGGCGAGGCGGCCGATCAGGCGGAGCAGGTCGGGCAGCAGGCGTGCGGACTCGACGAGCAGCGACTTCGCTCCGTCGCCCTTCGGGCGGGCGAGCCAGAGCGCGGCGAGGGCGGCGGCCCACAGCAACGCCAGGACGCCGACCACCACGATGACGACACCGAGCCATCCGTCCACGCTCCCAGCCTCGCACCTGCGGCACCGGCGGGCCAGCCGGCGGGATCAGTAGCCCGACCGGTTGCCGTAGCCGACGTCCTCGAACGGGTCGTACTCGTAGTCATCGACATAGTCGGGCGGACGCTTGTGGCCGATCTCGCAGAGGTCGGCCGGTGAGAGCAGGCCGGGGTCGCCGGCCGACTCCTCGGCGATGCAGTCGTACCAGTCGGAGTAGTCGGACTCGGACGACGTCTTCGCGGCGTTGCCGATGCCGAGACCGATCGCGACGGAGACCACGGCGGCGACGATGCCGATAGCCGCACCGAAGCCCTTGCTCTGGCCGCCGGCGCGGGTCGCCGGGCCGAACTCGTCGGCCATCGAGCGCCGTGGCGGGGCGGCACGGGGCGCCGGGGGTCGCCCGCTCCGCGGCTCCCGCTCCTCCCGCCTGTCGGGCGGCTCGTAGGTCTCCCACATGAGGCGCATCCTGCCCCGCCACCGGGCCGGGGCAAACGTCCGCCGGTGCCTGGCGTCATACGATCTGGCCGCCCACGCGACCAAGACGCATGACGCCCGAGGGCGCCGACGAGCTCACTCAGCGCCGCAACAGCGCCGCGATCTCGTCATACCCCCGGCTCTCGGCGTGCTCGAGCGGGGTCACGCCGTCCCGATCGGCGATGGTGCGGTCGACGCCGGCGTCCAGCAGGGCCCGGACGACGTCCTGGTGCCGGGTGCCGCCGTCACCGAGGATCACGGCCTCGAGCAGCGCGGTCCAGCCGAGGTCGTTGACGTGGTCGAGATCGACGTCTGTCCGCACCACGCGCTCGATGTACTCGGCGTGGCCGCGCTCGCCGGCGGGGATCGGCGACAGGCCGCCGTACCGGTTCTCGATCGTCAGGTCCGGGTTCGCCGGCAGCAACGCCTCGAGCATCGCGACGCTGCCGGTGACGCCGGTGACCAGCCACGGGGTGTCGTGCTGGTCGTCGAGGGCGTCGGGGTCGGCACCCATCGCCACCAGCACGCGGGCGGCCTCGACGTGGTCGCCGGCGCTGGCCAGCAGCAGCGGCGTACGGCGCCTGCCGTCGCGGCTCTCGAGGTCGGCGCCCGCACGCAGCGCGACGGCGACGGCATCGGCGTCACCAGCCTCGGCGGCGCGCAACAGGGCGGCGTCGGGGTCGGCCGGGGCCTTGGCGGTGGTCAGGTTCTCCAGGATCCTCTCCAGTCGGTCGTAGCCACGCGAGCGGGCCATCTGCAGCGGCGTCTGACCCGCCGACGGCGAGACCTTGTCGAGCTGCGCGCCGCCGGCGGCCAGCACCCGCACGGTGGCGGCGTACGACGCCGTGTCGTCGCCGAGCCAGACGGCCTCGTGGATCGCCTGGTAACCGATGCGGTTGACGTGGTTGCGGTCGATGCCGGCCTGCAGCAGCGCGCCGACCACGCCTGCATGACCGCGTTCGGCGGCGCGGATCAGGCCGGTGCCGTTCCAGCTGTCCTTGTCATCGACCTTCGCGCCGTTGCGGAGCGTGAGTCGCAGCAGGTCGAGGTAGCCCTCGCTGGTCGCGACCAGGTACGCCGACTGCACGGTGTCGTCCTTGGCGTTCACGTCGGCGCCGCGGGCCATGAGGCGGCGGGCTGCGGCGACGTCGTCGGCCCAGGCGGCGGTGCGCAGCTGCTCGTCGACGGCCGCCTGCTCCTTGGCGGTCAACGGCTTCGACGAGCGCTGCGTGCCGCGAGCCTCGGCAGTGTCGGAGGCGGAGGCGGTATCGCGAGAGGGTCGTTGGGCGATCTCATCGACGTCCGGTCGGGCATCGGTGCCGGTGGTGCCGCACGCGCCCAGGACGAGTGCCACCAGGGCAGCGGCGACCACTGCGGACAGAGAGGCGGATCGTGCCGTGCGCTTCATCGGTTCTCCTGCAGGTGGGGTGATGCCTCCACTGTGCGGTGCGCGGCGCCGCCGCACGTCGGGCAGCCGGCCACGGCTCGATAGCCGAATGGTTGATGCCGCGACCGCCGTCTCATCCCTAGGCTGGAGGGCACCATGTCCCTCCTGACGACACAGGGTCCGCGCGGCGTTCGCGGCATCCTCGCCCCGGCGGCCCGCCTCGACCGGTGGCTGCTGGTCGTCCTGCTGGTGCTGCTGGCCACCTGCGCAGGGCGGTACGTCGATCGCCATGGTGTCGGCGCGACCGGGGCCGGAGTGCTGGGCGGTGCCGCCGTGCTCGGCGCGGCGTACGCGACCCGCGGGCTGCTCGGCGGTCGCACCTGGTGGCCGACCGTGTGGGCGTGCGGCATGGTCGTGCTGTGGGCGGCACTGACCACGGTCGCGCCCTCCTTCGCCTGGTGTGCGGTGCCGGTGGCGTTCGCGGTGCTGCGGGTGCTGCCGTTCGCGTGGGCGGTGGCGATCGTCGTCCTCATGACGGTGCTGCTGACCCTCGCCTGGTGGCGGATCAGCGACGGCTTCGAGCCGGTCAACGTGGCCGGTCCGATCGGTGTCGCCCTGGTGACCGTGCTCGCCTACCGCGCGCTCGATGTCGAGTCACGCGCCCGGCAGGAGGTCGTCGACCAGTTGGTCGAGGCGCAGGCCGAGCTGGCCGAGGAGCAGTACCGCACCGGCGCGCTGGCCGAGCGCACTCGGCTATCTCGCGAGATCCACGACTCGGTCGGCCAGGGGCTCTCGAGCATCAACCTGCTGCTGCAGGCGGCCGCGCAGTCGTGGGAGACCCATCCCGACGCCGCGCGCGAGCATGTCGGCACTGCCGCTGCCACCGCCCGCGACGGGCTCGAGGAGGTTCGCCGCGTGGTGCGCGACCTGGCGCCGACCGACCTTGCCCGCGACGCCGCCGCCCTGCCCGCCGCCCTCCGCGCGGCCGCCACGCAGGCAGCGCCCGGCATGGTGGTCGAGGTACGCGTCGATGGGGAGCCCACCGTCGTCCCCGTCGAGGTCGCGACCGCTCTGGTGCGGACGGCGCGGGGGGCGCTGGCCAACGTGCGCGAGCACGCCGATGCCCGGCGGGTGGCGCTCACTCTCACCTACCACCTCGACGAGGTGGTGCTCGACGTGCGCGACGACGGGCGCGGCTTCGATCCCGCGCAGGTACTGGCATCCGACACGCGTGGCCGCGGCTTGGCGGGCATCCGTGAACGCGCGATCGGGCTCGGCGGCCATGCCGAGGTCGAGAGCGCGCCCGGCGACGGAACGACCGTCTCCGTCCGGTTTCCGGTGATGGAGGAGAGCCCGTGATCCGCATCATGCTGGTCGACGACCACCCTGTCGTGCGTGCCGGCCTGCGCGCCCTCGTCGACGGGCAGGAGGACCTCTCCGTCGTGGCCGAGGCCGACAGCCTCGCCAGCGCGGTGGCGGCGGTCGAGACCGAGCGGCCCGACGTCGTCCTGATGGACCTGAGCCTGGGTGAGGGCGAGGCCGGCGGCGCCGAGATCACCGCGGCCGTACGGGCCATGGCCACGCCGCCGGAGGTGCTGGTGCTGACCACCTACGACACCGAGTCCGACATCCTGCGGGCGCTCGAGGCCGGCGCGCGCGGCTACCTGCTCAAGGACGCACCGCCGACCGAGCTCTTCGCCGGCATCCGGGCGACCGCCCGCGGCGACACGGTGCTGGCGCCGTCCGTCGCGGCCACACTGGTGCGCCGCACGGCGCCCGGAGCCTCCAGCATCACCGAGCGGGAGGTCGAGGTGCTCGAGCTGCTCTCCCGCGGCCTCGGCAACAAGGAGATGGCGCGCGAGCTGTTCGTCTCCGAGGCGACCGTGAAGTCGCACCTCTCGCACATCTACACCAAGCTCGGCGTCGACACCCGCGCCGGCGCCGTGGCAGCCGCGATCGAGCGGCGGATCATTCGGGCTTGAGGTTGCCATCGCCGCGCGACGTCATGCGTCATACGTCGTGGTCGCTCCGACGACCAGACCGTATGACGTCAGGGTTCCCGCACGGAGCTACCCCGTGGCGTCATACGAACCGGCCGCCCGAACGACCAGACCGTATGACGCCCGACGCCCCGCCCGGAGCCACCCCACCGAGAGAGGATCGACCATGAGCATCACCGACGACGACCTGCGCCACCTCGAGCGCTGCATCGAGCTGGCCGCCGAGGCCGTGGACGCCGGCGACGAGCCGTTCGGCTCCGTGCTGGTCGCGGCCGACGGCACCGTGCTGCGCGAGGACCACAACCGCGTCAGCGGTGGCGACCGGACCCGCCATCCCGAGCTCACCCTCGCCCTCTGGGCCGCCGAGCACGTGCCGCAGGCTGAGCGCGGCGCCCTCACCGTCTACACCTCCGGCGAGCACTGCGCGATGTGCTCCGCGGCGCACGCGTGGGCCGGCCTGGGCCGCATCGTCTTCGCCACCTCCACCCCGCAGCTGGTGCAGTGGTATGCCGACCTCGGGCTGGCCCCGGGCCCGGTCACGCCGCTGCGGATCACCGAGGTGGCGCCCGGCATCCCGGTCGACGGTCCGGTCGAGCAGTACGCCGAGCGCGTTCGCGCGCTGCACGCACGCCACCACAGCGTGGCCTGACGCCGTCCCTCGGAACGCCCCCCAACCGCCTGTCAGCGACTTGTCAGCAGCCCGGATCAGGATCCTCGGGACCTGATCTCAAGCGGAAGTTGACGACAAAATGAAGTGGTCCCGTCGCGTGTTCACCTGCCTGGCGACACTGTTGCTGGGCATCGGCCTGGCCGGCCTCGTCGCGCCGGCCCCCGCCCAGGCGGCCGGGCAGCCCGGCACGTTCTACGACGGCGGCATCAAGTACTCCACGATCGTCAACTGCGCCTCGATCATCTTCGGCTCGCCGTACCAGGAGCACGGCATCGACACCTACGTGGGCAGCTGGGCCGACCCCGACGACAACCTGCCCCAGGCCAACGGCGCCTCCTACCCCGTGCACGTCGTGGTCTCGGGTCCGGGTCGGGCGTGCAGCGCCCAGCTCTTCCAGCTCGGCCTGAAGTTGCCGAGCGGCGTCACCCTCGACAGCGCCAAGGCGCCCGAGTGCTACTACCAGGGCACCAGGACGACGGCACCAGCCGAGTGCCCCACGACCTTCCAGAGCGGAACCTACGGCGCCGGCACGATCGGCTACCGCTCCGGCATGTCCCAGTACGCGAACGGGTGGCCGGTGCCGGTCGGCAAGATCTGGGAGTTCCGGTTCTGGGTCAAGGCCAGCCAGCCGGTCAACGGTGCCGAGCTGCGCGCCTTCGTCGACATCGCGGACGGCAACAACAACCCCACGCTGCAGCCGACCGCGTCGATGTACGCGTTCTCAGGCTCCGGCGGCGGTGGCGGCGGCGGTGGCGAGACGCCGCAGATCATCCACGACGCCTCGTCGACGTACGCGAGCCCGACCTACACACTCAACGGGACGACGGGCAACACCAAGTACGGCATCCTCTCGGCCGGCAGCTTGATGACCAAGGGCCAGTACGGCACCGTCTATGTCGAGCGCGGCTTACAGCCAAGGTTGAGCCTCGAGACCAACTTCACCGAGCGGGCGAGCTACGCCTTCAACCTCGACGATCCCGCATTCTTGTTCTGGACCGACTGGGACGAGCCCGCCTTCAGCGCGATCCTGCCCGACAGGACCTACGCCTGGCGGATCGGCTTCAAACCCAACGGCTCATCGACCACTACCTGGGGCACGACGCAGTTCTTCCGCTCGCTGCGCCAGCCCACCTGTGGCGGCAAGAAGATCACCGTCAGCCTCGACCTCGGCCAGGTACCCACCCGTGGCGACGACGTCATCCTCGGCACCACCGGCAACGACACCATCAACGCCGGCGACGGCAACGACACGGTCTGCGGCGGTGGCGGCAACGACAGCATCAACGGCGGAGACGGCAGCGACCACCTCTACGGCGAGGCCGGCAACGACCTGATCGACGGCGGCGACGGCAACGACGAGATCGAGGGCGGTGACGGCGACGACATCATCGCCGGCGGTGAGGGCGGCGACTTCCTCGGCGGCGACGCCGGCAACGACGTGCTCGAGGGTGGTCCCGGCAGCGACCAGTTCCGCGGCGGGACCGGCATCGACACGGTCTCCTACGCCACCGCTCCCTCCGCGGTCACCGTCGACCTGAGCAGAACCAACCTCGACCCGCAGAACACCGGCGGGGCCGGAACCGACGAGATCCAGGGCGTCGAGAACCTGATCGGCTCCGACTACAACGACACCCTGTACGGATCCGCCGGCAACAACACGATCGACGGCGGCAAGGGCAACGACCTGATCGACGGCCGCGCCGGGGACGACATCCTCAAGGGCGGCGCGGGCGTCGATCGGCTCTCCTACGCGAGCCTGACGCACTCGACGGCCCCGGGAGTGACCGTGTCGCTGGCGAAGACCAGCCCGCAGGCGACGGTCGCCTCCGGCACCGACACCATCAGCGGTTTCGAGAACCTCGACGGCACCAGCCGGGCCGACCACCTGGTGGGCGATACCGGCAACAACGTCCTCCGCGGACTCGCCGGGATCGACCGGTTGAACGGCGGTGGCGGTGGCGTCGACGTGCTCGACGGTGGGGCCGACACCAGCATCGCGGACTTCACGTCGGCCCGGGCCGGGGTGACGGTGTCGCTGGCCAAGACGACAGCACAGGTCACCGGCGGCGCAGGCACCATCACCCTGACCGGGTCGTTCACTCGACTGGAGGGTTCGCCCTACGCCGACCGACTCACCGGATCGAACGGCAACGACGTCATCGACGGGGGCGACGGCAACGACGTCATCGAAGGTCTCGGCGGCAACGACACGCTGCACGGTCGCGGCGGGGTCGACACCGTGAGCTACGCGAACGCCGGTGGCGGGGTGACGGTCGATCTGAGCAAGACCGGCCAGCAGAACAGCGGCGGAGCGGGCACCGACACCCTGACCGGATTCGAGATCCTCGACGGCAGCGCCCACGCCGACACCCTGACCGGCACCGACGGCGCGGACACCATCCGTGGCCTGGCCGGCAATGACACGATCAGAGGCCTCGCGGGTAACGACACCATCGACGGCGGCACCGGCGACGACACCATCGACGGCGGAGCGGGCACCGACCTGCTGACCTATGCGACGGCGACCTCCGGCGTGACCGTCTCGCTGGGCACGAGCGGCGCGCAGAACACCAAGGGCGCCGGCACCGACACCCTGACCGGGCTGGAGCGCCTCGAGGGCAGCCGCTACGCCGACCGGCTCACCGGCTCCGCCGCCGCCAACCTCATCCGCGGTGGCAGCGGCAACGACCGGATCAACGGTGGCGGCGGCAATGACAAGCTCTACGGCGGTGCCGGCGACGACACCCTCGCCGGAGGCAGCGGCACGGACCTGCTCTACGGCGAGGCGGGCCGTGACCATCTCAACGGCGGAGCGGGCAACGACAAGCTGTACGGCGGCACCGGGGTCGACAAGCTGTACGGCTCCAGCGGGAAGGACTACCTCAACGGCCAGGACGGTTCCGACTACCTCAACGGCAACGCGGGCAACGACAAGCTGTACGGCAGCGCCGGGAACGACAAGTTGTACGGCAGCACCGGCAACGACAACCTCAGCGGCGGGACCGGCAACGACCGCCTCGTCGGCGGCAGCGGCCGCGACCGGCTCAACGGCGCCGCGGGCAAGGACAAGCTCTACGGCGGCCCGGGCAAGGACCGACTCGTCGGCGGCCCGGCTCGCGACCTCTGCGACGGCGGCGCCGCGAAGGACAGGATGACCGGCTGCGAGGTGAAGCGCCGCCCGTGACCGGCACGCCCGTGGGACGACGCGCCACCGTCGTCCCACGGGCGGCAGCACTTTGACCGTTCCGCCCCGGCGCCGGGCTCGCACGCGGCAGTATGTGCCGATGCGGGTGGTCGTGCTGGGCGCGGTGGGTGTCGTCGACGCACCCGCGACCGCGCCGTCCGGCGAGATCGCCCGCCGGGTGCTGGCGATCCTGGCCGCCGAGGCCAACCGGCCCGTCCACCCCGACCGGCTGGCCGACCTGGTGTGGCCGGGTGGACGACGCTCCGGCGGCAACAGCCTGCAGGCGCACATCTCCCGGTGGCGCAAGGCGCTCGGCGCGCATCGCATCACCTACTCCCCCGCCGGCTACACACTGGTCGTCGGCCCCGCCGAGCTCGATGCCCTGGAGTTCGAGGAGACGGCGAGGGCTGCTGCCGCCGCCCGCGCCGAACGCGACCTCCTCGCCGCCCTCGACCTGGGCGGGCAGGCATCGGCACTGTGGCAGGGCACACCGTTCGCAGGCCTGGCCGACGACGACTGCGTGCGCGGTCGCAAGGTCGAGCTCGAGGCGACTCATGCGGCGCTGCGGCTGGCGCTGCTCGAGACCTGGTGCGAGACGGGTGATCACGCGCGGGTGGTCACCGAGGCGACCGGCCTCGCGGACGCCGAGCCGTGGAACGAGCCGGTACACCGCGTGCTGGCGCGGGCGCTCTACGGTCGGGGCGACCAGGTAGCGGCGTTGCAGGTGCTCACCGACCTCGAGGCACACCTGCGCGACGAGCTCGGCCTCGACCTGGGCGCATCGTCCCAGCTGCTCCGGGAGCAGATCCTGCGCCAGGAGCCTGTGCTCGATCTGACGACGCCGTCGGCCCTGCCGGCAGCCACTCCGGCGCCGCCGGTCATCCGGCTCGCGGACCGGATCGCCGACTTCACTCCGCCGACCCGACGCCTCCTGTGCTCGGCCGCGCTGTCGGGGCTCGTGCTCGACACCGCGCATCTGGGCCGCGCGCTCGGGCTCGACGGACCGGCCATGGCCGACGCGCTGGCGCCCGCACTGGCGGCCGGCGTCGTCGTCCGCACCGACGGCGGCGTGCGGTTCGCCGGCCCGGGCGTTCACGACGCCGTCGCGGCGCTGGTGCCCGCCGGCGAGGCGCTCGACCTGCACCGACGGCTGGGCGAGGTGCTGCTGACCCCCGGCAGCGCGGCCGCCGAGCGGAGAGCGCGCGCCGCCGACCATCTCGCGGCCGCCGCGGCGCTGGGCGGATCGACCGCGCTGCGGGCCGTGGACCTCGACCACGAACTCGCCCACGCGGCGATGGCGCAGGCGCGGTACGGCGACGCGGCGCATCATGCGCGCCGGGCGCTCGTCAGCGCCGCCCATGCCGCGGACGACGGCGTCGGCGGCGATCGGGCCGACCTCCACCTCGTGCGGGGTGAGGCGCTCCAGCGGATCGGCGACCTCGGGCCCGCGATGGACTCCTTCCGCGCCGCCGCACAGGTGCCGGGAGCGGCACCCGCCGTCCTGCGTCGCTGCGCGCTCGCGCACGAGGAGTGCTCACTGCATGCGCGCCGCCACCGCACCGGCGCCCAGGACCCGTCGATCGAGCTCATCGAGCAGGCGCTGCGGGTCTCCGGCGAGGACGACGCGGAGCACCTCGCACTGCTGGCCTCCCTCGCACAGGCCCTCTGGTTCGCCGGTCTCGGCGAGCGCGCCCGCCGGCTCGCCGAGACCGCTGTCGACGAGGCCCGCCGCTCCGGCGACCCCGAGCCGCTCGCCCGCGCCCTGCTGTGCGCCGTCGCGGTGCACGATCCGGTGCTCGACGCCCCCACCCGGCTCGCCCTCGCGCAGGAGGCGGTCGAGGTGAGCCGCTCGGCCGGCGCCGACGAGCTCGGGATCGAGGCACTGTGCGCCTGGGTGCCGGAGCTGATGCGCGCCGGGCGCCTCGCCGAGGCGGAGGACGTCGTCGACCAGGTCGAGCGGCTGGCCGACGTCCACGACAACGTGCTGCACCGCTGCAAGGTGCCGATGTGGCGCGCCGCCTTCGCGCTCGCCGCCGGGCGGTACGACGAGGCCGAGGTGCTGATCGAGGACTTCCGCCAGGCCGGCACCCGCGACGGGTACGACGACACCGCACGCATCCACGGCTTCCAGTCCATCCTGCTGGCGCTCGGCCGGCGCGACCCCGACCAGGCGGCCGCCGTCCTCGCCGGCTTCGCCGACGACGAGGCATTCGAGCCGTGGCGGGCGACGACACTGGCGGTGGCGCACGCACGCGACGACCACGCCACCGTCCGGCAGGTGCTCGTGCCGTGGTCGGCCCGGCGCTTCGCATTGTCGCGCCCCTTCGCCGGCGTACGGACCTTCTGCGCCTGCCTGATGGCGGAGGCGGTCGCCGCGCACGGCGATGCCGTCGCCCGGGCGCGACTGGCCGAGCTGGTGCGCCCCGGCGTGGGTCACCACCAGGTGCTGGGCGCGGGCGCGGCGATGCTCGGCGACGCCGCCGAGGCCCTCGACCTGCTCACGAAGGAGACCGTTCATGGCTGACCCGGTCGGCGGCATGATGAGGACGGCGGCCGCTGCCTACCGCCGCTTCGCGCAGCGAGCGACCGGCACCGACCGTGATCGGGCGACCCGGCTCACCGGATGGACCGTCGGCGACCTGATCGACCACGTGGCGTGGGGCGCCGCGCTGGAGGCGACCTCGGTGCGGGCGGCCACCCGGCTGCCACCGGCGGAGGCGCCGACGCTCGACGGCGCGGTCGCCCTCTTCGCCGCGGCGTCCGACCTGGACGTCGACCCCGGCGCCCCGATCACGCTGCCCGCCGGCACCGTCCCGTTCGGGTACGCCGCCCCCCTGTTCGCCTTCGAGGCGGCACTGCACGACCTCGACCTGGCGTGGGCACTGGGCGCCGACGCCGCGCTGCTCCCCGAGGAGCTGGCCGCGTGCGAGGTCGTCCTCGGTCCGATGCTCGACCTGGTGGCCGCGACAGCGCCGGAGGGCGAGGTCACCGTCGACCTGCTCGGGCTCGGCGACGGCATCCGGCTCTGCTCCGCGGACGGCGGCTGGCGGCGCGCCGGCCCGGACGGTCAGCCCGCCACCACCACCGTGGCCGGCAGCGCACAGGATCTCGTGCTCTTCGCGTGCGGCCGGATCGGCGCCGACGCCGTCGAGGTGCGGGGCGAGCCGCAGCACGCCGAGCGGTTCAAGACCTACTTCCCCGGACCCTGAAGCGGACGTGGGTGGGGCTCAGCCCTTCTCGACCGCCGCGAGCACCTTGTCGAGCTTGGCGGCGAGATCGGGCACCTGGTCGAGCAGCACCATCTTGTCGTTGAGGTCGCCGAGCAGGCCCTGCACCTGGCCGAGCACCTTCTTCGTCTCGGCGAGGGTCTTGTCGACGTTCTTCATCCGGTCGTCGACGCTGGCGAGCTTGTCATCGACGCCGCCGAGCGTGCCGTCGACGTTCGTGAGCGTCTGGTCGACGTTGCTGAGTGCGGTCTCGGCGCTCTTGAGCACCTTGTCGGCGCGCTTGAGCACGTCGGCAACGGGGTTGAGGCCCACAGGCTTCTCCTTGTCGGCAGGCGGTGGACGCCCACCTTCTCAGGCCAGGCGCCCCAACACGGCCTCAGACTCGCGGAGACCCTCGTCGCTGGGCGACTCACCCCGGCCGAAGACCTTCTCGTGCTGCCTCTGGCGCCAGGCCCGGTGCGCGACCCGCGGGTGCTCGATGCCGTCACGCTCCCGCGCCTCCTGCGGGGTGACGACGACCGGGTCGGTGGGCGTGATCCCGAAGAGCATGGGCGCGGCCACCTCGACCGTGCTGGGCGAGAGCTCGGCGAGCACCCGCAGCTGCAGCCTCTTGCTCAGGCCCGCGAGCCGGTAGGTCGCCTTCAGCACCGGCCGCACGAGGACGTCGACCGCCCGCGACTGCTCCACGCCGCCCATCGTGCGCATCCACCGCGGCAGCGTCGCGATCACGCCCGCACGGAAGAACCAGGCGACGACCCACTGCGCCGGCTTCAGCACCCACGGCACGTCGACCAGCTGCCGCACGTCCATCAG
>Ga0164243_10006846_pt1 | contig 17173 bp, 13 predicted proteins | sample OricompcompostOP_FD_108781 | JGI IMG/M metagenome (GOLD analysis project Ga0164243, IMG submission 108781) | Organic Plus compost microbial communities from Emeryville, California, USA - Original compost - Organic plus compost (OP) | ecosystem: Engineered > Solid waste > Mixed feedstock >... | reverse complement strand
CTCGGCCATGTGTTCCAGAATTCCAGATCCCGTACGGATGACTTCCGGCAAGTTCTTTCCCACGGATTCTATAAGCCGAACGTCGGCTCTGTCGCGGTCTCTGATTACACGAGGTGTGTTAGTCGAATCTATTAGTTGCGGCAGACCTTGTGATTTTCACATACTTCTCCAACAGAGCATTGATCTGCTCTTCGGTATCAAGCTGGCAGCTTGAAGGGAGGAAGGCATTCTTTCCTCTTTTGACAAGGTCAACGGCGTGACTCGCCCAGTTGAGCAAATGCTGATAATGGGGCAGGGTGTTGGCCTTCTGCTGTGGAGTAATAGTCTCAACCAAGTTGCGAAGGTAGTAGAAGGCGACCCTCTCCGCGTTGATTGCCTTTTCAACGTCTTCTGCTGTGAGTCCATCATTGGCAGCTGCAATTACACCGTCAGGCCTATCAATCTTGTAACTGAAGCTCGAGAAGAGAACAGTGTCGTCTTCGGGTCGAGCAGCGGTAAACGGCATCAACTCCATCCCTTCAAGACGAATGAAAGTATGTGCATTATCTTGAGAGAAGATATTAATGTCGACGGTGCTCCGGGCCTTTCTAAAGTCTCTGACGAAAGCTTCCCAGGGAAGAGTCTCCTGCTTTCCTATTCCTAGAGAGGTGAAAAGGGGGTTGATTGTAATTGACTGGATTCCGACCGGGATGTACATCCCCCACATTCTTCCATCTCCTGGGCAGCTAAAGGCCGCCAGAGAAGCCTGTATAGCAGTATCGAGCATCCCTGGGTGAATTAGAAGTCGATCCTCCCAGTCTGATCCTGACTGGTCCTCGAGTGTGCCCGTGGCGTAGCCGTTCTTGCGCTTGATCGAGAGCATGCCACGGAAAGGTGGAGAGTACTCGTACCGAAGTTTGGTCAACTGATCGTAGAAGCGATCAATTTCGATTTCACTCGTATTAAAGTTGTCGGTTCCAGTAAATGGGAGGCTATCAGCGTCTGGCGTCGCTAGTGATACAGTCACTTCGCCCTCGATATTGACGACCATCAATCCATTGGGTTCCATGGAAGCTCCGGAGGAGCAGGAGAATTTGGCCGAGATGCTGTCATTGTCTGAATGAACCACTTTGACGCTGAAGAGGGTCTCAACACTAGAGTTTTCATCGCTGAAGGCCATGGCTCGACCGATGATGAGATTTTCGATGGTGATGAGGGCAATGGCAGAATCGGCAGCAACCGCTTTCATGGCTTCGACAACCATAGCTACGAAGCCAGCAGCAGGAAAAACGATCTGCCCTTGAATTTTGTGACCCTTAAGCCAGGGGATCTCCTTGGGCCGCAGAATGTTCCGCCATTGGATTTCGTGCGAAGTTTCTCGGTCCACACAACGTCGACCTAGGACTGGGTGTGGAGGGTCACGGGCAATCGTATGAGCGCCAGATATGCGAGACATAGACCAGAAGGCTTTCGAATGATCAAATGGATACTTCGGAAGATTCGGCACCATGCGCCGGCCGCTCGGTTTACCAGAGACGGCCTTCTCGAAGCTCTCAAAGGAGACAGAGCCTGCCCCAAGACAAGACCAGACGAGACCGAGAGCAGATGACACTTCAGTTATGTCGTCTTTCCCCCTCGAGAGTATTCCAGAGTATGGGATTCGCTCTCCTTGGACCTCTTCGAGGGTATCCAGGCATGGACCTTTAAGAGCAGGATGAGGTCCGATCTCCAAGGCTAGGTCAAAGGGGCCGCTTTGGCTAACAGCAGCTATCACTGCTGGTGCGAAGAGGACAGCATTCACCATATTGTCGGCCCAATATTTAGGATCCATGTCATCTTCAGACATGACTAGTCCGTCGTGGACACTTGAATACCACGTCGGCCCACCGCTAGCGGTTTTGGAGGAGGCATCGTCCATAGCTTCGATGGAGGCAAGATACGGTGCCGAGCATGGAAGCATATGCCTAGAGTGGTATGCCGTGTCGACTCTGAGTCGGCGGACGAACTTCCCCTCGTCTTGGAAAATACTGATGGCTTCATCTATGGCGTCTTCGTCACCAGAGAGAGTGACGCTCGACGAAGAGTTGTGGGCGGCGACACGGATTCTGCCTTCGAAGGCGTCCAATTGACAAAATTCGGACGCATCCTCGATCGATGTTCCAACAGCCATCATGGCACCTTTTGCGCCGTTGGGTGACTTCGCAAGCTTGGCGTATAAGCCGCGGTAGAACGCAATACGGATGGCAGCGCTGGCCGACAACAAACCTGCAGCGTAGGCCGCCGCAATCTCACCTACACGACGAAGAAACCACCCTCATTAGCACTGATTTATCGTCAAAGAATGAGTATATTTACTTACCGGACGAATGGCCGACCACAGCATGGAGTTTGATGTTTGCCAAGTGCAATAGATCCACGAGGATAATCTGCACCGCCGTGCAGAGAGGCTGCGACAGGGCAGCTTCCGTGATCCTCGACGTTGCAGCGTCTGCGAATAACTGCTCCCGAAGCGACCAGTCGGGCCGGTCGCCCTGTGGCAATGAGGCCAGAACAGCGTCTAGTTCATCCAATCGCTTTGCCACGAAGGGGGAACTCTCCGCCAGCTTAGCGCCCATGCGCGGCCACTGGGCTCCCTGTCCTGTAAACACACCCAAGATGCGAGGAGAAGCGATACTGAAGTGACGCGTGCTGAGCTCGGGAGAGTTGTCGCTGGCTAAGACGGCCTCGATCTTCTGCCTGGCTTCCTCGTTCGTTGAGGCTGGGATTGCCACACGATAAGCAAGGGTAGACCGTCTTTCTTGGAGGGTATAGGCAAAGTCCCGAAGGGAGACTTGTGGGTTGGAGGTAAGGTAGTCAGAGTATGACAATAGAACGTCGCGGAGAGACCTTTCGTTAGCCGCGGAAATGGTTAAGGGCGTGAACAATGGACCAGCCGAAGGTGCAATGAGGTCTGGCTGGTAAGCCTCCACGATGGCGTGAGCATTGGTGCCGCCGAATCCTAGGCTCTCGAGTTAGTAACTAGTTCCAATACAATACAATGTGCCACTTACCGAAGCTGTTAATACTAGCCCGTCGAGGTTGACCGGGAAGAAGTTTGGGCCAGGTCTTCGGGGACGTTGGCACCTCTAGGTTCCCATAGAAGGGTACGAGTCTTGGGTTCAGATGGCTGAAGTGCATATTTGGTGGGATGATTCCATGTTGGAGAGCCAGCGAGGTGCCCATGAGACTGGCCAATCCCGCAGTGCCCTCGGTGTGTCCAATAACTGTCTTGATGGAACCAACGTAGAGCTTGTCCGATGCTCCCTTCGAGTGAAAAGCCTGGAAAATAGCCTCCGCTTCCTGAGGATCACCGGCCGGAGTTCCAGTGCCATGAGCATGGAAGAATTGCGGGCGATCCTCCGGCTTGTCAATGTTCAAGCCAGCTCGAGCATATGTGTCCCGGATGAGAGCCGCTTGAGCCGCTGAACTGGGCATGGTCAACCCTGCTGTCTTCCCATCTTGGTTGACTCCAGTGGCGCGGATGACGCAGTCGATGTGATCTCCGTCCTTCAATGCCGCGCTCAGGGGCTTTAAGACGACGGCTGCGATGCCCTCTCCTCGACCATACCCGTCAACATCTTTGTCCCACATCTTGGACCTTCCGGAGGGAGACAACATGTGCAAATTGCTTTCAGCGATATAGGTTGCTGCGGAATGTGGAGTGGTCAGAGAAAGTACTCGTGTGCATTTTACTCCCAGAGAGGGTGCATATGGAGGACACAACTTACCTGGACTTAGGAGAAGGTTCGCCCCCGCCGCGATAGCCACCCGGCATTCGTTGTTACGCAAGGCCTGGACAGCCAAATGGACAGCAACCAAGCTCGATGAACAAGCAGTATCGAGAGTGATCGAGGGTCCATGCCAATCGAAAAAATAAGAAATGCGGTTTGACAAAATGCTGCGAGCCACCCCGGTGGCGCTGTACTGGGGAAGAGTCTCCCAATCTTTGTAAAACGCGCCGCCCCAGTCATCCCCCATAATACCGACCATCACCGCAGTAGACGATCCACGCAGTCCCTCGATCGTTTGGCCAGCTGCGCAGAGTGAGTCGTAGACGGTTTCCATCAGCATCCTCTGCTGAGGATCAATGGCTTCGCTCTCAGCAGGCTGGATGTTGAAGAAGCCGTTATCAAATTCCGCCGGATCTTCATCCAGAAAGTAAGACGACTGGACATTGGTGGTTCCATGGTGTTCAGCGTTCTCATTGAAGAACGCATTGGGGTCAAAGCGGCGACCCCCTGGGACCTTGCGCAGGAGATCTCGCGGCTCTCGGAGAAGCTCCCAGAGCTTCGAGGGAGTGTCCGAGCCTCCTGGAAAGCGGCAAGCGCTTCCGACGATTGCGATGGGTTCATGAGACGGCATGTCGGTGGTGTTTTCCGGTTAAGACCGAACAACAAAAGAAGATTTTAAGTGTTACCAGACACAACAAGATAGGGTCTTGGAGAAACTCCAAACTGTGGGCAAATGGACAACCACTCTTAGACGACAGGGACGATGAGGTTCAGGCTCAAAGGGTCATAAAAGTCCAAAGTGATTCCAGATCGGAATTCCGTTCCTAATAGTTGGAGGCCAATGAGCTCAGTAGAATGAGGACGTCTCAGTCCGAAGTCTACCAAGGCCGAAAAGAACCGAAATCCTGCGATATTGCCATATGGTTCGGCCGGATTACATGAAAACCAAGAGCCAAGGGCTGCCCACCGACATGCTGATACCCCTGGCAAGATCAGACGGTCTCTGCATTGTCCCATGTGGTAACATTGATGCAGTTGTGGCGTACAGAAACATGACCAGGAATCCGGTTGGCCCTGTTCAGCAATAGATGGACTCACAAGGAACCAGCCATGTCATGGGCATCGCTCACGACTCTAACGCTCTTCTCTTTATTTGGAATCTCGGTGTATTCCAGTATTCTAGGCAAGGATAGGATAGCCAATATCATCATTCCAGCTTCTAGTTCAAACTACTCACTTATCTCTTATTATTCAACAGTACCATTAAAATTTAGCGTGGGCCTTGACCACAATTGCCCTTCCATTGATGGTTCCGGCACCAGACTGGGGAAATGATAGTCCGGCATCCAGTCAAAAAATCCTTCTCCTCTCTGTTAGCCAGCAATTCATTCAACGGTGCAAAAATGGCAAGCTCGGTCGGGAATCGAGAAGCCAGAATGAAACGTACCTGGAAAGCATGGCGCTGCTGTAGGCATAGGGGTGGAGTCGGGTAATATCATGTCTCGAGATCCGGAAGAATCCGGCCCAAGCCTGGAATCTCCAAGAACATACTGAAGAGCAGCGGTGGCCTTTCGTGCTTCAGTAGATTCAGCGCTTAACCTCAGCCATATGTCTAGGGATGCCCTCAGTAGCTGTTTAATTTTGTTTACTGGGGCGGCTTCGGCGTCGCCTGGGCTGCCACGCTGTTCTTCCCGGTCCGCGCAATGGACTCGGAGATAGAAGCATAACACGCTGGTGGCGAGAAGGAACTCATGAGTGCACGCGGTAGATACCCTCCAGCGAACTTGATACAGCCGACCGTCCACCTCGGTCTCCTCGTCAATGAGATGTTGAAATTCTAGAATTCCTACGGCAGCCGTTAGACACGCGGAACGAGAATAGGCATACTCCTGTCGAAGCCTTGATGGCGCCAGGAATTTCTTATGCAAGACGATTTTAAGCCTCTGGGTAAACATCTCCAGCCAGATCCTCTGCATAAGAATCTGCGGCGAGACGGTGAGGGATGATGCAAGACTTTCCCACTTCATACTGGACGGCAAGGCATCTCGGGCCTCGTTGATCTGCTTATCAAGCTCTAGGACCATCTCGTAGGAGTACGGTCGGGGATTGGTCGCCAAGTCGGCAACCTTTACACCAACTGAGAGAATCCTGAGCTTCGCTAGAGTGTACAGGATGGGGGTTATCTCTGTCTCCGGGCGAGAAGGGGGCAACTCGGCCGTATGCTCGTCAAAGTCGGAGTCATCTAGGTTCCGCGGCTTGGCGGTATTCGTTTGGCTTTCTTTGATCAGACGGGGCAAGCCAAGTTGCGTCGAGACGCTGAAGTCCAGTTGAACAATCATTGCCCAGACACGCCTCCGCATCTCTCCTACGAAAGGGGAGATGTTGGGAAAGTGGGTGGCATCCCGATGGTATCCCATGTGTATAGCTATTTGAGTTATATTGCCCACCAGGACCCAGATGCCAACCTCCATCTCCTTGCGGGTGAAGACCTCGACAAGGAAGTAGAGAATCAAAGTCTCCAGCACGTATGGTCCACCTTTTGCGTAGTGGCCGAGGTTAAGGCACTGTATTATCTTTTCTCGGAAAGTATCCACAGCCGTCTGGCCCCCAGGAGCCTGTGACTGCGGTGTACAACGCCTGCCCGTAGGGAACCCGTTGGCAGGGGCAAGAAAAGCTTGATGGAATTGCGTCGATAAGCACATCATGCCGAATAGAAGGCCAACCCACATCACTGGTGTGGATTGTGGGTGCTTCCAAAATTCGTCATACTGCGGTTCGCAGTCAGCAACCAGTCAATAGATGCAAAGCGAGCCCAGGAACGGAGCATAAAGCAAAAAGAACTGTGAGAGGGGTGGGTGGTATACCTCTCGGAGGAACTTGTCCCGATGAACAACACCTAGCCTCCGGTCAGTAGTAAGTCAAGTGGAGAAGCGAACAAAAAATTAGAAATAGAAAAGGAATACAACGGAGTTTTTCGGAGGCTCGGCAAAGATTAACAAGATTTACCTGCAGCCATGTCTAAGTCGTTGAAATAACGAGCTACTAGTCTATCCACAGCTGACCGAGGTGGGACCGCGTCGAGAATGGAGGTGAGGGACGTATGCATTGAACAACCATACAGTAGCTGGGGACTGAGAAGATGGCCCTGCAGATGGACGGGAGGGTCGGAGCTCCGAGCGCGGGCCTCATCCTCCTTTTCGAAGTGGTCCCGGAGTTCGGTGATTCGGTCGAGTACGGCGGCCCAGTGTGCGCTGCCGACAAAACTAACACCTGATTCCCGAATTCTGATACTACCATAGTCAGATGGGGATGGCGGCACGTCGTGCAGCCCCTCTGGTCCGGCTGTCGCTTCGCAAAGCTGGTGTTGGGTTCCGGGTGGCGGGATAGCCTGGCCAGGAGAGCTGTCGTCCGGAGTGACCGGCGGGGGGTGGTCTGACAGGGGACTTCGAGGACTGGCACCGCCCTGCTGCATAAGCGTTATGACCAGATTTTCGAGCTGGTTGATGCGATCCTGCACATAGTTGCTCCCATGCGGCAGTCCCAGAGCCGTTGCACGGGAGGTGGAGGGGTAGGTACAGGAAGAGCCTCGTCCCCTACTCGAGCAATTGGCGCAGGGGTGCAGACGGTCGCATCGCACCCTACCAGCCCATATTAGCTCTCCAAGTCAACATAGTTAGCCAGCCCGAGTCCCGAGTAAAGGTGGGGGAGTGACCGAAGACCGCAGCAGAGGCGTCGGACGATCACTCTACACATCGGGGATAGTGTAACGTAGGTTTTCGGGAAAAAGTGGTGTAAGCCGGCGGGTTCACGGTTCACTCACTTCCGCCTCCGACACTCGTCACAGCTCAACTGTGGCTTGTCTCGGCGCCTGGCAACAGGTGGGGGGCGTCGACGTTCCCTCTCGCTTGAGGGGGTGGTTGTGGCTGTAAATCCCTGGGCCGGGTCTTGGATCATTGCGCCAGGAGGAACATTGATGTCTGGCATGGCCGTTGTTGATGATATGAATTGATAGGGTTTATGCCTTTTGTGATGACCCTGGAAAATTATACACACGGAGTAATCCGTCGGTTGAGGGAGCTGTCTTGGTGGAAGGGATGACGGGGATTACGGCGGACGGTGAGGTGGCACGGTGGGAGGCTAAGTATCCCCCTATTAAGACGACAGCCACGTGTTTCGGACATCCGCGGATGGTCGTACAGTCTTTGCTCCGAGTCTTACGTGGCAATTCATCAGTCTAATGCTATACCTCATTTGTGTATAATGGTTAGCAGCTTTGGAACATCAAAGTTGAAACCGCGCCACACCCTGAAATACGACGACCCGTAGCGTCGCGTCCATGAGACGCAGGGAGGATACGCTAAATTCAACGGTGTACGCCTTATACGATGCCCTCGTAGCTGAATAAATTGTAACAGTATTCATTCATTCATTTCATTCGTACAGCCGTACTCCGACCTACCCTCAAAAGAACATATAGGCTCTCCTGCCAGCAGTATATTCGACATCAACCAACTCCGAAAGGTCACAAAGCAAGAAAGACATTTCTATGTGCAATCGTATTCAACCCCGTTTAAATTTCTTGGGTTTTTTTGGTAATTCCTTCGTATCACCATCCCTTCATCGCGCCTGTTGAGCTTCTGAGCGGGCGCTGATGAAGCTGGGCTGGACTGCCCGTGTAAGTGCGTAACTAGATTGGCCACATCCATTTTAGTCTCTTATTGTATACCTTTGTATTGTACTCTATCGGATTTAAGCAGCCAGACCTCCGTCTTGGCGACATGATATTGAACCGACAATGTCCGCCAGCCGATCTCTCGGGTACAAGTCAAGAGGAACGCCGACCTGGGCCAGGATGCTGGTTAGCGGATGACGGGTGTGCGGAGGATTAACCGGGCTTCGAAGTATGGTGGAGGTAATCGAAGCTTTATTCCTGGATGGAAATGGACAAAAGCCGGCTGGAAGCAGTTGCTCAAGCTCGGCTAGTAACATCACCATGAGTAGCAGTCACGATATATATTCCGGTTTTTTTTTTTTGTATTTTTATTTTCTCTTTATTTCCATAGAGTCTACAGACAATCTGCATACCAACTCCATCCGTTTGAATCTCTTCGCCTTTACATTTCTTGACTTATGCTATTCAAATCCCGCCGCCGCAGCCATACCATTCCCTGGCAACACCCGCACTCTAGCTCGTCCGTCATTATACCACTCGATGTTAGACAGCCCACCGAGGACATAGTTTTATCTGGCACTCCTATGGCTTCATTGAGTGAAGTTGGGGCTGGTTCAGTCCCGACGAACGAACACGAAAGAGACGACTTGGAATCTAGAATGGTCGAGAAGAGCGAAACAGAAGGGAAAGCTAACGAGTCGGACGTTGTCGATTGGGAGGGCCCCGACGACCCAGCACATCCTCGAAACTGGAAGCCGGGAACTAAGCTGATACACGTCCTTCTCGTCAGCGCATTCACATTGTACTCGTAGGTTTTGACCAACAATTTGACCCCTTTCTCTATGGATAAGCCCTTTGACAAGTACGGAGCAGGAATCTAGCTGCGGTGATATTTGCCCCGGGAGCTGATGCGCTCTGCAAAGAGTTTGGCATTACCGACAGCGTTGTCGCTTCCCTAACTGTTACTATCTACATCCTGGGTTTTGCCCTCGGCCCTCTTTTCATCAGTCCCATGTCCGAGATCTACGGGAGACTCGTTATTTACCATATCGGGAACGGCCTCTATTGTGCCTTCACCATTGGTTGTGCACTAAGCACCAACACCGCCATGTTCTTGGTTTTTCGTTTCATTACTGGATGTGTCGCCGCCTCTCCAATGGCAATAGGAGGTGGGACTATTGCAGACCTCCACAAACAAGAGGAGCGTGGAAAGGCCATGGCACTGTTTGGCCTCGGCCCACTTCTAGGTCCGGTGAGTGCTTGTTTCTTTACGTGGTATTTGCAAGGTGAAAATTGGTCACTAACACCCACGACATAGGTAGTCGGCCCTGTTATTGGCGGTTTTGTCACGGAATATCTTGGCTGGCGCTGGACATTCTGGCTGGTTCTGATCCTGGTGAGTCCCCAGACTTGTGAAACTTTTTGAGCGTTTTCAACTTGGCTAACAGCTCGATTTCCCCAGGCTGGCGTTATTTCTCTACTAGCCATTCCATTAATGCGGGAAACGTATGAGCCCGTTCTCCTCGAGCGTGAGGCCAAGCGACTACGGAAGGCTACCGGAAACGACCGACTCCGGCCTCGTACGCACAACAAAGACCTCAGTCAACCAGAGCTCCTAGCTCGTGCCATTATACGCCCGACCAGGATGCTTCTATTCTCACCCGTTGTCTTCTTCATCTCTCTCTACACTGCCTTTATGTTCAGCCTTATATACCTCCTCTTCACAACCTTTCCCGCTGTATTCGAGGAAACTTACGGGTTCCGCCCTGGTCTCGCAGGACTTTCGTATCTTGGACTGGGTCTGGGGATGCTCCTCGCTGTCGTTCTCTTCGGCGTGCTGAGTGACAAGCTCCTCCACCAGCAACGGGGAGGGACAGTTTCCCGGCCGGAGCTCCGCTTGCTCTTGATGATGTGGTGCAGTCCCCTCATGCCTATCGGCTTTTTCATCTACGGCTGGAGTGCCGACAAGCACACGCACTGGATAGTGCCCATAATCGGAACCTTTATTATCGGCCTCAGCACCTTCCTTGTCATGATGCCCGCACAACTCTATCTCGTGGACGCCTTTGGGTCGGATGCTGCCGCTTCTGCTCTCGCCGCCAACACCGTGCTGCGTAACGTTACAGGAGCGTTCTTGCCTCTTGCGGGTAGTCCCTTATACCAGAATTTGGGACTAGGATGGGGAAATAGCTTGTTGGCATTCATTGGTTTGGGGCTTGCTCCTGTTCCATTCTCATTTTACAAGTACGGCGAGTATTTGAGAAAACGATTTGCAGTAGACTACTAATTAGACTCATGTTTACGCTTCTTCGTCATCGTTGGCGGAGTCTCAAAATTTGTCCCTGGTGTCATGGGTGCCATCAGTGGCAGATACGTCCAATCCACCATCGCTTCAAAAACATTATGTTCTGTTGTCTATAGATACATCATTCTGGGCCTTAGACTGCGCGCGGGATGGCCTCTACATAGAGTTATCATAATAATAATTGCACGATAATTTGTCTGGAAATATCTGAAGCCAATGCGCAGAGTTCGGTCCGCGGTTTTTCGTGTATCCTCGAATCCTGCGTCAGCAACACACACAATACTGCCGAAAAGGTCCGAAATTCGACGAGATTCAATTCAAGGCATTAGAGTGTCATTTCTTTTCTCTCGTTGGTTTCCTCGTCACAGGATATAAGAAAGACCATATTTGTGTCACCAAACGCCGTCTTTGGCTCTCCCGCTTACTCCATCCACGATTACCAGAAGACATCAGGACTAACACCATGACGAGCACATTTGTGTCCTATATCGCAGCCGACTCCGTCGTCACTGGCCCTGTGCCGCTCGATCCATTCGTGCCCGGCTCTCCCAACCTCTTTCCGAAGATGGTCAACCGGATCAATGACTCGGCTTGGGAACTGTGGCAATTCGACGCCTTCAATACGGAATCAGCCACATCGGTTTCCTTCTACCGCGACGCCCGGGGCATCAAAGAGGGAGGTTTTCACGTGGATCTCAACGCAGTATGGCCCGATGGCAGTACATGGGGTAAAGAAATCTACTTTGCGGAGTCTATTATTACGAGTGAGGGAAACTCTCCCGAGAGCCGTGGTCGCGTGCATGGACTATGGACTTCAGGTGGCGGTAGCGTCAGCGAAGAGTTATCGACTGCAGAATTCAGCATCGCCGCGGACTTATCGACTGCCACCGTGCGCTTCCGCGCCCCGGGTTACGTGGAGGGGACCATCCATCTACACTCACTAGGAGGTGACCGCGATGTACGACTTCCGAAAACGGAGGATGTTGCGCTGCTAGGGCCGTCAGTATACTACATTTTCCCCATGGGACCGGTCGCCGCTACTGCGGATCTGGCTTTCGAAGTTGTGGACGGAGCAAGTGGTACCGCGGAGAAGCGCAAGCTGAGCGTGGGTGAGGAAGACGGGGCCCGCGGCGGGATGGTTCGGGGTTGGTCTGGCCTAGCCTGGCCGCAGATCATGACGGATGCGTATTACTTGTGCGCCACCGCCGGGCCGTACATGCTGCAGCTTCTGCGCATTATCTCCTCGGCCGCCGACGGCTGGGTCCCGCACATAGTTGCCAGGCTCTACCGTGGCGATGAGCTAGTGTGCGCGGCGCAGCACGTTGTCGATGAGGAATCACAAAATGAGAAAGGTGTCAATATTCGGGATACTGTTGCAATCCAGAAAATGCACGAAGAAGGTGGTCTCTCTGGGGCGTTCCGGGACAAGAACACTGGCTACCTCATCGACTTCACCCAAGGGGTTAGGCAGCAGTGTCGCAAACAGTGGCGTTTTGAGGTGCGTCATAAGATTGCCTGGTGGAGCAATCCAACAAGTGCGCCCGGCCCGAACGGTACGGGCAAATCGGGGTTTGTTGAGGGGGTCCTCGGAGGATCGGATGGTGAGACGCGATTTGTTGGGGGCGGTGCGAGTGGTCAGCTCCAACTGCCATAGGGGGCGATGGACATGGGAACTTATCACCGCGGGCGTAGTATTAGTATCCCTGGGAAAACAGTCGGATCAATAAATCTACCGTATCATTTGAAATCACCGCCCTCGCCCCGTTCGTAAACCAATCCAAGATGCAAGATGCAAGATACATGCGAGACTGTAGCACTAAGCAGGATTTGGATAAAACCCAGAAGAACCGTTCCTGCCCTGTGTAACGATACGTTACATAGTCCCGCCAGCAGCCAATCGGATGGTCCGCCAGTCAGATCTTCGCGGAGCGCAGGTGGCGCCATGTTTTTATCCCGGTTCGGCCTCCCGTCCCCCCCACTTTGTGGTCTTGCACACACCACCACCGCATCCTGGTCAACTCTAATTCTCCATCTCTCCATCTTCCTAGACTACAGGTTAAAAAGGATCCTGCACTAAACTACGCAGCACTCTATCCCTATACGTAAGACAGGTTCAATCTATAATTTATGGCAAATATCGTACGTGGATTCGTTACATCATTTCCCCTTCAGCCCTACCGATGCGTCAATCCTCGGACACACTAATTGTCCTTGCTTACTCGCTTACACTACAGGCCCATCTTCTCGCGCAGTAGCTCCTTGATATCCGTGACCTTCTTCCCCAGTGTAGTAAGCTCTTCCTTGATACTGCCGGCTCCAGTTAATACCTCCCTGTGAATGACCGCAATGGCGAGGTCTGGCTTTACTTGAACGTCGGAGAGGGCTTTGATATCAGTGCTGCCGCTTCGTAAGGATTCATGATCGTCAGTAGAGTGAATTTGTGGGATGTGAAGGCCCAAAGCATCTTCGGCCTGTCCGAGCGAGTCGAGCACCATGCGGATAGCCGTATGTGTCCGACTATATGACGCATCTATCAGTGGAAGCTCGCCAAGACATACTGTTGGCCCAGGGTCCAGGCTCGGTGGTGGGGCTCGTACCCAGGCGTTGGGCTGTATGTTAAGATGACGCTGGAAATGCCCCAGGACAATCGTATAGATCCGAGTAAGGGTGATATAGCTGCTTAGCAGAATGAGGGTAACTGACGGGTCGGGGCTTGATGAAAGACCTCCGGTCGCTATGGAGTCGTTCCGGGATCTCTTGGAGTCCGGCACAAGGATGGAGTCCGCCTCACAGTTCATTGGGGATCCTCGACTCGAAGCCGCGGCCTCTTCGCCGGACGGACCAGCCCTCCGTAGTGCATTCGCGAGGTTGGTGAATTTCTGAGACAGGTGTAATACACTTCCGATTGGATAGTTGTCCAGGGCATTGTGGGTCTCCTCCTGCTGCCACGTCCCCTTCTCCAGTGCCTCCAACCTTTCGTGCAAGTCAGAAGCCAGATCCAGAAGCATCCTCGTAGACGTACCGCGCTCCCAGAGTAGATTGTGATTTTCGAAAGTGGTGGATCCAGTGGAGCTCTGGTTCCCTTCTATGGATGATGAGGAGGGAGGCAGGACCCCATGGTCCGATAAGTCCAGCTCCCAATCTACCTGGTTGACAAAGGTCGTTTCATCAGAGAATAACTGCACGCCGTTGATGCTGTCATCCACGGGGAACGTGTACTCCAGATAGTGATCGTCCGCGACGTTTGTTGCCGGAATGCGCCTTAGTGCCAAGGTATCCTGCGGAGGACGTTGATTCCAGCTGCCGTCGAAGAATACCTCGGTTCCGGGGGTCATGAGGCCGCTCGGAGGTGTGATACTCGTGATATGTTCTTCTATAGGCTTCGGATATTGAGTATCCGATAGGTTCGCTGGGCGGGTCCCCGTGACGACACCAGGATCCTGTGGATTGTAGATCGCCGCACCATTCCTCCAGTTTCGCTTCCGATCCGAATCCACCTTTGTGCGCCGAGACCTGCTCCGACGGCTAAACACGCAGGGAACCATAGCACGGGCACATCGCTGACAGCATACATTACCATTCGGAGCTTCGGCGGAGAGCTGGACGAGACATTTGAGTTTCTGGCAGCGGCACCTATCACAAGAAGTTCGGATGGAGAGGAAAGCGTCGGAAGATGTGTTCGAAGCCATGATAGGAAAGCATACCAGGTCATCTCTATGGTTGGCACCCAGGCGGAAATAACATTATGCAGAGATCTGCGCAAGAGACAGGTCCAATATATGTGTTCCTTATTTCATCGGTCACGTGTGTTGCATTTCGCGACCCTTCCCGCAGACGGTTGGTTGGGGCATTAGATTCTAGACGTAAAGATGGGGTTTGAGGGGTGGCCATGGCAGCTGAAGGCAGAGTACAGTTCGTGTGCTTACGAGCAACGAGCACGTTAGGGGCGTGGCCCTCTTGGATGGTGGAATAGGTAGGATTCTGATGGAACCATTGAATCAATCTATCATGAGGGATTTTGCTCCTACGCGGGACCGCTTTAATGTCAGTGCTCTCCATATCTTCAATCCCGGTCAGAAGTAAGGAAGGTGTTATGGGGATGAGACACAACAACGTTGATTGGGGGGTATTGATCCTTGAAAAGGTGGTAGATTTGGGCAAAATATCTGCATCATGGATCTACATCTAACAATCTTCAAGCCACAAAAGCCGGTACAACATGAACTAGCAGGGGTACTTGATCTTTCATAGTGCCTGACTAAACCTTACGGGGCAGACGGGCCGCCTCCAAGTCTCGAAGATCTACCCGCGCTGCACACACACCCTTCTCGGATGGCGCGACATGAAGAACTGACCACGGTCGTAACTCGCCAAGCTGGAGGGTAGTGCTTAAAACATGAAGATATCGCGGAGACAAAACTGACAATAATAGATCCAACCTTTCCCATCATGACTACTGACATTATAAGAATTGTGGCTATTGAGGCTACGGACCCAGACACTGACAATCCGCACTGACTAAAACCCAGGGGCCATCTGTCGTAACATACCCGCTCCCCTAGCATACAACGTAGATTCCTCTCTCTAGTTTCGCTAGGAGGATGATATTTGTACCCACTCAATCCTACCCTGCCCATTATGTTCCTGGAACTTTCGATTCTTCAAAAGAGTGTTACGTAGATACTCTCGCTAGAATTCAGTTCCTGTGTGTTCATAAACTCGGAGGATTTCCTACGCCGTATGACTTATTCTTTTTCGGTATTATTCGGGGCTTTTCGGTTCCTATAGCAAGAACTTCAACCATCGAGCAGCGTAAGATGACATCCTCAGGCGCCATCATGTGTGGCTTTGGGCTAAGTTTATTGGGCCTAGTCGCAATCGATCTTCATGCTATAAGTACACCAAATGCATTGTCCACTGCATCTAACCCCTTGAACAGACCACAAGTGCCCAGCTCCCATCTGTTTGATTGTTTCCGATTTCGGCAACGCCGACACTCCGGTGGTTTTTAACTAGAAACCAAGGCCGAAAATACGGACTTAACGCCCCACTTCCCGGGATCAGACATCAGGGTACAAGTACAGTTTCCCGGCCTTTGTACTCGGCAAAATGGGAGGAGGCTCGAATGGCTTGAATCGCATCCAAACTGCCGTCGTGGGCAATCATCAGGGTGACTTGGAGCTTTCCCACAAGGCTCCAGTCCCAGAGGTGAGGGACGACATTGTCCTCATTCGGGCCATGGCCGTCTCTGTGAATCCGGTCGACGCCAAGATGGTCGGGGCATATATGACGCCAGCTGCAATTTTGGGATGCGACGTCGCTGGAGTTGTCGAAGAGATCGGGCCCGAGGCTTCTCAACACAGCAATGGTATCCGCGTCGGCGATCGAGTTTTTGCCATTCTCATGGGCATGAACCCACTGGAGCCTTCTCTCGGTGCCTTTGCGGAGTATGTTGGGGCTCGTCCCGTTGGCGTCATAAAACTTCCCGACACCGTAAGCTTTGAAAGGGGCTCCGCACTTGGCACCAGCTTCATGACTGCCGGCCTGGCCCTCTTCAAAAGCCTTGGCCTCCCAGGATACCCACTAGCACCCAGCCCAAAGCCCGTCCCCGTACTCGTCTATGGCGGCTCGACTGCTACCGGGACCGCCGCCATCCAACTCCTCCGATTGGCTGGTTTCCTACCATTGGCGACTTGCTCCCCACACAGCTTTGAGCTAGTCAGGTCCTACGGCGCGGAGGAAGTCTTCGACTATCACACTCCTGACTGCGCAGCCACCATCCGGTCATATACGCGCAACGGATTGCTCTACGCACTCGACTGCATCACGACGACGGAGAGTATGGAGATATGCTATGGAGCCATCGGGCGGGTGGGCGGCAAGTACACGGCCCTCGACCCGTATCCAATGGCGGTGGCTGCCAAGCGGAAGATCATAAAAGCAGATTGGGTCCTAGGCCCGACCATGCTCGGGAAGGACATTGGGTGGCCATCGCCGCATGGGCGTTCGGCGGATCCAGAAGCGTACGAGTTTGCTGTAAAGTGGACGAGAACTGTTCAGGATCTACTCCAACGGGGGCTAATTCGTGAACATCCGCTGTTGGTACAATCCACAGGGCTGGAAGGAGTTCTTGACGGCATCAAAGCGATTAGAGCTAAGAAGATTTCTGGAAAGAAGTTAGTTTACAAATTGTCAAAATGAGTTGAATATTATTCTAACTTAGTGAAAGAGCTTCCTCTCTGGTAAATCTAATAGTAGTGAAATGAGCCCGTAAGCTAGTACCTATATTAGTCTAATAAACACTGAGCCTAATAAGACCCTAAGAAAACTATCACACGCTCTGAGTCTAGGAAAAAAAAAAAGGGGGGGGGGGGTTCAAAGGTCACAACAAGAGAGGAAAAAGGCCTTCCCAAACCGAAATAAATAGGACTGAGAGGTAAAATTCCT
>Ga0164243_10006845_pt1 | contig 17175 bp, 15 predicted proteins | sample OricompcompostOP_FD_108781 | JGI IMG/M metagenome (GOLD analysis project Ga0164243, IMG submission 108781) | Organic Plus compost microbial communities from Emeryville, California, USA - Original compost - Organic plus compost (OP) | ecosystem: Engineered > Solid waste > Mixed feedstock >... | reverse complement strand
GCGGGGCTGGCGGCGCCGTCGGCCAGCGCCGCCTCGATCTGGGCGAGCGTGACGTCCTCGCAGCGGCAGACGATCAGCTCGCGCATCGCGCCTCCCACAGCGTCCGCTGCCGCGCCCGCGCCCGCTCCAGCCCCGGATGGAAGCGGACCGGCGCCGTCGCGCGCTGCCGCGCCACCTCGGCCCGCGCCGCCGCCAGCTCGCGCCGCGCCGCCTGCGGGGCGCCGGCGGCCAGCGCGGCCGCGAGGCCGGCGACCGTCCCCTGCGCGGCGCAGACGGCGGCGCCCTCGACGCCGGTGACGCCGCCGGCGACGAACGCGCCCGGCGCGGTCGTCTGCTGGTCGGGGCCGTGCAGCGGCACCGTGCCGCCGAGCCCCGGCAGCTCGACCAGCTCGCAGCCGCAGCCGGCGAGCAGCTCGACCAGCGGCCGCAGCCCGCCGCCGACGCAGACGAGGTCGGCCGCGACCGTCCGGCGCCGCGCGCCGAGCCGCCCGTCGGCGCCGACGGCGGCCAGCTCGGCCTCCTCGACGCGGCCGTCGCCGCGCAGCGCGACGACCGCCTCGCGCAGCCGCAGCGGGACGCCGGCGACCGTCCGCGGCAGCAGCGGCACGGCGGCGCGCGCGACGGCGCGGCGGCGGACGAGGCGGCCGCCGGCGCGCAGCAGCGGCGACGGCGCCGCCCGCCCGACGGTCGCGACCAGCCGCCGCAGCGCGTCGGCCGGCGGCTCGGCGGCGCCGTCGGGGCCGGCGACCGGGTGGATGCCGAGCACGGCCGCGCCGACGACCTCCAGCAGCTGCGCCGCCTCCAGCCCGAGCGGGTCGGCGCCGGCGATCAGCGCGCGGCGGCCCGGCAGCAGTCCGTGGACGTTGACGAGCACCTGCGCCGCGCCCGGTGTGATCGCGCCCGGCAGCGTCCAGCCGGGCAGCGGCGCGGCCAGCTCGCCGGCGCCGGTCGCGACGACCAGCGCGCGGGCGCGGCAGCGCCGCGGCGCGTCGCCGTCGCCGCGCAGGTAGACCTCCCAGCCGGGCGCGAGCGCCCACGCCGAGACGCCGGTCACGAGCGTCGCGCCGGCGCCGGCGGCGCGGTCCCGCAGCCGCTCGGCCTCGTCGCGCCCGACCCTCCAGCGGCCGTCGCGCGCGCGGTGGAGCTGGCCGACCAGCCGCCCGCCGGGCGCCGGCCCCTCGTCGAACAGCGCGACCGCGCAGCCGTGGGCGGCGGCCGCGGCGGCCGCCGCCAGCCCGGCCGGGCCGCCGCCGAGCACGGCGACGTCGACGGCGAGCGCGCTAGCCATCGGCCGCTCCCGGGTCGCGGTGGGTGCGCACGACCATCCCGTCGCGCAGCGGCGTCAGGCAGGCGCGGCGGACCCCGAGCCCGTCGATCTCGACGCGGCACTCCATGCACTGGCCGATCGCGCAGTGGATCCCGCGCGGCTCGCCGCCGCGGGAGCGGCGCAGCGCGCGGATGCCGGCGGCCAGCAGCGCGACCCCGACCGGCTCGCCGGCGCGGCCGCTGAGCGCGCGGCCGTCGAAGCTGAAGGCGACCGGCGCGCCGGCGCCGCCGACCTCGCCGAGCACGGGGTGGCGCGCGATCCGCTCGGGGCCGCTCACGCCGCCTGCTCCGCGTTGTTGTCGACGGTGCCGGTCGAGGAGAAGCGGGCGGGGTCGAACGGCGCCAGCAGCGGCGAGCGGCGGCCGGCGACGATCCAGTCGGCGAGCAGCTCGCCGACGACCGGCGCGAGCGCGAAGCCGTGGCCGGAGCTGCCGGCGCTGACGAAGTGGCCGGGCAGGCCGTCGAGCGGCCCGATCAGCGGCATCCGGTCGAGGCTGACGTCGAGCGTCCCGCCCCAGGCGCGGATCACCTGCAGCTCGGCGAGCGCCGGCAGCGCGTCGAGCGCGGCGCGCGCCGCCCGCACCGCGTCGGCCGGGCGGACCTGGCGCCCGGCGAGCAGGTAGTCCTCGGTCAGGTCGCCGAAGATCACGTTGCCCGAGACGGTCTGGCGCGCGAACAGCTTCGCGTCCCAGTCCTGCACAAACTGGTCGAACAGCGGCGCGGCCCGCTCGGTCACGAGCGTCTGCGTGCGCGCGCCGACGATCGGCAGCGAGCGGTCGACGAGCGCGCCGAGCGCGGCCGCGCCGGCGCCGGCGACGTTGACGACGACCTCGCCGTCGTAGCGGCCGCGGTCGGTCACCGCGCGCCAGCCGGCGGCGGTCTGCTCGAGCGCGCGCACCTCGGCGCCGGTCTCGATCCGCGCGCCGCGCCGGCGCGCGGCGGCGGCGAAGGCGGCGGTCGTCAACAGCGGGTTGGCGTGGCCGTCGGAGGCGCAGTGCAGCGCGGCGCGCGCCCGCGGGCCGGCGAACGGCAGCAGCCGGCGCAGCTGCGCGCCGTCGATCAGCTCGCTGTCGAGGTCGAACGGCGCCTGCCAGGCGAGCCGCTGCTCGAGCCGGCGGACCGACGCCTCGCTCTGCGCCAGCACGAGGTTGCCGCGCTGGACGTACTCGGTCGGCGCGCCCAGCTCGCGCTCCAGCCCCGGCCAGCGCTCGATCGCCGCCATCGCCAGCGGCAGCTCGGCGGGGTGGCGGGCCTGCTGGCGCACGCCGCCGGCGTTGCGGCCCGAGCCGGCGTCGCCGACGCCGCGCCGCTCCAGCACGATCGCGCTGCGGCCGCGGCCGCAGAGGTGGTAGGCGAGCGCGCAGCCGCCGATCCCGCCGCCGATCACGATCACGTCGGCCGCCGCCATCAGCTCGCGCCCGGCAGCGCCGCCGCGGCCGCGGCGCCGGCCTCCGCCCCGCCCTCGGCGCCCGCTCGGCCCGCGTCGAGCACGCGCACGTCACGCGCCGCCCAGCGAGCGAGCACGCGGCGGCCCGGGACCAGCTCGGCGGCGCCGTCGGCGGCGGTGCGGATCTCGGCCAGCAGCCGCTCGCCGCCGTCGGTCCGCAGCGTCACGAGGCAGCCGCTGCCGAGGTACTCGGTCTGGACGATCTCGCCGCGCGCGGCGTTGGGGCCGGGGTCGCCGCCCTCCTCCCCGGCCGCGACCGGCGCGAGCGCGACGCAGTCGGGGCGGACCATCACGTCGACCGCGGCGCCGCGCGCCGCCGTCCCGGCCGCCTGCCAGCGCAGCGCCGCCGCGCGCACCGCCAGCTCGCCGCCGGCGGCCGCCTCGACGGTGCCGGCGAAGAGGTTGGCGCGGCCGATGAACTCGGCGACGAAGCGGGTCGCCGGGCGGTGGTAGACGACCTCGGGCCGGTCGACCTGGACGAGGCGGCCGCGCTCCATCACCGCGACCCGGTCCGACAGCGCCATCGCCTCCTCCTGGTCGTGGGTGACGAACAGCGCGGTGAAGCCGAGCCGCTGCTGGATCGTGCGCAGCTCCGAGCGCATCGTCTCGCGCAGCAGCGCGTCGAGGTTGCTGAACGGCTCGTCGAGCAGGATCAGGCTCGGCTCCAGCACGAGCACGCGCGCGAGCGCGACGCGCTGCTGCTGGCCGCCCGACAGCTGCGCCGGCATGCGGTCGCCGAGCCCGTCCATCTGCACCTTCGCGAGCGCCTCGCGCACGCGCCCGGCGATCTCGCCGCGCGGCGTCCTGCGGCGCTTGAGGCCGAAGGCGACGTTGCCGGCCGCCGACAGGTGCGGGAAGAGCGCGTAGCTCTGGAAGACGAGCCCGACGCCGCGGCGGTGGACCGGCAGCGCCGAGACGTCCTCGCCGCGGACGACGATCTGCCCGCCGCTCGGCTTCGCGAAGCCGGCGATCATCCGCAGGGTCGTCGTCTTGCCGCAGCCGCTCGGCCCCAGCAGCGAGACCAGCTCGCCCTTGCCGACGGTCAGGTCGACGCCGTCGACGACGGTCTCGTCGCCGTAGCGACGGACGAGGTTGCGAAGCTCCAGTTCGGGTCGCATCGTGCTCCTAACGGATGAGGCGCCGCACGCCGAGGACGCGCTCGATCAGCAGCACGCCGGCGACGGTGAGGACGATCAGCAGGGTCGACACGGCGGCGATCGCGGGCGAGAGGTTGTACTGGACGTCGCCGTAGATCTGCATCGGCAGCGTCGTCAGCCGCGGGCCCGACAGGAACAGCGCGACGACCAGCTCGTCGAAGGACATGATGAAGGCGAAGAACAGCGCGGCGATCAGCGCCGGCCGGACGGTCGGCAGCACGACGCGCAGCCACGCGCCGGCCGGGCTCGCGCCGAGGTTGCGGGCGGCCTCCTCCAGCGCCGGGTCGACCTGCTCCAGCGCCGCCGTCAGCGTCCGGATCAGGTACGGCGCGGTCAGCACGCCGTGCGCGAGCGCCAGCCGCCAGAAGGGCAGGCCGACGCCGGTGCGCGAGTAGATCACCAGCAGGCTGATCGCCAGCACGATCGAGGGGACCATCAGCGGCGACAGCACGAACGCGGTGATCGCGGCGCGGCCGCGGAAGGAGCCGCGCGCGAGCGCGACCGAGCAGGGGATCCCGACCAGCGCCGAGATCGCCATGCTGACGGCGGCCAGCTCGAGGCTCGCGACCAGCGTCGTCGTCCAGACGTCCTGCTCCAGCACCGCCTGGAACCACTGCAGCGAGAACCCCCTCGGCGGGAACTCGAGGAACGACGAGGTCGTGACCGAGGCGCCGACGACGACGATCAGCGGCGCCAGCATGAACAGGATCGCGGCCGCCATCACGACGTACAGCGGCCAGTCGCGCCGCCGGCTCATCGTCGCGCTCCCGGCGCGGCCCGCATCAGCACGCGCGTGAACAGCGCCGACAGCGCGAGGATCAGCGCCATCAGCACGATCGCCATCGCCGCCGCCAGCGGCCAGTTGATGAGGTTGACCGCCTGGTCGTAGATCTCGGTCGCGACGACCCGCAGGCGCGGCCCGGCGATCATCGCCGGCGTCACGAACGAGCTCATCGACAGCGTCAGCACCAGCAGCGTCCCGGCCAGCACGCCCGGCAGCGCCAGCGGGAAGACGACGAACAGGAACGTCTGCAGGCGCGAGGCGCCGAGGTTGGCCGCCGCCTCCTCCAGCCGCAGGTCGACCCGCTCCAGCACCCCGTAGAGGACGAGGATCATGATCGGCAGGAAGACGTGCGTCATCGCGATCAGCAGGCCCGTCATCGTGTACATCAGCCCGCGGTCGACGAGCCCGAGCGATCTCAGCAGCCTCGTCGCGACGCCGTTGTCGGCCAGCAGCACCATCCACCCGAACGAGCGGATCACGGCGCTGACGAGGAACGGCATCAGCACGAGCAGCAGCAGCGGCGTGCGCAGCCGCCGCGGCGCGCGCACGATCCCGTAGGCGACCGGGAAGCCGAGCGCGAGGCAGAGCAGGCTGGTCGCGACGCCCATCGTCAGCGTCCGCCGGAAGATCCCGAGCGTGAAGCCGTCGCCGAGCACGTCGCGGTAGTTGTCGAGCGTGAAGCCGGCGTGCGGCGAGCCGCCCGCGACCGGGATCCAGAAGCTCATCACGACCAGGAAGGCGAGCGGCACGACGAACTGCACGCCGTACAGCCCGCCGACCGGCCACAGCAGCTTCCACGGCGGCCGCCGCGCGCCCTCGCGCGCGGCGGCGGCGGCGGTCGCGGGAGCGCTCGGCTCGAGCGGTTGCATCGTCAGATCGCTCACGCGCCGCCTGCTACTTCGCGATGACGCGGTTCCACTCGGCCGTCCACGCCGGACGGTTTCTGGCGACGAACGCCTCGTCGAGGCTCTCGAGCTGGTCGAGCTGCTCGGGCGAGGCGACGAATCTGGCCGCCGGGCCGGTCACTCTCGCGGTCACGTTGGTCGGGCCGTAGCCGGCGTCGTCGGCGAAGCTCTGCTGGACCTCGGGGTCGAGCGCCATGTCGATCAGCTTGCGCGCCATCTCCTCGTTCTCGCTGCCCTCGACGACGTTCATCGTCAGCTTCGTCAGGAACGAGCCCTCCTCGGGGATCGTGAAGTCGACGGGGATCCCCTGCTGGTGCATGAGGAAGGCGTAGCCGCTGTCGTAGATCGCCATGTCGGCCTCGTCGTTGCTGAGCAGCTGCACCATCGTCGGCGCGTCTCTGAAGACGCTGTGGCTGTTGGCGACGACCTTCCCGAGCGCGTCGAAGCCGGGCGCGACGTCGTCGGGGCCGCCGCCGTTCATGCTCGCCAGCTTCAGCAGCGTCTGGACCGCGAAGGTCGTGTTGATGTCGGGGATCGCGACGCGCCCCTCGTACTGCGGGTCCGACAGCGAGGCCCAGCCGGTCGGCGCCGGCTCGACGTCGCTGCGGTGGATGATCCCGGTCGTGTCGAAGGCGAACGCCGGCGCGTAGCCGTCGTGGAGCGCCTTCTCGTGGACGTCGTCGACGTTGGTCAGGTCGGCGGGGTCGATTCTCGCCAGCAGCCCGTCGTCGGCGGCCTGCACCTCCTGCCCGCCGGAGAACTGGACGACGTCGATCCCCGAGCTGCCGCGCGCGGCGGTCAGCTTCGCGAGCGCGTCGGCCGAGTACATCGTGACCAGCTTCACCCTCACGCCGGTCTCGCGCTCGAAGCGGTCGAACAGCGCTCTCTTCTGCGCTCTCTCGAAGTCGCCGCCGTACGAGGTGACGACCAGCTCTCTCGTCTTCGAGGCGGAGCCGCCGCCGTCGCCGGCGGCGGTCGACGCGCCGCCGTCGTCGCTGCTGCCGCAGCCGGCCAGCCCGACGGCGCAGACCGCCCCGAGCAGGGCGGCCGCACGACCCAAGGTTGCTGCACGCATAGTCATCTCTCTCACTTCCGGTTCGTCGAGTTGCGCAGCGGCGCCGCCGCCGCTCCGCCCGTGCCGAAGCCCTCCAGCGCCGCCAGCAGGCCCTGCGCCTGCCGTTCGACGTCGTCGGGGGACAGCTCGGCGCTGGCGCGCCCGAACAGCGTCCGCATCTGCTCGGCGGCCTCGTCGGTGAAGGTCACGGTCCCGTCCGCCGCGATCGCGGCGATGCCGTCCTCCTGCTGGGTCTCCTCCTGCAGCCGGCGCAGCGCGTCGACCGTCGTCCCGGGCGGCGGGTCGACGACGACGCCGTCGCGCGCGACGCGGACCGGGTAGCCGCCGACCAGCCCGCACGGCCCCGGCATGTGCTCGCCGCCTGGCCGCGCGCCGAGCAGCAGCTCGACGTGCCGCACGACGCTCGCCGCGGTCAGCGGATGGGAGGCCTCGCCCCACGGGATCAGGGCCCCGCCGCGCCGCAGCAGCTCGAACGGGTCGAGCCGGCCGCTGACGTCGGCGCCGTCGCGCAGCACCCGCAGCACGCCGTGGCGCCGCGGCCGCTCGCCGCCGCCCATCGCCCAGCGGACGTGGGCGTAGTGGGTGCTGAGCGCGACCTCGACCGCCTCCGCGCTGCAGCGCTCCCGCTCGGCGACCGCCCGCCGCACCGCGGCCGCGAGCAGGCTGACGTTGCCGGCGCCGGCCGGCGTCACCGCCGTCGTGCGCGCGATCACGGCGTTGACCGCGTCGGGGTAGGAGAGGTTGAGCAGCGTCCCCTCCCAGCCGGCGCGCTCGATCGCGCGCGCCAGCGACAGCGGCAGCAGCAGCTGCAGCGCCAGCCACGGCCCGAGGCCGGCGCGCTGGAGCCGCGGGCCGGCGTCGGGCAGCGCCGCGATCGACCACCAGCGCTGGACCGGCAGCAGCGAGCCGGCCTGGACGATCAGGTCGATCTCGCGCTCGACCAGCAGGCGCGCGACGGCGTCGGCGTCGGTGACGTCGAGCGCGACCGCGTCGACCGCGACCGCACGCCGCTCGAGCGTCACCGCCAGGCGCGTCCCGCCGGCGACCGCGGCGGCGCGGTCGCCGTCGCGGTCGGCCGCGATCACGGCGCCGACGGCGTCGCTGCGGACCAGCCGCTCGAGCACCCACGGGCCGAGCCCGCCGATGCCGACCAGCAGCACGCGCGCGCTCATGCGCCGCTCCCGGCGGCGGGGACGGCGATGGCGGCGAGCCGCTCGGCGGCGTTCAGCGGCCGCGGGGCGGCGACGCGGTAGACGAGGCCGTCGACCGGCGCCGCGACCCGCTCGACCTGCTCGAAGCAGAGGTCGCGCACGACGCCGAGCGTCTGCCCGGCGGTGACGCGGTCGCCGGGGCGGCAGCGCAGCTCCGGCAGGCCGCCGCGGGCGACGCGGACGTTGACGACGGTGTCGGCGACGAGCTGCTCCGGCGGCGGCTCGGGCGCGCCGTCGACCATCTCCAGCCGGCGCATCACGTTGACGATCCCGCGGCGGCCGCAGTCGGCGCTGGCGTCGTCGACGACGCCGTTGACGGCCAGCTCGACCGAGAAGCTCGGCGTGCCGGCGCGCGTGCAGGCCTCGTGCAGCATCGACGGGGCGACGTAGGCGCCGCGCTCCTGGACGATCGCCAGGCGGGTGCCGAAGGCGAGCGCCAGCTCGCGCGCCGCGCCGCGCTCGTCGGCCGCCGGCGAGGGCGTGAAGACGTACTCGAGGTTGACGCCGCCGGCGAGCGGCGCGTGCAGGTCGATCGCGTAGTCGGCCCGCCCGATCAGGCGGTCGGCGAGCCGGTCGGCGATGCGGGCGGCGAGGTCGCCGTCGGGGTCGCCGGGGAAGGCGGTGTGGACGTCGGTCGCGTAGCCGTCGGTCGTCGCGGCCGGCAGCAGCCGCCCGCGGGCGCGGAAGGCGACCGGGTTCTGGACCGGGACGGCGATCACGGCGCCGCGCAGCCTCTCGGGGTCGAGCGCGGCGACTGCGCGGCGGACGGCCTCGATCCCGACGACCTCGTCGCCGTGGATCGCCGCGCCGAGGTAGAGCGCGGGGCCGGGGCGGCGGCCGCGCACGACCAGCGCCGGGATCTCCAGCGGCGTGCCGTCGAGCAGCTCGCCGACGGTGACGCGGGTGCGCACGCGGCCGCCGGGCGCGACGCGCGAGACGTCAACCATGGAGCGCCTCCGCGCGCGCGAAGATCCCGCGCCAGGCGGTGACGGCGAGCACCTGCGCGCCGGCCAGCGCCACGTCGATCGCCCGCTCGCCGTTGGCGGCCCGCTCGAACGCCGGCGTGTGCAGCGCGACGCCGCGCTCGGCCAGCTGGACGCCGATCTCGACCGCGCGCGTCAGCTGCGTGACGTTGCCGAAGTCGCTCGAGCTGATCGAGTACGAGCTCTCGTCGGGCTCGACCTCGAGCCCGGCCCCGGCCATCACGTCGCGGGCGACGGCGACCAGCTCGGCGTCCTGCTCGATCGGCGCGTAGAGCGGCACGTACTCGCGCGTGTCGAACTCGCAGCCGGCCGCGATCGCGACGTTGCGCGCGCAATCGATCACGCAGTCGAGCAGCTCGTCGACGGCGGCGATCGTCGGCGCCCGCAGCCGGTAGCGCAGGCGCGCGTGGCCGGGGATCACGTTCGCGCTGTCGCCGCCCTCGGGGATGATCCCGTTGATGCGGTTGTCGGACGGGACCTGGTCGGTCAGGCGGCCGATCGCGACGTAGGCGGCGACGGCCGCGTCGAGCGCGTTGACGCCGCGGTCGTCGCTGGCGACGGCGTGGGTCGGGCGGCCGGTGAAGAGGAGGTCGACGCCGCGCGCGGCGAGCGAGCCGTGGGTGGCGACCATCGTGCGGTCGTAGGGGTGGGCCATCAGCGCGCAGTCGACGCCGTCGAAGACGCCGTCGGCGATCAGCCGCACCTTGCCGCCGGCGCCGTCGACGGCGCTCTCCTCGGCCGGGCAGCCGATCAGCTCGACCGTGCCCTCCCTGACACTGGCCGCCAGCGCGAGGAAGGCGCCGACGGCGATCGTCGCGATCACGTTGTGGCCGCAGGCGTGGCCGAGCCCGGGCAGCGCGTCGTACTCCGCGAGGACCGCGACGCGCGGGCCGCCGGCGCCGGCGCTCGCGCGCAGCGCCGTCGGCATGCCGGCGAGACCGACCGTGCAGGCGTGGCCCTGCGCTTCGAGCAGCCGCGCGATCTCGCGCGCGGCGAAGTGCTCCTCGAAGCCGAGCTCGGGGTTGGCGCCGATCGCCCGGAGCAGCGGTTCGAGCTCCGGCGCGAGCGTGTCCACGCGCCGTGCGATCTCCAACTCGATGCCGTCGAAGGCGTCGACCGGGGGGGTTCTTGAAGGTCGATTGCCGAACACGAGCGGCATTCTGGGAAGGCCGCCGCGCGCCCGCCATGGGAATTCCTCAAAACGCGGCCGCGCCGTTTTGGGAGCCTCCCGATGGCAGCCGCCGCGCGCCGGCGCCGCCGGCCGCGGTCGCGCGGGCCTCGCCGTCAGCCGCGGGCGTGCGCGACTATCGCCGCTGCGGGCCGTGCATGTGCGGCTCGGGACGCAGGTCGACGCTGCCGCGCGCTCATCGCGATGACGTCCACGCGCGCTTCAAGAGGCGTCCCCCGGCATCGACCCGCTGGGCGTCGATGCCGGGGGCCGTCTGCAGCGCGGCGTGCTGGACCGAGCAGGCGGGCGCGGGCCAAGGGGAGGTGGCCCGGATCGCCCGGCCCGGCGTTCGCTGCATGCTCCCGACGGGCGGCTTGCCGGGAGCGACGCTCGGGGGGTGGCGCCTGCAGCGATCGCCGGGTGCTCGGCGGCTCGCCGGCCGTGCAGCGGGACAGCGGTCGCCGCGGGGGACCCCGCTCGTGCCCTCACGAGCGGGTTGACGGCGAGGTGCTGTGGCCGGTCGCTGCATGGCGGATGGGAGCTTGACGAGCGATCGATGCGGCGGCTAGATGAGCATTCCAATATTCGATTTTCAAGCGTTTCTCGGCGGTTCGTGGTTGCGGGCGTCGCGGCCGGAGGGATAGGGTCGCGTCGATCGTGCCGTCGTGACGGCCGTGTTCTGGGGATCGAAGGGGCAACGATGGGGCAGGAACGTCGGGCGGCCGGCAAGTCGTCGCCGTGGAAGGGTGCAGCGTTGGGAGTCGCGATCGAGCGTCCAGAGCACGCTTATGGGCTGGCGAATCGGCTCCAGCGCCGGCTGCCGCACGCCGACCTGTCGGCGGCGGACCTCTACCCGGTGCTGTACCGGCTGGCCGAGCAGGGGTTGGTCGAGGGCACGCCGGAGCTGCGTCCCGGGAGACGGCCGCGCGTCGTCTATCGCGCCACCGAGGCGGGGATCGCCGAGTTCGAGCGGTGGCTGCGCCGGAGCGCCCCGCTCTCAGCGCGTCGCAGCGAGTTGCTGGTGAAGATCGCGGTCGCGCGGCCAGACGATCGCGGCGACCTGGAGGCGCTGCTCGACCATCTCCAGCAGGCCCATCGCGATCTGCTCGAGGCGATGCGCGAACTCGAGGAAGAGGAGGGTGCGTTGCCGGCCGGGTCGTGGGCGCGGGTCGTGCAGGAGACCGAGCGCGATGACGCCGCGGCGCATTGGCAGGCTGATCTGATGGTGATCGACCGCGCGCGCCGACGGCTGCGCGCACATCTGGAGCGGCTGGGCCCGTGACGGTGCTGCTGTCGCTGGAGGAGGTGACGGTCCAGCCGGTGCGGCGCGACGCGCCGCTGCTGAGACGGGCGTCGCTGCAGGTCGATGTCGGCGAGCGGGTCGCGGTGCTGGGAGCGATGGAGCGCAGCGGCAGCTCGGCGTTGCTGCGCGTGCTCGCCGGCGCGCTGCCACCCGACGACGGCCGCGTCCTGCTCGCAGGCACGGACCTCTACGCCGCCGGCGATCGTGACCGCTCGGCGCTGCTGCGGGACATGATCGGGCTGGCCGATCCGCTGTCGCTGGCGCTGAGCCCGTGCGGCCGCGTCCTCGAAGCGCTCGCGCTGGGGCTGCTGCCCACGGCCGTCAGCATGCGCGATGCCGAGGCGCGCGCCCGGCACGTGCTCGCCGAGGTCGGCGCGCTCGCATGCGCGGAGCGGCATCCCGGCGAGCTGACCCGCCGCGAGCAGGTGCGCGTCGCGATCGCGCGTGCGCTGGTGCGCGACCCGAAGGTGCTGCTCGTCGACGAGCCGGCGGCGCTGCCGGACCCCGACGAGGTCAGCGACATCTTCGGGCTGCTGCGGTCGCTGGCGCGCGGCCGCAACCTCGCGCTCGTGGTCGCGACGCAGGACGCGATGGCGCTGACCGGCGGCGGCTGGGACCAGGTCGTCCACGCGAGCTTCGGGGAGCTGACCAGCTCGCAGCGCGACGCCGAGCTGCTGCCCTTCCGGCCGCGCAGCAGGAGCGCGTGACCGGCGGGCTGGAGCTGCGTGCGGTCGTCAAGCACTACCGCGCCGGCAGTGAGACGATCTGCGCCGCCGACGGCGTGACGCTCGAGATCGCTGCCGGCGAGCTGGTCGCGCTCTACGGTCCCAGCGGCGCGGGCAAGACGACGCTGCTGCTGCTCGCCGCCGGCCTCCTCGCGCCCGACGCGGGCGAGGTGCTGTTCGACGGCGCGCCGGTGCCGCTCGCCGGCACCGCTGCCTCCACCGCCTACCTGCGGCGTGACGTCGGCGTGCTGCTGCCCGACCCGTACCTGATGCCGCGCGAGAGCGCGCTGGACAACGCCGCGATGCGACTGCTCGCCGACGGGCTCAGCCTCGGCGAGGCGCGCCGGCGGGCCCGGCCGTGGCTGGAGCGCGTCGGTCTGGAGGCGCGCGCCGAGCATCGCGCCGGACAGCTGTCGATGGGGGAGCGCCAGCGCGTCGCGCTCACGCGAGCGCTCGCGAGCCGGCCGCGGATGCTGCTCGCCGACGAGCCGACAGCGGCGCTGGACTCGGCGCGCAGCCGCGAGATCCTCGGCCTGCTGCGCGACGTCAGCCACCAGGAGCAGATCCCCGTGCTGGTCGTCACGCATGACCCGGCCGCCGTCGACGTCGTCGATCGCGCGCACACGCTGCGCGACGGGCAGCTGCTCGCCGGCGTCGATCCGACGCTGTTGGGAGGCGTCCGCTGAGAGGCCCGGCGATCTTCGGGATCCGCGTCAGCGTCCTGTTCTCGACGGCGCGCTGGCGGCTGCGCGCCCACCCTGCCCGGGAGCTGCTGGCGGCGGCTGGCGTCGCGGTCGGCGTCGCGCTGATCTTCGGGGTCGTGGTCGCCAACACGAGCATGAGCCGCTCCGCCGGGGAGCTGGTCCGCAGCGTCGTCGGCACCGCCCAGCTGCAGCTCGCCGCCCGCTCCGTCGACGGCATGCCGGCTGGCATCGCCGACCGTGTCGGCCGCCTGCCCGGCGTCGAGACCGCGGCGCCGGTGCTGCGCGTGCAGGCGACGCTCGACGGACCAGCGGGCCGCAGGCCGGTCCAGATCATGGGGGTCACGCCGGCGCTCGCCGCGCTCGGCGGCACCCGGACCGAGGCGTGGGGCGACAGCGGCATACCGCTCGCCCGCGGGCTCACGCTGCCGCGCTCGCTCGGCACGGCCGTCGGCGCCCGCGCCGGCAAGCCGATCCGGCTGCTGATCGGCGGCCAGGTCCGCGTCGCGACGGTTGGGGCGCTGCTGGGACCGGCCGCGATCGGCCGGCTGGACGGGAGCCCCGTCGGACTCGCGCCGCTGCCCGTGCTCCAGGCGCTCGCGAGCATGCCCGACCGCATCTCTCAGGTGCTCGTGCATGCCCAACCCGGGCAGCTCGCCGACGTCGACGCCGCCCTGCGACGCCTCGCGAGGGAGCGGCTGGACGTGACCGCCGCCGATCACGAGCTGGGCCTGCTGCGCACGACCGCGAAGCCCAACGACCTGGCGACGGGCCTGTTCGCCGCGATCAGCGCGATGGTCGGGTTCCTGCTCGCGTTCAACGCGATCCTCCTGACCGTCCCCGAGCGGCGGCGCTGGATCGCGGAGGTCCGGCTGCAGGGCTGGAGCCGCCGCCAGGTCCTGCTCGTGCTCGTCTGCGACGCGCTCCTGCTCGGTCTCGCCGCGTCGATCGTCGGCGTCGTGGCGGGCAGCTGGCTCTCGCGCACGCTCTTCGACGCCGTGCCGGCCTATCTCGCGTTCGCGTTCCCGATCGGGACGCAGCGGATCGTGGTGCCCTCCGCGGTCGCGCTCGCAGTCGCCGGCGGCATGACCGCGACGGTCATCGCGTCGCTGGCGCCAGCACTCGACCTGCTCGCACGCCGGCCCGACGCGATCCTCACGACCGCCGGCGAAGCCGGCCAGTCGGTCGCGCCCCGCACACGACGACGGCTCGCGCTCGCCGCTCTCGCGCTGCTCGCGCTCGCGACGCTGCTGGCCCTCGCCGTGCCGGCGCTGACGATCCTCTCCGGCGTGCTGCTCGCCGCAGCGACCCTCTGCGCGATCCCCGCCGTCTTCGAGACCGCCATCAACGCGATCGCGCGGCTGATCGCCTCGCTCGGCCGCGGCGTGCTGCCGCTCGCGGTCATCTCGCTGCGAGCGAGCGCCACCCGGTCGATCGCGCTCGCCGCCGTCGCCGCCGTCGCGATCTACGGCTGCGTCGCCATCCAAGGCGCCCGCTCCGATCTCGTCAACGGCCTCGACGCCAACTTCGCCGACTACCTCGCCACCACCGATCTGTGGATCACGACCGGCGGCGACGACCTCACCACCGAACCGTTCACCGTCCCGGCCGGCGCCCGGAGAGCGCTGGAGCGGCTCCCGCAGGTCCGCGAGGTGCGCGACTACCAGGGCGGGCTGCTGGACGTCGGCGATCGCCGCCTCTGGCTGATCGCCCGCGGCGCCGCCGACCGGACGATGATCCCACCGAGCCAGCTGCGCGCCGGCGACCGTGACCGTGCCGCCGCCCGTCTGCGCTCCGGCGGCGCGATCGCGATCTCCGAAGCGCTCGCCGACGCACACCACCTCGAGCTCGGCGACCGGCTTCGGCTTCCGACCCCGACCGGCATCGCGCGCCCGCCGATCGTCGCGATCACGACCAACCTCGGCTGGCCGCCCGGCGCCATCATCCTCAACCGCGACGACTACCGCCACTGGTGGGCGACCAGGCGCCCGACCGCGCTGCAGATCGACCTGCGGCCCGGCGCCGACCCCACCGCCACGGCCGCCGCGGCGCGCCGCGCGCTGGCGAACACGCCGGCGCTGCGCGTCCAGACCACCGACCAGCGGATCGCCCAGTACGCGGGGCTGTCACGGCAGGGACTGCGCAGCCTGCAGCAGATCGGGACGCTGATGCTGATCGCCGCCGGCGTCGCGATCGCGCTCGCGCTCAGCGCCGCGATCGCGCAGCGCCGCCAGCAGCTCGCCCGCCTGCGGATCGACGGCTGGAGCCACTCCCAGCTCTGGCGCGCCGTCCTCTGCGAGAGCACGATCGTGCTCCTGCTCGGCGCGATCGTCGGCGCCATGCTCGGCATCTACGGCCACATGCTCGCGAGCCGCTGGCTGTCGGCGACGACCGGCTTCCCGGCCCCGTTCGGACTCGGGCCCGAGCAGCTGCTGGCCCCGGTCGCGCTGCTGGCCGCGATCGCGCTCGCCACGCTCGCCGTACCCGGCTGGCTCGCCACGCGCGTCCCGCCGCACCCCTCGCCGCAAGGCCCCTAGCCTCCCACCCGGAGGCCGCAGCCATCCGCGCGATGCTGGGCCGATGCACGCACATCACGCCTCACACCGCACCGCCGCGACGTTCGTCGCGGCCGCCGGCCGCTACGCGACCATCGCCTCCCCGCTCGCCCACCGGCAGATCCGCCGCTGGCAGCGGCGCGCTGGCGCCATCCCCGACCCGCACCTGCGCACCGTCGCGCTCGCCAACCTCGAGGAGGAGCGCGGCAACCTCGAAGGCGCCGCCGCCTTCGCCGTCATCGCCCGCCGCCGGCGGCGGCCGCTGGTCACCGCGCTCGTCGCCTTCCAAGCGCTCTACGACCTCGTCGACTCGCTCGTCGAGCGTGACGGCGGCGACCGGGGCACGACCCGCCGACTGCACCAGGCGCTCCACGACGCCGTCACGGGCCGCCCCCGGCGGCCCGGCGCCTACCTGCCCGACCGCGCCGTCGACGACGGCGGCTACCTCGACGCCCTCGTCGACGCCTGCAGCGCGGCGATCGCGACGCTGCCCGGCCGCGACGTCGTCACACCGCTGGCAGCGAGCGCGACCGCCCGCATGATCGAGTACCAGGTTCACAACCACGCCGCCGACGACCCCGACCGTCACAGGCTCGCGACCTGGAGCCGCACCGCGATCCCAAGTCCCGACGGGCTCCGGCTCGCGTGGTGGGAGCGCGCCGCGGCGGCCGCCAGCTCCCTCGTCGTCTTCGCGCTGCTCGCCCACGCCACCCAGCCGCTGGCACCCAGCACCGCATCGGCGATCGTCGACGCCTACCAGCCCGTCGGCGCGCTGCACGTCCTGCTCGACAGCCTCGCCGACCGCGACGCCGACGCGGCGACCGGCGATCACAGCCTCGTCAGCCACTACGCCAGCGAGGGCGACGCGATCGCCCGCCTCGCGACGATCGCGGCCGCCGCCGCCGACGCGACCCGCCGGCTCCCCGCCGGCGCCGCCCACGCGACCATCTGCGCCGCGATGGCCGCCTACTCCCTCGCCGAGCCGCGCACGCGCGACGCTCTACCGATCGCCGCGATGCTCGGACCGACCGCGAGGCCAGCGCTCCACATCCACCGCGCGCGTCGGCGGAGGACACGCGCCTGAGCGCCGAGCCCGCCGATTCGTGCGCCGCTCGGCGGCCTGCGTGCGGCGAGCGCGCCGCTTCAAGCGTGCCGGACCGACGGTCGCAGCCCTCCGCCGGAGCGATGTCCTCTCGGCCGCCCGCGGCGATGAGTTTCGGGCTACCGGCCGGTCTCCCGCTGTGGACGATCCGCAACGACGAGAGCGAGGGATCCCGCATGGGCGAGTTGGTCGTGACCGAGTTCGTGACGCTGGACGGCGTCGCGCAGGCGCCGGGCGGGCCCGACGAGGACCGCGACGGCGGCTTCCCGCACGGCGGCTGGCAGGCGCCGATGATCGACGCCGGCTCCACCGCCGCGGTCTTCGAGGCCGCGCGCCGCATGGACGCGCTGCTGCTCGGGCGCCGCACCTACGACATCTTCGCCGGCTACTGGCCGAGCGCCCCGGCGGAGAGCCCGTTCACCGGGCTGCTGAACCGCGTCCCGAAGTACGTCGCCAGCCGCACGCTGCGCGAGCCGCTGCCGTGGAGCCCGACGACGGTGCTGGCCGGCGAGCTGGCCGAGCAGGTCGCCGAGCTGAAGCGGCGCCACCGCCGCGTCCACGTGATCGGCAGCCTCCAGCTCGCCCAGTCGCTGCTGCGCCACCGGCTGGTCGACCGGCTCGAGCTGTGGCTGCACCCGATCGCGCTCGGCAGCGGCAAGCGCCTGTTCGGCGACGGCACCGTCCCGACGAGCTTCCGCCTGCGCGAGTCGACCGCCCACGCCGGCGGCGCCGT
>Ga0164243_10006844_pt1 | contig 17177 bp, 18 predicted proteins | sample OricompcompostOP_FD_108781 | JGI IMG/M metagenome (GOLD analysis project Ga0164243, IMG submission 108781) | Organic Plus compost microbial communities from Emeryville, California, USA - Original compost - Organic plus compost (OP) | ecosystem: Engineered > Solid waste > Mixed feedstock >... | reverse complement strand
CCGCCGACACCGAGTCCTAGGGCGTCGAACACCCCGCACACCTCCGGCACCGCGGTGCCGCGAACCCACCTCGGAGGGGATACCGATGGCCACGACGCAGGACTTCGACAAGGTGCGCGCGCAGGCCGCCGAGACGCTCGGCACCGCCGTGGGGCAGGCCCGCCAGCCGCTGCTGGCCGCCCTCGGCGCCGGCGACCTGGCCGCGCAGACCGTGGTGGACACCGTCAACCGTGTCCGCACGGAGGTCACCGAGCGCGCCGAAGCCGCGCGCGAGCAGGCCCCCAAGAACGTCAACGAGCTGCGCGAGAAGCTCGACCCGGCCGAGGTGCGCAAGGCGCTCAGCGGCTACACCTCGAACGCCGCGCACTTCTACGGCTACCTGACCGACCGCGGCGAGGCCGCGTTCGCCAAGCTCCGCGAGCAGCCCCCGGTCCAGCGCGCCCGGCAGCAGGCCGAATCCGTGCAGGAGAACGTCGGCGAAGCCGTGGGCGAGGTCCGCGAGCGGGCCGACCAGGTGCTCGGCAAGGTCGCGGCCACCACCCGCGCGTTCGGCGAGAAGACCGCGGCCACCGCGGAGGAGACCGCCGAGGAGGCCGCCGGCGCGGCCGAGGAGGTCGCCGAGACGGTGCGCAGCACCGGCTCCGGGGTCGCCGAGACCGCCCGCAGCACCTCCGAGGAGGCCGCGGAGGCGCTGACCGGCGAGAACGCCGCCGCGGAGAGCTCCTCCGCGGAGTCCGAGAGCTCCGAGGCCGCTGAGTCCGCCGAGGCCAGCGAGGCCAGCGAGGCCAGCGAGTCCACCGGGAGCAGCTCCCGGGCCGAGTGACGGTGCAGGTCAACGGCAGCGCCCCGGGAGGACGCTGCCGTTGACCACCGCCGGGCCCGTAGGGTGGTCGCCGTGGAACTGGCGAACTGGATCCTGATGATCGTGGGCTACCCGGCCGTGCTGGTGGCCCTGTACGCGTTCATCCACGCATCCCTGCAGCGCCCGGACGCGTTCACCGCCGTGGACAAGCTCACCAAGGGCAAGTGGCTGGCCATCAACGGTGCCGCCGTGGTCGGGCTCGTCCTGTTCAACACCCCGAACACGATCTTCTGGATCGCCGGGCTGGTGGCCGCGCTCGTCTACATCGTCGACGTGCGCCCCAAGGTCTCCGCGATCCAGCGGGGGCGCTGAGCCGGTGACCGGCGGACCGCTGGCCCGGTGGAAGGTCCTCGGCCGCGGCGATCCCGTCACGCTCGTCGTGCACGGTTTGGGCGCCACCGAGGGCGAAGCCCGCATCCCCGCGTCCGGCCTGCCCGGAACCCGCGTCGTCGCGACGCTGCCGGGGCACGGCAGCGCGCCCGACCCGGAGCCGGAGTACTGGGACTACGGCCGCGTGGCCGCGGACGTGCGCGCGCTCGCCGACGAGGTCGGCGCGACCCGCGCGGTCGGTGTCTCGCTGGGCGCGGGCGCGCTGACCCGCGTGGCCGCGGACGATCCGCAGCGGTTCGACCGGATGGCGCTGCTGCTGCCGGCCGCGCTCGACGAGCTCCGCGACGGGCCGACCCGCTCGGTGTTCCACGGGCTCGCCGAGTCCGTGGAGCAGGCCCCGCAGGACGGTGGTCGGCGGCTGCGCGAGCTGATCGCCGCCGACCTGCCCGGTGATCTCGAGGTCGGCGACTACGTCGAGCAGCGCGCTGAGGCGCTGCTGCGCCTCGGGCCGGCGCTGCGCCGCATGCCCGGGCAGCGCGTCGTGGCGGACGCCGCCGCGCTCGCCGAGGTGCGTTCCGAGGTCCTGGTCGTCGGCGGCACCGACGACCCCATGCACCCCACCGAGGTCGCGAAGGCCACCGCGGCGGCCTTCGCCCGCGCGCGCCTGGAGATCTTCCCCTCCCGGGCGCCGATGCTGACCCACCGCCGCGAGCTCCGCGCCGGCCTCGCCGGCTTCCTCGGCTGACCTCCCGCGGGCGACCGCGGAAGCTGATGGCGCGGCTCGTATCGTCGATCCATGGCTGATTGGTCGGTGGCCGCGGGTTCGCTGGACGTGCTGCCCGCCCTCGAACACCCCGAGCTGCTCGCGGAGCCGGTGCGCGAGGCCGTGCAGGAGCTGGACGAGCCGGACGAGGTCGGCGTCTGCGCGATCGACCCGGACCTGGCCGACACCGCCGAGTTCTGCGCCCGCTACGGCTCCCCGCTGGAGCTCTCGGCGAACTGCGTCGTCGTGGCCGGCAAGCGCTCCGGCGAGGTGCACCACGCCGCCTGCCTGGTGCTGGCGACCACCCGCGCGGACGTCAACGGCGTGGTGCGGCGCTGGCTCGGGGTGCGCAAGGCGTCGTTCGCGGGCATGGCCGACGCGGTCGCGCTGACCGGCATGGAGTACGGCGGGATCACGCCGTTCGGGCTGCCGGCGGACTGGCCGGTGCTGGTCGACCCCGCGGTCGCGCGGACCCCCGCCGCGGTGGTCGGCAGCGGCCTGCGCCGCAGCAAGCTGATCGCGGCCGGGCGGGTGCTGGCGAACCTGCCCGGCGCCGAGGTCGTCGAGGGCCTCGGCGCGCCCGCGGGGTGATCAGCGACCGCGGACCGCGTCCGCCAGCTCCGCGTCCCCGGTGACCACGGCGCTGCTCGGCCGGCCCCACACCCTGCGGTACACCGCGTCCGCGGTGCCGGCCACGGTCGCGTCCACCTCGTGGTCGAGCGCCGCGTCGTCCGGCCGGCCGACCTGCGGAGCCGCCCCGGACCGGTAGGTCACCAGCCAGGCCCGCTCGGCGTCGGCCGCGTGGTACAGCACCTTGCCGGTGCGCTGCGCGAGCGACCAGTCCCCGAGCGGGGCGATCACCGACAGCATCTCGTCGGCACCGTCGGCGGCCAGCTGCGGTTCGAAGACCAGGCCGTGCTCGGCGCCGCCGGCCGCGAGCTCGACGTCGAGCCGGTGGATCGCGGTCTCGTGCAGCATCCGGCGGGCCCACGCGGCGGGGGTGCCGTCGGGGAAGAACGCCCACACCGGCCGGTGCGGGTCCCGCTCGGCCAGCTTCGGGAGCAGCGCGGCCAGCCGCTCGTCCCAGCAGTCCAGGGCCGCGTCGAACGCTTCCGGCGCGCTCTCCGGCTGCGGGCGCTGCGCGTCCGGCTCGGTGTCCAGGGCCAGCAGCACCATCCCGTAGACCTTCGCGAGATGGCGCACCAGCGCCCGCACGTCCCACCGCGGGCAGGTCGGCACGGTGGCCTCGCCCCCGGCCCGCACCGCCGCGGACCGCAGCGCGGCGGCCTGCTCCTGCAACGCCTCGTGATGCGTCTGGGTGTTCATGGCCGGCAGTGTAGGTCTCACCCGTGGCGCGCCAGCCACTCCGAGGTGAATTCGGACTCGGCGGCCAGCAGACCGCCCAGCTGCTCGGCGGCCAGCGCCTCGATCTTGCCGCCGACCAGCGGCAGGCTCACCTTCACCTCGCCCTCGACGACGAGCTCGCTGCCGCCGTCGGCCAGGTCCCGCAGCCACATCGACCCGGTGATCGCGCCCGGGACCCCGGCGACCCGGGCGGCGATCTCGCCGGTGCAGTGCCGCTCGTCGGCGCGGCGCCACGACTCGGTGCGGTCCACGACCAGGTTCGCCCCGACCAGCTGCTGCACCACGGCCGGCAGCTTGTCGATCGGCACGCCCTGGCGCACGGCGTAGCGCACCCCGGTGTCGGTGGTTTCGTGCTCGACGATCTCCGCGGTCGCACCGCCGCCGAGCTCGCGCAGCCGGTCCCGCAGGTACTGGGGATCCGACAGGGCCCCGTGCACCTGGGTGACGGACCAGCCGGAGGTGTTGTGGTGCTCGATGCGCGCCATGGGGCGGAGGTTACCTTTGGCGACCGTGAACACCTCGATGTCCGGTGCTGCCGGTGGTGCGGCGGGCACCCCGCTGGCCGAGCACACGACGTTGCGCCTGGGCGGGCCCGCGGAGAGCTGGACGGTGGCCGAGCACCCCGACCAGCTGGTGTCGGCGGTGCGCGAGGCCGACGCCGCCGGTCGCCGGCTGCTGCTGCTCGGCGGCGGTTCGAACCTCGTGGTCGGGGACGCGGGCTTCGCCGGCCACGTGGTGCGGATCGCCACCTCGGGTCGGCGGTTCGACAGCGTCGGCGACGGGATGGTGCAGCTGACCGCCGAGGCCGGTGAGGACTGGGACGCGGTCGTGGCCGACACGGTGCAGCAGGGCCTGGGCGGGCTGGAGTGCCTGTCCGGCGTTCCGGGACTGACCGGGGCCACTCCGGTGCAGAACGTCGGAGCCTACGGGGTGGAGGTCTCCGAGGTGCTGACCTCGGTGGACCTGCTGGACCGGCACACCGGCCGGATCCGCACGGTCCGCGCCGAGGACCTGGGCCTGACCTACCGCAACAGCTCGCTCAAGCGCACCGAGGACGCCGTGGTGCTGCGGGCGCGGTTCCTGCTGCGCGACGGGGGCATGTCGGCTCCGGTGCGCTACGGCGAGCTGGCCCGCGAGCTGGGCGTCGAGGTCGGCGAGCAGGTCGACGTCGGCAAGGCGCGGGAGGCGGTGCTGGGCCTGCGCCGGGCGAAGGGCATGGTGCTCGATCCGGACGACCACGACACCTGGAGCGCCGGCTCGTTCTTCACCAACCCGGTCCTCGCCGAGGACGCGGTCGAGGGGACGCTGCAGCGCATCCGCGACCGGGTGGGCCCGGAAGCGCGGATCCCCAGCTTCGCCGCCGACGGCGGCGGCACCAAGCTGTCCGCGGCGTGGCTGATCGAGCGCGCGGGTTTCCGCAAGGGGCACGCGGTCGACGGCGGCGGCGACCGGGTGCGGCTGTCCGGCAAGCACACCCTGGCGCTGACGAACCGGGGGGCGGGAACCACCGCGGACCTGCTCGAGCTGGCGCGGCAGGTGCGCGACGGCGTCCGGGACGCGTTCGGCGTGCTGCTCGAACCGGAGCCGGTCCTGGTGGACTGTTCGCTGCAATCGGGGGGTCCGAACGGCCGTCGGAGTGACGTCGAGTGACCTCCTGCTCGCCCTGAGCGTTCAATGGGGCGTGGAGGGATGCCATGCCGAGCCTCAGGAAGCTGCGCGACCGCGCGGTGATCCGCCCGGTCAAGCGGGCCGTGGAGGACCAGCTGCTGGATCTGCCCGGGGTGACCGCGGTGGACATCGGCGAGCTGCGGACCGCCGGCCGCCGCACGGGTGAGCAGGGCATCGTCGTCTCCGTGCGGCGCAAGCGGCCCGCCGACCAGCTCGACCCCGACGCGCTGGTGCCCGCCGACGTGCTCGGCATCCCGGTGGACGTCATCGAGGAGGAGCCGGCGCTGCACCACCTCGACTGCTGCGCCGAGGAGATGCCGGTGGGCGCGCGGGCGCTGCGGTCCGGGACGTTGTCCGGCGGGGCCGGGATCGCGCCCGGCCGCGCGCTGCGCACGGCGCCGCCGCAGGTGCGGGTCACCGGCGCGTACCGCCGGATCGGGACGCTCGGCGTGGTGGTGACCGGCCACGCCTCGGCGCCGGTGGCCATGGGGCTGACGACGTTCGACGTGGCGTGCCTGGACGACGCGTGGTCGGTCGGCGACCGCGTGGTCGATCCGGACACCGGTGCCGCGTGCGCCGACCTGGCCCGGGCCGCGCTGTCCGGCCGGGTCGATGCCGCGGCGGTGGCCCTGCTGCCGGGAGTGGTGCACAGCCGCTCGGTGTCCGGCATCGGGCCGGTGAGCGGGCACGGGCCGGTGCAGCCGGGCGACGTGGTCCGCAAGGTCGGCCACGGCACGGGGTTCACCGAGGGCGTGGTGCTGTCGACCGACGTGACGCTGCGCCTGGACCACGGCGAGGCGCTCGGGGTGCGCGTGCTCCGGGAGCAGCTGCGGGTGCGCTCGATGGCGCGGCTGCGCGAGTTCGCCGGTCCCGGCGACGCGGGCGCGGTCCTGGTCAACCCGGATCACCGCGTCGTGGGGCTGCACCTGGCCGGCAGCGGGGACGGCACCGTCGGGTTCGCCTCCCCCATCGCCGACGTCCTCGCCGAGCTCGACGTCGACCTGCGGTCCGGCGCGCGCCAGCTCAGCGGATGAGCCAGCCGTCCACAGCGGACGGTTCGCGGCGTTCGCGGGGCTGTGGTCGGGAGAGCGTGCCTTTCGGGCGCTGGCGCTCATGGGAGCGAGAACGGCCGGCGGGATCACTGGATGGTGCCGCAGCGATCGGATCCGGCCCGCGTCGAGCTGGGCGACGCCCAAGTCGGTCCACTGAGGACCATCGGCAGGGCTGCCCGGCAGCGGAGGAGCCGGCGCCCGCTGGTGGGGCGCCGGCTCTCCGGTGCGGAGCTCAGCTGCGGTGGGCCCGCGTGGAGGAGGCCTGGTCGCGGGGCTTGAGCTCGATGTGGTCGAGGTTGACGTGCGGCGGGCGGGTGGCCGCGAACGCGATGACGTCGGCGACGTCGTCCGCGGTCAGCGGGGTCAGGCCCTGGTAGACCTGGGCCGCGCGCTCGGCGTCGCCGGCGAAGCGGACCTCGGAGAACTCGGTCTCGACCATGCCCGGGGCGATCTCGGTGAACCGCAGCGGCTCGCCGAGGTGCTCGCCGCGCAGCGTCTGGTGCAGCGCGGCCTCCGCGTGCTTGGCGGAGGTGTAGCCCGAGCCCTTGTCGTAGATCGCGGAAGCCGCCACCGAGGTCACGGTGATGACGTGGCCGTCCCCGGAGTCGCGGAGCTTGGGCAGCAGGCCCTTGGTCAGCCGCAGGGTGCCGAGGACGTTCGTCTCCCACATCCAGCGCCACTCGTGCTCGTCCGAACCCTCCACGGTGGCCAGACCCTTGGCGCCGCCGGCGTTGTTGACCAGCACTCCGCACTCCGGGACCTGGTCGAGGAACGCCTGCACCGAGTCGGCGTCGGTGACGTCGAGCGCGTGCGCCCGGCCGCCGACCTCCTCGGCGAGCTGCTGGATCCGCTCGGTGCGGCGGGCGCCCAGCACGACGTGGAACCCCTCCGCGGCGAGCCGGCGAGCCGTGGCCGCTCCGATGCCGGAGCTGGCGCCGGTGATCACGGCCGTGCGTGCGTTTGCCATGTTCGTCCTTCCCGCAGCCCTGTGCTGCACACGTCCGTCGACGGGCGCGGTTCCCAGCCCCGCGGCCCTGATCGGTGGTGCGTCCACGGCGTTCGGGGCCCGGCCGGAGCTGGGCGCTCCCGGGTGGCGCGCCTGGGACACTAGGACATCTTCCCGCCGCGGCCGCAGCTGTCGGCGGGGTTCTCCCGCCTCGTGGTCGCGGCAGTCGTCGCGGCGCCCGCGAGCACCGCGAACCGGGCCCGACGGCGTTCGGACTTGTGATGCGGGTCATCGTGGGGTCTGCGCAGGACGTTCGCCGGGAGGGGCGCGCCGGGTGCACCAGCGCGCGGAATGTTTTCGCGGTCACGCGTGTCGCAACCTGCTGTTGGGGCGCGCGCACCCGGTCCGAGGATGGGGGCGCGACGGCAGGCTGACGATGGGCGGCGGATGACTTCCACAGCGACTCGAAGCGCGGACCTCACCGGCGGGCTCGCGCGCCTGCGCCCGCGGCGACTGGCGGTGGTCTCGCTGCACACCTCGCCGCTGGAGCAGCCGGGCACCGGAGACGCGGGCGGCATGAACGTCTACATCGCCCAAACCGCCACGCGGCTGGCCGAGCTCGGCACCGAGGTCGAGATCTTCACGCGGGCCACCTCCTCGGACACCCCGCCGGTCGCCGAGCAGGCCCCGGGCGTGACCGTGCGCAGCGTGCCCGCCGGGCCGTTCGAGGGGCTGGACAAGAACGACCTGCCGGCGCAGCTGTGTGCGTTCGCCGCCGGGGTGCTGCGCGAGGAGGCGCGGCACGAGCCCGGCTACTACGACATGGTGCACTCGCACTACTGGCTGTCCGGCCAGGTCGGCTGGCTCGCCCGGGAGCGCTGGGGCGCGCCGCTGGTGCACACCGCGCACACCCTCGCCAAGGTCAAGAACGCGGCGCTGGCCGAGGGCGACAGCCCGGAACCGCACGTGCGGGTCGTCGGCGAGGAGCAGGTCGCCGCCGACGCGGACCGGCTCGTCGCCAACACCGACGCCGAGGCCCACGACCTGATCAGCCGCTACGACGCCGACCCCGACGGCGTGGACACGGTCGCGCCGGGCGTGGACCTGCGGCGCTTCACCCCCGGCGACCAGCAGGCCGCCCGGGCGGCGCTGGGCCTGCCCGCGGACGCGCTGGTGCTGACCTTCGTCGGCCGCATCCAGCCGCTGAAGGCCCCGGACGTGCTGCTGCGGGCCGCGGCCGAGCTGCTCGCCCGGCGGCCGGAGCTGCGCAGCGAGCTGGTGGTGCAGATCGTCGGGGGGCCGTCCGGCAGCGGGTTGGACCGGCCCGAGTCGCTGCACGAGCTCGCCGCCTCGCTCGGCATCACCGACGTCGTCCGGTTCCTGCCGCCGCAGGGCGGCGAGGGGCTGACGCGGGTGTACCGGGCCGCGGACGTGGTGGCGGTGCCGAGCTACAACGAGTCGTTCGGGCTCGTGGCCCTGGAGGCGCAGGCCAGCGGGACACCGGTGGTCGCGGCCGGGGTCGGCGGGCTGTCCGTGGTGGTGCGCGACGGGGAGTCCGGGCTGCTGGTGCCGGGGCACGGCACCGGGCAGTGGGCGGAGGCGCTCGGGGCGCTGCTGCAGGACCGCGAGCGGCGCGAGCGGATGGCCAACGCCGCGGTGGAGCAGGCGTCCCGCTTCTCGTGGCAGCGCACCACCGAGGCATTGTTGGACTCGTACGCACGCGCCAGGAGAACGTTCAACGCGCGGATCCGCGGTCGGGAGGGCACGGCGTGAGCCACGAGCGGACGATCAGGACCACCCTGGACAACGGGGGGCTGGACCACCAGGAGCCGGAGCCGGGCCGGTTCTTCGTGACCCTGCCGGGCACCAAGAAGCTGCAGACGAACTGCTGGCTGATCGTCGCCGAGCACGCGCTGGTCGTGGAGGCGTTCGTGTGCCGCCAGCCGGACGAGGCGCACGAGGAGGTCTACCGCTTCCTGCTGCGCCGGAACTCGCGGCTGTACGGGGTGCACTACACGATCGACAGCACCGGCGACATCTACCTGGTCGGCCGCATCGGGCTGCACGCGGTCACCGAGGACGAGCTGGACCGGCTGCTCGGGCAGGTGCTGGAGGCCGCCGACGGGGACTTCAACCAGCTGCTGGAGATCGGGTTCGCGACCGCGATCCGGCGGGAGTGGGGCTGGCGCGAATCGCGCGGGGAGTCCCTGGCGAACCTGCGGGCCTTCCAGAAGCTCGTGGAGCGCGAAGGGGCTGTGCGGCCGATCAGCGAGTGACGCTGCGCAGCGGCGAGCGGCCGGGAGCACGGAGCGGACGCGACCGGTCCCGGGAGAACGCGCGGGCGACCGGCGCTTCCGGCCGCGCGCGGAGCGCCCTCTCAGCGGGGGCGGTGCTTCCGGAGAGATGCGCTGGAGAGTTCAGCGCGAGCTCGTCGTCGCAAGCGCTGGTCCGGTGGATCCGTACGGGCCCGGGGTTCTGGACGCCGCTCTCGTCGCGGGCGGTCGGCGACCGGCGGAGTCCGCTCGTCGCGGAGTCCCGGCGCAGCGGGGCCTGCGCAGCGAAGTTCCGGTCATGAGCGAAGTCCCCGTCACACGCGAAGTTCCCGTCACGAGCGAAGTTCCGGGCAGGTGAGACGTGCTGGCACGAGCGAAGGGCGGGCAAGACCGGAGTCCTGGCGCGAGCCGCGTGCTGGCACCGGCGGGATCCTGGGCAGCGAGGTCCTGGGCAGCGAGGTCCTGCGCAGCGGGGCCCTTGCGCGGGGCGGCTCGGGAGAGAGGGGGGAGTCGCGAGCTCGAACCGCCCCGCGTGGGGCTCCCGCCGGGCGAGCCCGTGGGCGGGGGGCACCCGGGGCTCGGCGGGGGTGCGGTCCGACGGGGGAGACGAACCGCGGTGGTGCTCTCCGCAGATCGGGGAGTGCGTGGGAGCCGATCAAGGAGAGCGCTTGTAACTTCGCAGAGTGGCGCGCCCGTCACAAGCCCACCCCGTTGATCCATTGGTGTGAAGTTCGACACCATCGGTAACGTGCCGGCATCGATGATCACTCGGCCGGGGCTTGATCCAAGTCGCAATCCGCCGGAAGCGCCACGAAAGAGCACGTGGTGATGACGTGCCGTGGACCGCTGCCCGACGTGCGTCCCGCTGCGAAGACGGACTCGGCCCCGCGCGGAGTTGCTCCGCTCCCCGCCGTCAGCCGCGATCGCCGACCCCGAGCCGCCACGGCCCCGCCCGAACGCGAGCGCCCTCGGCCCGCGGACCTCGTGATCCAGCACCACAGCCCCGCCCACCTGCCGCGCTCTCATCTAGCCTGACCCCATGACTGTCGGGACTCTGGTATTGCTGCGCCACGGCGAGAGCACGTGGAACGCCGAGAACTTGTTCACCGGCTGGGTGGACGTGCCGCTGTCGGAGAAGGGCCTCGGCGAGGCCCGCCGCGGCGGTGAGCTGCTGCGGGAGTCGGAGGTGCTGCCCGACGTGGTGCACACCTCGGTGCTGCGCCGCGCCATTTCGACCGCGAACACCGCGCTGGACGAGGCCGACCGGCACTGGATCCCGGTCCGCCGCGACTGGCGCCTCAACGAGCGCCACTACGGCGCGCTGCAGGGCAAGAACAAGAAGCAGACGCTGGAGACCTACGGCGAGGAGCAGTTCATGCTCTGGCGCCGCTCGTACGACACCCCGCCGCCGGAGATCTCCGCGGACGACGAGCACAGCCAGGACGGCGACCCGCGGTACGCGCACCTCGGCTCCGAGCTGCCGCGCACCGAGTGCCTCAAGGACGTCGTCGCGCGGATGCTGCCGTACTGGGAGAACGAGGTCGTCCCGGACCTGCGGGCCGGGCGCACGGTGCTGCTGGCCGCGCACGGCAACTCGCTGCGCGCGCTGGTCAAGCATCTGGACGGGATCTCGGACACCGACATCGCCGGGCTGAACATCCCCACCGGCATCCCGCTGCGCTACGACCTGGACGAGGACCTGAACCCGACCAACCCGGGCGGGACCTACCTCGACCCGGAGGCCGCGGAGCGGGCCGCAGCCGCGGTCGCCAGCCAGGGCCGCTGATCCGCGACCGCGTGACCCGGGCCTGGATCGTCGGTGACCAGCGGGTGAACAGCCGCCGGTTTCATGTCGCGGGTATCACGGAATGGCGGCTCGGACTGGTCCTGACCCGGCCCTGGCCGCTTACGATGCCCGCGTGACCGCTTTGGGCTACGCCCTGTTCACCGGCTTGTTGATGCTCGGCGCGGCGGCCGGTGGCTACTGGTTCGCCAGGAGCACCGGTCGCCGGCCGCGGCGGCGTTCCGAAGGGCCGACCGTCGCCGAGCTGCTGCAGCGGCTGGTGCACACCGGGAACAACGGCGTCGCGGTCCTGAACCGCTTCGGCGACGTCGTGTTCCACAACCCGCGGGCGGACGAGCTCGGCTTCGTGCGCGACAACCGCGCCGACGCGCGGGCCCGCGACGCCGCCGAGCGCGCCCGCGAGGCCTGCGAGCCGACAGAAGTGGATCTCTCGCCGGTCAGCACCGGGGTGACCGCGCGCCGCGGCCGCGAACCCGCGGCCGTGCAGGGCCAGGCCCGCCCGCTCGGGGACGGCTTCGTGGTGGTCGACGCCTCCGACGAGTCCGAGTCGGTGCGGCTGGAAGCCACCCGGCGCGACTTCGTCGCCAACGTCAGCCACGAGCTCAAGACCCCCGTCGGCGGGCTGGCGGTGCTGGCCGAGGCGGTGCTGGACTCGGCCGACGACGAGGACCAGGTCAAGCACTTCGCGAACAAGATCCTGCACGAGTCGACGCGGATGGGGCAGCTGGTCACCGAGCTCATCGCGCTGTCCCGGCTGCAGGGCGCCGAGCGGCTGCCCGAGCTGACCCGCGTGGAGGTCGACACCGTCGTGGACCAGGCGCTGGAGCGCAGCAAGGTCGCCGCGGACGCCGCCGGCATCGAGATCACCGTGGACCAGCCGAGCGGGCTGCTGCTCGACGGTGACCAGACGCTGCTGGTGACCGCGCTGGGCAACCTCATCGACAACGCGGTGTCCTACTCGCCGCCGCACAGCCCGGTCTCGATCAGCCGCCGCCGGGACGGCGACTTCGTCGAGATCTCGGTGACCGACCGCGGGATCGGCATCGAACCGCAGCACCAGCAGCGGGTGTTCGAGCGGTTCTTCCGGGTCGATCCGGCCCGCTCGCGCGCCACCGGCGGCACCGGGCTGGGCCTGGCGATCGTCAAGCACGTCGCCGCCAACCACGGCGGCGAGGTCAAGCTCTGGAGCCGCACCGACACGGGCTCCACGTTCACGCTCCGGGTGCCCGAGCACGCCCAGGACGGCGACCGGTCGGAGGCCGGGCCGCCGGAGCAGGGGGCCGGCGCCGCCGCGGACGGCGCGGCCGCCCCCGGCACGCAAGACGGGGACTCCGCCGGAGTTCCCGCCGTCGAGACGGGAGGATTCCGGTGACCAGGGTGCTGATCGTGGAGGACGAGGAGTCCTTCGCCGAACCGCTGTCCTTCCTGCTGGGCAAGGAGGGGTTCACCGCGGCCGTCGCGTCGACCGGCCAGGAGGCGCTGGACGAGTTCGACCGCAACGGTGCCGACATCGTGCTGCTGGACCTGATGCTTCCGGGCATGAGCGGCACCGACGTGTGCAAGCAGCTGCGGCAGCGCTCCGCCGTGCCGGTGATCATGGTGACGGCGCGGGACGCGGAGATCGACAAGGTGGTCGGCCTGGAGCTGGGCGCCGACGACTACGTCACCAAGCCGTACTCGGCCCGCGAGCTCATCGCCCGGGTGCGCGCGGTGCTGCGCCGCCGCGGCGAGGCGGTCGAGGAGCCGCAGCAGGACACGCTGGAGGCCGGGCCGGTGCGCATGGACGTGGAGCGGCACGTGGTGACGGTGTCCGGCACGGACCTGAACCTGCCGCTGAAGGAGTTCGACCTGCTCGAGTACCTGCTGCGCAACGTGGGCCGGGTGCTGACGCGGGCGCAGCTGATCGACCGGGTGTGGGGCGCGGACTACGTCGGCGACACCAAGACGCTGGACGTGCACATCAAGCGGCTGCGCTCGAAGCTGGAGCCGGATCCGGCCGAACCGCGGCACCTGGTCACGGTGCGTGGCCTCGGGTACAAGTTCGAGGTGTGAGGCGGCGGTCCCCGCCCGCGGATCTCCGGGGGCGGGCTCGGGTGCTCCGTCGTGGCCGCGCCTTGTGAACGATCTCTCCCGCGCACGGGTCCGCGTTCGGTGACCTCGGACGATCACGAGCAGTCGTGATCGCGGTCACCCCACCGTGGCCGTTGCGGCCGGTAACGTGAACCCCCATGCGCCTAGGGGTGCTCGACGTCGGGTCGAACACGGTCCACCTGCTCGTGGTGGACGCGCACCGTGGTGCCCACCCGACGCCGATGACGTCCGAGAAGACCGTCCTGCGGCTCGCCGACCGGATCTCCGAGCACGGTCGGCTGGAGCCCGCGGACGCCGACGAGCTGGTGCGCACCGTCGGCGACGCGCTCGCCGCCGCGGACCGCGACGGCTGCGCCGAAGTCACGGCCTTCGCGACCTCCGCGGTGCGCGAGGCCGCGAACTCCGACGAGGTGCTGCAGCGGGTCCGCGCGGAAACCGGCGCCGACCTGCGGGTGCTCTCCGGCGAGGACGAGGCGCGGCTGACCTTCCTCGCCGCCCGCCGCTGGTTCGGCTGGTCGGCCGGGCGGCTGCTGCTGCTCGACATCGGCGGCGGCTCGCTGGAGATGGCCATGGGCGTCGACGAGCAGCCCGACCTGGCGGTGTCCGTGCCGCTCGGGGCCGGCCAGGTCACCCGCGCCCGCTTCACCACCGACCCGCCCGACCAGGGCGAGGTCAAGAGCACCCGCCGCTGGCTGGCCCGCGAGCTCGCCCCGACCGCCGAGCGGTTCGCCGAGCTCGGCGAACCGGACCGGGTCGTGGCCACCTCCAAGACCTTCCGCACGCTGGCGCGGCTGAACGGGGCGGCCCCCGCGTCGGCCGGCCCGCGGGTCCGGCGCACCCTGACCCGGACGGGACTGCGCCAGCTGCTCGCGTTCATCACCCGCATGTCCGCGCCGGACCTGGCGGAGCTGGACGGGGTGAGCGCGGAGCGGGCGCACCAGCTCGTCGGCGGGGCGCTGGTGGCCGAGTCGGCGATGCGCGCGCTCGGCGTCGCCGAGCTGGACCTGTGCCCGTGGGCGCTGCGCGAAGGGGTGATCTTGCGGCGCCTCGATCACTCCAACGGGGTTGATCAGCCCGGTGACCGGGGAGAACGCTGTTCCGATCCGGGAGGACCGGACGCCGCCCGCGCGAGCGTCGGAACTGGACGGAACACCCCGCAGGGGGCACGGTGGGATCGATGAGTCGGGACAGCGGGTCCGAGCACCAGCCAGGTCAGCGCACCGTCGCGGACCTGCTCAAGGAGTACGGGACCGAGAGCGGCGGCGAGGCGCAGTCCGGCGGTGCGGACCGGCGGCGCCGCCGGCGGTCCGACGACGTGGGCGACACCGCGCCGCACCAGATCATCGACCGCGTGCTCTCCGACAGCGGCCAGATGCGGCCGGTCCGCCCGGACGACGAGCCGCAGGAGAGCAGCGGGCACCACCGCTCGCGCCGGCGGTTGCAGGCCCAGCCCCAGCAGGGGCAACCCCAGCAGAGACGACCCCAGCAAGCCCCGCCTCAGCAGGCCCAGCCCCAGCAGGCCCAGCCCCAGCAGAGCGCGCCCGAGCAGGCGGCTTCCGGCCAGCCGGGTCCGGCAGGGCAGCCGGGCCAGCGGTCCGGCCAGCTGCCGCCCGCTGCGCCGCCTCCGGCCGGCCAGTCTCCGGCCAACCAGTCTCCGGCCGGCCAGCCTCCCGCTGGCCAGTCGCCTGCTGGCCAGCCACTGTCCGGCCCACCGGCGTCCGGTCTCCAGGGCGAACCGCCGCCGGCCGCGGCCGCTGAGCCCACGGCGCGGGTGCAGCCGGTGCAGCCGGACCCGCACTCCCAGAACCCGCCGCCCCAGAACCAGCCGTCCCAGAACCAGCCGCCCCAGAATCCGGGGAGCGGACGGCCCCAGCCGCCCGGAGCGCCGGCCCCGGACCCGGAAGCCACCGTTCGGCAGGCCTTCGCCCAGCCCCACCCGCCGGAGAAGCCCCACCCGGACAAGATCCAGCCGGACAAGCTCCAGGCTCCCGAGCAGTCCCCGCAGGCCGCGAGGCCGCAGCACGCCCCGCCGCCGCAGTACTCCGGCCAGCAGTCCGTGTCCGGCCAGCTGGAGGGCGTGACCGAGCAGATCCCGCAGGTGCCGGATCCGGGCCCGACCGGAACCCGGATGCTGGGCGGGGCGAACGCCGGCGGTGCCGTCGATCCGGCTCCGTCGCGGCCGGGGATCCCGGCCCGGCCCCCCGAGCAGCCCGGCTACCCCGGCTACCCGGACGATCCGGAGTTCGGCCCCGACGAGCACCTCGACGACTCGGCCCGCCCCGACTACCCCGACTACCCCGACGAGATCGACGACTACGGTTCGCACGACGACTTCGACGACGAACCCGCCGGCGACGAGTTGTTCGGCGACGACGTCCGCGGTGAGCGCTCGCCCGGCAAGGAGTGGTTCGTGCTCACCGGCCAGGGCTTCGGCGGGCTGCTCGTCGGGGCCGTGGTCTTCTTCGGGTTCATGTGGCTGTGGAAGGCCAGCTCGGTGGCGGCGTTCGTGGCCGCGCTCGTGGTCACCGGCGCGCTGGTGCTGCTGGCGCGGCGCCTGCGCGGGGACGACCTGCAGATCATCCTGCTGGCGGTGCTCGCCGGGCTGTTCTGCACCGTCTCGCCGGTCGCGCTGCTGCTGCTGCGCTAGCCGCCAGACCCGCCCGGATGGCCGGGTCCGCCAACAGAAGTCCCCGAAATCGGCCCTTGCCGGGGTGGTCGGCGATGCTGGACAGTGTCGTGGGCTCGGCCCGCGCTCGGGCGGGCCGCGTCGAGCCCCGGCGGGGGCGCATGCTGGGTAGGTCATGACATCGGAAGCTCTTCCCCCTCACGAAACCCGCGCGCCGCGGATCCCGGTCGGGTTGTCCAGCGCCTCGGTGTGGCCGCAGCCGGTGAGCGCGGCCTTCGAGATGGCCGCCGACCTCGGTTACGACGGTGTCGAGGTGATGGTGTGGGCGGACGCGGTCAGCCAGGACGTGTCCGCGCTGCGCCGGCTGTCCGAGCGGCACGGGATGCCGGTGCTGGCGATCCACGCGCCGTGCCTGCTGATCACCCAGCGGGTGTGGTCGGCCGAGCCCGAGGAGCGGCTGCGGCGCGCGGTGGTGGCCGCGACCGAGCTGGGCGCGGGGACCGTGGTGGTGCACCCGCCGTTCCGCTGGCAGCGCCGCTACGCGGAGCGGTTCGCCGAGCTCGTGACGGGCCTGGAGGAGACCAGCGGCATCCGGATCGCGGTGGAGAACATGTTCCCCGTGCGCCCGCCGGAGCGGTGGAACCGGATGCGCGGCGGGCGGTCGGCGGGGCTGTCCGCGTTCCGGCCGTCGCCGGACCCGACCGAGGTCGGCTACCGCAACTACACGCTCGACCTCTCGCACGCGGCCGCCGCGCAGATCGACGCCCGCGACATGCTCTCCCGGATGGGCGATCGGCTCGCGCACGTCCACCTCACCGACGGGACCGGTGCGCCGCGGGACGAGCACCTGATCCCCGGCCGCGGAACGGCCCCCTGCGTGGAGGTGTGCGAGCAGCTGGCCGCGGACGGCTTCGGCGGTTCGGTCGTGGTCGAGGTCAACACCCGCAAGGCCAAGACCGCGCAGGGCAGGGCCGCGCTGCTGGCGGAGGCGCTGGTGTTCGCGCGGCTGCACCTGGACGCGTCGGGGCGGGAGAGCTCGCTGGCCCGCCAAGCGGATCTGGGCTGACCCGGATCGGGACCGAGGGGGCCGAGGGTGACGCAGCGCACGTCCAGCACGCCGTGATCAACTTTCGGTGCGATCCGTAGAATCGCCGAACATGAACAACTCCAGCGGACCGGTGTGCGGCGCGTGACCGAGGTCCACGACCCCTGCGCCGAGAACGCCCTGCGCCCGCTCGGCGACGGCAGCTACGCCGCCGAGCTCCACCCGGATTGGGCGGTCAAGGGCAGACCGCACGGCGGCTACCTGTTGGCGCTGCTCGCGCGGGCGGCCACCGCCGGCTGCGGTCTCGACCCGCTGTCGATCAGCGCCCAGTTCCTGAGCTCGCCCCGGGTGG
>Ga0164243_10006843_pt1 | contig 17177 bp, 13 predicted proteins | sample OricompcompostOP_FD_108781 | JGI IMG/M metagenome (GOLD analysis project Ga0164243, IMG submission 108781) | Organic Plus compost microbial communities from Emeryville, California, USA - Original compost - Organic plus compost (OP) | ecosystem: Engineered > Solid waste > Mixed feedstock >... | reverse complement strand
GGTAAATACATCGCCATATGCGAAGGCGATGACTACTGGATAGATCCGCTCAAATTGCAGAAGCAGGTGGATTTTCTGGAAATGCATCCGCAATACGTGTTGTGCTTTCACCCGCAGCACGCCGTTGACCAGGATGGCAATATAGCAGAAGAAGCGCAGGAAGCAGGGCAGATCAGTTTTTACAAAGGCGTGGATTTGTTCCATACGTTTGTGGCAACGCCTTCTATGGTCTTCCGCAATTGCCTGCCTTATTTTCCCGAAGAATTCTATAAGGTAAAAAGTACAGATGCTTTTCTCTGCGGCATGTTATCCGGGTATGGTATGGCGGCGCGCCTCAATTTTGTGGGCGCCTGCTACCGTATGCATGGCGGCGGATGTTACAACCGGCTTTCGCTGCTGGGCAGATATAAGCAGGCGGTGCATACCCGTAAGCTGATGAAGCGGTCATCGTTTTTTTCCAAAGAACAAAAGAAAGCAATCCGTCGCGAACTATACCGGCGGGAGATGCTGTACATAAAATCATTTCTCAAAAAAAGAGAACTGTCCAATTGCATCAAAATGGCAGCCTTTTGCGTGCTGGCGCGCTAATGCGTATCGTAATGAAAATTCAGTAAGCAAACCAACCGGGGCATCGTTCATTCCCTGTGTTGAAAAATCTATCCACCTTGGAACTCAGATACAAGAACAATTTCAGCGGTTACTTCAGTTTCTATTATCATGTGGTAGGTAACCGGTTGCTGGTTTTTCTCGGCCTCAGTATCCTGATCAGCTTTTTCGATGGCATGGGGCTGGCCATGTTCATTCCCTTGCTGGAAGCGGTTTCCAACGGCCCGGACAAACCCGGCGAAGAATCGCTGGGACAACTGCGGCACTTCACCGACTTCGTGCGCATGATGGGTTTGGAACTGAACATTACCACCGTGCTTTCCATGCTGGTGATCCTGTTTGTGATCAAAGGACTGATGAAATTCATACAGCTCCGCTACTATGCAAAGCTTCGGCAGCTGTTCATTAAAGAAGTGCGGTTTAACCTGGTGAACAACCTGCAGAACTTATCTTACAGCGCATTTCTGAAAATTGATTCGGGCAAGATTCAGAATACGCTCACCGTTGAAGTGGCGCGCCTGTTCCAGACCATGACCTTTTACTTCAACGCGGCGCAGGCCTTTGTGATGCTCATTACGTATATGGTGCTGGCATTCCTGGCCAATTACCAGTTTGCCTTCCTGGTGGGACTGGGGGCGTTTCTCTCCAACCTGATCTATCGCAAAATCTATAAGGCCACCAAAAAGGCTTCCTTTGAACTGTCGAAGAAGGGCAATGATTTTAATGCTTTCCTGGTGCAGGCCACCTTGTATTTCAAGTATCTCAAATCAACCAGCTCATTCGGGCGGTATGTGCACAAGCTGAAATATGTGATCAACGAAGCGGAGAACCTGAACCGCCGCATCGGCAATCTTAATGCCATTACCACCAGTGTAAAAGAACCGATGATCATCATCGTGGTTACAATGGTGATCATGCTGCAGCTTACGTGGATGGGCGCTTCGCTGGGCGCCATCATTCTCAGCCTGTTACTTTTCTATCGTGCGCTGAGTTTTTTGGTAGTGGTGCAAAACTACTGGCAGGGATTTATCGAGAACATTGGCGGGATGAACGCAGTGGCTACTTTATCGAAAGAAATGCAGAGCATGAAAGAAGAAAATGGCGCCATTCCTTTCCGCCAGATCAGGAAAGAGATTGCACTGAAGCAGGTATACTTCAATTACGACACCCGCGAAGTGTTGCGCGGTGTGACCATTCGTATTCCCAAAAGACAAACGGTGGCCATCGTAGGAGAGAGCGGCTCGGGTAAGACTACCATTGCCAATATTGTGGCCGGACTGATCCGTCCGCAAAATGGTGAAGTGCTGGTTGATGGGATACCGTTATACCGCTACGATCTCGACTCGTATCGCAGTCGCATCGGGTATATTTCACAGGAGTCCGTAATATTCAGCGATACCATTTTCAACAACGTAACCTTCTGGGACGAACCAACGCCCGCTAACCTGCAGCGGTTTTATGAAGTGATCCGTATGGCGTCGCTTAGTGAATTTGTGGAATCGCAACCGGAAAAAGAAAATGCCCGCCTCGGCGATCATGGCGTGCTGATTTCCGGCGGACAAAAGCAACGCATTTCCATTGCACGGGAGCTGTACAAGAACAGTGAACTGCTCATCTTCGATGAAGCGACTTCTGCGCTGGACTCTGAAACAGAAAAAATTATCCAGGAGAATATTGAACAACTGTATGGCAACTTTACCATGATCCTGATTGCGCACCGGTTGTCAACCATTAAACGCGCCGATACCATTTACCTGCTGGAGCAGGGCCGCGTATCAGCCTCCGGTTCTTTTGATGAAATGCTGCAGAAATCATCGCGCTTCCGCAAAATGGTTTCTCTGCAAGGTTTTTCAATCAGCTGATGCGGGAATGCTTCAGTCATCAAGAGAAGGATATGTGCTGCAGCATGTGGATTGTTGCATTTGCTCTTTAGCGCAGGTGCTCCGGCACATGAATACATATGCATCGTATCTATCATTTCCGTCGCCAGACCATTCCTGCTGCTTTGGAAGAATATCCTTCTTATGCCTATGCTATCTCTTGTTTGGTCTTCTGGCCTGTTGTGGCGGAAATCAATGAGAAACTACACATCAGGAAGCAACGCTACATCAAACAATTCCTGAAGAAGAACGACATGCTGAACAGTTTAAAAATTGTATTCAGTTAAAAAATGAGCCATGTGCAGCATAACCATCGTAACACCTACATACAATCGTGCCCTGCTGGTACAAACTACTATCAACAGTATTCTCAATCAAACGTATAAAGACTGGGAACTGATCATAGTAGACGACGGGTCCACGGACGATACCGAGCAGGCAATACAACCTTTTCTGGAAGACAAACGCATTCACTATATAAAAAAAGCCAACACAGGACAGGCGCACAGCCTCAACGTGGGCGTGTCCAAAGCAAACGGGCAATTCATCACTTTCCTCGACAGTGACGATGAAGCATATCCCCACTGGCTGGAAGTGGCCCGCGGCATGATGAAAGAAGATACCGGAATTATCTGCATGGGCGCCGTGCGGAAATACCTCAACGGGCAACTGGTGCGTGAAGGGTTGAAAGAATACAAACTTTTCGGAAAAGTGATGAAGCTGAAATTTACCTGCGGGTCATTATTTGTCAGGCGGACCGTTTTTGATGCCGTTGGAGGATACGACACCATGCTTAAATGCAATATCCAGACAGACCTGGGTTACCGCCTGCTGGAATATCTGCAGTCAGCCGACCTGCAGGTGGTAACTTCAGAAGACTGCCTCGTGCAGATCAATATCCACGATGGCGCGCGCATCCGCACCAACTGGCAAAAGACCCGCGACGGCGGCATCCAGTTCATCAACAAACACTATGATTTTATCCGGGGAAATGATCCCAAGGAAATCTCCAATATATACGCAAGCATTGCCTTTTCCAGTTATAAAATGAAAGACAGGGCAGAATCCATCCGGTTTCTTGTAAAGGCTATTCGTCATAACCCGTCGCGGTGGATAAACTATATGCGCATATTTAAGTATGCATTGACGTGATAGGATTGGAATTAACCACTTACCCTGCGCCTCTGCGTCTCTGCGGTTACAATTTTTAAAACTGAGTTTCCCTATGCATAAAGTGTTATTTGTAATAGACACGCTGGAGATCGGCGGGACAGAACAGAGTTTGCTTGAAAACGCAGCACGATTCCGCCAGTTCGTACCTGTAATTTGTCATCTCTACCCGGGAGAAACGCTCAGGCCCCGGTTCACCGAAAAAGGCATCCGGGTGATTGCTGCGGGCGTACAGCAAAAATACGGGTTCATCACTGCCTACAAGCGGCTCAGCAGCATCATTGCAAAGGAACGTCCCGATCTGCTGGTGGCCTATCTCACCCGGTCGGAACTGGTGACGCGCATGGTGGGCAGAATGAAAAATATTCCTGTGGTGGGCACGCTGGTCAGTGATCTGTATTCGCCGGAATACAATCGTGCTTTATCGCGCAGGGGAAAAACGGGCGTTGCTCTTTTCCGGCTGCTCAACCGGCTCACTGCGCGCTGCTGCAGCGGATTCATTGCCAACTCCGGAGCGGTAGCAAAGCAGGGCATCCATCACCTGCATATTCCGCCGGCAAAAGTGCAGGTCATTCACCGCGGCCGCGACAGCAATCGTTTTGTATTTCGCGAACATGACGGGCAGGAAAATAAATCGCTTCGCTTCCTGAATATAGGGCGGTTGGTACCGCTGAAAGGTCAGAAGGACCTCATCATGGCCTTTGGCGTATTCCTGAAGCATTTTCCCGATGCCGAACTGCATATTGCCGGCGAAGGACCCAGCCGCCAGGAACTGGTGGCCACCATTAACCTGCTTCAGTTACAAAATAAAGTGGTGCTGCTCGGCGCGCGTTCGGATGTGCCTGAACTGGTCCATCACTACGACTGCTGCGTGTTCCCTTCGCGCAGCGAAGGATTCAGCGGATCGGTGGTAGAAGCAATGTTCTCTGGTTTACCGGTGCTGGCCTCTGATATTCCGGCCAATGCTGAAATTATTTCGCATATGCATACCGGTTTTTTATTCCGCGCCGGTTCACTGGACGATATTCTGCAGGCATTGTTGTGGTTTGCCCGCAACCGGCAACAGGCGGCCGTCATGGCCCACAAGGCATACCGCCATGCATTGCAGCAATTTGATTTGTCTGCCATTGCTGCACAAATGGAAAACTATCTGCAAAAAATATTAACCCGGCATCGTGACTATCCTACACCTGGTACAAAGACCGCAGTTGCGGGGCGCTGAAATGTTTACCGCCCAGCTCGCTTCCCATACCATGCGCAGCGGGCACAAGGCGATGATCGTGTTTGTGTACGGCGGCAAGGCGCAATTGCCCTTTACCGGCAACACCTTTCACCTGAACAGTCGCAAGTGGAAACGCTTTGCTGATGTGGGCGCCTGGCGGAAACTGGCCAATATCATCCGGCAGGAAAAACCGGATATTATACAGGCCAATGCCGGCGACACACTCAAAGTGGCGGTGCTGTCGAAGCTGTTGTTTCGCTGGAAACAACCCATCATTTTTCGCAATGCCAGCACGCTGAGCCTGTATATCAAAAGCGCCGTCGCCAGAAAATTCAACGGGTTCTTTTTCCGGCACGCTGCCGGAATAGTTTCGGTATGCCAGGCATCTGCCTATGACTTTGCCCGCCTATATCCGCAACTGAACAACCGCATTGTGACCATACCGGTAGGTATTGAATATACAGACGACGCATGTGAGGCATTACCCAAAGCCGCCAATGAGCATCCGGTGCTGGTGCATGTGGGCGGGTTCACGTTTGAAAAGAATCACGTGCGGCTCATCAGCATGTTCGAACGCATCGTGCAAAAACTGCCCACTGCCCGATTGCAACTGATCGGCGACGGACCGCTGCGGGAGGAAATGGTACAGGTAGTATATAAGAAAGGGCTGCAACAACAGGTGGAGTTTTTCGGATTCCGCAACGATGCCCTGCACTTCATTGCAAAAGCCGACGTGCTGTTACTGCCCAGCATCATCGAAGGATTGCCGGCAGTGATACCGGAAGCGTTTTGCTGCGGAACGCCCGTAGTGGCCTACGATGTGGGCGGCGTGGGAGAACTGGTGGCTGATTATGAAACAGGCCGCCTCCTTCGCAAAGGCGATGAAGCAGGTTTTGTGGATGCCGTGTTGTGGACGCTATCCGATAAAGAAGCCGTTCGCCGTATGGTGGAAAATGCCAGGCGACTGGTTACCACAGAATACCTGAACTACCGTCTTGCGTGGCGCTTTGCCGAACTGTACCGCTCATTGATAGATGAACATACCAACCACCATCACAAAAATTATAAATCGTACAAATGGAAATTGCAGAATCAGCAGCAAAACGTGTGAAGCAATTGCAGGACAACGCGATCCCGGTGCTGCACATCATCAAATCACTTGGAAGAGGCGGTGCAGAGATCTTATTACCGGAAACCCTGCGACGGCACAACCAGCAGAAGTACGCGTTTCACTATATATACTTTCTCCCCTGGAAGAACCAGGTAGTAGCCGAAATAGAACAGGCCGGCGGCCGCGTGCTGTGTCTGCCTGCAAACGGCAACATGCAAATCCTGATGCACGTGCGCCGCATTGTGTCCTATATCCGAAAGCATGGCATCCGGCTCATACATTGTCATTTGCCCTGGGCAGGCATTGCCGGACGGCTTGCGGGACAACTGGCAGGCATACCCGTAGTATATACGGAACATAACAAATGGGAGCGTTATCACCGGCTCACCTATTATGCCAACAAATTCAGCTTTGGCCGGCAACACAAAGTGATTGCCGTGTCGGGAGAAGTGGCGCAATCCATAAAGAAACACTACGGCCGCACCCATCCGGAAGTGCAGGTGATATTGAACGGTATTGACACTACGCGCTTTGCACGCCACATACCCCTGGACAGAGACGTGCGTAAGGAACTGGGGATCGCCCCGCATGCAATCGTAATCGGTATTGCCTGCGTGTTCCGCGCCCAGAAACGATTGACTGCCTGGCTGGAAGTGGCTGCACAGCTGCACAATAAATTTCCGGAGCTGCGATTCCTTATAGTGGGCGATGGCGTGTTGCGCAATGAGATCAACAGGAAGGCGCAATTGCTGGGATCGGAAGCCTATGTGCATTTTGCAGGACTGCAGGCGGATACGCGTCCGTGGCTGAAGGCGATGGATATTTTTATGATGACTTCAGAATTTGAAGGACTGCCCATTGCCCTGCTCGAAGCCATGAGCATGGAATGTATGCCGGCCTGTACCGCAGCCGGTGGCATTCCTGAACTGGTGCATCATCACAAGAACGGATTGCTGGCGCCGGTGGAAGATCCGCTGCAACTGACTTCGTTGCTCACGGATTGCCTTCACCATCCGGAGCAACTGACCGCTATGAAAAAAGCTGCCCGTGAAACCGTAGTAACGTCATTTGATATGCGAAAAATGGTTGGCGAGCTAGAAGCCGTATACGACCAGTTGATAAATGTAGAAAACAGCTGACGTGATCGGAGCACTCATCTTAATCCTGTTGCTGTACGGCATTTCCTTGCCCATTCTCAAGGCAAAGAAAAAGCGTTTCCCTTTTCTCAGGCTGCGACTGATGAAGAACCTGTATTGGTATCACATGCTTTTTGCAGCCATCTATTACATCTTTACCCGTAGCTCACCGTCTGATTCCGTAGGATATTATGAAAGGCCGCTGTACCTGCATGACAGCTGGATGGCCATTTATGATACAGGCACGCGGTTTATTGATTTTGCAGCGTATCCGTTTATCAACTACCTCGGATTTTCCTATGAAATGATGATGGTGTTGTTTGCCTGGCTGGGCTACTGGGGATTCATCTACTTCTACATATTCTTTAAAGAGAACTTACAATATAAACACTATTTCTATGGCAAGGACCTGGTTTCGCTGATCATCTTTCTGCCCAACATGCACTATTGGACGGCTTCGCTGGGCAAAGGTTCGATCATCTTCTGGGGACTTGGTCTCGCCACCTATGCATTCAGCAGGCTGGACAAACGGATCTTCGCGATGGTGGTAGGACTGCTGATTGTATACCACGTGCGGCCGCACATATTTCTGTTCATGTGCGTGGGCATTGTGATCGGTCTGGTGCTGGGCCGGCAGAAAGTGCCGGTGTACCAGAAACTCCTGGTATTGGGCGGCGGTTTGATCGCCATGGCGCTGTTGTACAAAGAAGTGCTGGCATTTGCGCACCTCGATGCCGAAAACCTGTTGGAAAGCTTTGACCAGTTTGAGAGCCACCGGTCGGTGGAACTGGCTAAATCCAACTCCGGCATTGATATTTCAGGCTATCCGCGCATCCTCAAACTGCTTACGTTCTGGTTCCGCCCGTTGTTTTTCGACGCGCCGGGACCCATCGGTATCATCGTTTCATTCGAGAACCTGTTATACCTCATATTGGCCGGCAAACTGATTCATGCATCAGTGCTCCGGTTTCTTGTAAAAGGTTCGGCGCTGGTGAAAGTATGCATTATTGTATTTCTGGCCACTTCATTCGCTTTGTCTGGCACACTGGGCAACCTGGGTATCATCATTCGCCAGAAAAGCATGGTCATGTATTTTTTGCTTTTTATCATTCTTGCATTTCTCGATTATAAAAAAACACGGAGACCGGTACTGGTGAAGAAAGCAGCAGTAGATAAGACTTCGTCGGAAATGCAGCTCACCTGATCAATAATAACTTCACACTAACACTATGCCTGGAATTTTTACGGTATCTCTCGATTTTGAATTGCATTGGGGCGTATTTGATAAGAAAGACCGGAACAGCAGAGAGCAGTGCTACAGGAATACCCTGAACCTGATTCCGCGGATGCTCGACCTTTTTGCAGAGTACAATGTACATGTGACCTGGGCAACCGTAGGTAGCCTGATGGCTGGCGACGAACAGGAATGGAAACGCCTCAAACCGGACCTCGAACCCGATTATGTGATAGAGCGCTATTCAGCTTACAAATATGCTATGCAGAATGGTTTGCCGGCGCAATATCGCTGGGCACATTTTGCCCCGGAAATCGTTAAGCGCATTCTTGACTATCCCGGGCAGGAACTGGGTACACATACGTTCTGTCATTTTTATTGTCTGGAACTGCAACACAGGCCGGGCGCTTTTGCCGCCGACCTGCAGGCAGCACGCCAGGCAGCGGCCAAGTTTAACTCGAAACCGGTGTCGCTGGTATTTCCACGCAACCAGTTCAATGCCGATTGTCTCAAGACCTGTTATGAGAATGGCATCCGCGTAGTGCGTGTCAATCCTCCCAACTGGTTCTGGAGCCCGGTGAATGATAATGGCGCGCATTTCATCCGCAAGCTCTCCCGCACGGCCGATGCGTATATCGGCATGGGCAGCAAGCATACTTCCTATCCGCTGGAAGCGATCATCATCAAACCCGGTGAACCGATCCTGTTGCCCGCAAGCCGCTTTCTGCGTCCCTGGTTATCGCGTTACCGCTTTGCCAACTCTTTGCGGTTATGGCGGCTCTGTCGTGAGTTGCGTACTGCCGCCGTTCGCAACGAATGCTATCACCTGTGGTGGCATCCCGAAAACTTTGGCGATTATCCCGAACAGAATATGAAAGGGCTTCGGTTTCTCCTGCGGCATTTCCGGCGTTATCAGGAAAAATATGGTATGGAAAGCTGGAACATGGGTGAGTATGCGAAAAACCTGTATCCCGTTACAAACAATAAAACCATTGCAGGTACAGATGCTGTCAATTGAAGGTAAAAAAACAGCCATGGAGATCAGACCTGCCGTTGCGGAAGACCGGCCGGCGATCATTGAACTGCTCCGTTTGTCGCTGGGAGAGTCTACCATTCCCAAATCGGAAGCACTTTGGTCGTGGAAGCATGAGCAGAACCCGTTCGGGCAAAGCTATGTACTCCTGGCGGAAGAGAATAACCAACTCATCGGCGTGCGCGCCTTCATGCAATGGCAGTGGGAGTGGAGGGGAAGATTGTACCGCACCATTCGTGCGGTGGATACCGCCACGCATCCCGAACACCAGGGCAAAGGCATTTTCTCCCGCCTCACCCGCCAGCAACTGGAGCGTTGCCGCAACGAGGGCATTGATTTCGTATTCAATACCCCCAACGCACAGAGCATGCCCGGTTATTTAAAAATGGGTTGGGTAAAACTCGGACGCATGCCATTGAAGGTGAAACTGCTCAGGCCGCTGCAGCTGGCAGGCGCATCGCTTGCCCGCCGCAAAGAAACTGCCATTGAAACAGATCTTACGCCGGTGCAGAAATGGACGCACGATGTGTTTAACCTGGTAACTAACTATGTCAGGCATACGAAAAATATTGCCACTTCATTGTCGCCGCAATATATTTCCTGGCGGTATGGCAATAACCCGTTGTATCGCTATTATCATTTTACCGATCAGCAACACTATTTGCTGATCAGCCGCATCAAGGATCATAGCATTGGCAGGGAACTGCGATTGGTAGATTTTGTGCTGATCAACGATAAGGCGAACAGCCGGCAGGTGAGCAGGGAAATGAAGCAGGCAGTGTTGCGCTTCTGCCGTGAGCAGCATGTCAGTTTTATTTCGTGTTCAGGCAGGCAATACCGTCTTCACCGGCGATGGCTGGGTTGGATGGGCAGTCTGCCCATTGTTAACCGCGGCCCCATGGTTACGCTGCGTGATCTCAACATGGAAGATGCATTTGGCGAACTCCGCAAGATGCGGCATTGGGGATTCTCGCTGGGGGATATGGAATTATTTTGAAAATGTAATCGAAAACAATCTTCACCATTGCAGCCCCGAAAGACGGACAGCATGGGCATTGACCCATTTTCAATGAAGTGATCAATTAATAAACTTTTCAAAAAAAATATTCGCGGCTGCACATTCCGCCCGAAATGCGTTGCGGAACCAGGACAGGCCCGGGATGGGCGCCGCACCTAATTGGCATCTATGAAACAGGCTGTACAGCATGAAATGCGTATTGCGGGCACGCAACGGGTGGCGAATTACACCGCTGCTAACGGTAATGAACAACGATTAAAGCTGATCCGCGTCACCACAGTGCCCAGTTCACTGGCCATCCTGCTCAGGAACCAGCTACGCTTTATGTCGGCCTGGTTTGAAGTAATTGCGGTCTCATCCCCTGGCGAAGAATTGTTAGATGTAGGGAAACAGGAGGGGGTGAGCACCGCATCTGTTGCCATGCAACGCGCCATTACCCCGTTGCAGGACCTGGTAGCCTTGTGGAAATTGTACCGGCTCTTCAAACGGGAGCAACCTGCTATTGTACACACGCATACGCCCAAGGCAGGACTATTGGGTATGATGGCCGCCTGGATGGCGCGTGTGCCGGTGCGGATGCATACGGTGGCAGGCATGCCGCTGATGGAAACAACCGGCTGGAAGCGAAAAGTATTGGAGTGGGCCGAACGCCTGACTTCTTCCTGCGCCACCATGGTGTATCCCAATTCGAAGAACCTGGCTTTCTTCATGCTCAAAAATAAATATTGTCACGGCGCCAAACTGAAAGTGTTGGGCAACGGCAGCAGCAACGGGATTGATATGGAACACTTCTCGCTCTCGCCCGCCATCATGGCGCAGGCCAATGCTTTGCGTTCGGAATGGGGAATACGTCCGTCTGATTTTGTATACGTGTTTGTAGGAAGGCTGGTGAAAGAAAAAGGCATTGCTGAACTGGTGACGGCATTTATGCAATTGCGAAAAAAATACACCGGCATCAAACTGCTGCTGGTAGGGCCGTATGAACACCAGCGCGATCCGCTGCCGGAAGAGGTGCTGGAAACCATCCGCACCGATCAGCACATTATACACACCGGTTTTGTAAAAGACATCCGCCCATACCTGGCCATGAGCCATGTGCTCACGTTTCCTTCTTACCGGGAAGGATTTCCCAATGCACCCCTGCAGGCAGGATGTTTGCATGTACCCGCAATAGTTACGGATATCAATGGCTGTAATGAGATCATTAAACATATGTACAACGGGCTGCTGGTACCGCCGCGACAAATGCCGGCGCTGGAATATGCCATGAAGAAATTATTGGCAGACCATCAACTGTACCTGTCGCTCAGGGCCAATGCGCGCGAAGCAGTGCGCACGCGCTACGATCAGCGGCAGTTCTGGAACCTGTTGCTGGATGAATACCGGCTTCAACTTAAAAACCACCACCTTGTACCGGAAACTATTTAAAAGAATACTGGACCTGTTCGTGGCAGTGGTATTGCTGACGATCACCTTGCCACTGTTACTCCTCATTACTTTGCTCCTGGCGATCACCAACCGTGGCAAACCTTTTTTTGTGCAGCGGCGTCCGGGTAAAGACGAAAAAATTTTCCTGCTGTTGAAATTCCGTACCATGACCGACCGGAAGGATGCTTCCGGCAAACTGCTGCCTGATGAACAACGCATTACCCGCGTGGGACGATTCATACGCAGAACATCGCTGGATGAATTGCCGCAACTGATCAATGTGCTGAAAGGCGAGATGAGCCTGGTAGGTCCGCGGCCGCTGCTGGTAGACTATTTACCGTTATACACGCCGGAGCAACGCAGGCGGCACCTGGTGCGGCCCGGCATCACCGGCTGGGCGCAGGTGAACGGACGCAATGCGATCAGCTGGAAACAAAAATTTGAATTGGACACGTGGTATGTAGATCATATGAGCCTGTCACTGGACGGAAAGATATTGTGGATGACCATGGTGAAGGTTTTCAAAACCGAAGGGATCAGTCAGCAGGGCCATGCTACCATGCCTTATTTTGAGGGAGCCAGACAGTCATGAATATACTTATCACTTCCGCAGGTCAGCGTGTATCACTGGTGCGGGCCTTTCAACAGGAGCTGAAAAAACTGCATCCTGAAGGGAAGGTGTTTACTACCGATATGAGCCCGCAACTCAGTCCGGCCTGCCAGGTTTCTGATCGTTATTTCCAGGTGCCGCGGGTAACTGATCCCCGCTATATGGATGAACTGCTCAAACTCTGCCGCAGCCAGGACATTCGCATGGTAGTGCCCACCATTGATACGGAACTGCCTTGTCTTGCAGAACAGAAGCAGCGCTTTGCTGCCGACGGCATTCACATCATCATTTCATCGCCCGGACTCATTGCACAGTTTCGCGACAAGCGCAAGACCATGCAGTTCTTCCGGCAGCGCGGCATCAAAGTGCCTAAGGAAGTAGACAAGCAAAATCCTGAATTCCCTTTTTTTATCAAACCATATGACGGCAGTCTTAGTTCCGATACATTCATTATCCGGTCGCCGGATGACCTGCGCGATTATCATTTGCAGAACGAGAAGCTGCTGTTCATGGAATACTTCAGCAAGCAGCATTACGATGAATACACGGTGGATATGTACTTCGACCGCACGGGGTTCATCAAATGCATTGTGCCGCGCAAAAGAATTTTCGTGCGGGCAGGGGAGATCAACAAAGGACTTACCTGCAAAAATCAACTGGTGCCTTATCTTAAGGAAAAACTCGGATTTGTAGAAGGCGCTGCCGGTTGCATTACGGGGCAGTTCTTTATGGCCAAAGACAATCACAACAGTAACGGGACCAATTCCATTACTGGTATTGAGATCAACGGACGTTTTGGCGGCGGTTATCCGCTGAGTTACCGCGCAGGCGCCAACTATCCGTTATGGCTGATGCAGGAATATTTTGAAAATAAAACCATCGCATATACAGACAACTGGGAAGATCAGTTGCTGATGTTGCGGTATGATGATGAAGTGCTGGTGCATGGATATACCAATCAATTCGGATAGCTTTTTCATTTTTGATCTTGATGACACTTTGTACCCGGAACTGGATTTCCTGGAATCGGGCTACCGGCACATTGCTGCACAGTTGCAACCGCATATAGGGGAAGATATCTGCGACGAGATGTTGCAGCGTTATGCGGCCAATGAAAATGTATTTCAATGGATCATTGACACCTGGGGCAAGCGCGTTCCCGGACTGCATATGGGCTGGCTGCTGCAGCAATACCGCGAACATTATCCCGATATTCATCTGCCACGCGCTTCGAAGCATTTTTTACAACAGGTGAAAGAATATGGTATTCCCTCCGGCCTGATCACCGACGGCAGAAGCACCACGCAGCGTAACAAACTCAGCGCCCTGGGACTGGAACATTTTTTTACAGCGGTCATCATATCCGAAGAATTCGGGTCAGCCAAACCTGATCCGCGCAATTATACCTGGTTTACGGATAAATTTCCCGGCAGGCAATTCACTTTTTTCGGCGATAATACCTCCAAAGATTTTATTGTGCCGGCGCGCCTTGGCTGGCGCACCATCTGTATTGCCGACAACGGCCGTAACATTCACCGGCAGGATATATACCGGGAACCTGTACCCGATTTTGTAGTAAACTCTTTTGACGATATATCATTGCAGGCCGTCATGGTGTGAGTACCTGCAAACACACGCAGTCCTGCCGCTTACTGGCTGTCTGCTGACACTGATTTTTCCGCACTACCCGCAACTCCGATTCAGTAATACAAAACCACATCACGCATGAACCCAAAAATCTGGCTGTCTTCCCCGCATATGGGAGGAAACGAACTGGCTTATGTGCACCAGGCCTTTGAAACCAACTGGATTGCACCTTTAGGTCCGCATGTTGACGGATTTGAAAAAGATCTGCAGTCGGTACTGGGCGGCCACGTACAGGTGGCGGCGCTCAATTCGGGCACGTCAGCGCTGCATCTGGCGCTGGTGATCCTGGGGGTGAAAGCGGGTGATGAAGTGATTTGCCAGTCGCTCACGTTTGCTGCTTCTGCCAACCCCATCGTGTACCAGGGCGCTACGCCGGTGTTTGTAGACAGTGAAGAAAGCACCATGAATATGGCTCCTGAATACCTCGAGCGCGCCATATGCGATCGCGTGCGTAAAGGCAAAAAGCCGAAGGCCATTGTGATTGTGCATTTGTATGGCATGCCCGCCAGCATGGACGCCATTATGGGCATTGCCCGCGACTACGATATTCCCGTGGTGGAAGATGCAGCCGAAGCATTAGGTTCTTCGTACAACGGACGCATGCTGGGAACATTTGGTGATATTGGCATCCTGTCGTTCAACGGTAACAAGATCATTACCACTTCCGGCGGTGGCGCGCTGCTCAGCGCCAGGGCCACCTATATTCAAAAAGCGCGTTTCCTTGCCACCCAGGCGCAGGACCCGGCGCCACACTACCAGCATTCGCACATTGGCTACAACTATCGTATGAGCAATGTATGTGCGGCCATTGGCCGCGGACAACTGCAGGTGCTGCCCCAGCGCGTGCAGCAACGGAGAAAGAACTTTGAATTTTATAAAGAAGCATTGGGGGATATTCCCGGTATCCGCTTTACCGAAGAACCCGATGGGCGGTATTTCAGCAACCGCTGGCTCACTACCATCCTGGTAGACAGGGAGTATATAACAGCTACGGATGTACGTAATTACCTGTCAGACGACAATATAGACAGTCGCCCGGTATGGAAGCCCATGCACCTGCAGCCGGTATATGCAGGTATGCCTTATTACGGCGACCATACCGCCGATCGCCTGTTCGAAAAAGGATTATGCCTTCCCTCCGGTTCCAATCTCACCGAAAAAGAACTGGAGCGCATCGTTACCCGCATCCGTTACGTGTTTGAATGGAAAAAGCACAGTCAGAAATATACCGGGCAACCGGTGTCCTTATAGATTTTCGCCCCCTCTTTCAATTAAAACGCGCGATTGGCCATGAAGAAGTTGTTGCTACCATTGAAAGCAGTGCCCCGGTGGGTAATACTGCTGGTGGACCTTGTTGTGACAAGTACCTCCTTTTCGCTTTCTTATTTCATAATAAAGAATTTTCAGTTCCCGGAAATTTACCGCGGACATTTCTTTATTTATACCGGGTTTTACAGTCTGCTGGCGTTAATAACGTTCTTCTGTATGCGTATTCATACCGGATTGATCCGGTACTCGAATATTCACGACATGATGCGTATTTTCCTGGCAGTATTCCTGGTAAGCGCCTTGTACCCGGTAGTGATTGAATATCCCGTTACCAGGAAACTGCATATTGAATCGCTGAATATTCCCGGCGTATTGCTCATCAATTTTTTCATCAGTTCATCGCTGCTGGTGCTGATGCGTTCTGCAGTGAAGAGTGTATACTATTACGTGCTGCATGCTTCCGGAGCGGAAAAGGAACCGGTGCTGGTATATGGTTCCGGCAATGAAGCCATACTCATCAAACAGGCCATTGAATCGGGCACCCGCAACCATTTTCATATTGCCGGGTTTGTAGACACAGACAGGGCAAAGGTGGGCACCTATATCCAGCAAAAAAAGGTTTTTCATATCAATGCGCTGCCGGTGTTAAAATACCGGAAGAACATCGGCAAGGTGATCCTGATGAATGAGCAGCTCTCCGCCAATGATAAGAAGGCGGTGATTGAAAAATGCCTGCAGGCCGGCGTTAAAGTGCTTACAGTGCCACCGTCGGACCAATGGGTATGCGGACAGCTGGCGTTGGGACAGATTCAGGAACTGCGTATTGAAGACCTGCTGCAGCGTGATCCGATTGTGATCAACGACGATCGTATTTCGCATGAGCTGAACAGTAAGCGCGTGCTGATCACCGGCGCGGCAGGTTCCATTGGCTCAGAAATTGTGCGGCAGGTATTGTCGTACGAGCCCGGCATGGTGATCATGTGCGACCAGGCAGAAACACACCTGCACGAGATACAACTGGAAGTGGAAGAAAAATATCCGCACATTCCTGTTAAAACCATCATTGCCAGCGTGCGTGATTATAACAGGATGCAGCTGCCGTTCCGTGATTACCGCCCGCATATTGTTTTCCATGCAGCGGCCTACAAACATGTGCCGATGATGGAGCAGCATCCCGCGGAAGCCGTGCTCACCAACGTGATGGGAACCAAAATTGTGGCCGATCTGTCGGTGCTGTACCAGGTGCACAAGTTTGTGATGATCTCTACCGATAAGGCGGTAAATCCCACCAATATCATGGGCACATCCAAACGCATTGCAGAAATGTATGTGCAGTCGCTCGGCAATGTGATCAACGCTATACCCGGACAATTTGGCCATGAGATTCGCACAAAATTCATCACCACCCGCTTTGGCAATGTACTGGGATCGAACGGTTCGGTGATTCCGCGGTTCCGGCAGCAGATTAAATGCGGAGGGCCGGTGACCGTTACCCACCCGGAGATCAACCGGTATTTCATGACCATTCCCGAAGCCGTGCAACTGGTGATGGAAGCGGCTACCATGGGTGAGGGAGGGGAGATATTTGTATTTGATATGGGCAATCCGGTAAAGATAGTTGACCTTGCCACCAAGATGATCCGGCTTGCAGGATTGACGCCGCATGAGGACATCCAGATCGTCTTTACCGGTCTGCGCCCCGGCGAAAAATTATATGAAGAATTGCTGAACAACAAAGAAACCACGCTGCCCACGCATCATGAAAAGATCAAAATAGCGCGCACCATGCCTTGCTCCGCCAATGTGATCAATG